>Ga0307373_10000816_pt1 | contig 59922 bp, 50 predicted proteins | sample OX2MG_FD_202534 | JGI IMG/M metagenome (GOLD analysis project Ga0307373, IMG submission 202534) | Soil microbial communities from Risofladan, Vaasa, Finland - OX-2 | ecosystem: Environmental > Terrestrial > Soil > Coastal area > Acid sulfate soil | place: Finland: Risofladan, Vaasa | collected... | reverse complement strand
GTCAGTTTGTGCCGTTGGCCCTCCGCAAAGATTCCTGCCGCACCGCTCGAAACTCCGAGCCTGCCTTCCATTCCGGCATTTTGGTAGTGTTCGCCACCTTGTCTCCGATCAAAAAATAAAGCTGACAATCTTGCACGTCCCCGCTCATGTTCCAGTAGGGATAAATGATGTCCGAAGGCTTGTGATAGTGCTCCTTCGTGTATTTGTCCCGCATCATCATTCCCCACCCCGCGGGCTTGCCGACAAAGTCCGTTCCCGCGTCGGGGTCCAGCGCCGGCACGCCGACTTGCGCGAAGCTGAAGTGGTCCGAGCGGTAGTAGAAACCTTTCTCCGGCTCCGGATCATCCTTGATCACGCGCCCCTGCTGGCGCGCTGCCTCCTCGGCCACTTCATCGAGCGTCGATTTGCCCTTGCCAACAAGCACGATGTCGTGCGTCCGCCCAAGGACATTCATCACGTCCATATTAATGTCCGCCGCGGTTCGCGCCAGCGGGTACAGAGGATGCTCCGCATAGTAGCGCGAGCCGAGCAAACCCTGTTCCTCACCTGTCACGGACAAAAACAAAATCGACCGCCGCGGCGGCACTTGCAGTTGCTTGTACGCGCGCGCAATTTCTATCAGCGCCGAAACTCCGGAAGCGTTATCCGCCGCACCGTGATAAATACGGTCTCCGTTCACCGCCGGACCAATCCCAAAATGGTCCCAGTGCGCGGTGTAAATCACATACTGATTTTTCAGCTTCGGATCGCTGCCCGTCACCTTCGCAATCACGTTGTGCGAGTCGATTGTGCGCAGTGTGTTGTGAATTTCGATTTGCGCCTTCATGCCCAGTTCCACGGGATGAAAATCCGGCTTCGCTGCCGCCGCTTTCAGTATGTCGTAATTTTGGCCCGCGGCTTTGAAAAGCTGCTCCGCTTCGCCGTGCGTGATCCATGCCTCGACCGCCGCGCGATTCATCTTTTTGTTCGCGGCGACCAGATCGAATTGCTCCGCGCCCCAACTGTCGCGCACCACTTCCCACGGATATCCCGCCGCTCCCGTCTCATGGACAATCACGCAGCCCACCGCGCCCAGCCGCGCCGCTTCCTCGTACTTGTATGTCCAGCGGCCGTAGTAAGTCATGATCTTTTTGCCAGTCTCATTTTTGTCCGGAAAAGGATCACTGACTAAAACCACGATGACCTTGCCCTTCACGCTCACGCCCTTGAAATCGTCCCAATGCCGCTCCGGCGCTTGAATTCCGTATCCCGCGAACACCATATCCGCATCCATGCTCACCGACGGCACCATGCGCTTCGTCCATGCGACAAAATCCTTTTCGAATTGCGCATGCAGCGTCTGGCCGTGTCCTGTGAACGTCAGCGTCATCTTCGGATCGGGACGTATGCCCGCCATCGGAACATCCTGCAAGTACGTGCCGTTCGGATTTCCCGGCTCCAGTCCCAATTGCCGGAACTGCTCTTGAATATAGGCTATGCTCAGATCCTCGCCGTGCGACCCCGGACCCCGTCCCTCGAATTTGTCGGAGGAGAGTACCCGAATGTGGTCGAGCAGCCGCTCGCCCGAAAACGATTTCAGCGCTGCCGCCGGAGCACTTGGCTGACGAATCGCGCCTACTAAAAACAAACCCGCGCATGCGGTCAACAGCGGCACAATTTTTTTTAAAGTTTTCACTGCCATCATTCCCTCCCAAACAAAATGGCATCCGAAGCTGTGCATCTTACGTCCTGGGTCGCGCCCCGACAAGAAAATCCCTGCCCCCTGACGGGTAATCGCATTGCAAAATTCCACAGCCGGGCAGAAAATGAGTTCATGTTCAAGGAAGGCCAGCGCGTACGCGCCAATCTGGCGGGGATGCAAGCCGGAGGCGTGCTCTTCCACGCCGCCGTGACGGATGCCGTCGGAAATATCCTGCGCCAAACGTCCGAAAATCCTCCCGTATATTTGGTTCGCCTTCTTTTTTCCTTCAAGGGCGTGAATGAAGTCGAAGTCCCCGCCGACCGCATCACTGCGTTCTAATCTCGCAACGCCACTACCGTTCCGTTTCTGCTTCAGTCGTGCCGCCGTACCGCCGTCTCGAAGATTCCGCCCTCGAAAAACAAGAACGCCCGCACTTGCGCTACAATAGCGCACGGAAAGCCGGAGGCCTGATGCTCCATCGCTTCGTTTTTCGCAACACGAAACTCATGCGCATCGAAGAGACCCGCTTCTCGCCTGGCCAAGCCGGTCTCCTCAACGGCTGGGGCCTTTTCACGACGCTCCACATTTTCGACGGTGAGATATTCGCCTTCGAGCGTCACTGGAAACGCCTGCAAAAAGACGCCGCGCGCACGCATTGCCCGTTTCCCTTCGACGCAGAAGCAGTCCGCGGCCATCTCATGGAAGTCGTTCACGCGAATCATGTCAAAGAAGGATGCGCGCGCATTTACGCCATCTACAATCAAATCGGCCACTGGCGCAGCGACGAAAAAATGCCCCTCGTGGATTTGTTTCTCTGCAGCACGGATTTGCCGGCGTATCGCCAGCCCGCGCGCTTGAGTCTTCGCGAGCATGGCCGCCACGCTGCGTCGCCGCTGGCGGGCGTGAAAGTCACTTCGTGGCTGAATAATGTGTGGAATCTTTATGAGGCGCAGCAGGGCGGCTTCGACGAAGTGGTCCTTCTCAACGAGCGCGGCGAAGTCGCCGAATGCACGGCGGCGAATCTTTTCTGCGTGCGCGCTGGGCACGTGCTCACGCCGCCGCTCAGTTCCGGCTGCCTCGAAGGCATCACGCGGAGCATCCTGCTCGAAATCGGCCCGCGCGCGGGCGTTCCGTGCGAAGAGACGATCCTCCAGCCCGACGATTTATTCGCGGCCGACGAAATTTTCATTTCCTCGACGAATCGCACGCTGCTCGCCGTCGGGGAAATTGCGAGCCATCGCTACGCAAATGCACCCGGCCCCATCACACGCCTCCTCGACGAAGCATTCACCGCTTACATCCAGGAGTATCTCGCTCGGCGCTCAGCCGCTGCAGCCAAACGCTGAAACACGCTCACGCGCGACCGGACTTTTCGTTATGCTTTCGCAATGGCCGCTCGATTCGCTACAATCGCTGTGCATCGACGAATCTTTAGGAAGGAGTCATCACCGCAATGACCAGCGATCTCGCAAGCAAGACGTGCGTGCCCTGCCGCGGAGGCGTGCCGCCTCTGAAAGGCAAGGAACTCGACGGGTATTTGCAACAAGTCTCGGGTTGGAAAGTCGTGGACGGACATCACCTCGCAAAAACCTTTAGCTTCCCGGATTTCAAGCAGACTCTCGCCTTCGTCAACCAGGTCGGCGCCGTTGCCGAGGAGCAGGGTCATCACCCCGGCATTAATTTCACGTGGGGTAAGGCGGAGATCACCACTTGGACGCATAAGATCGATGGCTTGACGGAAAGCGATTTCATTCTCGCCGCCAAGATCGACCGCCTTTAACACCGATTGCTACTAGAGCAATCCAAAGAGCAAGGCGAAAACCTGCCGTCCAAACGAGAGCCGTGCGCTGTGGCCCTTGTTCAGATCGCACACCTAAGATTCCTGATCTTCAGGAATCGCTCTCAGGGCCCCGGACATCAAATATTGGTCGAAAGTCGCGCACGTCATTTCACCGGCGCTCGCGGAAAGGCACTCATAACGCATATGCTCGATGCACCTATGGAAATGCGACCTCAAACTTGTTCAACCGTTCCTGTCGTCAACTCCGTGGCCGTCCGGCAGCGTGCCGGTAAGCGGTGCAGGGGTACGGACATCGCGGCGAAATCCGCGGGGCGCAGCCGCCGACTTTTTCTCATACCGTTTCTCGTTTTCTTCGCGGTTACTGGGCGCGCCCAACAGAACACGGCCTCGCAACCGCTGCAGCTAGCTTTGCACCAAGCCATCGAGCTCGCTCTCAAACAAAATCCGACCGTTCAGATTGCCACGCTGAATCTGGCCGAAAGCCAGAAGGAAAGCGGCATTGCGCTTTCCGCTTTGCTGCCCCAAGCTGATTTCAACGTTTCCGATCGTGTGATCCGCGCGAACATTCGCGCCGGAATCGGCCTCAGCATCCCGGGCGTGCCGGAAGCCGTAGGTCCATTCCAGGTTTTCCAGACAGGCTCAATTTTTTCGGCGCCGGTTTTCGACTTGTCTCTGTGGCGCCGATGGCAAGCATCGCGCAAAAATATTCTCAGCAGCGACGCGCAGCGTCAGTCCGTGCGCGAGCAGATCGTGCTCCTCGTTGTCTCGCAATATCTCGCAAGCCTGCATGCGGGAGCCCAGGCGGAAGCCGCGCAGTCGCAGGTTGATCTCGCGCAAGCGCTCTACAATCAAACCTCCGATATGCAGAAGAATGGCGTTGCGACCGGCGTCGACGCTCTCCGCGCCAACGTCGAACTGCAAAACGAGAAGCAGCGCCTGATCGTCGCGCAAACGAATGAGCAAATTGCGCTCTACGGCCTTTCGAAGTTGCTGAATATCGATCCGCAACGGAAAATCGTCCTCGAAGATCAGACCAACTTTTTCCAGACACCCGAAATCAGAGCAGATGAAAGTCTCGCCCAAGCGTATCAAGCGCGTCCGGAAATGCGATCCTTGCGGGCCCAGGAGCAATCCCTGGAATATGACAAGCGCGCGGACAGCGAATCGCGCTGGCCCGCGCTGGCCTTCAGCGGCGATTACGAGCAGCAGGGCCTTTCGTCCAGCACGATAATTCCTACGTATGTTTATGCCGCGGGAATCACCCTGCCGCTATTCACCGGCGGCCGCATCCACAACGAAATCGCCCGCGACGATCTAGAAGTCCGAAAAATCCGGCAGACCATCGTCGACGAACGCAATCAGATCGCGCTCGATGTGCAGACGGCCGTCGCTGAACTTGACTCGGCGCGCAATCAGGTGCAGGTGGCGAATCTGGGCGTCGATCTCGCCACCCAGGAGGTGCAGCAGTCGCGCGACCGCTTCAAAGCCGGCGTCGTCGACAACATCGAAGTCATTTCCGCGCAGGATGCCCTCGCGCGCGCCAATACAAACCAAATTTCTGCCCTGTACCAATACAATCAATCGCGCGCCGACCTGGCGCACGCCATCGGACGGATCGAACTGCTCTACAACAAGTGAAAGTGAGCGTCATCCATGGACACCAGAACTACCGAACTCGACCTTGAAAAATCACGCGAAGCAGAAAAGGAAGCAGCGGCCAATCCCACGGAGCGGTCGCCCGAGGCTCGCAAGCCTGGCCCTCTGCAAAATCCTCGCGTCCGCCGTGGTCTGCTGATCGCGGGAGTCGTGATTGCGATTCTCGCGATCTTCCTGTGGCTGCATTATCGCAATCGCGAATCGACGGATGACGCACAAGTGAACGCGCACATCATTCCGATAGCCCCGCGCGTTTCGGGCAGCGTTATCGCGGTGCTCGTCAAGGACAATCAGTCCGTAAAGAAGGGCCAGGTGCTTGTCCGCTTGGACCCACGCGATTTTCAAGCCAAGGTTGATGACGCAGAGGCCGCCCTCGCTCTCGCGCAGAGCCGCGCCCAGGTCGCCACAGTGAATGTCCCGCTCACGTCTGCAACCACGCAGAGCGGCACAACCAGAGCTGACGCAGTAGTCGCCGCCTCGCAAGCCAGTTACGAACAGGCGAATCTCGCCCTGCAGACGGCCCTCACCTCCGGCCTGGCCTACGCGCAGGCCAATGTCCAAAAGCAGCAGGCGAAATATCAGAAGGCGGAATCCGATCTCACCCGCATGAAGCCGCTTGCGGACAAAGCCGAAATTTCGCAGCAGCAGTATGACGGCTTCGTAGCCGCCGAACAAGAGGCCAAGAGCGAGCTCGATGCCGCGCAGCAGAATTTTTCTCTGGCGCAGCAAACGATTTCCGTGCGTCGCGCCCAGGTCGCCTCTGCCAAGGCTGAACTGGAGAAAGCACGTGCCGGCTTGGCCGAGGCTCACGCCAACGTCCGACAAGTAACCATGAGTTCAGCCAACGCCGCCTCCGCGCGCGCCTCCGTCGAGCAGGCCCAAGCCAATCTCGATGCGGCCAAGCTGAACCTCAGCTACACGACCATCGTCGCTCCCGAAGACGGCACCGTCACCAACAAAACTGTCGAAGTGGGCCAGATCCTTCAGCCAGGCCAAGGCCTGCTGCTCCTCGTTCCCCTGAATGACGTTTGGGTGACCGCAAACTTCAAGGAAACGCAGCTCGCGCACGTGATTCATGGTGACCGCGCCGAAATTCACGTGGACATGTACGGAAAAACCTATCCCGGCTATGTGGACTCGATCGCCGGCGCCACCGGCTCGCGCCTGAGCCTGCTCCCTCCAGAAAACGCCACAGGCAACTACGTGAAAGTCGTCGAGCGCATTCCCGTGAAAATCCTCCTCAACCCTGACGTTTTGCATCAAGCCATTCTGCGCCCCGGAATGAACGTCGAAGCCACAATCATCACGAAATAGGTTCTGCGATGGCGACTTTCGCACTCCCGCGCGAGCGCACCGAGGCGGTCAATCCCTGGCTGATTGCCGTGACCGTGATGCTCGCCACCTTCATGGAAGTTCTCGACACCAGTGTCGCGAACGTGTCCTTGCCACACATTGCCGGCAGCCTTGGCGCCGGCGTCGACGAAAGCACGTGGGTTCTTACTTCCTATCTCGTCTCCAACGCGATTGTCCTGCCGCTCACGGGCTGGCTCTCGAATGTCTTCGGACGCAAACAGTTCTATATGACCTGCGTCGCGATTTTCACCGTAAGTTCCTTTCTTTGCGGTCTGGCCCCCAGTTTGCCGATGCTCGTTTTTTTTCGCGTCCTGCAGGGCGCCGGAGGTGGTGGCCTTCAGCCTATTTCGCAAGCCATCCTCGTCGATAGCTTCCCCCGCGAAAAGCAGGGCATGGCCATGGCTGTTTACGGCATGGGAGTCGTGGTCGCGCCAACGATTGGTCCCACGCTCGGCGGCTGGATTACCGACAGTTTTAGTTGGCGCTGGATTTTCTTTATCAACATTCCGATCGGAATACTTTCGATCCTGATGACCACCATGTTGATCAAGAATCCGCCTTATATGAAGAAAATACGCCTCAAAATTGACTACATCGGCATCGCATTTCTGAGCGTCGGCTTGGGATTTCTGCAAGTGGTCCTCGACAAAGGCCAGCGTGATGATTGGTTCGGCTCTCATTTCATCGTCTGGGCCAGCGTCATCGGCGGAATCGGCCTCGTCGGCGCGGTCGTCTGGGAGTTGCTTCAGAAAGATCCCGTCATCGATCTGCACCTGCTCAAGGAGCGTAACTTCGCTATCGCTGTGTTCACCATGTACATCCTCGGCTTCGTTTTGTATGGCACCACGGTCTTACTTCCCATACTGCTGCAAACACTTTTGGGTTACAGCGCGATGCAGAGCGGCCTCGTGCTTCTTCCCGGCGGAGCAATCATGCTCTGTATCCTACCGATTGTGGGAATTCTCCTGGGAAAAGTGGAAGCGCGATGGCTCGTCGTTGTGGGCCTCGCCATCACTGCGTCTGGTCTCTTCATGATGTCGCATTTCGACCTACAAATGGGCATCTCGACCCCGGTAGTCGTCTGGATCGTATCGCGCGCGGGCGTGGCCTTCCTGTTCGTTCCGATCAATGTGATCGCCTTTTATTTCGTCGCGCCAAAGAAAACCAACGACGCCACGGGCCTTATCAACCTCGCCCGCAATATCGGCGGCAGCATGGGAATCTCGTTTGTCACCACGCTTCTCGACCGCGGCGCGCAAACACATCAAAACATTCTCTCCGGGCACATCACGTCGTTGTCCAACAATTTTCAGGCTCAAATGCACGCATTGGCGCAGCGCTTTATTGCCGCAGGCTCTGACCCCGTCGAAGCGCTCCATCAAGCTCAGGGGATGTTTTACGGCATAATCCAGCAGCAAGCTATGATGCTTTCTTTCATCGACGACTTTCGCGTCATGGGTTACGTCTGTCTGGGCATGATTCCGGTGATGTTCATCCTGAAAAGAGCGAAGCCGGGCAAATCGCGCGTCGTGGCCCACTGACCACTGCTACAATCCCGTCTGGCTCTGTTGCTGCGTGAGCTAAGGATTTCGCATGCCGCAAAAAAAATCCACCACTGCGGATTCGTTGATGTCTCGTGCCATTGCGTTGTCGCTCCAGAACATTCGCTCGAATCGCGGCGGCCCCTTCGCCGCGCTCGTCGTGAAAGGCGGCCAGATTGTCGCCGAAGGAACCAACCGCGTCACTTCCATGAACGATCCCACGGCGCACGCCGAAATCATCGCTATCCGCGAAGCCTGCCGCAAGCTGAAACAGTTTGACCTGACTGGCTGTGAAATTTATGCGACCTGTGAGCCTTGCCCCATGTGCCTCGGCGCTGTTTACTGGGCGCGCCTCAGGAAAATCTATTTCGCAAATACCGCCGCCGACGCCGCCAAGATCGGCTTCGATGATTCCCTGATTTATCGCGAGATTCGTCGTCCGGCAGCCGCGCGCCGCATCCCAATGATATCGCTCCTGCGCGGCGATGCGCTCGCAGTTTTCCGTGCCTGGCAAAACAAAAAAGGCAAAGTCCTCTACTGAACCTATGTCTGTTCAATTTGTTCACGCCCTCCACAATTCATCCGAAAATCCCAGGAGCTGATTTATGACCGTCAAGCTGACACACAACGAATACGGCGAATCCGACATTCGTTTGCTGCGCGTCATGCGCCGCGGCAGCATTCACGAAATCAAAGACCTCACACTGTCCATCCGCTTCGAAGGCGATTTCGACTCCGCCCACGCCGCCGGTGACAATCGCAAAATTCTCCCCGGGGGTACCATGAAAAATACCGTCTACGTCCTGGCTCGTCAATATCCCGCCGAAGCAGTCGAGGAATTTGCGCTCCACATCGTCGAACATTTTCTCACCTACAACCCGCAGGTTTCCCGGGTCGGAGTTACCGCTCGCGAGCGTCCCTGGTCACGCGTCCTCCTTGCCGACAAACCCCATGCCTTCGCATTTGTTTCTAATGCCGGAGAAAAGCGAATGACGCATATCACGGCGACGCGCGAGAATACGATTCTGCAATCTGGCATCGAGAACCTGCTCGCTTTGAAAACCACCGGTGCCGCCTTTGAAGGTTTTCTCCGCGATCCTTACACAACGCCTCACGATGCCCCGCATTCCATCGTTTCGGTGGAAATCAACGCAACCTGGACTTACGACGCATCTGAATCCGAAGGGCCGTATTCCGCCGCGTGGCATGGCATTCGCAAACTCTTGCTCGAGACTTTCGCGAATCATGGTGGCCGTTCACTCCAGCATACCGTTTACGCGATGGGCCAAGCCGTGCTCGACAATTTTGAGGCCATCGCGGAAATCCAACTCTCGTTTTGGGACAACCTTTACTCTCTGATTGATCTCAAATCCCTTGGCATGGAAAATGAGGGCGAAGTTTTTTTGCCGGCGGGCGAATCTCGCGGATTAGTGACGGCAACATTGCGGCGTGTATCCTGATCCCGAAAATATGCGGAGGCGCGTTACAGGATTCATCGAGTGATTCGTTCCCTCTAATGAAAATGAGTCCTTTCTTCTATTGCAGGCTCCCCCTGATCGTCGTATGCTTTACGTCCCTCCCACTGTTCCTCGACTTTGGAACCTCGTGAACGGAAAAATCCTCATCGTCGATGACGATATTGATGTCCGCAGCGGGCTGCAGCTGTTGCTGCGTCGCCAATCCTATGATGTGCGCACGGCCAGTGATGGTACTAGCGCACTCGACGTGTGCGTTTCCTTCCAGCCGGACCTGATCCTTCTCGACGTGATGATGCCTGGCCGCGACGGTTTCGCCGTTTGTCACGAAGTCAAATCTCGCCCGGAAACCCGTTTAATTCCTGTCATCCTCATCACCGGTCTCTCGGACAAAAGCGATCGCATCCGCGGCATCGAAGCCGGTGCCGATGATTTCCTCAGCAAGCCGATCGACTTGACCGAACTGGACGCGCGCGTCCGTTCCCTGCTGCGCTTGAAATCATTCACCGACGAACTCGAGAATGCCGAAGGGGTCCTGTTCAGTTTGGCATTGGCGATTGAAGCCCGGGACCCCTGCACCCACGGCCATTGCGCGCGCTTATCGGACTTCTCCGCGCGTTTGGGCGAACGCCTTGGGCTTCCGGCCGACGAAATCACTGCTTTGCGCCGGGCAGGGATTGTTCACGATGTTGGCAAAGTGGTTGTGCCTGACGCCGTTCTGCTTAAGCCAGGCCCGCTCACCACCGAGGAACGCCTCGTGATGAAGCAGCACCCTGCCGTCGGCGAGCGTATCTGCTCACCGTTGAAATCCTTTCGCTCCGTCCTCGGCATCATTCGTCATCATCACGAACGCTGGGATGGTTCCGGCTATCCGGACGGATTGCGCGGCGAGACGATTCCTCTCACCGCGCGCATCTTGCAGATCGCGGACGTTTACGACGCATTAACGACGCAGCGCCCTTATCGCATGGCCCTGGCTCCCGGCGAAGCGTGGAAGATTCTTCAAGAAGAAGTAAACCGCGGCTGGTGGGAGGGCAACTTGGTGCGAGAATTTCGCGAGATGATGGCAAATCGAAATTTCGCGGCCCCAATGGAAAATAGACGCGGCCGCCCAAACTTTTTAGTCAATGCGGCGAACGGTCCTCGGACAAAGTAACTACGCTACCGCGAGAGTCCCCTTTGGTAACGTCGCTTTCATGCCCGCTTTTCACAGTGCGTACTTCCTGATTTCGGCCAGCAGATCCGTGGCTTGGTGCGGCACGGGGAATTTGCCGTTCAAAATATCGTCGGAATGCGCATCGGACCCATACATCACCACATCTCCGTCCTGGTCCGGCCTAAAAACAGCGCCATTCAAACTGATTCCCGCAAATAATCCCCTGCTACGTGAATACGTCAAAATTTGCGCCCGCAATTGTAAGTCCGTGCTGGCTCCCGCGTGACGCCCCACGGGTCCCGCAGCCGCCGTCGCATCGCCGCCGATTTTGAATTTGTCGCTGAGGAGCTTTCTCAGCCCGGTGCGATTCCGAAACACAAGAATCAGATCCGTCGCCGCCCCGCCGAACTGAAAACCGAAACTTCCCCCGCCGATCATCACAAACGCGGGCGCACTCCACGTTCTCGATGGTTTCTCTCCCACTCGGCACGTCACCAACCCCTTGCCGTAGTTTCCTCCAAAAATAAAAGCGAAGCGCACTTCGCTAGGGATGATGGCGATGCACTCCGCCGATTGCAGCAAATCCAGCGGAATGGAACTCTCCGGCGTGTTGACGATATCCCGGAAAACATCCGTGGCCGCCTGGATCCGTTCTATGTCGTCCTCTCGTCCCGTGCCTGCCACTGCCGGCATCGCCAATCCAATGAGCAACAGCCCGCAGACTAGCACACGCGTATTCATGAGCATCATCCCCCTGTCCGCCTCAGATGTTGAAATCTGTCCTTAGGTTAGCAGACGTGGTCCCAAAATTTCACAAACTTCCATTTGGCACTCTCCGCGAGCCCGGGCACGGCTGCGGCTCCCGGGCCGTCGCGGAGAATCGAGAAGGCGCGCAAGTGGCGCCCCGAGCTCACATGGCACGGCCTGCTACATGAAGCTGCCGTCCACGTGGCGCCTTGGACATGGAAATTTCCAGCACGCCATCGTGAATCGCCGCTTTCGCCTGTGAAGGATCAATCTCGACTGGCAACTCCAATGAGCGGCAAATCTGGCTCGAAAAGTGTTCTTGATAAACGGTCCGCGATTTCTTTTCTTCGCGCACTTCGCGCTTGCCCGAAATCGCCACCCGTCGCGGTTCGATGCTCAGTTTTAAGTCTTCCGCGCGGAATCCGGGAACCTCGGCGCGCACCGTCAGCCCCTCATCGGTTTCCATCATCTGCACGGCGACTGGATGCAACGCTTCTTTCTCCGCATTCAACCAGTGATCGAGCGCACGCCCCTGCTCGTGCCCATCGTGCTCGTAAAGCTCATACGCTCTCTTCGCGATCGAATCATGAAGCTCCTGCACATGATCGAATAATTCCTCAAAATTTACAAATTCAGGGTGTGAAGTTTGTGAATGCATTGCAATTCGCAGGTCTCTGTTTTTCGACAACAATTGTTCTTTCATCTGTGAATTTCCTCCTTATCAGTTCGGCGCAGAGGGAAGGCCGTGATAAACCCCTCCTTCAGCTAGATTCCGCGGGCAGCGGTCCGGTTGTCTGCGAAGAGCAAACTCATCAATAATGTGTTTCCATCATTTCTGCTAGAATCAGCCCGCCTGCGCATGGAAAACGTCTCTCAAGACGCAATATGCGCTGGCAATTTCTCAACAGCGGCAAAAACAAAACGTGACCAGCGCTCTTTTTCCGCGAAATTTCCACAAATCGTATCCACAAGCCGTGCGCGGCGAGGGTTGTTTCATTTATACCGCCGACGGGCGCAAGATCCTCGACGCCTCAGGCGGTGCCGCGGTCGTCTCCATTGGACACGGCGTGGAATTTGTCGCGCGCGAGATGAGCGAACAGGCGCGCAGTCTCGCCTATGTGCATTCTTCGCAATTCACAACGTACGACGCAGCCGCATTGGCCCGCCGCCTACTCGAACTTGCGCCTGGCACTTTTCGCGAATCGCCGCATGGCCCTGGTCGCGTGTTTTTCACATCCGGCGGATCGGAAGCCACCGAAACGGCCCTCAAACTCTGCCGTCAATATTTTCTGGAGCGCGGCGAGGCAGGTCGCACGCAATTTGTTTCTCGCTGGCAGAGTTATCACGGCAGCACGCTTGGCGCGCTCGCTGTCTCCGGAAATATCAAGCGCCGGACGCCATTTGCGCCGCTTCTTCGCGACTGGCCTCACATCGACCCGTGCTATTGCTATCGTTGCCCGCTAAACTTGCTTTATCCCGAGTGCGCCGTCGCGTGTGCCGCGGAGCTCGATGACATCCTGCTCAAGAATCGCTCAAACCAACAAAACGATCGCATTGCGGCGTTTATCGTTGAGCCCATCTCCGGCGCAACTCTCGGCGCCGTCGTTCCTCCCGCCGACTACCTGCCCCGCATCGCCGAAACATGTCGCCATCACGAAATCCTTCTAATCGCCGACGAAGTAATGACCGGAATGGGCCGCACTGGCAAGCCCTTCGCTGTCGATCACTGGGGAGTCGAACCGGACATCATTCTTCTGGGCAAAGGCATGGCGAGCGGCTATGCACCTCTCGGGGCCGTTATTGTCACGGGACGCGTAGCCCAAGCGATTGAAAAAGGCTCAGGCGCTTTTCTCCACGGCTTCACCTACAGCGCCCATCCTGTCTCAACCGCCGCCGGCCTCGCTGTTCTCGATTACATCGCTGAAAAAAATCTTTTCGCGCGAGTCGCCCCGGCAGGCCGCGAACTTCTCGCCGCACTCGCGCCGCTCAAGGACTCGCCCATTGTCGGCGACGTTCGTGGCTTGGGCCTTCTCCTTGGCATCGAATTCGTCCGCGATACGAGAACCAAAGACCCGTTCCCCGCCGATGACCGCATCGCATCGCGAATTTACGATGCTGCTCTTGCTCGCGGCGTTCTCACTTATCCAATTCAAGGCTGTGTCGACGGCACGCGCGGCGATCACATCCTTCTCGCGCCGCCTTATGTAATATCGTCGGCCGAAATAAGATTCCTCGCCGATGCCCTCCGCGCCGCCATTGCCGATGTCTCGAAGCAGTACACGTAATGGAATTACGTAGGAGAGGATAAAAACCTATGCGTCTTGTTAAAGCTCTTATGCTGTCAGTCACGTTCGCGCTTGCATTTTTGCCAGCGTGCCCTGCCCAGCAGCGCCAGCCCCGCGCGCGCGATCTCGGCGTGCCCTTTGAAGGCACGCCCGGTCCGCTCGACGCCATCACCGACGTCTCCGGCGTCGAAGTCGGCTACAAAAGCCTCATCTACGGTTCCGGCAAACTAGGTGTCGGCCACGGCCCGGTTCGCACCGGCGTCACCGCCATTTTCCCGCGCGGCAAAAATTCCATTGATCCTGTTTTCGCGGGCTGGTTCACCGAAAACGGCAACGGTGAAATGACGGGCACCACTTGGGTCGAGGAGTCCGGCTTCCTCACAGGCCCCGTGCTCATCACCAACACGCACAGCGTCGGCGTTGTCCGCGATGCCGTCATCAATTGGGAATTCCACCACGGCTTTCAAGCCCCCACCGAGGACTGGTGGTCGCTCCCCGTCGTCGCCGAAACCTGGGACGGCTATTTGAACGACATCAACGGCTTTCACGTCACGCCCGCTGACACATTCGCCGCAATGGATTCCGCCCACGGTGGCGCCATCGAAGAAGGCAACGTCGGTGGCGGCACAGGAATGATTTGCTTCGAATTCAAGGGCGGCACCGGCACCGCGTCACGCAAACTCCCCGACAAATTCGGCGGCTACACTGTCGGCGTCCTCGTGCAGTGCAACTTCGGCACGCGTCATCTTCTGCGCATCGCCGGAGTCCCCGTCGGCCGCGAAATCCCCGGCAAGCCCATCTGGTCGCTGCGCGGCAATCCCGCCGTCGAAGATCGCGGCTCCATCATCGTCGTCGTCGCCACTGACGCGCCTCTTCTCCCCACCCAACTCAAGCGCCTCGCTCGACGCGTCACTCTCGGCCTCGGCCGCCTGGGCAGCATTTCCGGAGACGGCTCGGGCGACATTTTCATCGCCTTCTCTACTGCCAATCCCGGCGCCGGCCTCGCGCAAAAGCCCACTCAAATCACCATGATGCCCAACGATCACATGGACTCGCTCTTTGAAGCCACCGTCCAGTCCGTCGAAGAGGCGGTCGTCAACGCCATGGTCGCCGCCAAAACCATGACCGGTGTCGACAACCGCACCGTCGAAGCCCTCCCCCACGATCGTCTGCGCGCACTCTTGAAAAAATATAATCGTTTGGCTGCGCCACACTAGAAAGGACAGAATTTTGCCGGCGAGTCGCGTCTTTACGTCTGCGACGCTCGGGCCTCACCTGGCAACCGGCTCATCTGCTCGCGCATCGACCGCATCGACAGCCCGCTGCGAACCACGGCGTAGAATCCGAGAAAGAGGAACGGAATTGTGAGCATGAAGAACGCAAAAAATGAAAAGCCCGCTGCGGTGTTCTTTTCCATTTCGAAAATGTTAAGTCCCAGCACGCAGAAAAATTGATACGATCCCACATTCGCCGGCGCGTTCGGCAGCGAGACGCCCAGGTTAATCACCAGCAGCACCACCACCGCTGCCAGAAACGGCAATCCCATCCCATACGACTTCATCAGCGCCCACAGCGCCAGCACTTGGCAAAACGGCATCAGCAATGACGTAAAAACCGCTGGATAAAAACTCGGTGACGTTCCCATTGCGTGCAATCCCATCAATGCCGACATTAGTTTCCCCGGCACGCGCTTACCCCCGGACATCCGCCGCGGGTCACCGCCGAAGCGCAGTTCGATGTATAGAATCATCGCAACGAAAAGTCCTAGCAGCGCCAGCGTCCCTATGCCCAGCGCGTTCGCGCCGTGCCGGAAACGCAGCGGCGCGGGCACGAACATTAACATCACTCCCAGCCCAGCCGTTGTGACCACCAAGTCGATCAGCCGCTCGACCAGCACCGAACCGACAACCGTCCCTATGCCGATATCTTCCGCCTTCGACACCAGGTACGCGCGCAACAACTCCCCTGGCCGAAGCGGAAACACCAAATTCGCAAATAGTCCCGCAAACACCGCCCGCGCCGCGTCTTTCAGTTTGACCCGTGCAAAGGGCGCCAGCAGCAGTTTCCAACGCAACGCCTGTACCACGTAACTTGCAATATCTAATGCAATTCCCAGCGCCACCCACCGCCAACTCACATCCGCGAGTTGCTCCATCGCGCGCTTGAGTTGGAAGCCATGAAGAACGTAAACTAGACAAGCAGCCGAAACGGCGTACCCGAACCACATGTACGCTCGTGATCGCGAGCTGCGCCCTGCGGGTGCTGCGACGCTTGTGTTCAACGCCAGTCTTCCCTTTTTGTCATAAAACCATTCCGGTCGCGAAAGACGGTCATCGTTACCCCACCGGGCAAAACTGCTACAGCCTACTGTAACCTCCTCGCGGAGGCAATCCCGTCCGCAGCGAAATCGCCTGCTCGTTTGCAACTTACTCCTTGCCAGCTAGTAAAGGTCAGGACGATTTCCCTCACACTCCTTCGCCGATGCCTCTCCGCAACTTGCCGATTGTCCGGCGCCGAGGAACCCTCGCCCGCAAGCATGGGCACTCCGCGTCTGAATCTACAGCCCCCTTTCCGCGGATGCCAATACGCTCAGCCGAGTTCGAAATTGTCGGGTAGAATGAAACGCGAGAATGCTTCATGGAACCTGCGCGTGAATTGGGAAAGGGTTTGCTGATTTTCGGGCTGGCGATTGCCGTGATCGGCGCGATTCTGCTCGGCGCGGGAAAGTTGCCATTTCGCGTCGGCCGCTTGCCCGGAGACATTTCCTATCACGGTCGGCACACAACATTTTATTTTCCGGTTGTCACGTGCATCGTCGTCAGCATTGTTTTGACGCTGCTGTTTTGGATTTTCGGCTCGTTCCGCAAATGAGCAGGTGACGAAAACGAAAATGACTCAGTTTTCGCTCAATCTGATTCCCGATAAACACGTTTGGCGCGTCAGCGAACTGAATCTGCGCATCTGCGATTTGCTCGAAAACGAATTTCGAGACCTCTGGGTTGAGGGCGAAGTCTCGAATTTTCGCGCGGCGCAATCGGGGCACTTTTATTTCACGCTGAAGGATGAGAAGTCGCAAATCCGTTGCGTCTGCTTTCGCGACCAAGTGCGCGGGCTGAAGTTTCGTCCGGAGGATGGGCTGCACGTCACTGTGCGCGGCTCCGTCAGCGTGTACGAGCCGCGCGGCGAATACCAGATCTACGTTTCGCACATCGAGCCGGTCGGCCTGGGCGCGCTGCAACTCGCGTTCGAGCAACTGAAGAAGCGATTGGAAGAGGAAGGTCTCTTCGACGCGGAGCGCAAAAAGTCATTGCCAGGGCTGCCGCGGCGTATTGGAATCGTGACTTCTCAGCAAGGCGCGGCGATACGCGACATTTTGCGCGTGTTGCGGCGGAGATTTCCAAATTTGCACGTGATTTTGTTTCCGGTGAAGGTGCAGGGCGACGGCGCGGCGGAAGAAATTGTCCGCGCGATTCGCCACTTCAACCGAGCTGTGCTGGTGGACGTGATGATCGTCGCGCGCGGCGGCGGCTCGCTCGAGGACTTGTGGGCGTTCAATGAGGAAATTGTCGTTCGCGCGATTGCCGCTTCCGAAATTCCGATTATCACGGGCATCGGACACGAGACGGACACCACCATCGCCGATTTCGCGGCGGACGTGCGCGCGCCCACTCCATCCGCAGCGGCGGAAATTGTGGTGCGCACGCGCGCGGAATTTGAAAAGCACATCACGGACTGCACGCGGCAGCTCGCGCACCAGATGCGTTATTTGTTTCTCGCAAAGCGTCACCATCTGCGCGATCTCGCGTTGCATCGCGCGTTTCGCCGGCCCGAGGATTTGGTTCGCCGCAGCAGGCAGCGGGTGGACGAGATGAACGCCGCGCTCGCGACGGGCTTGCGCGGGCGGCTCGACGTGGCGCGGCAGCGCGTAAGAATGTCGGGTGCACGCCTCGTATCGTTTGATTTGCGTGCCCGCGTTGAGATGCTGCGCAATCGCATCGACCGACGCAGCGGCGAATTGCGCGCGGCGCTGGAACGCGCGGTAGCGCGAAAGCGCCGGCGATACGCCGAGGTGCAGGTGCGCATTGCGTCCCTGGATTTGCGCGCGCGTGTGGGACGCTTGCGGCAAAGGTTCGAACGCGATGCCAGCGAATTTTCCGCGCACGCGCGGCGGTATTTGGTCGCGACGCGCAGAAAATTGGAAGCAGCGGCCCTGCGGCTCGAAGAACGCAGCCCATTCCAATTGCTCGAACGCGGATATGCAATCGCGTATGACGCGAGCGGCCGCGTGTTGCGGTCGGCGGAACAGGTGAATGTAGGCGATGAAATTGCCGTGCGATTGGCGCGCGAGGAACTCGCTGCGACCGTCCGAACCAAGAAAAATGTTGGTGGGGACAGTGTTGACGAAAACAATCTTGGTGAGGAAGATGGCCGGTAACTTTTCTGGATAGCTTCAGGCGCGTCATCAGTCACTCGACAGAAAAGCCGGCAGTCTGAGCTCCGTCCGGGTGCCAAGGACGCTATAGAACGCTTGGTGCGGGAGTTGGCGGTATGTCCTGTCTGCGGACAGGAATTTCAGAGCCATGTCCTCGCGCTTTTTGCGGCATACGGCGCTGGGCGAGAAAAAATCAGAAGCGGACACACAAGTTCTTTGACGTCGTGGATGAGAGGCGTTGGCGAGACTTGCAGAAGTTTCAGGATTGGGACGCGCGCGGAGACAATGCGGAAATTTATGTTGCGCGATGCGTCAGCGGCGATGCAGCGTTATGGAAGTTAATCGTCGGAGTCGGCCCCTGCCGCGACTTTCAAAACCGCGAGGAAGGCTTCCTGGGGAATGTCGACTTTCCCGACACGCTTCATGCGCTTTTTGCCTTCTTTCTGGCGTTCGAGGAGTTTGCGTTTGCGGGAGATGTCGCCGCCGTAGCATTTGGCGAGAACATTTTTGCGCAGGGCACTGATGGTTTCGCGCGAGATAACGCGGCTGCCGATGGCTGCCTGAATCGGGACTTCAAATTGCTGGCGAGGAATCAATTTTCGAAGACGTGAAACGAGTTCGCGGCCTCGTTCATAGGATTGCTCGCGATGGCAAATCAGCGTGAGCGCGTCGACGGGCTCGCCACCGACGAGCACATCGAGTTTCACCAGATCAGCTTCACGATAGCCCGCCAGATGATAATCGAGCGACGCATAGCCGCGCGAAATGCTTTTCAGCCGGTCATAGAAATCGAGAACGATTTCGTTGAGCGGCATTTCGTACGTGAGCATGACGCGTGTGGGCGATAAATATTCGAAATTCTTTTGAGTACCGCGCTTTTCCTCGCAAAGCGCCAGAATTGCGCCGACGGAATCCTCCGAAGTGATAATCATGGCAGTCAGAATCGGCTCCTCGATCCGGGCAATCTGCGCGGGTGGAGGAAATTTCGTGGGATTATCGACTCCGATGGTTTCGTTCGCCGTGGTCGTGATGCGATAGCGGACGCTCGGCGCCGTGGTGATCAGAGCGATGCCGAATTCGCGCTCCAGGCGTTCCTGCACAATTTCCATATGCAACAAGCCGAGAAAACCGCAGCGAAAACCAAAACCAAGCGCCGCGGAATTTTCGGGTTCGTAAAAAAACGCCGCGTCGTTGAGTTGAAGTTTCCCGAGCGCGTCGCGAAGGAGTTCGTAGTCGCTCGCGTTCACCGGATAAAGTCCGGCGAAGACCATTGGCTTGATGGCCTCAAAACCGGGAAGTGGCGCCGCTGGGCGATCAGCCTCGACAATCGTGTCACCAACGCGCGCATCGGCAACGCGCTTGATATTGGCGACGACGAAACCAACGTCGCCCGCCGCAAGCTCCTCCAGCACGATGGGCTTGGGCGTAAGCACTCCCAGCGCTTCGACTTCGTAAACTTGATCCATGGCGCAAAGACGAATTTTCATTCGCGGCGCGATGCGGCCCTCCATTACGCGGACCAGAATTACCGCGCCGCGAAACGAATCGAACCACGAGTCGAAAATCAATGCCCGCAAAGGCGCATCGGAAGAGCCCGTCGGCACCGGAATGCGCGCGACGACAGCTTCGAGAACTTCAGCGACGCCAAGACCGCTTTTCGCGCTGATAAGTAAAGCGTCAGCCGCGGGAATCGCGAGTACATTTTCGATTTGCTCCTTTACACGATCGGGCTCGGCGGCGGGCAAATCAATTTTATTGATCACTGGAATCACAAAAAGATTGTTGCGCGAAGCGAGAAAAGCGTTCGCCACCGTCTGCGCCTCGACGCCCTGACTGGCATCCACGACCAGTAGCGCGCCTTCGCACGCGGAGAGTGCGCGGGAAACTTCGTAGGAGAAATCGACGTGGCCGGGCGTATCGATGAGGTTCAGGCGATATTCTTTTCCGTCGCGCGCGGTGTAATGCAGGCGGATGCTTTTCGCTTTGATGGTGATGCCGCGCTCGCGCTCCAGATCCATCGAGTCGAGAACCTGAGCGGTCATTTCCCGCTGCGACAGCGCGCCGGTAAGCTCGAGGAGGCGATCAGCCAGGGTCGATTTGCCGTGGTCGATGTGCGCGATGATGCAAAAATTGCGGATTAGCTGCGGATCCATATTCCGTTTTCGCCAGGCGATTTCTTTTTGCGGAGCTCGACTGCGGTGGCACAACCCGCAAACCCGGCCGCGGTTTTTGAACGCTCGAGTGTGCCACAGATTTCTGTGTGCGGCCAGCGACGCTCGGCAGTACGGATTTTTAGTGGCGGATCGCGTCCGAACTTTAAATCAGTTCGAGACCGGAGAAAAAATATCCGATTTCGAATCGCGCCGTTTCCGGGGCGTCGGATCCATGCGTGCAGTTATTCTGAATGCTCGTTCCGAGCGCATTCCGAATGGTGCCTGGCGCGGCCTTGGCGGGATCGGTCGCGCCCATGATTTCGCGCCAGCGAGCGATCGCGCCTTCGGCTTCTAGCGCGATGACGACCACTTTGCCGGAACTCATGAATTCCGTCAAATCTTTGAAAAATGGCCGCTCGCGATGAACCGCATAAAATCCTTCCGCTTCGCTCTTCGTCAGGCGCTCCGATTTAATCGCCACAATCTGAAATTTCGCATCATGAATCCGCTTCAAGATTTCTCCCGTAAGCCCGCGGCCAACCGCATCGGGCTTGATAATTGCCAAGGTCCGTTCCGTCGCCAATTGTTCTCTCCTTGTTATTGAATGGTTTCTCTTACTTCCTTGCGGTTTTGCCGAGGATAGCTTCCATGGTGTCGCCGATTTCGGCCGGACTTTGCACGGTGTGGATTCCCGCCGCTCGCATCGCCGCGTATTTCGTCTTCGCCGTTCCCTGGCCGCCGCTGATGATGGCGCCCGCGTGGCCCATGCGGCGTCCGGGAGGCGCGGTTTGTCCCGCGACGAAACCGACCACCGGCTTCTTTACGTGCCCCTTAATAAATTCCGCCGCTACCTCCTCGGCGTTTCCGCCGATTTCGCCGATTATTACGATTGCGTGCGTATCGGCATCCTCATTGAACATCTTGATCGCGTCCAAAAAATTCGTGCCGATGATCGGGTCCCCGCCGATGCCTATGCACGTCGATTGCCCGATGCCGAGTCGCGTGAGTTGATCGACGGCCTCATACGTCAGCGTGCCGCTGCGGCTCACCAGTCCCACGTGTCCCGCCTTGTGGATGTGCCCCGGCATGATTCCGATTTTGCATTTCCCCGGCGAAATCAGCCCGGGACAATTGGGCCCGATCAGCCGTGTATTCGACGCGCGCAGCTCGGCCGCGACGCGGACCATATCAAGCGTCGGAATGCCTTCCGTGATGCACACAACCAGCGGCAAGCGCGAATCGATCGCTTCCAGAATCGCGTCCGCGGCAAACGGAGGTGGCACGAAAATCACGGAGGCATTCGCGTCCCTTTCTTTCACTGCGTCAGCCACCGTGTTGAATACCGGCACGTCGAGATGTTTCGTTCCGCCTTTTCCGGGCGTCACTCCCGCAACCACTTTCGTGCCGTACGCAATCATCTGCTCCGCGTGAAACCCGCCTTCGCGCCCGGTGAGGCCCTGCACGACGACGCGTGTCTTCTGGTCAATCAGCACGCTCATCGCGCTCCTCCGGCCAACTGCACCACTTTTTCGGCGCCGTCTTTCATCCCGGCGGCCACCGTGAAATTCAATCCCGAAGTTTTCAAGATTTCCTTTCCCTTCTCCACGTTTGTGCCTTCCATTCGCACCACCACCGGTACCTTAATCTTCAGGTCGTGCGCCGCGTTCACCACGCCCGTGGCCAGTACATCGCAACGCAAAATGCCTCCAAAAATGTTGATGAACACGGCGCGAACGTTCGGGTCGCCCAGCAGAATCTTGAACGCATTTTTCACCTGTTCCGCCGACGCGCCACCGCCCACGTCGAGAAAATTCGCCGGGCTTCCTCCCGAAAGCTTGATGATGTCCATCGTGGCCATCGCGAGTCCCGCTCCATTCACCATGCACGCCACGTTGCCATCGAGCTTGATGTAGTTCAGCTTAAATTTCGAGGCTTCCACCTCGAGCGGCGTCTCTTCATCCAGGTCGCGCATTTTCCCGATTTCCGGATGCCGCGCGAGTGCGTTGTCGTCGAAAACCATTTTGGCATCGAGAGCCATCAGCCGGCCATCTCCGGTCACCACGCATGGATTGATTTCCAGAAGCGACGCGTCCGTGTCCACAAACGCGCGATAGAGCGATTGCAAAAATGGCACCGCGACATTCACGATTTCTGGCGCGAGGCCCAGCCCAAATGCCAGCTTGCGAATTTGATACGCCTGCAAGCCCGTCGCGGGATGAATCGTCTCGCGCAGAATTGCTTCCGGATGCTCTTTCGCCACTTCCTCGATTTCCATTCCCCCTGCGGAGCTGGCCATGAACACAGGCGCTTCCGCCACGCGGTCCACCAAAATGCTCAAGTAAAGCTCGCGCTTGATGTCGAGGCCTTCTTCAATCAGCAGGCGATGAACGATTCGTCCCTCCGTTCCGGTTTGCGGAGTCACCAGCTTCATTCCCAGAATTTGCCCGGCGAGTTCAGACGCTTGCTCCGCCGAATGCGCCAGCTTCACGCCACCAGCCTTTCCGCGTCCACCCGCGTGGATTTGCGCTTTCACCACAACCACCGGAGTTCCCAACTTCTGGGCCGCTGCTCTCGCATCCTCTATTTTGAACACGACTTCGCCGCGCGGCGTCGGTACGCCGAATTTGGCGAGGATGGACTTCGCCTGATATTCGTGTATCTTCATTGACCTTCCAGTAGTGCTAAAATTGCTCCTTCACTAGCGCGAATTTGTTCGCGCCAAAAGCTCATAATCTTACTTCGGATTTGCAGCGCGTATCAAGGAAGTACCCCATGGTGGCAACGCTCAGATGCAGTTCCTAATTCACGTATGTTGTGGGGCAAAAGCAAAGGTGGCCAAAAAATGAAAACAGGTCAGGGAATAATATTTGGAACGGGCGTCACAAACTGACGCATTATTTATGATCCTCGAGGCGCTTGAAAAAATCATCGCAGGCGAAGATCTCTCGCGCGTCGAAGCCGAAGCCGCGATGGAACAGGTCCTCTCCGGCAACGCCTCCGACGCGCTCATCGCTGGCCTGCTCGCGACTCTGCGGATGAAAGGCGAAACAGTCGACGAGCTTGTCGGCTTTGCCACGGCGATGCGCCGTCACGCCACGCCAATTTTCCCCGCGGGCCGCGCGCGCGTGGACGAAATGCTCGTCGACACATGCGGGACCGGCGGCGATGGCTCCTGCACGTTTAACGTTTCAACCGCTGCCGCGTTTGTGGTTGCCGGTGCGGGCGCGAGCGTCGCCAAGCATGGCAACCGCTCTGTCAGTTCGCGCTGTGGCTCGGCGGACGTGCTCGAACAGCTTGGGATCTCGCTCGATCAAACTCCCGAGCGCGTGGGCCGCGCTATCGATGAAGTCGGCATCGGTTTTCTGTTTGCGCCTGCCTTGCACACCGCGATGAAACACGCCATGCCCGCGCGCCGGGAACTGAAAATGCGCACCGTGTTCAATCTTCTTGGGCCGCTCACCAACCCCGCTGGAGCTTCCGCGCAAGTCGTTGGCGTATCGAACGCGAATTTCACCGAACTTGTCGCGCGCGCTCTCGATGAGCTCGGAGTGCGACGAGCTTTCGTCGTTCACGGCGCCGATGGAATGGACGAGATTTCGCTGAGCGGCGAAACTTACGTCACGGAACTGAACAATCGCGTGCTTCGCAGCTATACAGTCGTGCCCGAGGATTTCGGTCTGCGCCGCGCGCCATCCCAATCCATTCGCGGCGGCGACGCCAAACATAACGCCGAAATCATTCATAAAATCTTCGGCCGCGGAATGCTTTACCGTGAGCACGGTCCACACCGCGACATCGTGTTGGCGAACGCTGCGGCCGCGCTCGTTGCCGCCGGCCGCGCAACCGATTTTCTCGATGGCGTGCGTCTCGCCACGGAATCGATTGACTCGGGCGCCGCGCGCACAAAACTCGACGAGCTGATTCGCTTCTCGCAAGCCAAGGATGCCAGGGCAACGGGCTAGAAATAGCTCTGCTGTCCTACCCTTGTTCTCGCAAACTTCGACCTGCGTATGCGAAACTCGCCAGCGCGAAAATCGCAAAGCCGATTGCCTCTATCGCGATTTGCCTTGGCGCGATTTGAGCTTCCTGTATCGCGATGCACTTTACCAGGATTCGCGCGGCGAACATCGCACGTATGCCAGACAAAACGCTATAATCTCGCCGCTCGCTTACTGAACCACGACGGTCCGACCTTTCGGGAGGTCAGATGAAACGCGTAGCCACTTTAATCTTCACGATGATGTTAGGCGCCGTGCCGGCAATCGCGCAGAATGCCCCAAGCACGTCCCGCGTCGTTTCCGCCGTCCGCGCCTATCGCATCGCCCATGAACCGCAAATCATCAGCGAATTCGTCACCCTGCTCTCGATTCCCGACGTCGCCTCCGACACGCCGAACATTCAGCGCAACGCGGCTGCGCTGGTCGAGATGCTCAATCATCGGGGGTTCCATACGCAGCTTCTGCCGATTCCAGGACGCGGCCCCGTCGTTTTCGGCGATCTTGAATCGCCCGGCGCGAAAGGCACGGTGATCTTTTACTGCCACTATGATGGGCAGCCCGTAAATGCTAACAACTGGACTGGCACAAAGCCTTTCGTTCCCGCGCTGCGCACCAACACGATCGACGCTGGCGGGCAACTGATTCCGTTCCCGCAACAGCCCGGAAGCTATAAGAATGACTGGAGGCTTTACGCGCGCTCTGCTGCTGACGACAAAGCGCCAATCATTGCTCTGCTTGCCGCAGTCGATGCACTGCGCGCAAACCATATCCCACTGGTCGTGAATTTGAAGCTCGTCCTCGAAGGCGAGGAAGAAGACAGCTCGCCGCATCTGGCCGCCACGGTTGCCGCGCACAAAAATCTTTTTTCGGGCGATTTGCTCATCACTGCCGACGGGCCCATTGATCAGAGCGGCCGGCCGCTCGTCTTTTTCGGAAACCGCGGAGTGATCTCCGTGCGCATCACCGTTTTCGGCCCGCTGCATCCGCTGCACAGTGGACACTACGGCAACTGGGCGCCCAATCCCGCGATGAGCCTGGCGAAATTGCTCGCCACACTGAAAGACGCGGATGGCCACGTGCTCGTCGCGGGCTTTTACGACAACGTGGTCCCTCTTGGCCCAGCCGAACGCAAGGCCATCGCCGAAGCTCCCGACAACGACGCTAAGCTTTTGCGCACCTTTGGCCTGTCTGTGCCGCATGGCGGCGGCAAAAAACTTCTCGAATTGCTCAATGAGCCTTCGCTCAATATTGACGGCCTCCAGAGCGGCTGGACCGGCGCGCAAGCGAAAACGATTATTCCAGACACGGCGTCTGCGTCGCTCGACATGCGCCTGGTAAAAAACGCCGGGCCCGACCAGGAATTCGACCGTCTCGTCGCGCACATTCGCAAACAAGGGTTTTACGTGATTGACCGCGAACCCACCTCGGACGAACGCGCCAAATATCCGCACATCGCCGAAGTCACGCGCGACAAAGGCTACCCCGCCACGCGCACGCCGATGGATTTGCCCATATCGCAAGCCCTGATGCGCGTCGTCGACGATGCCGCCGGCCAGGCCGCCGTAAAAGTCCCTCTCATCGGCGGCAGCGTGCCGATGTATATCTTCAACGATATGGGACTGCCCGTGATCGGCGTACCCATCGTGAATTTCGACGACAATCAGCACAGCGCAAACGAAAATCTCCGCATCGGCAACCTGTGGACCGGCCTGGAAATCTACGCGGGAATTCTGGCGAATTTGGAGTGGAAGTGAAGAACGAAAGAACTTAGGGGATGGACAAAGCATACATCGAAATTTCCCTTGCGTTCAGAGCGGCAACACGCGAGCCGTCACCAGAGAGCGCAGCCTCCGCCCATTGAATAAACGAATGCCCAAGCTGGGTGGTGAAGATCAGTTTGTCTTCTGGTTCTTGCCACACGTAAAGCGTGCGCTCCTCTCGTCGAAAAAGAAACGGACCCACAATTTGATCCGTCTCTGTGCCAAACCTTCTTCCATCGCTCGACGAAAAGGGAGGTGCGACGCCTGGTCTCACACCACGAGGCCCCGGGTCGTAAACCTCAAAGTGAAACGTTCAGATCTGTTTGCCCGTGGAACTGGTGATCCGTGCAGTTCCCCAAGGCGCAGGGCCGAACGTAACGATCAAATTGTTGGCTAAAAATTGTGAGTTGCCGGACGACAGGGTGATATCGTCCAAAGAACCTCCGAACTTCCCCATGAGGCTACGCCCCTTTCTGGTGTGGACTAGCAACTGCTCATCCGAAATGGCCACCACGGAGCATCTTGTCGCGTCCGGCTCTTGCCATGAGGAACGGAGTCTCAGGGGGTCTGCGTCAAGAAGAACAAACTGACAAGAATCGGTCTGCGTATGAGTCAACAGAAAAGATTTCCCCGACGGGGACGGTCGCGCTTCCCAATGTTCGTTTCTTGGAGTTCCGCGAATATGTATCGCAGCTCGGAGCGGCGCGGCGAGAGCGAGTTACAGCGAGAGGAAATTCTCGAGCAGGCGGAAACCCGCGCCAGTGAGAACCGACTCAGGATGGAACTGCACGCCTTCCACAAGAAATTTCCTGTGGCGCAGCCCCATGATCGTGCCGTCCGCTGTTTCCGCGGAAATTTCCAGGCAGCGCGGCAGGGTGCGACGCTCGACGATTAGGGAGTGATACCGCGTGGCCTCGAAATTCTGAGGCAGCTTGCGGAAAATCGTTTTGCGGTCATGATGAATCTCGCTCGTCTTGCCGTGCATGATTTTCTTCGCGCGAATCACTTTGCCGCCGAACGCGTCGCCAATTGCCTGATGGCCTAAGCAGACTCCGAGGATGGGAATCTTCCCCGCGAAACGCTGAATCAACGCCACGCTAATCCCCGCCTCGCGCGGCGTGCACGGCCCTGGCGAAATAATGATGCGATCCGGCCGCAATTTCTCCACTTCATCCAACGTGATCGCGTCGTTCCGGCGTACTTCGATCTTCTGCCCCATCTGACCAAGATACTGCGCCAGGTTATAGGTAAACGAATCGTAGTTATCGAGAAGCAGAATCACTCGCAGCCCCTGCCATTGTCATGATCATCAGATGCACCCATGCCGCCAATTGCCGTTCCTTCATGACCTGACCACTCGTCATGCGGGCTGCTGGTTCCCCTGGTGTGCGATTTCAACCGCAACCACCAGCGCCCGCGCCTTGTTAACTGTCTCCTGATATTCTTTTTCGGGCACCGAGTCCGCCACTACGCCGCCCCCCGCCTGGATGTGAATCTTGCCATCCTTCGCTACCAGCGTACGCAGGCCGATGCACGAATCGAGGTTTCCGGAAAAATCGAGGTACAGAATCGCGCCCGCGTATATTCCGCGCCGCGTCGGCTCCAGCTCGTCAATGATTTCCATCGCGCGAACTTTCGGCGCGCCGCTCAGCGTGCCCGCCGGGAAGCAAGCCATCAACGCGTCCAGGCAATCGACATCCTTGCGCAATCGCCCGCGCAAACTCGACACCAAATGCATCACGTGCGAATAGCGCTCGACGAACATCAACCTCTCCACCTTCACCGAGCCGTATTCGCAGACGCGTCCCAAGTCGTTGCGACCCAGGTCCACCAGCATGATGTGCTCGGCGCGTTCCTTCGGATCGGCAAGCAATTTCTTTTCGAGCAATTTGTCTTCGTGCTCGTCGCGGCCACGCGGCAGCGTTCCCGCAATCGGCCGGTAGAACGCGTCGCGCCCCTGCACTTTTACGAGCATTTCCGGCGAGCTTCCCACCACCGCCAGCTCGCCCAACCGCAAAAAATAAAGATAGGGCGACGGATTCACCACCCGCAGCGCGCGATAAATCTCAAACGGATCGGCCGGTGTCCGCGCGGAGAATCGCTGGCTCGGGACAACCTGAAAAATGTCGCCAGCGCGGATGTACTCCTTGGCTCTGCGTACCGCGGCCATGTAACGCGACTTCGTGAAGTTAGAAGACACGTGCAACGCCGAGCGGCTTTCCGCTTTGAGCAGCCTCGGTAATGGCTGTTCCAGCTTGCGTCGTGTCCGCGCGATCTCGCGGACGGCAGTGTCATATTTCGCTCGTAAACTTCCCTGCCCTTCGGTAAACACGTTGCGCACAATCCACACGCGATGCTGCACATGGTCAAACACCACCAGGCCGTGAAAAAACATCAGCACCGCATCATCCAGCTTCAGCTCATCTTCGCCCGTCGCCGGAATTCGTTCGATCAGCCGGACCATGTCGTATGCGAAATACCCAATCGCCCCGCCCACAAGCGGCGGTAACCCGCTGACCTTCACCGGACGGTACCGGCTCACACGGCTACGCAACAGTTCGATGGGATTCGCGTCGATCCTTTCGACGCGATTGCCGATCTCGACCCTGCACGAACGTCCGCGCGAGCGAAAAACTTCCGTCGGCTCCACGCCGAGAAACGTGTACCGTGCAATGTTCTCGCCTCCCTCAACGCTTTCGAGTAAGCAAGAATATTTCGCATCGCGCGCCAGCTTCAGATACGCGGCCACTGGCGTCAGCAAGTCGGCCGTGATCGTTTCGTACACGGGCACGAAATTCCCTTTTCGTGACAACCTGCAAAACGTCTTGAAATCAGGCTGGATCATTTCTTGTCGCGCCCTTCTTCCTCGCCCCTCAGCGCTGCAACCACTGCCCGTCGCATCGCCCCTTCCGGCGCGCGCTCGCCCATCCAGATTTCCCACTGCGCAACTCCCTGCGCCAAAAACATATCCAGTCCTGAAACTGTTTCGATGCCCCGCCCCGCGGCCAGTTGCAGCAGTTTGGTCCGTTGCGGCCTGTAAATCGTGTCAAACACCAGCCGGCAATTCAGCTCGCGCGCCTCCAACGGGGAATCGCTCGTATGCGGATGCATTCCCACCGGCGTTGAATTCACGATGGCGTCGAAAAATTCGCGCCGCAGAGCCTGGCGCGGGATCGTTTCCCCGTGAACTGCCAGAGCCAGTTTGCGCGCCGGCTCCTGTCGTCGCGCGCATATCGAAACCGATGCGCCCGCTCGTGCCAGCGCAAAGGCCACCGCTCGTGCCGCCCCACCCGCCCCAAAAATCAGTACGCGGCTGCCGGCGATGGACATTCGCCGCTCGAGCGCCCGCAGCACTCCGATGTAGTCCGTATTGTAGCCGAAGAGTTTCCCCCTCCCACGCACCACCACCGTGTTCACGGCGCCAATTTCTCTAGCCAATGGATCGCAATCATCCAGATGCCGAATGATGCGCTGCTTGTACGGAATTGTGACCGAAAATCCCCCCAGTCTCAGCGGGCCGATGGCTGCAACGAAATCGTCCAGTTCGCGCACAAGAAACGGCAGAAAAACCGCGTCGACGTCCCGCGCGGCAAATCCCGCGTTGTGCAGAACCGGCGAAAGCGAATGCCCAATCGGGTCACCAATTAGCCCATACACACGTGTCTGGCGGTTCAGCTCGCTTGCGCGGTAGAGTTCGCACATCGCAGCGAGCGGAAGTTGTCCTGGCGCTGTCGCCCTTTCCACCGGCGCGTAAGCAAGCGCGCTTCCTTCGCGCAACGCGAGAATTCGAGCCGGGGTTGCAATTTCGCCCATGGGCACAGCAATCGCGTTCCGTTTGTCCCGCGCCAACCCGAGGACGCGCAGGCTTTCACCAATCGAATTGCATTGGGTTGCCATTTTTACAGCATCGAAACCAGCGGTTCGCGCCGCGTGTTCAAGCCTCCCCAGTAGCTTCCGCGTATCCGATTTCGTCGGCGTTTTCGCGAAATCGTGAAACGAAAGAATCCGCCGCGCCTTTCCCGTGCATAAGTCCCCCGTGAAGCTCGCGCCGGCTCCCAAGCTCTCGACTTCGAGGTCAATCCACTGGCATCCGGCTGCGATTGCGCGGTGCAATACGGCAAGTTGCGCGGAGATGCTCCCCAAAAAGCGGCCTCCCGCCTCCTTTCGGCGGCACGTCGCAATCAGAGTCATCCGCCGGCCGAATCTCGTGCGCCTTAGATCCAGAAGGAAACGTGCCAGCTCACGCTCCCCTGCTAACCAGTCCAGACGCAGTTCGACCGTCCGCGCATGTCGCAGCGCCTCTCGGAGTTGCCGCCCCATTTCGCGCGAACTCCGGCCAGCCACCACCCCACAGATTCGGCCTTCGCCAAACAATGATTCTCTCGCCATTGTCCCTTGGTACAGGTCAGGAGCCACATAGGATGCGTTACTCAATGTGTAAAGCGCAATGGGACATTGCCTTGACGCTTCCAAGCCTGTTTGTTACGGTCGATTCATCGAACGGACGCGCCGGGCTACCGGCAATCGCGAGGCAAGGGAGCAAAAGAAATGCGTAGAAATATCCTGATTCTTGGTTTGTCGCTTGCATTCTTATCGGCTGGCGCGCTGGCTCAAGGCAACGATCTGCGGAATCGCCCAACTGCACCGACAACCACCCAGCAAGACCTCTACTGCTCAGGAATGTTCACCTCCGGCCACGTGTCCCGCGCCGTTCAAGTTGTATCCGGCGAAGAGGCGAACTACAAAGTTACTTTCTCGGATGGCGACTACGTCTATATCAACAAGGGATCGGATAAGGGCGTGAAGGCCGGAGACGTCTTCCTGGTCATGCGGCCGCTCGACGACGATACGCATATGCAGTATTTTACTTGGCAAGATCGTCTCCTCCGCGCCATGGGTCAACCTTGGCAGGATCTGGGACGTTTGAAAGTAGTAGTCGCGCACAGGAAGATTTCCATTGCGCAGGTGACCGACGCGTGCAGCTACTTGCAGCGCGGTGATGTCGTGCTTCCTTTTGAGGAGCGCCCCGCCCCGCCGCTTAAACAAGAGGCCAATTTCGATCGCTTCGCACCTCCCAGCGGTAAGAAGAAAGCCATGATTGTCGCCGGCAAAAACTTTGCCATGGAAGCCGGCGCGAATAGCATCGTGTATGTGAATTTAGGCGCGAATCAGGGCGTCAAAGTCGGAGATTACTTCCGCATCTTCCGCCACGAGGATAACGGAAATTCGCTGGTCTACCAGACGCCGAACATGGGCACAGCAGTCTATGGATTCGGCGCGGCGCCGGATCATTACTCATGGAAAGACTTGCCGCGCGAAATCCTCGGCGAAGGAATTGTTTTGCGGACGTCGCGGAACTCTTCGACCGTCATGATTACCTACAGCTTGAAGCAAATCTACGAAGGCGATTACTGCGAGCTCGAATAACTCCTTCATTTTTCCGCGGCGTCCGCATCTTGGGGGCGCCGGGTAAAATCCGCTTCGGAAAATGACTCTGCCGTAAAGATTTCGATATGTGTCTCGCGGTCCTTCCAAGCATTTAAGTCGAGCCCAGCCTTGAGACAGGTCTCGTCTAGGAAACGCTCTCGCGACCAGTGATGCTCCCGCGCCACTTGCGGTAACAGCACTCCTCGGCATCCGTCGCGCGATATCACCAGCCCGTGCAGGCCCGCTTCCACATCTTCAGGACGTGCCCTCTGAACGGCGGAAAGAACCGATATTTCAATTTCAAGATCCTTCAGCTCATCGAGACGCAACCCCGAGAATCGCGGATCCTCTGTCGCCGCAGCCACCGCGCAATGGGCCACTACATCGGCAAGCGATTCCACTGACCACAATCGTCCGATGCATCCGCAAAGCCGTCGCCCCTTGCGAATCGTCACGAACGCGCCGCCGTGAGCGCTTACTCTTTCTCTCGCTTCTCTGACTTCCAGACGCCGCCCTTCGCTAACAATCAACGTTATTGCTTTTCGGGCGATATCCAGTAGGGTTTGCTTCTCTTCGTTACGGAGTGGGCACATCTTGCGGATTTTTCTTCCGTTCCAGAACAATCTGGATGCTTTGCCGCTGCTTGATCCGGTCATCCACCTGGTTCCAGAACATCAAAAAATAATGCACGGCAGACACGACTGCGCTGATCACGACCATCCACAGGAGAATGAGCGCGAGCAGGTGAAACGAAGGATGCGTGGCGGAAAAAATCACAATGCAGCCAGCCAGCACCTGGAGTACCAGTTTTGTCTTTCCCAGCGGGGATGCGGGAATCACCAATCCTTCAGCCGACGCAATATTGCGCAGACCCATCACGATGAATTCGCGCCCGATGATAATCACCACCATCCACGCGTACACCAGCCCCATCGCAACCAGCGAAATGAATGCGGCGGAAATCAGGAGTTTATCGGCGATCGGGTCGAGCAGGATTCCGAGCGTGGTGATTTCGCCCCGCTTGCGGGCAAAATATCCGTCAAAGGCGTCCGTTGCCGCTGCGACCGCCAAAATCAGAACGCCCCAGATCTCGAAATGAAATGGCAATCCCCAGAACTCAAGGTTGGGTTCTCGCGTCAGCAGTACGACCACGAGTAGAGGCACAAAGAAGATTCGGAGAATCGTCAGGCTGTTGGGGAGATTCATTTCGGCCTCGGCCCATACGGCCCCGCAGCCAGCTACGTTGGTCGCAGGTTATGCTGCCACTATAGTGCGCCCTCGCAGCGGAAGTCAACGCATGCTCCCGCGAATTTACGCTCATAACAAGATAGTGAACGGCCCCTGCTTTTGGGCTGATCGCCGATCGAGTACTTTGCAGAGGATTTTGCCAGCTTCTCGCGTGTTTTATTGGGAGTTTTCAACGGGGCCGAAACGGCCAGTTCGGAAAAGCAAGCTATTTACCTTTTGGTTTCTTCGGGGGCGCGACTTGTGCAAATTGCAACAGCGGTGCTGGCACGGGCCGAAATACCATTATTCCCATGCAAAAACCCATCAGGTAAGCCTAAGTACATACGCCGCCGTGGGTTAGGGACATATTGTGTCCGACTCGCCAGCAGAGCCCGGTTTCGACCGAATCGCCGCCCTCGCTTCCGTAAGCGCAATTTCCACAATGATTTCCACAGCATCTGCGGCGCCGACCGGTCGCTCTGGACACTTCTCGTTAATTAACTCAAAAGTAATAGCACGACATCGCGGATGGTTCTTCACTCCACGCCTAAGTGCTGTACTGCCCGGTTTCAAGAGGCTCGCCAAAAACTCTCCAGACGCGCCGCCAGAGATTCAGGAAGCTCCGCATCAAGACAAATGTGGCCGTCCTGCACGTCCGAACGGAGCACGCGCCCGCAGGCATAGATCATGGCCAGTTCGCGGCCACTCGCGAGTGGCACGTTCAGCCGTCGCGCAACAATGGGATCCACCGGCATGGCCTCGTCGATGCGCCGCAGCAATTCGTCCAGTCCTTGTCCCGTATGCGCGGACACAAATACGCTCGGATGTTGATTCCTGCGGGGCGAAGAATCGCTGCCATGAAGCAGATTGCCCCCGTGAGATTTTTGAAGCGCCTCGAGTTCCTCGGGCGCCAGGAGGTCCACCTTATTGAACACGCGCAGCCGCGGACGTTCCGCCACGCCCAGATACTGAAGCACTTTCTCCACTTCGGTATCCTGTTCCGCGTGCAACGAATTCGAAATGTCGGTCACATGCACGATCACCGCCGACTCCTGCGCTTCCTCAAGCGTCGCGCGAAAAGCCGCAATCAAGTCAGCCGGAAGGTCGCGGATGAATCCGACCGTGTCCGAAATAAGAACGCGCCGCCGTGACGGCAGACGTATGGCACGAATCGTAGGATCAAGCGTAGCGAACATTTTCGACGAGACAAGCACCTCCGCGTGCGTCAGTGCGTTGAACAGCGTCGACTTTCCCGCATTCGTATATCCCACCAGTGCCACTGTGCCCAGAGGAACCGCCTGCCGCGCCCGGCGTCGCAGCGCGCGCTGCTGCCGCACGGTTTCGATCGAGCGCTCAATCTTCCCAACGCGCTCGCGGATACGGCGCCGGTCCGTTTCGAGTTTTTGCTCGCCTGGACCGCGCGTTCCGATGCCGCCACCCAGTCTCGAAAGCTCCCGTTTGCTCCCGACCAGCCGCGGCAGCAAATAATTGAGTTGCGCAAGTTCGACCTGGAGCTGCCCCTCACGGCTATGCGCGTGGCGCGCGAAAATATCCAGGATCAGTTGCGTGCGGTCGATGACCTGGCAATCGGTACCGCGCTCGATGTTCCGGTGCTGGACGGGCGAGAGATTACGGTCAAGGACGATCAGCCCCACGTCGAGGCGTTCTGCCTCCTGCTTCAGTTCCACCAGCATCCCGCCACCGACCAGCGTAGCGGAATCGAGCGTATCGCGCATTTGCAGCCGGCTGCCTACCACCTTCGCACCCGCGCTGTTCACCAATTCTTCGAGCTCGACAAGCGATTCCCGTCCCGCAGCGCCGCTCGAGACTACGCCCGCACGCGTCGCACGTTTCAGCGCAACGCCGACTAGTAGTACACGCTCCGAATTGTCCAGCGGAGAGGCAGCCTTCATTCGTTTCGGGTAATCAGAGGCGGGAATGCCCCGGGGCTTTTCAGTCATGCTCGGATCATTATACGCTTCCCGGCTGATTTTGCTTATTGCTGGAGTGCTTCCTGGCTCGCAAGGCATGAGGCCGCCAGCACGAAGCGCGAAAGAACTTCCGCCAGCGAAGGGCCCGATTCGCGAAACGCTGCGTCTCGCGTGGCTCGGTCCACCCATCCCAAGTAAACTAGCATGGCCGTTTCGGACCATTCCTCCGCCTGCGCCCGCGTGAAACCGATTTCCCGAAAGACTTGCCGGAGGTGAGCCGCTCGCCGCTTTTCAATTTCGCTCGCGCGGTGCCCCACTTTTTCGTCTTCACGCGCCCAGGAAAAAATCGCCACGTCTAAGTGGCGCTGCGCCTCGCGCGAGAGCAATTCCACCACGCTCGCCCATCGCCCCGCTGGGTCACGGTGAACTTCTCGTTCATCTACATTCCAGTCCACTTCGCTCGATTCCCAGGTATCTAGCATCCCCTCGAATAAATCTTCCCTGTCGCGAAAATGCCAATAAAAACTTCCTTTGCTGATTCCCAGCTTTTTCGCAAGGTTTTCGACACGAACGGCCTCTCTGCCGTCGCGGGCGAGAACCTCCATCGCCGCGCGAATCCAATCGGAACGCTCCAGTCGCGTCGCACGATCTCGACGAGTTGGCATTGAAAAACCTCCCTAGACTATACGCTGTCGTATGGAGCAGCAGGGTACAAGACCTTACCGCCTTTAATCAAGACGATTGCGTATGTTTGAGGCTGCCCCCGCGATGTGCCTGTAGGCCTCTGCCTGAGCCATGGAGCTATCCCCGAAACTCTCTATCCACAACACGTCCTGCTCTTTTCGGAACCACGTAATTTGCCTTTTGGCGTAGCGTCGAGTTGTTTGCCGGATCTGCCGGACGGCCTCCGCGAGCTCGATCTTGCCAGTCAAGACGTCCCCCAGTTGTGCGTAGCCGAGAAATTCAAACGGCTTTGCCGTTGGCGCTATCCCATTATCTAACAGCCCTTTAACTTCCTCGAGCCACCCTGATTCCAGCATCACGATCACGCGATGCTCAATACGCTCGTAGAGCGCCGCGCGCGGAGGCATCAGGCCGATTTTGATCACGCGATAGCCCTCAAGGGCCGCCCTGCCGCGTCGGTGAAGTGCACTGGCGGGCTCGCCCGACAGCAGCCGAATCTCAATCGCGCGAACTACCTTTTGCGTGTCCGCAGGCTCGATCCGCGACGCCGATTCCCGGTCCAGCCGCGCCAAAATCTTGTGCAGATAATCCGGACCGCGTCTCGCAGAGCGTTGGCGCAATCGATCGCGGACTTTCTCGGAGCGTGTTGGCGCATCCGCTAAACCCTCCAATAGCGCGCGCAAGTAGAGCCCCGTGCCAGCCGTCAAAATGGGCAATTTCCGGCGTGTGCGGATCATCTCGAGGGTTTCCAGCGCCCGGCGCCGGTACTCGCCGGCCGTGAAGATTTCGTCCGGCTCCGCCAAATCAATTAAGTGATGTGGAATTCCGCGCCGCTCTGCTACGGGAACCTTGCCCGTGCCAATATCAAAATAGCGGTAGACCTGCGTCGAATCGCACGCGATCACTTCTCCGCCCAGCTGCTCCGCCAGCGCAATTGCCAGCGTCGATTTGCCTGAGGCTGTCGGTCCGACAACTACAACGAGACGGCACTGCGCGTTCATCCCCCGAACGCTCTGTAACGCGCCAACAGATAAATCAACACCGCCAAGGCCAGCAGCAGCGCCCAAGACTTGAGGACCATTCAGTTTCACTGGGTGAAGTTATAGTCCAGCGGCAGGTTGTAAAGGAAGGCGATTCGCAGTTCGATGTAGGGTCCCGTGAATGCCGAAGGAAGCGGCTCGAACGGATTCGATTCCGTTAACGCTGCGCCGGCCGCTCGATCGAGAGGCTCCTTGCCCGACGTACGCACCAGCGCCGGCTCGGTATTCGGCATATTGCCATTGCGCATGATGTGGAATTGCATGATCACCACGCCCTTGTCGCCCATGCGCGCCGAAATCGGCATCACCGAGATCCAGTTCTGCCTCACGCGTGCCAGCAGCCGCGCAAGATAATTCGAGAAATCCACTCCTTCGGTCGGCGTCAGGATTTGGACTCCACTCCCGAGCAGCCCCTGTCCTCCTACGCCGCTAGGTGGAGGGGCACCCGGACCCTGAGGCATCGGCTCCGAGAAAACGGCGGATGTCGAACTGTTGCGATGCTGCAAGGCTTGCTCGGCATTCTGCTGCAACGCGCGGCCAGGAGAAAGGCGCGGCAGATCCAGATTCAGCTTCTGATTCGGTTTCGGCGGCGGATTCTCCAATTGCGAGAGTGATTTGAACGCAGGCGCGGGTTTGGCCGGCTGCGGTGCGGGCGGCTGCGGTCGCGCGGCGCGCGATGGCTCCGGCTGAGGAGGCGCTGCGGTCTTTGGGCCGGCCATCGGCTCAGGCGCGGGCGGCTGCGGCGTGGGAAGCAGCTCTTTCAGCACCCTGGGATCCAACCGCATCCGCGCACTCGGTTCTTCCGGGCGCGGGCGCTCCCTGGGGACGTTCTTCACCGACGGAGGAAGAAATACGTGCGACAGTTGCTCCCGCGCCATCTCCACTTGTTGCGCGGGAGCATTGGACGTAAAAAGTTTTGGCGCGAACAAAATCAGCAGAATGACACCCACGTGCACGAGCAACGAAAACGATCGCGCTACCCAGCCCCAATCCCGCTTCCTGGAATCCTCCGGAGACGCCAGCAAATTGACTTCGCCAGTGTTAAAAAGATCCCGCTCGATAATGTCGTCGAAAACCCCCGCCGGCAAAGGTGCGGAAACTGCCGGGCGAAACGACTCCTCAAGCACCGCTTCCTGCGGTACCACCACGCGCGTTTCGAGCACCGCCAGCGGAACATACGAAGGAATCGCCGTGGCCGAAGGCTCCATCTGTTTCACAGGCATGTCGCGCGGAATCAGAACGCGGCTCGAAAGAACATCCAGCGGCATGTGCGAAGGGATGGAAGTGCGCGTGTCGAGCGGCGCCGCGGAAGGCCCTGACGGAACGACAATCCGCGAATCGAGCTGCGAAGTGCGCCGCGCTCCGTTTTCAAGCGGGGCGTTGGGATCGACGCGCGTAATCTTCAGAGGAACCAAGGTACGAGGGATCATCTTGTATGCGGGGCTGCTATAAGCTCCGGTTTGATGCGATGTGCGTGTTCCAGAATTCCCGCCATCACGCGATCGGCTAAATCCAGCGCCCGCCGTCCTGCCTCTCCGTCCACCAGTGGCGCTGTGCGTTCGCGCACGGCGGAAACGAAGGCCCGCAATTCGGCCTTCAAAGGTTCTTCCGGCTGCGTCGGCAATTTTTCGAAATCAATCGCGGGCTCCGAACCTTCGCCCGTCACGCGGATGCGCGTCACGTCCTGGCGCGTGTAATCGACCGAAATATACTCGCGCGCCTGGAAGAAGCGCAGCTTGCGAACCCGTTCGGTGGAAACGCGGCTCGCGGTGAGGTTCGCCACCGCGCCCGATTCAAACTCGATCCGCGCGTGCGCGATGTCAACCTTGTCCGTCAGCACCGGGATGCCAACCGCTTGAATATCTCTAACAGGAGAATCCACCAGGCAAAGCAGAACATCCAGGTCGTGAATCATCACGTCGAAGACCACATCCACGTCCAGGCTGCGCGGCGAAAAAACTCCCAGGCGATGCACCTCGAAAAACAGCGGCCGCGCCACAATTTTCTGCACCGCCATCACCGCAGGATTGAATCTTTCCAGATGGCCCACCTGCAGGATGCGCCCGGCTTTCTTCGCGGTCGCAATCAATTCATCCGCTTCCGCTCGCGAAGCGGCTATCGGCTTCTCCACCAGCACATCGATGCCGCGCTCCAGAAGTTGCGCGCTGATTCGCGCATGCAGCACCGTGGGCACTGCAACGCTGGCTGCGTCGATCTGCTCTGTCAATTCGTTGATGTCCGAAAACGCGTCCGTGCCGAATTCCGCGGCGATCTGTCGCGCTCGCTCCGTATCGGCGTCGTGAACCCCCACTAGCTCCGCCCCCGCAAGTTCGTGAAACACCCGCACATGATTGCGCCCAAAATCTCCGACGCCGATCACGCCCACACGTATCTTCTTGTCGCTCACCGCTTGCCTTTCCCCGTCGCAGTCCTGTCGGATGCTTGTTTTGCGCCGAGGGGTGCAAACGCCTCGATTGCGATGCAGGCCTCGTCCGCCGCCACCAGTAATTTCTCGCGATCGAAGAGTAGCGTGCGTCCCGCATCCACGGCCAGGGCTGTGGCATTCGACCGCTTCATCACATCAATCGTCCTCAACCCAACCACCGGCACGTCGAATCGCATGTCCTGCCCGGGTTTGCTGACTTTCACCACCACCAGACGCTTCCCGTCTGTAAGACGCGCCGCCCGCTCGATGGTTTCGTCGGTGCCCTCCATCGCTTCCACGGCAACGCAGGCGCGATCCCGAATCACCACGGTTTGCCCCAGATCAACTTCCGCGAGCCGCTGCGCTACTTCGCGACCGTACGCAATGTCAGCCGATTCCGCTTCGTCGGGACGCCGGCGCGTCAACACCCCCGGATCAGGCAACAACGGCGCTAGAAACGCCGTGGAGTCCACCAGACGAATGCCCTCTTCTTCCAGCAACCGCGCGATTGCCCCAATCAGCGAGTCTGTGTTTTTCTTGGGAAGCGAGAGCAGCAGCTTTGCCAGTTTCCAATCCGGCCGTATGGCACTGAAAATTTTGTTGTGTTTCACCTGCCCGGCCATCACCGCTTGCTTCACGCCCTCTTTGTGAAGCAACTTGATCGTGCGGCTCAATTCTCCCAGACTCACCCAGTGCAACCGTGGCGCGACGCGTTCCAGTTCCGGTGACGCTTCCTCGCGTATCGCAATCACGGCCATCTCAATGCCGCGGCTACGCGCGCCTTCCAGAACCAGAAATGGAAATTTTCCGTTGCCCGCGATTAGTCCCCAGCCCACCGTCGAGGCGATTTCATTTTGCGGCGCCATCGCTTGCCTACTTAATCAGCCCGCGTTCGGCCGCTTCGATAAAGCGAATCAGCTCCGAGACGTCTTCCGAGCCATCAAGGGTTTCGCGCATCCGCGCCACAGCCTGCGTCGTGTTCAACTTCGAGCGCAGCAGCAATCGGTATGCTCGCTCGATCGCTTGGATACGTTCCTGGCTGAAACCCTGCCGTTCCAGGCCAATGGAATTCACGGCGAAGCAGCGCACGTCGCGCGCCTGCACCACTTTCGCAAACGGCGGCGCATCCTGGGTGATCGCCGTCAACGCCGCAATGTACGCATACCGTCCCACGCGGCAAAATTGATGCACGGTGCAAAACGCGCCCACCGTCGCATGGTCCTCGATTGTCACGTGGCCCGCCAGCGTCGCACCGTTTACGAAAATCGTGTGATCGCCCACATGGCAATCATGCGCCACGTGCGCATAGGCCATGAACATGTTGTGGCTGCCGATGTGCGTCGTCCCCCCGCCCTTTTTCGTGCCCCGGTTCACGGTGACGAATTCGCGAAACAAATTCTTGTCGCCGATTTCCAGCGCCACACGCTCTCCGGCGTACGTCAAATCCTGCGGGTCGCCGCCAATCACCGTAAACGAACCAAACCGATTCTCACGCCCGATTTGCGCCGGTCCATGAATCACTGCACAGGCCTCGAGCACGCAACCCGTACCCAATTCGACTTCTTCGCCAATCACAGCGAACGGCCCAATACGCGTCCCCTCGCCGATTCGGGCGCTGGACGAAACGCTTGCTCGCGCGTCAATCTCACTCATGGGTTGCGATCCACCGTCTTGCACATGAGCGTGGCTTCCGCGGCCAGTTCGTCGCCCACAAACGCTTTGCCCGCCAGCTTGCAGAAAGTCGTGCGCCACGCAACAACATCGACCTCGATGCGCAATCGATCTCCCGGAACTACGGGCCGCCGGAAGCGCGCGTCGTCGATCGCCACAAAATAGAGCAGTTTGCTCTCCCGTTCCGGTATTTCTTGGAGCAACAAAAATCCCCCGGTCTGCGCCATCGATTCCACGATCAGCACGCCCGGCATTACCGGCTGCCCCGGAAAGTGTCCCGCAAAAAAATGCTCGTTGATCGTGACGTTCTTGATTCCCACGATGCGCTTCAGCCGCTCCATCTCAATGATGGCGTCCACCATCAGGAAGGGATAGCGATGGGGTAAAATCTTCTGAATCTCGTTCGTGTCCAGGATCATGAATTACCCTCGAGAGGCCACACGGTATCAAACATCCGCGCCGCGCAATCCATCCATTTTATAGTAAAAGCTCACCTACGTGGAGTCACACTCGCTCGCCCGCGTTCGTCGCTCGTAAGTTAGCGGAGAATTCAGCGCACCTGCCCAAGACGCCCAGGATTGACACCGGCATCTCTGGGAAGGACAATTCCCCTAGTACGCATTCCTTGGAGATTTGCTGGTCATGGGCACTGGCCAAATTCTCGGCTTCGTCTTTGGGACGGCGTTCGCCTCCGGCCTGAATCTCTACGCCACGATTGCCGTCCTTGGCCTGCTCGAGCGCTTCGGTGGCATGCATCTTCCCGGCTCGCTCGCGATTCTCGGCAATCCCTTCGTCATTATCGGCGCGCTGCTTCTCTATTTGGTCGAATTCGCCGCGGACAAAATTCCATTCGTCGATCACGTGTGGGACGTCTTACACACGTTTCTCCGCCCATTCGCCGCGACGGTACTCGCCTATGGGGCTACCCCGTCGATTCCGCAGGAATGGCGCATCCTTGCCGCGCTCATCGCAGGCGGCATCGCGCTCACTTCTCATGGAACGAAGGCGTCGGCCCGTATCGCCGTCAACGCCAGCCCAGAGCCATTCAGCAACTCAATTGTCAGCGTAGCCGAAGATGCCGTCGCGATTTTCCTGGCTTGGATCGCGACGGCGCATCCTTACGTCGCCGCAATCCTGGTGACTTTGCTTGTAACTCTATGTCTTTTCCTGCTGGTAAAATTGCTCGGAATGGCTCGAAAAATCGTTCGTCGCGCCACTCGCCGTGCTTCCGCGCCAGCCTCCTGACATTCTCCAATCGTCCGGTCTTGAATCTAGCTCCTCCTTTGTCATTCTCGCGAAACTAGCCCGACGCATCTCGCGTCTCACCCAAGGGCCTATTTGACTTCGCCATAGCGCCAGAATATGCTTTCGCGCGAGTTTCAAATCAAGAAGCCAAGATCACGGAGTCTAGATCACTTTTGGGGGTGGGATTTTTATGCGTTCGCTGCGTAATGTGACTGTTGCCGCAATCTTTGTGCTTTTGCCGATGTCGCTCTTTGCTCAGACGCCGCAGAGGGGGGCGTACTGCCCGCTGCCGGGCTTCACCGCCAACACCGCCGCTTCAGGCTCGGCCGCATCGCCGCAGGCCGAGACTCACGGCCTCGATCCTGCCGATCTCGATCGCTCCGCGAACGCCTGCGTGAATTTCTTCCAGTTTGCCGATGGCGGCTGGGTGGCAAAGCATCCCATTCCCCCCGAATATTCAAGCTGGGGAACTTTTAATTATCTCGCCAACCGCAATCAGGACGTGCTCCACCAAATTCTAGACGAAGCAGCCGCCGATCGCAGCGCCGCGCCTGGTTCGAACGAACAGAAAATCGGTGACTACTACGCCAGTTGCATGGACGCGGATGCTGTCGAAAAAGCAGGCATCCATCCTCTCGACCCGGAACTCAAGCGCATCAACGGCATCGCAACGATCCAGCAGCTCGAATCCGAGGTGGCACGCTTGCAAGGAGACGGCGTCGGAGTCCTTTTCCGGTTTGGCTCCACGCAGGACTACAAGAACAGTGCCGAGGAAATTGGCGCGGCCTTTCAGGGCGGCTTGGGCTTGCCCGATCGCGACTATTACTTGAACCCCGATGAGCGCTCGCAAAGAATCCGCGCCGAATACGTACAACACATGACCAACATGTTCAAGTTGATGGGCGATGACCCGGCCGTCGCGGCGCAAGAAGCGCACACCGTGATGAACATCGAAACCCGCCTCGCCAAAGCTTCCATGACCCGCGTCGAAATGCGCAATCCGGAATCGCATTATCACAAAATGGATGTTGCAGGCGTTCAGTCGCTCACTCCGGCTTTCTCCTGGAGAGCCTATCTCAGTGACATCGGTTACCCGGACGTGAAAGAACTCAACGTCGGACAGCCGGAATTCTTCAAGAGCCTCAACGCGCAGTTGACTTCCACACCTCTTCCCGATTGGAAGATCTACCTCCGCTGGCATTTGGTGTCTGCCGCCGCTCCCGCTCTTTCTTCCAAATTCGTCGACGAGGATTTCAATTTCTTCGGCAAAACGCTGACGGGAGCCAAGCAGTTGCAGCCGCGCTGGAAGCGTTGCGTTCAATCCACTGACCGCCAGCTCGGCGAAGCTCTCGGCCAAAAATATGTGGCTCGCGCATTTCCGCCGGAAGCCAAAGAAGCGGCCCTCAAGATGGTTCACAATCTCGTGAATGCCTTGCACGATGACATCGAGACGCTTCCCTGGATGGGCCCGGACACGAAAAAGCAGGCCCTCGAAAAATTAAGCCACATTATGCTCAAGGTCGGCTATCCCGATAAGTGGCGCGATTACTCCGCATACAAAGTCGATCGCGGCCCCTACGTCGATAATCTTTTTCGCGGACACGAATTCCAATTCCATTATCAGCTGGCGAAAATCGGCAAGCCTGTGGACCGCACCGAATGGGGTATGACGCCGCCGACCGTCAACGCTTATTACAGTCCGTCGATGAATGAAATTGTTTTCCCCGCCGGTATTCTCCAGTCTCCTTTTTTCGATCCCAAGGCGGACGACGCCTTGAATTACGGCGGAATCGGCGCCGTCATCGGCCATGAAATGACCCACGGCTTCGACGACGAAGGCAGAAAATTCGACGCACAGGGCAACCTGCGTGATTGGTGGACGCCTGAAGACCTGAAGAATTTCCAAGCGCGCGCCGAATGCGTCGAACATCAGTTCGACAGCTATGAAATTCAACCCGGCGTCCACGAAAATGGCAAGCTCGTGCTCGGCGAAAGCATCGCCGATTTGGGCGGCTTGACGATCGCTCTCAAGGCCTTTCAAAAGACGCCCGAGGGCCAATCCGATAAAAAAATCGACGGCTTCACTCCGGTCCAGCGTTTCTATCTTGCCTGGGCACGGACTTGGGCCGCCAGCGAACGCCCGCAACTGGAATTGCTGCTCGCAAAGACAAATCCGCACCCGCTCGACCGTTTCCGTGCCATCGCCCCGCCGTCGAATATGGCCGCGTTCCGGCAGGCATTCGATTGCAAGCCCGGCGACGCCATGGTGCGGCCGCCGAATGAGGTGTGCCGGATCTGGTAAGCTTTTGTAAATAAATCGCGGCGGGAAGGCTAGCGCGCTTTCAAATTCGCGCCGGGTCCTTCCGCCCTTTCCATCTTTAGCCGCCGCTGTTCCTTGAATTCCGCCCATGTCAGCCAGATAATGGCCGCGTCAAAAAGCGTCAGCAGTACCAGAAACCACGACGGCGCGAACGTCATGCGGTAGAGCTGGTACACGATGAACGCCACCATCATGAGGATCATCGCCGGATACGCCCACATTCGATTCAGCCAGAGGGCAACCACCAGAATCACTTTCGCCACGCCATGCGACACAAGGTAAAAAAGGTAGAAATAACGCGCCTCGCCCATTATCGCTTGCGAAGCGTGCAGCAGATGCGTGCCAATGAAATCGTGCGGATCGGTCAAAAGTTCGCGCCGTGTGATCGCCGCCACAATCGCGTTCACGCGCGCCGGGTTGCGCCCCAGGAATAAAAAGCCGCCCAGAATCTCGAGCAAGCCGTCGAGCCCCTTCAGCGTGATGCCCGTCTGAAAACTCCGGTCGAGTAACGTTTTCCCCTTTAGGATTTGTATGGACATGGAGGTCATTTGAGACTAACACAGCGTCCTTGTGCTCGGCAGTTCCTGCCTGCCGGGTGGCGTAACCAATTCCTGATCGGGTGCAACCGCAGGCTGTTTTCGAGAATCGAATTTGGTGCCAAGGCGCGGGCGCTTGCAGTCCCTTCAGCGATGGCCTAAGATTTTACTTCGGGTTCTTCACCGGAGTATGCCTGACTAGACAATCGATAATGGAACCCGGCTCACCCGCAAAAATCGTTATCGACAATCCCGTCGGGGAAACTCCGATTCTTTCGGGTACTCTCGACTCGATATCCATCGAAAAAGCTCAGGCCTTTTCACACGAAATCGCCCAGGAAGAGGCTCGCGACCACTGGGACTGGATTTTAAGCGGTGTCATCATCATTGGTTTCGCGTTGCTCGTCTATGAGGTCTACCATTACGCAGCTTTTAATCCACTGGTCGCCGCGGCCGATGAACATCGATGGATGCGTTTCATCGTGCGTCCCACGATGCTCTGGACAATCATGGGCACTATCCTTCTCGGTTTCCGCACGGTTTTGTGGCTGCGCTACCGTCCCTTCCCTTCCGCTTCCTTTGATCACGCGCCCTCCATCACTGTAATCATTCCCGCGTACAACGAAGGCGCCATGGTGATGAAGTCCATCGCCTCCGTGGCCCTGGCCATCTATCCCAAAGATCATTTGGAAATCATGGTGATTGACGACGGCAGCACGGACGATACCTGGAGTTACATCAATCGCGCAGCCCTGCAGTTTCCCGACAGGATAACGCCCATCCGCTTCGCAAAGAACCGCGGAAAAAGAGAAGCGCTCGCGGAGGGATTCACCAAGGCGCGCGGCGAGATCCTCGTGACCATCGATTCTGACAGCGCCATCGAACCTGGCGCCCTCCTCGCGGTCGCTGGACCCTTCCGCAATCCCGAAATCGGTGCTGTCGCTGGCAAAGTAGCCGTTTACAACCGCCGTCATGGACTTATCCCGCGCATGCTGCACGTTCGCTTCATTCTTTCGTTCGATCTTCTGCGCGCCGTCGAATCTTCCTATCGCACCGTGTATTGCTGTCCTGGCGCGCTAACCGCTTACCGCACTTCGGTCGTCCGCAGCGTTCTCGACCGCTGGTCGGCGCAAACCTTTTGGGGTGTCCCGTGCACGTATGGCGAAGATCGGGCGCTCACCAATTTCATACTGGAAGCAGGTTTCCACACTGTGTATCAACGTTCCGCCGTGGTCCACACGGTTGCGCCCGAAACCTACTCCAAACTCTGCAAGATGTTCCTGCGATGGGATCGCAGCTATATTCGCGAGGAAATTCGCTTCCAATCCATCGTCTGGAAGCGCCCGCCGGTTCCGCGCTGCATCGCGCTGTGCGAACGCCTGATTACGAATCTGCGTTACCCAGTAAACTACGCGGTCCTGTTTCTTCTCATCTATCTCGCGTTCGGAAAGCCGTTTATGATTCTCCGTTTGCTCACGGCCATTGGCATCATGTCATTCTTCAACATGCTCTATTTCCTGCGCAGCGAGCGTTCCATGGACTTCCTCTACGGCATCCTCTACGCCTACTTCGGTTTTTTTACCCTCTTCTGGATTTTCCCTTACGCCTTCTTCACCGTCCGCTCCCGCTCCTGGCTCACCCGCTAAACGCCGCACCGTGACCATCGCGGGCTCATGGCACGTCGAACCGCACGGAACCTTGCCAAAAGAATTCTGTGTGGCGGCGAAAACTTACTTGGCGTCGGGGACGGGCTGCGCAGAGAACTTTTCAGCGGCTTCAGCGATTTTCTTGCTATGCAAAAGTTCAAGCACGGAGCGATAAAGGCGCGCGCGCAATTCGTGCCGCTCGTTGGCGCGCGTGATGTAGCGGATCGCTACGCTGACTCCGCCGTTCTTCGGACGCAGATTCATCGCCGGCTCGGCCTTGAACGCGGTGGAACCGTGCGACAGCGTCACGCGTTCCCATTCCTGTTCGGCCACGCGCGCGTTCGCGTCCGTTTCCTTTGCAACGATTTTTTTGATTTCGTCAGCGATCGGATACGGGTCTTGGTTTCCGGGAATCTCTACTTGTAACTCGTCCCACATCCACTGCCCCGAAGTCGAAAAATTAAAATAGTGCCCTTCTATCGCGAAACTGTTCACGAATGTTACTTTACGGCCCGTCGGATGTCCCGCGTCCGACCAGTCGCCCGTCTCGAGCAATACCGTCCGCAATAGCCCCACTTCCAGGACTTCGCCGCCCACGCCATTGATCTCCACCCAATCCCCCGGGCGAATCCCATTGCTGCCCATCAGCACGAACCATCCGAAAAAGCCCACGATAAAATCCTTTAACGCCACGGTCAAGCCGGCGCCAGCCAGAGCCAACGCCGTTGCGAACTGGTTCGGCACCCCGAAAATCACGAGCAGAACCAGAATTATGCCAAGCACGCGCGTCGAAACCATGATGACGGAACGCAACGTCAGAAATCGCTTGCGGTCGGGAACATGCTTCATAAAAAATCCGCTAATCAACAGGTCAGAAAGAGAAACAACAACAGCGATCACCAAAATCCAGAACAACGATTCGAGCAGTTCGCGAAGAAACACACGTTCACGGCTGAAAACGAGCGCGCTCCATTTGCCGTAGATTCCGGCAATCGTTTGCTCGTTTTCGATGCGCAGGTCCAATCCTGCCGCTGTCTTTTGATCGTCGCTGAGTTTGTGAACTCGCGCGAGTTCCGCAGTGGTTGTAGTCGCACTACCGGTGGGCGAGGTTGGCGGTGCTGCGGACGTTGTGGAATTTGCCGGTTGTTCCGCGATGCCGGGGGTTTGCTGCGTTTGAATTTGTTTTTCGAGCGCATCGTGCGATTGTGAGAGTACACTGGCTCGTTTCAGAGCGTCTTGGCGCGCCGAATCGATTTGCAGTTTTTTCGCGTTGAGCGATTTCCAGGCGCGAAATTCCGCGAGCACATTTCGCGCGGTAGTTTGTTCGGTCGAAACCTGATAACCGTTGGTTGCAAACGTTATGATTCCCTTGTCGAGATCCGCTACGGATTGCTCGTGCTGCTGCAGCGCCTGCTGAATCTTGTTTCGCGGATCTCCCCCAGCACGAATGAAATCCTGTTGTGCGTCTCCCAGTTCGTCTTCGTCGAGGGATTCCTGCGCCTGAGCCAGCGTCAATTCCTGCTGCAGCGCGCCCTTTCTCCCCGCGGAGGTTTTCGCAACCAACTCGGTGAGCCGCGCAATATTCGCCTTCTCCGCGTCCACGCGAGCCTGTCGGCGCACGATACGCGCTTGGAGCGCTTTTGCCTCAGGGCTAAGAGGGGCCGTATGGCGAGTGGCTTCGCGCAGCGCGGCACTGAAGGCCATGTCCACTTCATGGTCGGCCAGACGCAGCGCCGCTCCCGCGTATTGCTGTTCGTCGGAAGTCACCGCGACTTTGGCCAATTGCTGCGCGGTTTGGAGCGGACTCTGATCGACCAATGCTTCACTGGACGACTGTTTCGCGGCCAGTTTCGAAACACCATTGGTCCAGGAATTGGTCAGTACCAGGCAGGCCGCGGCCAAAATCAGCAGCACCAACAGAGCCGAGAGAACTAGACGTTGAGCTTTCATGCAGTTTTCACGGAATTTTAGATGCGCGCAATAATATTCTAATACGACACGGAACGAGCGTCAGCGGAAAACACTAAGGGTTCGCGTGCGCGACAATGCGCGAGACGTTGCTGCATGCAGAAACGATTTCACGATACCGCGCGCAAACTTACTTGCGTTTTCTTGATGCGATGCGACGCGAAACCACTGGCGCCTTCGACGCGTTCGCGGAAAGGCACAGAGCCGCTGCACCGGCTATTCCGGAGTCTTCCCCGTAGCGCGCGCGAACAAATGGAATTTCCTTGCAACGCGAATTGATCGTCCATGCGGGGACCTGCTCGCGAATGCGCCCGAACCATTCCGACATCAGCTCTCCCATTCCGCCGCCGAAAATGATCACATCAGGCTCGAACAGATCCACAATGTTGCCGAGCCAAATTGCCAGCAAGTCCGCCGTTTCCTGCAAAATCGCCGCAGCCAAGGGATCGCCCCCGTGCCATGCAGTGCCCACCATTTCCGCGTTTACAGCCGCTGGATTCCCGCCCGCCAACGCGAGAAGCTTCTCGCGTCCAGTCCCGCCGCTTTCCAGGCGTTCGCGTGCGCGCTTCGCTACGGCGGGACCCGCGGCGAGCGCCTCGATGCACCCAAGTTTCCCGCACGCGCATTTCGGCCCGTGAAAATCGATCGAAACGTGTCCTCCTTCCGCCGCTGCTCCAGTGCGCCCGTGATAAATCTTACCGCTGAGAATTACGCCCGTTCCAATTCCCGTTCCCAGCGTCGCATAAAACACGGATTCGTATCTGCGTCCCGCGCCCCACAGCGCCTCGGCCAGCGCGGCTGCATTCGCATCGTTATCGAGAAACGTGGGCAGGCCGTGCGCTCGCTGAATTTTTTTCGCGAGGGGAAAGTTGTGCCAGCATGCAAGATTCGGCGGATTGATAATGATTCCCTTTCGCGGATCGAGCGGTCCAGGACTGCTGATCCCGATGGCTGCAACTGCCGCGCGGCGCTTCGGCTCTTGTTCAAATGCCGCAGCGATGGCGCTCTCGACCGCTGCCAATCCCTCCGCTTCACTTCCCTGGCTCGTCATCGGCACGCGCAGTTTTGAGAGGATTTTGCCGCGCGCCGTCACCATGCCCGCGGCCACCTTTGTTCCGCCAATGTCGATTCCGAGATAAATTGGTTCCTTCGCTGGCATATTCTCCTGTCCACCTCCCGTGGGCGCATATGATAGCGCGAGCGCTCGCAATCGCGTGTATACTTTCGCCGCTTGCACGGCTGACGCGGCCAAATCCTTACTGGGAGAAAAATCTTCATGGACACCGCTGTGGCTGGAATCGTCCTGCTGGTTATCGCCGGAGTGATGAACGGTAGTTTTACCCTCCCGATGAAGTTCACCCGGCAGTGGGCCTGGGAAAACACGTGGCTGGTGTGGACCGTCTGGGCGCTCATAATTTTTCCGCCGGTAATGACACTGGCGACCGTTCCCGAATTGCACGCAGTGTATGCGAGCGTCGCATCCGGCGTGATTGTCACAGTCGCCTCGTGTGGCGCGGGCTGGGGAATTTCGCAAGTGTTTTTTGGTCTCGCGGTGGAATCGGTGGGAATCGCGCTGGCGTTCTCAGTGATCCTCGGGATTTCGGCCGCGGTGGGCAGCGTGGTGCCCCTGATCCGCTCGCATAGCGAGCAGATTTTTACTACCTCGGGACTCGAAGTGCTCGGCGGAGTGGCACTCGTCATCGTCGGCGTGGGCATTTGCGCCGTCGCCGGCCGCCGCCGCGAAGCGGCCCAGGGACGATCGCTTGATCCGAATAAAGCATCCGTGATGCGCGGACTCCTTTACTGCATGATCAGCGGCGTCGGCTCCGCACTCGTTAATATTGGCTTCACATCTGGCCCCGCGCTGCTCGAAGCCGCAGAAAGATCGGGCGCTTCCAAGCGCTGGGCGCCGAACGCCATCTGGCTGCCGCTGATGCTCGCAGGCGCGATTCCCAATTTAATTTATTGCATTTATCTGGTCCGCAAGAATCGCACCGGAAATCGTTTCGCAATACGCGCGACCGGCAGCTACTACATTCTTGCGGGGATCATGGCGGTTTTTTGGTTTGGCAGCACGCTGATGTACGGCATCGCCGCGGGAGATTTAGGTTCGCTCGGCACGGTGCTTGGCTGGCCGCTGTTTATGTCGCTGATCGTTATCACCGCGAGCATCTGGGGAGTAGTGACGGGTGAATGGAAAGGCTCCGGTAAGCGCCCGCTGCAAATCATGTATGGCGGAATTGCGGTCCTGATCCTGGCCATCATTGTGTTGTCGCGAGCAAGCTAACAAATGCAGATTCCGGGGTTGCGCCGCGGGTAGGATGAACACACTTGTCCTGAACCAAACCTTCGTTGCCGGCTGCGAGGAAAAACTCACGCCAGACCGGCAAAAATCACCGGCCCGGCATAAGCCAAAAAACACGACTCCTCTACTTCGCCGCTTTCACCTCGATCGGACTGCCCCCAAAAACACCGGGCGCGCCCGCTGACTCCGCGGCTTTATTGTATTCGGCGATGTCCGTGCGCAGAGCATCGTTGTACTGCTTGATCGTTGCGTCTGCTTTTGTAAACAGTTTTGTCATTTGCTGGCGCACCAATTCATTTGGCACTTCACCGTAAGCGCCGCCAACCTCGAATACCAGCCGGTTGAGCTGCCCATGGAAGTCCGTGAGGTCGTGAATATCGTCCTCGGAGACTTGGTGCTGAATATTCGGATTGTAGATGGCGTCCTTAATTGTGCTGAGTTTTTTGCCCAGCGCGCGGCCGCGCGCGACAATCGGCCGGTATTTAGCCTGCTCCTGTTGGTCATCGCTGCCTTGAATGGTGGAGCGGAAATCCTCCAGTTCCTCGTTAATTCTATCGATGCGGTTGATCACCTCATTCAGAGCGCTCATTTCGTTGCGCGCTTTCACACCCGCTTCGGCCTCCGTGCGGAAGACGGCTGGATCCACATGGAGATTGGGATCGGGCTCGACGGTAACGTTCTCCGATTCGGTCTGGCCGTTTGCTGTGACCGACACCTTGTAAGTGCCGGGCGCCACACGCGGTCCGCGATTCGCGTTGAAGAAGGCGTTGGGCGTCGGCATTTTCTCGTATTTGAGCGGTTCAGGTCCTTCATATTGCATGGTCCAAACGAAACGGTTGATGCCTGCTTCGCCCGGGCCGTAATCGGTGGCCACGGGATTGCCGCGTTCATCCGTGATCACGATTTTCACCGGGCGATGATGTTCCTTCCGCTCTTCCGGCGTCGGCTCGATTTCCGACTTCAAATAGTAATCAATCACCGCCCCTGTGGGCGCGTTGGGCGCCGTGTAACCTCCGCCCTGGCCTTCATCGGTCCGCCAGGTATGGAATATGGTTCCTGATTCAGGCGTGAAAAGATGGAATGCGCTCGCCTGAATATCCGGCGTGAACTCTTCGAGCGGCCGAATGTCGTCAAGCACCAGAATGCCGCGGCCGTGCGTCGCAACAATCAGGTCGTGCTGGTTTTTAACAAATTGCACATCCATCACCGGCACGGTTGGGAAATTTGATTTCAGCGGCTGCCAATGGCTGCCGCGATCGGACGAATAAAATAGCCCGGTATCCGTTCCTGCGACCAGAAAGCCACGCTGGTTGGGATCTTCGCGCACCACGTGCGCCGGTGAATTATCCGGCAGGCCGTCTGTGATTTTTTGCCAAGTTGCTCCGTAATCCGACGTGCGATAGACGTAAACGCCGCGATTATCGAGTTCGTGCGCGTCGTAGGTAACGTAGGCGGTACCGGGATTGAACGGCGAGACACCTACTTGGTAAACCCGCGCCCATTCCGGCGCACCGCTGATATTCGGAGCTACATTTTTCCACGATTTGCCCCCATCGCGCGTCACTTGCACCAACCCGTCGTCCGTGCCCACCCAAATGACCTTGGGATCGGTGGGCGCAAGCGTGATGGTAAGAATTGTGTCGTAGGTTTCAGCGCCGCTGATATCGTGCTGCACCGGATCTCCGGCGATCATCTGTTTGCTCTTGTCGTTGCGCGTCAAATCGCCGCTGATCGGCGCCCATGTCTTGCCGCCGTCGCTCGATTTGAAAACAACGTTCCCGCCGAGATACACTTCGTTCGGATCGGTCGGCGAAACGGCAATGGGCGAAGTCCAATTGAAGCGGTATTTCAAATCCGCGGGCTTCACCGCTTCTACGCCCTCCAAATACGGTTCGATGGAACGGCCGAGATGGTTCTTCAAATCGACGCGCGAAATCGAACCATCCTGCGAGTCGGAATACACGATGTTGGGATCGCTGGGAGCGAACACAGCGTATTCGCCGTCCCCTCCGACCACCGTATACCACGCCGCGTTGGAAACTCCTCTGCGGCTCAAATCCGAAGACGGCCCGCACCACGAGCTATTGTCCTGCAAGCCGCCGCAAACCGAATACGGCTCGGTGCTGCTCGCGGAGACCATGTAAAACTGCTCGATCGGCATTCCGTCGAGGAAACGCCATGTCTTCGCGCCGTCCGTCGACAGATATGCGCCGCCATCGGTGCCCATAATCATGCGGCCCGGATTTTTCGGGTCGATCCAAATAGTGTGGTGATCGGAATGCACTCCGCGGTCGGCGACAAACGCCGTCTTGCCGCCGTCGGTCGACTCCATCATGTTGAACGACATGAAATAAACCTTATTTTCATCGTCCGGGGAAACGGCCAGCTTCGAAAAATAGAACGGCCGCACGTCCAGCGCATGATTGTCGCTGACCGCGGTCCAGGAATCGCCCATGTCAGTCGATTGCCACAGCATGCCGTGCTTGGCGGCAATGAGCGCGTAAATATGATTCGGATTCGAAGGTGCAATCGCGACGGCGCTGCGCCCCAGCGGGCCTTTCGGCATTCCCTTCGTCAGCTTCTTCCACGTGTCGCCGCCGTCGGTCGAGCGATAAATCGCGCTATCCGGACCGCCATCCATCAGCGTCCACGGATAACGCCTAAACTGCCACATGCAGGCGAAAAGAACGTCGGAATTACCGGACGCCATCTCGAGGTCCGACACGCCCGTGGAATCGTTGACATAAAGAACCTTCTTCCACGTCCTGCCGCCGTCGGTGGTTTTGAAAACGCCGCGGTCCGCGTTCGGTCCCCACGCGTGGCCCAGAGCCCCGACGAAAACTGTGTTCGGATTATTCGGGTCGACGAGGATATCCGTAATTTGCTGTGTGCCCGCCAGGCCCATGAATTTCCACGAATTCCCGGCATCCGCGGAAAAATAGACGCCCTCGCCGTCGATGAGATCATTGCGAATATTGCCCTCTCCCGTGCCGACCCACACATAATTCGGGTTTGACGCAGAGACGGCAATCGCGCCGATCGACGCGGTGCTTTCGTGCGCGAAGATCGCCTTCCACGTCAAACCGCCGTCCACGGTTTTAAACACTCCGCCACCACCCGCACCGACATAGTAAACGTTCGGTTCGCCCGGCACCCCGGCGACGGCAGCCACGCGTCCTCCCGCCGCAGCGGGGCCCAGATCGCGGAATTTTAAATTCGCAAAAACGTCAGAACTTTTTTTGCTGGAATCGGAGGTGGTTTGTTCCTGCGCCGCGAACACTTGCATCGCCGCGAAGATCGAGAGAAGCAGCGCCGCGAGTCCGGCGCAAATAATGCGAGACTTTGCCATCATTTATCTCCTTTAAAGAAATAAAATTCGTTGTCGTGTAGTGAGCAGTAGTTCCGTCGATAAGAATCGCAAATGGAAATCATCGTTGGGAATGCATTCGCGTTTTGCGACGGCATTATACGCCTGCCAAACGCAAACGGTCTGCCCAAAGTATCGATTGGCAAGTATACGGACGTATTCCAACGGTCGTGGGTTCCGGGCTTTTTGGGTCCTTGCCGGGGATGATGCGGCATTGAGGAACAGGTCCCACGGGCCAGGATGGGGCGAAGTCCGACGCCATTTCCCGAAGTTTGCGACGGCTCCCCCGGGATTAGTTCCCCGCTCTTGCCCGTTTGAGATGGAAATGGTGACGGTGAATGCGAGCCCGCGGAGTCTGCCAGTTTCTGGAGCGACATGTCTTCCGCAGGTTCGCACCACGCTGCGATCACCGTGGGGAAATTCCACAGGCAGCAATTCGTTCGCTTTCCTCGCGCCGAAGTACCCGCCGGCTGGCTGCGGCAACAATAATGAATTCGCGCGCGAAATTCACGCCGCTGGTGCGTCATCTTGCTCGTCGTTGCAAGCTGTAAGTCCGCACGCTCTCCCTCCAATTGAATGGCCGAACCCAAAATCGATGGCTCCGTGTTAGATTCAGCAGCGATAACACGCGCATGTTTGAGCCACACGACAGCACGCAAAGCCCCGCCGAAAACGCACGGGGCGAAGAAACGGACGGCGCAGTTCGCGCGGAAATGCGCCAAGAAGCGGGCGGCGCAGCGCCGGCAAACACGCGCCACGAAACTCGCGAAGCAGTGCGGCCGCGGCGAAAATTTGGCTGGATCGATGTGCTGTGGATCGCGTTCCTGGGTGGACTGGCGGTGCTGCCACCTATCGCGGAAATCCACAAGCAACTCACGCTGCTTGCGATAGGAGTATTCCAGATCTTCGAAGGGCGATTGCTTGCGTGGAAGCCGGGACGCGGACGCACGTATAGTGTACTCATTAAAATTCTGCTTTCCACTTTGCTCATTGGGCACACCGGCGGAACGAGCATCAACAGCGACTACTATCCCATCTTTTATTTGCCCGTAGTTACAGCGGCGATTTATTTCGGGCCTCTGGCCACACTTGCATGGACAGCGTTTGCGTCGTTGGCATATTGCTCGTACTTGATTCCGGCGATTGTGATTGACGATTACGAGATTTCCCCGACGGGATACGGAATACTGACGATCCGGATTCTGTTTTTCTTTTTGGCGGCGCTACTGGTGAACCGTTTCGCGATGGAGAATCGCCGGCAGGTGGAACGCCAGCGCGCGCTCGCCGCCACGCTCGAGGAATCGAATCAGAAGCTGCAGCAAGCGCAGGCGGATGTGCGCCGGGCAGAACGTCTGGCCGCGCTGGGCCAGCTCTCCGCAGGTCTGGCGCACGAAATTCGCAATCCGCTGGGCATCATCAAGGGCTCAGCTGAAATGCTGAGCAGGAAGCTGGAAATCGCGCAGCCCGTGGCGAGCGAGTTGGCGGGATTTATTTCGACGGAAGTGAACCGGCTGAACGGCCTGGTCTCACGTTTTCTGGACTTTGCGCGTCCTTCACATCTTGCGCTTGGTTCCGTGAACCTTCCGGCAATCGTGGGTCGCGCGTTGGAGTCGGCGAAGAATCGTTACCCGGACGCGCACGTGGTTGTAGAACGACGCTACGCCGGAAATCTCCCCGAGGTGCTAGCGGACGAACAACTGTGCGAGCAAGTTTTCGTCAATTTGATTCTGAACGCCTATGAAGCGATGGGCGCGCAAGAAGACGAAGGAGCCCCGGGCGAACGCGGCGGCAAGCTGACGGTGACGATCGCGCCAGAATGGCACCAGGGGATTTCTGGAATCGTCACGCAGGTGGAAGACTCTGGGCCTGGAATCGCGGAAGATGTGCGGGAGCATGTGTTTAATCCGTTCGTCACGTCGAAGAAAACAGGGGTGGGGTTGGGACTTTCGATTGTGGCCAAGATCGTGGATGATCATGGGGGGTCGATTGAGTTGAAATCGCAACCAGGACACGGGGCCTGTTTCCGCGTATTTTTGCCGTGCGCGACACAGAAATAAAGAGGAAGGAAGCAAAAGTTCATGCCGTCGATTCTGATCGTCGAAGATGAAGCCAAGATGCGACGGTTGCTGGAGCTCAATCTGGGCGAAGAAGGGTTCACCACACACGCGGCAGCCGACGCGGAAGCTGGCCTGCGCCTGTTGAGCCAGGAAAAAATTGACCTGGTGGTGACAGATTTCAAACTTCCTGGAATGAACGGCCTGGAATTCCTGCAAGCGATCAAACGCGTGGACGCTTCCCTTCCCGTGGTGATCATGACCGCATACGGCTCGGTGGAATCTGCCGTGGAAGCAATGAAAGTCGGTGCGAGCGATTACGTGCTGAAGCCCTTCTCGCTAGCGGAAATGGTACTTGTGATTCGCAAGGAGCTGGATGCGCACAAGCTGCGCGAAGAAAATCGCTCGCTTCGCGAAGCGCTTGGCCAACGGTACGAATATGCGAATGTAGTGGCCAAAAGCGAAAAAATGCAGGCCGTGCTGGGGCTGGTAGAGCGCGTGGCGCCCACAAATTCCACCGTTCTGCTCGGAGGCGAGAGCGGCGTGGGAAAGGATTTGATCGCGCGCGCGATTCATGAACATTCGAACCGCGCAGCCGGGCCATTTATAAAAATCAACAGCACGGCGATTCCGGAAAACCTGCTCGAAAGCGAGCTATTCGGCTATGAGAAAGGCGCGTTCACCGGCGCGGCAACCAGCAAGCCCGGAAAGTTTGAGCTGGCCGACAAAGGCACGCTCTTTCTGGACGAGATTGGCGATGTGCCGCCCGCAACCCAAGTGAAGCTGCTGCGCGTGTTGCAGGAGCGCCAATTCGAGCGGCTGGGCGGAACGAAAACTCTGAAAGTGGATGTGCGGTTGATCGCGGCGACGAATCGCGATCTTCGCGCGGCGCTGGAAGAGGGGACTTTTCGCGAAGATTTGTACTACCGGCTGAATGTGGTCGCCATCGATATTCCACCTCTACGTGATCACAAAGAGGATATCCCGGCGTTGGCGATTTTTTTTCTGGAGCGATTCGCTCGCGAGTCCGGAAAGCCGGTGAGAGGGATTGCGCCTGCCGCGATGCAACTGCTGGTGAATTTCCACTGGCCCGGAAATGTGCGCGAACTCGAAAATATACTCGAACGCGGCGTGACGCTATCCTCGGGCCCGATGCTCGAAGCAGGAGACATTCATCTCGATACACGCGCTCCAAACCATCAAGCGGGCGGAGCGCCGGTGATTCCCGAAGGCATGACGCTCGAAAAATGGGAGCAGGAAATCATTCGCGAAGCCTTGCGGCACGCGAACGGCAACAAGAGCCAGGCCGCCCGCGCCCTGGGCCTGTCGCGGAATGCGCTGCGTTACCGACTGTCTCAGATGGGCGTGAACGATACGACAGAAAAAGAGTCGTAGGCGTCCGCATCGCGACGGAAATCACGAGCCGAAGTGGCTGAAAACCACCAGCACCGCGCGAAAACCACCGCCTGCCTGTGCAAGCCCCGAAACACACACATCCCCAACCTCCATAACTAGCATAAAATAAAGCGCTTACGTGCGGTCTTGGTTTGTGGGAGTTTGGTACGGCCCGTGCACTCACGGGTGTGAAGTCATTCTATCTCGACTGGGCGAACCCGGCGGGAGGGGAAAGTCATGAAAAAGTCTCTGGGAATCGTGGCGGCGATTCTGTTCTCATTGGCCGGGGTAGCGGGAACGGCTCACGCACAGTACCAGAATCAAAATGAGCAGGACCAGAACGCGCAGATGCAAAACGCTCCTGATCAGGGAGACCAGCAGAATCAGGACACCACGCAAGTGAAGCCCGCCGTGGGACGGCTGAGCGTGGTTCAAGGCGACGTCTCGATGCAGAGAGGCGACTCGGGCGATTGGGTTGCGGCGACAGTGAATACGCCTTTGGAGGCGGGGGACCGCGTCTCGACCGGCAATGGCGGGCGCGCGGAAGTGCAGCTCGACTACGCCGACGTAATTCGCCTGGACGAAAATTCGACGATTAAAATCACCGACCTTACAGGCACGCACATTCAAGTGCAAGTGGGCCAAGGTCTGGTGGAATACAGTGTGTTCCAGAACAGCCAGGCCGAAACCGAGATTGACACTCCGAATTCGGCCGTGCATCCGCTGCGCCAAGGTGACTACCGCATTCAGGTGAATGGCGATTCCGATTCGCAGGTGATTGTCCGCAAAGGGCAAGCGGAAGTTTCCGAGCCGCAGGGCAGCACGCAAATTGAGAGCGGACAACTGATTGACGTGCAGGGCACGGACAATCCGCAATATAAGACTTTGGATGCTCCACGCAAGGACGGTTTTGACCAGTGGAATGAAAGCCGCGACCACACGATTCTCGACGCGCAGGGCTGGCAGCATACGGACCGCTACTACACGGGAACGCAGGATCTCGACGGGCATGGACACTGGGAAAACGTCCCGGATTACGGGCAAGTCTGGGTTCCGGATCAGGATTCGGGCTGGGCGCCCTATCGCGATGGGCAATGGGTCTGGGAGCCTTATTACGGCTGGACGTGGCAGTCGAATGAGTCGTGGGGCTGGGCTCCGTATCACTATGGCCGGTGGTTTACTTACGGAGGAAACTGGGCGTGGTGGCCGGGCCCGGTGGGCGTATATGGCGGATGGGGCGGCTACGATCCGATTTGGGCTCCCGCGTATGTGTCGTTCTTTGGATGGGGTGGTGGCGTCGATGTAGGATTTGGGTTCGGCAACTATGGGTGGCTGCCGATCGGGCCCGGCGACTACTTCTGCCCATGGTGGGGCTACGGCGTGAATGGCGTGGGCTACTTTGGCTACGGTGACCGGGGCGATTTCTTCCGTCGTGGTATCGGCGATCGCGGCTTTGGCCGAGGCGGGGATTTCGGGCGGCGCGAGGATCCGCTCTTCCGCGGACGCAACGGTTTCTCGAACATTAACCGCGTCGAAAACGACGTGCGCATCCGCAACGGAATCTCATCGGTTCGCGGGAATGAATTCGGACGTGGCGGCGACGCGAGATTCCAACGCGGCATCAGCACGCAGCAACTCCGTCAGGCTAACTTTATGACCGGACGCCTGCCTGTGGCGCCCACAAAAGCAAGCCTGGGGCGTTTGCAGCGCAACGTGCCTCCATCAATTGCAAGGACAGCCGCCTCGAACAATCAGCGGTTTTTCTCGCAGAGCAGGCCGTCATATACTCCGCGGCCGTTTAACCAGCAAGCGCAGCGAGCGCAGCAGATGATCGCCAATTCCCGGACGCAGAATGGCGCGATGAACCGCGGATCTTTTGGCGGATCGAAGATGCCATCCACGCCTGCGATGCAGCAGAGGAATGGGAACGCACAAACGACGCGGCCGTTCTCGAATGGCAACACGCGCTCGATGAATGGGGCATCCGCGGCGCAAAACGGCAGGTTCAATGGTCCGCCGCAGCCGAGTGGTGCCCGACCGGGATGGCACACGTTCACGCCTTCCAACGGTGGGAACACTGGCTACCGGCGGCCACAAGCTCCGGCAGGGATGAATCAGCAAGGTGCATCGCGGCCCGCCACGCGGTTCGGGCAGGGGCAGCAGACCGCCGCTCCGCAACGCCAGGGATGGCATCCGTTTACGCAGCAACAATCGCGGCCAGCGACGCGACCGGGCTCTGGCGGGAGCGGCTACTATCGCGGATCAAATCCAGGCTACTCGTCCCGCCAGTCTCTTAATATGCGGCAGCCGGTAGTTACCCGCCGTGCGCCGTCGTATTACGGAGGTGGCAGCCCATACGGCAGGCCGAATGGCGGATATCGCGGCCCGAGTCCCTCTTACGGCAGGCCAAGTGGTGGCGGATATCGTGGCCCGAGCCCTTCTTACAGCCGACCGAGTGGCGGCGGGTATCGTGGCCCGAGCCCTTCTTACAGCCGACCGAGTGGCGGCGGGTATCGCGGGGGCGGGGGCGGCAGGCCAAGTGGCGGCGGAGGATATCGCGGGGGCGGCGGAGGAAGTCGCGGCGGTGGTAGTGGTTCGCATCCGGCCCCGTCACACGGCGGTGGCGGAAGACCGCATCGGTAA
>Ga0307373_10000814_pt1 | contig 60019 bp, 58 predicted proteins | sample OX2MG_FD_202534 | JGI IMG/M metagenome (GOLD analysis project Ga0307373, IMG submission 202534) | Soil microbial communities from Risofladan, Vaasa, Finland - OX-2 | ecosystem: Environmental > Terrestrial > Soil > Coastal area > Acid sulfate soil | place: Finland: Risofladan, Vaasa | collected... | reverse complement strand
AAGTGAAGGGCGGCCGGAAAAACTGTGATGAAGATGAAACCAAAACTACAAACGACACGCCCCAGGAGGGGCGAAATAACCGGCCGGACTCTACTTATAACTGGTGGGAAGTTGGGGTGCAGGCCAGCAGGCCAATCCCGAACAGGCCGAGCTTCAGCCGGTTGCGGTTATGCATGGTCGGATTGCGTTGCACCGTATCGGGCTTCAAGAGGATGACAATATCGTCCGTGTGATTTCGGCGCTAATTGAGCACGCCTGCAGCCGGACGGGTTAAATGTTCGACTCGTTTATTCCATCAACCTGAACCAGTCTCTCATCGTCAACCGGAGGCGCGCTACTTCGTCGTCCGCGAGCGGTGAGCAATGAGCGATCGGCCCACGCAAGGTGTTGAGGCTAGCCATTATCTTGTTAAACGCGCCCTGACTGTTAAAGGTATCGTTGAAGTGGCTCCAATTCATGCGCACAATCTCACCCAGCTCGCCGAACGTTGTGTAATCGAGAAGGTCAGCAGACCGCATCGTTACACCGGAGTCCAGCTCCCGCTTCATATTTGCTTCGGCGCTGCTCTTCACGTTGGTCGGCACCGATTCACTCCACCAGTTTGCACCCCGTTCCGCTTCAAGCTTTGCCTTGATCAGCTGCCGCAGCGACTTTTCCAAACAGTAGAAGATCTCGTAATGCTTCGACATAGCGGCGGCTTCAAGGCGCACTTGTTCGCCAAATTGAGGGAAATAATCTTCGTCACGAAACGGATTGTCGTTACCCGTCCTACCGAGGTCTATGGAGAGGAGCTTTTCGATTGAATCAAGGTCGCTCTCGATAAGCTGCTGAGTCATACCGAAAAGCTTAATGGCATCTCCAACCTTCATCGCCTGAAAAAATTCTCCCTAAGGCTCTTAAAAATCGCGTTGAATACAGCGATGTCATCGGTTTTTGGAAGATTCAGATAGATGGTGTACGAGAGATTTAAGCCGACCTCCGGTTCTCTAAACTCATCGGCACCGGAATCGCGCGATTCCGAAGACTTTTCCTTTGGAATCTCCGTCGGCACGGACGCGGTATCGAACTGGGCGAAGGTCTTCAGCGTCTCAAAGCTTCCGACGATGGAGCGGAGGGTTCCGTTATCGCGAGCCAGGCCCGTCACCTCCATCGTGAGGCCAACCAACTTCCCATGGTCAAGCTCATACGCGTACTCATTCCGCTCAAACAGGGCAGAGTACCCGGTCTTGATTGCCTCGGCCATCGCGAAACCTGATTGCGACGGGTTTCGGAACCGCTTGTACAGGTCGGTCGGAGCGCCATCCGATCCTAGTAGTCCGAGTCTCTTCGCGAAAGGAATGAAGGGAGTCGCGCTTCCTCCGGTGAACCCTAATTTAGTTCCGAGATAATCCTGAGTGAATCGCTCCGGAGTCTGCGCTTCCTTGATCTTGCTCAGAATCTTGCCGATATTGCCATAGGCGTTCATGAACGGTGGGTAGTCGGGCATCGAAGTTCCCTCCCCTCCATGCGATCTTCATTCATTGCGAATCAGCCGTCTAGAGCCCGCTTCCCAAGAGACCTCTATTACGGCCATCGTGCCCTTGACGTTTCGTTGCCGGCCAACCTACCATCGCACGGGCCGATTGCAAGTAACCAAGCGGAGTGAATCAGGATGAAAGACAACTTCATTGACGCCGGCGGAATCAAGACCCACTACCTCGAAGAAGGGCAGGGCTCGACAGTCATCCTGATCCACGGCGGCGGCGCCGGGGCCGACGCGTGGGGCAACTGGCGCGGCTGTATCCCGCTGCTGGCGGCGCATTTCCGCGTGCTCGCGGTCGACATGCTGGGCTTCGGCAAGACCGACAAGCCGGACCCGGCGAAATTCGCCTACAGCCAGGATGCGCGCACCAGGCACATCGCCTCTTTCATCGAGGCGCTCGGCGTCGGCAAGGTCAACCTGATCGGCAACTCGATGGGCGGGATGACCTCGCTGTGCGTCACCATGACGCGGCCGGAACTGGTCGACAAGCTGGTGCTGATGGGCGCGGCCGGCATCAAGGCCCCGCTCAACGAATCGCTGCGCGTCATCATGGGCTACTCGCCGAATCGCGAGAACATGGAGAAGCTCATCAAGGCGCTGACCAACGACGACTTCAAGGTCGATCCCGAGCTGGTCGACTACCGCCTCAAGCTGACGATGGAGCCGGCGACCTCGGCGGCCTACGGCGCGACCATGAAATGGATCGGCGAGCAGGGCGGGCTGTACATCCCCAACGAGCAGGACATCGCCAAGGTCAAGCATCACACGCTGATCGTCGGCGGCAAGAACGACAAGGTGGTGCCGCCGGAGAGCAACTGGCGATTTTCGCAGTTGATCGAGAACTCCTGGCTCCATCTGATCCCGCGCTGCGGCCATTGGGCGATGATCGAGCGGCCGGCCGAGTTTTCCGCCGTCACCAGCTGGTTCCTGCGCAACGCCTGAGCGCCGCGCCGGCTGCTATCGCTATCCGCCGGTTGCCGCGCGTCGAGCGCGACGGTAGCTGCGGATGGCTCGGCGTGCGGATACTTGGCGAGAACATCCTGCAGACGACGTGAGGGTGGACCGCTATGCGGATTCGCCGCGGCCCAGCGCGGCTCGCGCCTGAGAGAGAAATTTCTCAATTCGATCAGGTTGCACAACCAGCTGGCGATTTTTTCGTGCAATGAAGCGATCGCGTTCGAATTGGCTCAGATGCTCGGTGATCCGTGGCCGTGAGGCCCCCACCAAATCCGCCAGATCGGCATGACGCGCCGAAAGGCCGAGCCGCAAGCCCTTGCTATCGCGGATTCCGAAATCTTCGCTTAATTCGAGTAATACCAGCGCCAGACGCTCCTGGAGGGTAAGGCTCATGAAGTTCGAGCAACGCAAATGGACGAGGTGCCATCGCCCCAGATAGTTGAGCGCCATTCGCTTGAAGTCGATCGATTCGATGCCGAGAGAGATTCTTATGAACGCGTCCAAATCGATGGCTCCGATCTGGCAGCTTGTGAATGCTTCGCAGCGAAAGTCATAGCTGATTCCGTTCACCGGCAACGGGAACCCGGAGATCATTCCCGGCGCCACCAGGATCACCAATCTGCGTTGTCCCTTGCGGTTGCAGCAAGTGATGCGCGCAACGCCCGAGAGCAGGATATACACGGCCTCGGGAACGTTCTTCTCATCGAAAATTATCGCGCGCCTTTCTACGGTGCTCACGATCAGCGCGCCGGCGAGGGTTTTCATTCGCTGCGCCGAAAGCCATGACATGTTCTTAAGCTTACTCAGGCCTCGAACTGCTAAAATCCTTTTCGCGGGCATCCCTGAATCGTAGCACCGCCATAGCAGGAGCTGACCGAATCGGACTGTACAATCAACGATGTTGGTTATCCGCATGACCGCTGGCGAGGATTTTCTTTCTAGGCCCGTCTCCAACTCGCCTGATAGGTTCAAAACGCCTCGCTGGGCACCGTTTTAGCCGCACGGGGGCATCCAGTCTGTTACCCGCCGCAACTCCGCCTGTGCTAGTCAGGGTGGCGAAGGAGATCGGGCAGAGATGACTCATCCCAGATTCGTTGCGGCCGCTGTACAGGCCGCGCCCGCCTTCCTCGACCTGCCGGGGTCGGTGGCCAAGACCGTGCGGCTGATCGACGAGGCCGCTGCCCACGGCGCGCAATTGATCGCCTTTCCGGAGGCGTGGATTCCCGGCTATCCGTGGTGGATTTGGCTCGATTCACCGGCCTGGGGGATGCAATTCGTCCAGCGCTACCATGACAACTCGATCGTCGCCGAGAGCCGCGAGATGGACGAGATTCGCGAGGCCGCCCGCCGTCATCGGATGTTCGTCGTGCTCGGTACCAGCGAAAAAGATCACGGCTCGCTCTATCTTGGCCAGAGCCTGATCGCGGCCGACGGCACGGTGCTCGCTCATCGCCGCAAGCTCAAACCCACCCACGTCGAGCGTACGGTGTTCGGCGACGGTTATGGCGCCGACCTGGCGGTGCATGAGACCGCGCTCGGCCGGCTGGGCGCGCTCTGCTGCTGGGAGCATCTGCAGCCGCTCACGAAGTACGCGATGTACTCGATGCACGAGCAGGTGCACGTCGCCTCGTGGCCCGGGTTCTCGCTGTATACCGGCAAGGCGTTCGCGCTCGGACCGGAGCTCAACGCCGCCGTCAGCCAGGTTTACGCCGCCGAGGGACAGGCCTACGTGATCGCGGCCACCGCGGTGGTTTCCGAGGCGATGCAGGAACTGTTGTGCGATACGCCCGCCAAGCGCGATTTGCTGCGCATCGGCGGCGGACGCTCGATGATCTACGCACCCGACGGGCGTCCGCTGTGCGAGTTCCTGGCCCCGGAGGCCGAGGGCATCGTTTATGCCGAGCTTGATCTCGGCGCGATTGCGCTGGCCAAGGCGGCCGCCGATCCGGTCGGTCATTACTCGCGTCGCGACGTCACCCGCCTGTTGCTCAATCGCAGTCCAGCCGCGGCGGTCGAGAATTTTGCGCCGGGCTTCGAGGAACGCAGCGCCGAGCCCGCTGGCGACATCGAGTCCGACATGGACGGCCGCCGGCGGCCTTGAAACGCAGGAGAGGTTTCCATGGCGAGACAGGTACTGATAAGAGGCGGCTGCGTGCTGACGATGGACCCGCGGATCGGCGACTTCGATCGCGCCGACCTGTTGATCGATGGCTCAATGATCGCCGAGGTCGCCCCGCATATCGATGCGCCCGGCGCGGAGATCGTCGAAGCCGACGCCATGATCGTTATCCCCGGCCTGGTGAACACCCATCATCATATGTGGCAGGGATCGATCCGCAACGTCGCGATTGACTACACGATCGGCGAGTACTTCGCCAAGTTCATGAGCGTCATCGCGCCGCGCTTCACGCCGGCCGACGTCTATGCCGGAGACCTGATGAGCGCGCTCGAAGGGCTCAACGCCGGCGTCACCACCTTTCTCGACTGGTGCCACGTCCCCAACAGCCCCGAGCATGCCGACGAGGCGGTGCGGGCGCTCAAGGATTCGGGTGCCCGTGCGGTCTTCGCTTACGGCCCGCCGCTCGGCCAGGGCGTCCGCGAATGGTTCTACCAGAGCCGCCTGACTCATCCGGAGGACGTGCGCCGGATGCGCCGCCAGTATTTCGCCTCCAACGATCAACTGGTCACCTTCGCGCTGGCGCTGCGCGGCCCCGACTTCACGCTGCCCGAGGTCAATCTGCACGACTTTGCGCTGGCCCGCGAGCTGGCTGCACCGATCACGATGCATATTGGCGCGCAGGGCGGCGCGCCCGACGGCGTGCTCAAGCTCAAACGCGCCAACCTGCTCGGCGGCGACATCAATCATGTGCATGTGACGATCTCTTCGGACGAGGAGCTGCGGATGATCGCCGACAGCGGCGGCACGGTCTCGGTCACGCCGATTGCGGAGATGATGATGGGCGTGGGTGCGCCGGTCACCGGCCGGTTGCTGGCCGCGGGCGTGCGTCCGGGGCTGGGAATCGACACTCTCACCGGCAGCAGTGGCGACATGTTCGGCCAGATGCGCGCGGCGCTGGCGATGGAACGGATGACCGAGGCGGCGACTATCTGGGCCCGCGGTGAGCAATACTCGAGCGTTCAGCTTACCGCGCGCCAGGTGCTCGAACTCGCCACGCTCGAAGGGGCGCGCACGCTGTGGCTTGATTCGAAAATCGGCAGCCTGACGCCCGGCAAGCAAGCCGACGTGGTGTTGCTGCGCGCCGACGAGCTAAACATGGCGCCGATAACCGGCGCGCGCTCGGCGGTCAGCGCGGTAGTGATGAATGCCGATACCGCCAACGTCGACTCGGTGTTCGTCGCGGGCAGCCCGCTCAAGCGCGGCGGCCGGATGCTGGCGGATCTCGATCGCGCCCGCAAGCTGGCGGCGGCGTCCTCGGCGCGCCTGTTCGAGCCGAATAACTAGTCCGCGACAGGGAGGAGCTACCAGTGAGTATTATGCCGCCATCGGTCGAATCGCGGGTGAAGCGCTATGCCGACCAGCGCTGGCTACTGGACTGCATAGTGCGCACGGTCGGAATCGAATGGGACCAGAATCGCATTGGCTATACCAGCGCGCCGGCTGGTCCCGAGGCTACCGGCGATTTCATGGCCGTGCGGAGCCGGGTGCAGAAGTTCTCCGACATCCCGCGCGAATTCGCCCGCGCTGCGCGCCGACGCGAAGCGGCCGGACGCAGGTACGAAGAAGAAGGGCGAACCGTGTCGGCCCGCGAATGCTATTTCGTCGCTTCGCTCCTTTACGGCAGCGCGATGTGGGCGATCTTCGCCAACACGCCTGAAGTGATCGAGTATAATGACAAGAAGACCGAGTGCTATCAGAAATATGTTCAGTTCGCTCCTTATCACATAGAGCGTGTGGAAATACCGTTCGCCGGCAAGTCGCTGCCGGCCTATTTCCATCGCCCGCGCAATGCCGGTGCGGGACCGATGCCGTGCGTGCTCGCGATCGACGGCATGGACGGCTTCAAGGAGATGATGGTCTCGATGTACGGGGATAAGCTCCTGGAGCGCGGGCTCGCGATCCTCGCCATTGACGGGCCCGGCCAGGGGGAATGCTGCGTGCGCGACATTCACTGCGGCGAGACCAACTTTATCGAAGCGGGTCAGGCCGCGCTCAAATGGATTCGCGGGCGCCCCGAGCTCGACCCCGCGCGCGTCGCGATCCAGGCCGTCAGCATGGGCTCGTTCTGGGCCACGCAGGTTGCGACCGCGGACGATCGCCTGTGCGGGTGCAGCGTTGCCTACGTCTGCCACGAACCCGGAATGAATACTATCTTCAATCTCGCTTCGCCGACCTTCAAGCTGCGTTACATGTACATGGCCGGGTACGATAGCGAGGAGCAGTTCGATCGCTTCGCAGCCCGGCTCAGTCTGATGGAGATCGCGGAGCGGGTAAAAAGTCCATATCTTGCGATCGCCGGCGAGGACGACGAGTTGAGTCCGATTGAGTATACTTATGAGATGATGGATCGGATGCGCTGCCCCAAGGAGTTGCTACTCTACCAGGGCGAACGCCATTCTTTGCATGCCACCACTGCGACTGCCCTGGGGCCGAGTCCGCATACCTACAGCGCGGATTGGCTGGCCGATCGCCTGGACGCGAGGCCGATGGAAACTCGCGAGCTGTACGTCGATCTGGCCGGCCAGGTGCATCAGAGCAGATGGGGACAGCGGCGGACGAATCTGCACAAAGGATAACGCAGGAGAGAGCTATGGCTGCGGTGGAAAAGATACCGGTAATCGATTGCGACGGACACGTCGTGGAGACGCTGCCCGAGCTGGCGGAGTTCATGGATCCGACGATCCGTTACGTGGCCGAGACCGATCGGCCATTCCCCAGCGGGGTCAGCGTGTTTCCGTCGCTCGACGGTCTCCATTACCAGGTCGACGATCTGCCGCGCACCGCGCTGTTCGAGAATCCCAAACGCAAGCGCGTGACGGCGAGCGCAAATCGCGCCGGCTCGGCGGCCGACTGGATCGCACTGCTCGGCCAGACCCCGATCGAACAGACCGTGCTGTTCACCAGCGACGGCCTTTCGATGGGATGGCTGCGGCAGCGTGAGTATACGATCCGGATTTGCCGCGCCTACAACGATTATATGGCGGCCCGGTTTGCGATCGATCGCCGGCTTCATCCGATGGCGATCATCCCGATGCAGTTTCCCGAGGAGGCGGTCAAGGAGTTGCGCCGCGCGGTCAAGGAGCTTGGCCTGCTGGGCGCGATGGTTCCGTCGACCGGCCTGCCGCTGCATCTGGGCCACGAGTTTTTCTGGCCGGTTTACAAGGAAGCCTCGGACCTCGAATGCGCGTTGGCGGTGCACGGTGGCTGCAACGGCGGCATCGGGCTCGATTCGTTCGACCGCCTGCTGCACTCGCACATTCTGCATCATCCGGTGCCGCTGATGATCGCCTTCGTTGCGACCGTGTGCGGCGGCCTGTTCGAGCGGTTCCCCGGTCTGCGGATCGCATTTCTCGAAGGCGGCGTCGGCTGGGTCGCGATGCTGTACGATCGGATCGAGCGCGAACGCGAGCTGGGCGCGGGCGAGAATCTCGAGCTCCCGCAGATCACGAAATATCTTGAGAGTAACCGCGTGCTGGTCGGATGCGAGGGTAACGACCAGATTCTGCCCTACCTGGTCAAGACGCTGGGTGCGCGCGGCTTCGGTTACTCTTCCGACTATCCGCACGAGGCCGACCTGGTCGACGTCAAACGCGAAATCGACGAGACCCTCGAGAACCACGAACTGTCGCGCGATGACAAGGCCGCGATTCTAGGCGGCAACGCGCGCGAGTTCTATCGGCTCGGCGTTTGACAGCGCCGGCGCACGGCCAGAAGGATCAATCGCCAGGGAGGAGCGCGCGATGTTCATGCACAACGCATGGTATGCGGCGGCGTGGGGCAGCGAGCTGGGGCAGGCACCGATGGGCCGCCGGATTTGCGATCATCCGGTGGTGCTCTACCGTCTCGGCGACGGCACTGCGGCCGCGCTCGAAGACCTCTGCTGCCATCGACTGCTGCCGCTGTCGCACGGGCGGGTCGAGGGCGATTTGCTGGTCTGCGGCTATCATGGCCTGACCTTCGATCGCAGCGGTCAATGCGTGCGTATCCCGAGCCAGCAAAAGCCCGGCGCGCGGGCGCGGGTGCGCAGCTACCCGGTGGTCGAGCGCCATCGTCTGATCTGGCTATGGATCGGCGATCCGGCGCTGGCCGACCCGGCCCAGGTTCCCGACCTGCACTGGAACGACGCGCCGGGATGGGCGTTTGTCGGTGAGATGCTGCCGATGGCGTGCGATTATCGGCTGGTGATCGACAACCTGCTCGACCTCACCCACGAAACCTATATCCATCCGACCACGCTCGGCCATGATTTGATCCCGGGCTCGCCGATCGAGACCGCCTCCGACGCCGACAGCGTAACCGTCTCGCGCTGGATCCTCGACCATCAGCCGGCGCCATTCTGGGGCAGCATGATCGAACGGGCGCGCGGCTACCGCGGCCGCTGCGACCGCTGGCAGATCGTGAAGTTCGTGCCGCCCTGCAACGTGGTGCTCGACGTCGGGGTGGCAGAGGTCAACAGCGGCGCGCGCGAGGGCAGTCGCGCCAGCGGCATCACCGGCCGCCAGTTGAATTCGCTGACGCCCGCGACCGCCACCAGCTGCTGGTACTTCTGGTCGCTGGCGCGCGATTTCGCGATCGATGACCAGGCGCTCACCCGCGACCTGCAGGCGACCGTCACACGGATTTTCGCCGAGGATCAGATCATCCTCGAGGCGCAACAACGCTCGATACTCGAGAACCCCGGCGCGCGGACGATCAATATCAACCTCGACGCCGCCTCGATCCGGATGCGTCAGATGATCGAATCGCGCAGCGCCGCGGGGCGCACGCAGGCGGCCTGAGCGCGGCTACTTGATAGCCTGCGGATTCACCGGCGAGCCGACCGCGCCGGTGATCGGCAGCGGCGGCGCGACGAACATGAATTCGTAGACCCCGTCGGCCGCGCAATCCTCGCCCAGCGCTTCGAGGTCGAAGATTTCGCCCACCAGCAGCCCGATGTTGGGAATCATCACCTGGTGCAGCGGCTGGAAGGCATCGGGCAGCTCGTTGGGCCGCACCTCGCATCCCCAGGTATCGCTCGCGATGGCTGCGATCTCGGTCCGATAGAGCCAGCCGGCGGTGTAAAACGAAAGCCCCGGCGCGTCGCCAGCCGCGAACGTGCCCCAGCCGTGCTTCTTGCCATGACCGAGCTGTCCGGTCCTGATCAGGACCGCGTCGCCGCGGCTGATCTTGACCTTCTCGCGCGCCGCGCATTGCGTCAGATCCTCTTCGCTGATCGCGTAGCCCGGCTTCAGCGCTTCGACGCCTTTGAAGCGCGCGATATCGAGCAGCACGCCGCGCGTCACGATGCGGCTCGCCATCTGTTCGATGCCGTTGAGTTCGGCGCCGTGGCTGGTGACGTGCGCGGCGTCATAGCCATTCCACATCTTGGCATGGTCGTAGATATGGGCGAGCGCGTCCCATTGCGTGCCGCACTGCAGGAACATCGAGACGAAGTCGTCGGCCGCGCCGATCCCGTGCGGCATCTCCTGCTTGCCCGCAGCCGCGTCGGTGCCGGTCAGGACGAAAGTATGCACCGGATTGACGCGTCCCCACGCTCCGGTCTGCGGCCCCTTCTCGTCGAACGGCAGCGCCAGCGAGATGACCTTGCCCTGGCGCACCATCCGTGATGCTTCGAGGATCTTCTCGCTGGTGATGTAGTTGAGCGTGCCGATCTGATCTTTGGCGCCCCACTTGCCCCAGTTGCGATACTTGCGCGCCGCCTCCTGGATAATCTCTTCCGTCCCTGCCATCGAAATGTCCTCCTGATTGCCCGTTGGGTGTCTGCAGTATGCCGGAAGTCAGTCGCGCTGCCCGGGTGGCTGCTGGATGCCGCGGTTGAAGCGCGCCGCCAGCTTGCGCCATCCGACCACAATCGCGTCGGTCTTGCATAGCTGCTCTTCGTTCCAGCCGTCCATCTCCCGATAGAACGGCTCCATCGCCTCGCGCGCGAAGAGATCGCGATTGTTGAAATCGTAAAGCCCGAGTGGTTCGAAAAAATTCGTGTAGCGGAACTCGGCTTCCCTGCGATCTTCCTCGCTGTTGCAATGGCCGACGATGATCTCCCAATACTCATGGGTCTGATCGTCGATCGGCACGTAAAATTCGTACTGCGCCCAGTTCGGCGCCGGCCAGTGCTCAACCAGCAGCACGCCCGGCACGAACATCGAGGTCCGCACGTAGTATTGCTGCTTGCCCGGCGTCTGGATATTCGCGAACTCATTCTTGTAAATCGGCTTATACGACTCGGTCCGGTTGTACATGTTCATGATGCCCTTGGGACCGTCAGGCCGGTCGATTACCTCGATTGCTTTCGAGTCCACCGGGTCGTAGCCCAGCACCAGCGCCATGTCGGTCGCGGCGACGATTTGGTTGTCGTAATGGATCAGCACGTGTCCCGGGTCGAAGCCGTTCTCGACCGCCAGCCGCCAGTTCGATTTTCCGGTGCGATGAATTCCGCGCACGAAAACGTTGTCGTCCAGCAGATATCCCACCGGCCGTCCGGTCGGGTCGTCGGTGATTCGAATCGGCAGGTCGGCCTCGATCGGTGGCACCGGCCGGTAATCTTCATCGCCAACGAACACGAAGATCATCCCGTTGCGCTCGAAAGTCGGATAGGTGCGAATCCTGATGCGGCCGATCTGCTGGTCGTCGGGCGAGGCGAGGATCGTCTTGAGCACGCCGTCTTCGAGTCCATAGGTGAAGCCGTGGTACCAGCAGGTCAGATGCTCGTCGGTCAGGCACATCGATTTCTTCGAGATCCGGACGCCGCGATGGGCGCAACGGTCGGCGAGCGCGTAAACCTTGCCCCGCGCGCGGCGCAGCGCGATCTCATGGCCCGCGATGGTCACGCCCTTGACCACCCGGTCCGGCAACTCGTGGCTGAACAACGCCGGATACCAATGATTCTTGAGTCCCCAGGCGGCCTCCAGGTAGGGTTGATACTCGCGATTTGGTGACGCAGCTTTGGCGCCAATCTTACGTGGGGCTGTTGCCATCGCGGACCTCCGCGCAATTCCGAGTGGCCTGAACTTTACACCCAACCGACCCTGCTTGGGGAGCGTCGGCGCGATTGCGCGAGTCGATGGCCTTTCGTAAACTGCCGCGCCTGACAATTGGAATTCTGATCGGCCAGGTCGGCCAATTTCGAAGTCGAAGTTTATCGTTATCAGCGGAGGAAAGCGGATGTCAGAAGCAAACAAGGAACTCTACCGTCAATTCGTCGACCGGGTGCTGAATCGTTGCGAGCTAGCCGCGGTGCCCGAATACGTCGCGCCGGAATTCGTCGATCATCGCTACCCCGACCAGGACGGCATCGCGGGCACCCAGAAGTTCCTCGGCTATGTGCACGCGGCCTTTCCGGACGTCAATTTCAAGGCTGAGGATATCATTGCAGAAAACGATCGCGTGGTGATCCGCTTCAGCATCGTCGGAACCCATCGCGGCGAGTTCCAGGGAATCAAGCCGAGCGGACGCCAGGTGCGATGGTCGGGCATCAACATCGGACGCTTTGCCAACGGCAAGATCGTCGAGCTGTGGGGCGAAGCCGACCTGCTGGGGCTGATGCGCCAGTTGCGCGGCGAGTGATATCAAGAAAAATTTTGATATTGAGGATTGCTTCTATCGAGGGCGGCCGTACTGTGCTGCGTACTACACCGGAGCGATCACCAGGTTCGGCGCCGACCAAATACGATTGACCGCATGAGGCCGCGGGATGATCTCCGGCGGCCTTGTCATTCCCGGCACTCGTTTGTCGTACTGGCGCCCGGATTATTTCCAGAGCTGATGAGCCAGCTCGGCGACCATCGTCAGCTTCGACTCCTGCGTCTGCTCGCTGATGGGATTGCCTTCCCACACCGTGCCGAAGCCGCACTGGGTTGAGAGCGCCAGCTGCTCGCGCGGGAAGTAGCGCGCTGCCTCCTCGATGCGTTTGATCAGGCCGTCGCGCGGCTCCATGGTTTCGTGCTTGGTCGAGACGATGCCGAGCACCAGGAACTTGTCGGTCGGCAGATCGCGCAGCGGCTCGAAGTCGCCCGAGCGCCAGTCGTCGTACTCGAGCAGAAAGATGTCGTAGTTGCGCGCCCGCTTGAACGCTTCCTTGGAGATCGCTTCGTAACCGCCCTCGCCGACGTAGTAGCCCTGGTTGTTGCCGCGGCACAGATGCAGCCCGAAGGTGACGCCGGGCACGGTGGCCACTGAATCGAGGATTTCCATACCCTCGGTCGCGAGCCGCTCGGGATCCATGCCGCGCTCGGCGAAGTCGGTGCGCCGCCGTTCAGGATCGCACAGCATCCCGAGTTCCGGCGCGTCGATCTGGATATACTCGCATCCCAGCCGCGCCAGCTCCTCGGCGTCCTGGCGAACCAGTTCGGCCGCGTCGCGGAACAGGTCGAACGGATTCGGATAGGCGCGCTTGGAATGCTCGGGCGAGTAACGCAGGGTCATCATCAACGGGCTCGGCAGGGTGATCTTGAGCGGCTTGCGCGCCCGCGCCCGCGCGTAGACGAACTCTTCGAGCACCGGCGAGCGCTTGCGGCCGATCTTGTCGACCACCGCGAGCTGCACCTGCATCTCGATCTGCTTGCCCTGCTCGCCGGCGGACTCGCGCCGGCGCCAGGTGCGCTTGAAGGCCGGGATTACCTTGACGCCTTCGAGCACGTCGCTCAGCGGCGAGATGAAATGCGTGCGCCGCATCTCGCCGTCGGTCACCACGTCGACCCCGGCCGCCTCCTGCAGCGCGATCGACTGGTCGACCGCACGGTCCTCCGCCTGCTTGAAGCCGGCGGCGCTCAGGTGGCCGGCTTCGAACGCCTTGCGCGCGTCCTTCAGATAGCCGGGCCGGAGCAGCGAACCGATAACCTCCGCGCGATAACAGACCGTCATGACATTTCTCCTTCGCCGACTGGTTGATCGTGCGCCGCCTTCCGGATAGCGCGGATTATAGAACAACCCTCATAGCTCGCAAGAAAGGCGCGCGCTAGAATCATCGATCAATTGTAACTCGCGCGCAAAGGAAACCCCGATGATCCTCAAGGTCGCCCGCCTCGGCCATCCGATAGTTCGCACGGCCGCCCAGCCGATCGCGGTCGATCGGATCAAAACGCACGATTTTCAGAAGCTGCTCGACGACATGGTGGAAACCATGCACGAGTATAATGGCGTCGGCCTGGCCGCCCCGCAGGTCCACCTGGCGCTGCAGCTCGCCGTGCTCGAGGTCGAGGGCAATCCGCGCTATCCCGACGCGCCCTCGGTGCCGCTGACCTACCTGATAAATCCGCAGCTCACGGTGCTCGATGACAGCAAGATCGATGAGTGGGAGGGATGCCTCAGTATCCCGGACCTGCGCGGCCTGGTTCCGCGCCACAGCAAAATTCACGTGAGCGGGCTCGGCCGCAACGCCGAACCGCTCGATTTTGTCGCCAGCGATTTTCATGCCCGCGTCATCCAGCACGAAACCGACCATCTGAAGGGCGAGGTCTATCTCGATCGGATGGCGGGGATGCGCACGCTGAGCCATCTGCAGGAATGGCAGCGTTTCGTGGTCAACGCGCGTGACTGATCAGCGCGCACCGTCTCACTCGACCTGCGCGCGGCTCGGCGGGCGGCGGCTCAACAGATAAAGCGCGACCGCGATGGCCAGAATCGCGCCGGCGTTGGCCACCAGGTCGAGCATCGCTTCACGAAATTTCTCGGCCGAGAGGTTCTCGCCCGCCACGCTCATCTGCGCGCCGATCGCGAGGATGCGCCGGGTGGCCGAAATCGCGGCGATGAACAAAAAAGGCTGCAGCGACGTGCCGCGTTCCTTCAGATAAGAGAGCACCGTGCGCAGCACTTCCATGATGATCATCACCAGCAGCAAGTCGTTGACCAGGGTGACGATCGCCAGGGCGAAGCCGGTCTCCCGGAGCGCGGCCGGAAACGCGACCAGGCTGTACCCCAGCATCCCGAGCGCCGCAACCAGGAAAACCAGCCCGACCAGCGCGTAGACCATCGCGTCGGCGGATTCGAGGAACGGCACCAGCGCCTCGTGAACCTGATGCGCGCGTGAAGCAGGACGATGATGGCTGGTCGGCGGTTCCATGCGCTGCATCATAGCCGCACGCGGCCGAAACTCCAGCGGTTTGCGGGCATCGACCGCGGCTTATTGTGAGCCCGGAGATGGCTCAACGAACGAACTTCACTTGGGCGGGTAGGGGAGCGCGGGCATCTCGGCGGCTTTGCCGGTGACACGCGATTTGGCGATGGCCTCGTTGAGGGCGTTGTTTTCGGCCGCCAGCCGGTCTTCTTCCTCCTGCACCGTGGCAAGCTTGGCGCGCAGGTCGCTGTTGTCCTGCTGCACGCGGCTTAGCTGATGCTGAAGGTCGCTAATCTGCTGCTGCTGAAGCGCGGTCGCCGCCCGCTGCTTTATCGACCATTGCCAGCCGATAAGGCCGGCGATAATTGCGACCACGATCGCGCCCGTCAGTATCCGCAGCATCGGGATCGAGCATAATCGCCTCAAATGCCGAGGCCAAGCGGATGCAATAATCGCGCGCGCTTCTCAATCGCGTTCGCGCTCCTTTCCAGTTAAGATTTTGCCGCGATGTCCGAGCGTGCTGAGACTATCCCGCCGCGTCCGACGGTGCTGGTGACCGGGGCGGCCGGGTTTATCGGCTCGCACCTGGTCGACGCGCTGGTGGCGCGCGGACTGAGCGTGCGGGCGCTGGATAATCTTACCGCCGGACGCCGCGAGAACCTGAATCCGCGGGCCGAGTTCGTAGCCGGCGATATCCGCCGTCCGGAATCGATCAGGGCCGCGTTTGCCGGCGTTGATTGCGTTTTCCACACCGCCGCGCTGCCGCGCGTGATGCTCTCGATCGACGATCCGCGCGCGACCCATCTGACCAATGTCGACGGCACGCTCAACGTGCTGATCGAGGCGCGCGACGCCGGCGTGCGAAAGGTCATCTATTCCGGGTCGTCCTCGGTTTACGGCGAGCAGCCGGTGATGCCGCTGGTCGAGAGCATGACGCCGAATCCGCTCAACCCGTACGCGCTGCAGAAACTGGTCGGCGAGCAATACTGTCGGATGTTTTATCGGCTGTTTGGCCTGCAGAGCGTGGCCCTGCGTTATTTCAATGTCTACGGGCCGCGGATGGCGACCGAGGGGGCGTACGTTACGGTGCTGAGCGTCTTCATGCGCGCCCGCCGCGAAGGCCGGCCGCTGCCGATCCATGGCGACGGCGAGCAGACGCGCGATTTCACTCACGTGCGCGACGTGGTGCGGGCGAATCTGGCTGCGATGGACTCCACGGTCGGCGATGGGCGGGCGCTCAACGTCGGCAGCGGGCGCGGAATCAGCGTAAATCGAATCGCGACGCTGTTCGGCGGTCAAACGATCCATCTCCCGCCGCGTCCGGCGGAATGCGCTCATACGCTGGCCGATCTTACCGAAGTCAAGCGCGTACTCGGCTGGGAGCCGCAGGTCGCCAGCGAAACCGGGATACGCGAGCTGATCGAAACCACCGCGCGGAGCTGAACGCTTTATCCGCCGTGGCCGATGGCCGCGCCGATCGCGATTCCGACCGCCAGCGCGATCGCCAGCACGACCAGCAGGATCAACCCCGACGCGGTGCTCTCGGCGCGCCGCTGAGCGTCGGGATCGACCGACGTTTCGGTATGCGCGGAATGATAGCCGGTGTGCCGGCCGCCGTACGACGTATAGTAGAGGCCGGTGCCGGGGATGCCGACGGTGCGGCGGATGCCGTTGCGGCCAAAGGTCATGTGCGCGCCGCGGACCCCGACCGTCAGGCTCGGCCCGGATTTCGAGAGATTGACCGACAGCCCCGGGAAGATACTGAGCCGCCGATAAAATCTGAAGTTGCCCATCTCATCCCCCGCGCCGGTTGCGGAAAAACTCGCGCAGCAAGTCGGCGCACTCCGGCGCCATGATGTCCCGCACGATCTCGAGACGATGGTTCAGCCGTCCGTCGCGTCCGATATCGTAGACCGAACCGACCGCGCCGGCCTTTTCGTCGGCCGCGCCGAAACAGAGCCGCGCGATGCGCGCATTGACCATCGCCCCGATGCACATCACGCACGGCTCGATAGTGACGTATAGCACCGCGCCGGGCAGACGATAGCTGCGCAGCTTGCTCGCCGCCGCGCGGATTGCCAGCACTTCGGCGTGCGCGGTCGGATCGTCGAGCGCGATCGGTTGATTGTGGGCGGCAGCGACCGCGGCCCCGTCGACTACCACCACTGCTCCGACCGGCACCTCGCCTTCAGCCGCGGCGCGGCGCGCCTCGGCGAGCGCCAGCGCCATGAAATCAAGGTCTGCGCGGTCAGCCATAATGTTCCCGGCCAGCATAGCGTATGGCGACGGGTCGGATTCCGCTATCCTTATCATGCTGGTTCGGAATGGCTGAACTCGACGAAATAAGCCCGGTGAAGTTGAAGGAGCGCCTCGACCGCGGCGAGCATCCGGTGATCCTCGACGTGCGCGAGCCGGGCGAGGTTGCGATCGCGCCGTTCCCCGGCAGTCTGCATATCCCGATGGGTGAGATCAGCGGGCGGCTGGCGGAACTCGAGGCCGACGCCGAGACCGTGGTGGTCTGCCATCATGGAATCCGCAGCGCGCAGGTCGCGGCGTACCTGGCGCATCTCGGTTTCAGGCGGGTGTTGAATCTGGCCGGCGGCGCCGAGGCCTGGGCGGTGACCGTCGACCCGCGGATGCCGCGCTACTGATCGTCGCCGCGCGAGGGAGACCATGGCATTTCTCGCCGCTGCGATTCAGATGAAGGGCGGCCGCGACAAGGCGGCCAATCTGGAACGCGCCGAGCATCTGATCGGCGAAGCGGCCCGGCGCGGCGCCGAGTTCGTCGCGCTGCCGGAGGTCTTCAGTTGGCGCGGACGCCGCGACGAAGCCGCTGAGCAGGCCGAGGATCTGGCAGGACCGACGCTCAGCCTGATGGCGCGGCTGGCGCGCGAGCTGCAACTCTACCTGCTGGCCGGTTCGATCTATGAGCGCGTGCCGGGCCAGACGCGCTCCCATAACACCTCGGTTTTGTTCGGACCCGACGGGGCGCGGCTCGCCGTTTACCGCAAGATTCATCTGTTCGACGTCGACCTGCCCGGCCATCTGACGATCCGCGAGTCGGAGGCGATGATGCCTGGCTCGGAGCCGGTATGCGTCACCACCGAGCTCGGCGCGATCGGGATGACGATCTGTTACGACCTGCGCTTTCCGGAGCTGTATCGCAAACTCGCTTTTGCCGGCGCCCGTATCGTGACGGTGCCGAGCGCCTTCACCTTTCCGACCGGCGAGGCGCACTGGGAAGTGTTGATTCGGGCGCGAGCGGTCGAAAACCAGTGCTACGTGGTGGCGCCGGCGCAGTTCGGGCCGAACGTGCACGGCTTCAACGATTACGGGAACTCGATGATCGTCGATCCGTGGGGCAGGGTGCTGGCGCGGGCCGCCGATCGCGAGGAGGTGGCGGTGGCGCCGATCGATCTTGATTATCTAGAGTCGGTGCGCCGCAACCTGCCGGCGCTCGCTCACGTGCGCCTGCGCGGCGACCGCTAGCAACGCGGGTTTGACGACGTCAGGAGAAAATCTGCGGCTCGCGCGTGCTGAGCCATCTCAGGCCGCAATAGACGTAGTGAATCCCTGACAACGCCGTCACCCCGACGGTCGCATACAGCAGCCCGTACCAGTAGAGCGTCGAGTACGCTTCGAAGTGAATCAGCGCGGCGATGATGCATGCCAGTTGCAGCGCCGTGCAGCTCTTGCCGATATAGCTCGGCCTGACCGGCATCCGCGCGCCGGTCAAAAACGAAATCATGAAGTAGCCGAAAACTATCACCACGTCGCGGACCACGATGACGCTCAGGATCCAGCCCGGGAAGATTTGCTCGATGGTGAGCACCACGAACGAACTGAGCAACAGCAGCTTGTCGGCGAACGGATCGAGGAACGCGCCCAGCTCGGTGCGCGTGCCCGACCAGCGCGCGACGGTGCCATCCAGCGAGTCGGTGATGGCGGCCAGGATGAACAGGTAGAGCGCGTAGTTGAAGCGATGCTTGCTCAGCAGCGCGAGGAACACCGGGATCATGAACAGGCGGCAAAGCGTGAGCAGATTCGGCGTCTTGAGCAGCTGGCTGAGCGAGGGCTGAGCCTTGGGCTGCGTCGCCGGCTGGACCGGCTGTAATGAAGGTCTGGCCACGATCTCGCTCAACTCGCGATCTGCGCCCGGCGCAGCCGGCCGGCGAGCGGCGCGCTCACCACCGCGCGCATCGACACGGTTCCGTCGCAATACTCTTCGCTCAGGATCTGTCCGTCGCGCCGCGCCAGGGCGACCAGGTCGCCGCGCCCGACCGGCAGCGTCACCCGCACCTCCTGCCGTTGGGCCGCAAACAAGCGCGCCATCCGCTCGCGCAGTTCGTCGAGCCCCTCACCTTTTAGCGCCGAAACATTTACGCTATCAAGCCCGCGCGGCGCCATCATGCCGTCGCCCATCCGGTCGATCTTGTTCATCACCATCAGCCGCGGCGCGGCGCCCGCGCCGATTTCCTCGAGCACGCGGTCGACGATCTCCATCCGTTCGGCGCGCAGCGGCGAACTGGCGTCGACGACATGCAGCAGCAGGTTGGCGGTCCGCACCTCTTCGAGCGTCGCCTTGAAAGCCTCGACCAGCGTGTGCGGCAGGCGATGGATAAAGCCGACCGTATCGACCAGCATCACCTGGATTCGTCCCGGCAGCACCAACCGGCGCACGGTCGGATCCAGCGTCGAGAACGGACGGTCGGCGACTTCGACACCGGCCCCGGTCAGCGCGTTCATCAGCGTCGATTTGCCGGAATTCGTATAGCCGACCAGCGCGATCGTCGGGTAGGGGACTTCGAGCCGGCGGCGGCGCTGCAGCGCGCGGGTCCTTTCCACGCTGCGCAACCGCTCGCGCAGCCGCGCCAAGCGTTCGCGCACCCGCCGGCGATCGACTTCGAGCTGGGTTTCGCCGGGGCCGCGGGTGCCGATACGGCCGCCGGAACTGCCGGCGCCGCCGGTCTGCCGCGACAGATGGGTCCATTGCCGAGTCAGCCGCGGCTGCAGATAGCTCAGCTGCGCGATTTCGACCTGCAGCTTGCCTTCCAGCGTGCGCGCGCGCTGGGCAAAGATATCGAGAATCAACTGGCTGCGGTCGATGACCCGGAGATTAAGCTCGCGTTCGAGGTTGCGGGCCTGCGCGGGACTGAGCGCGTCGTCGAAGATCGCCAGCGAGGCGCCGCTGTCATGGGCGAGCGATCGCGCCTCGGCGGTCTTGCCGCGCCCGATAAAGGTCCGCGGATCGATTTCCTTGAGTTTCTGGCGAACGGTGGCGGTGACGGTCGCGCCGGCGCTTTGTGCCAGCGCCTTGAGCTCTTCGAGCGAGTCATCGGCATGGATACTGCCGTCGCGGTCAAGCTCGACGCCGACCAGAACGGCCCGCTCGTGATAATCGGCGTTGGAATTATACGGCAGGTCCAGAGCGTCCTCTTGGGCTATTCCCAGCTGTCAAGATCGTAGCAGAAAACCGCCATCGTAGAGAAACCCGGCGGTCCGGCCGGCCCAGCGCCTAGCGGATAGTCAGCGCGTCGCCTTCGAACAGCTGCTCCAGCCCCGCCACGAAGCCGTCGTCCGGCGTGACGCGGAAACTGTCGCCGAGCAGGAAAACCGCTTCGCGGCCGGCCTCGAGTTCCAGATGGAGATAGGCCAGCGCCTTGCCGCGATGGCCGAGCAGCAGATTCTTGAGCGCGTCGAGCGCGCCGTTTTCGAGCCGCTCGCGCCGGGTATGGATATGCACCTCGCGGACCGCCGCCAGCAGGGCGGAATTGAGCGGGCGCAAATCATCGAGGATTATCTGCGCGCGATCCTCGTCGACGTCGAGCTTGCCGCGCACCACCACCGGCTCGTCGCCGTGAATCACCGCTTCGAATTTCTGATAGGTCTCGGGCCACACGATCGCCTCGACCGCGCCGGCCCGATCCTCGAGGCTGAACACCGCGTAACGCTTGCCGCTCTTGTTGTTGCGCAGCTTGACCGACTGGATCACGCCGGCCACGTGCACCTGGCTGCCGTCCGGCAACCCGGCGAGATCGGCGGTCGTCAGGCGGCTCAGGCGGCGCACTTCCTTGTCGTACTTGTCGAGCGGATGGCCGGTGATATAGAAGCCCAGCGCCTCTTTTTCGTACTTGAGCTTTTCCTTGGAGTCCCACTCGGGAATCGCCTTGGGAACCGGCAGCTTGATCGACGACTTGCCGGCGCCGCCGAACAGGTTGGCCTGATTGCGCGCGGCCTCGTCGCCGGCCCGCTGGGCGATTCGCAGCGCGTCCTCGACCTGCGCGGCGAGCGCGGCGCGAGCCACGCCCAGCGAATCGAACGCGCCGCACTTGATGAGCGCCTCGAGCGCGCGGCGATTGATCACCTGCGTGCCGACCCGGGTGCAGAAATCCACCAGGTTGTCGAACGCGCCGCGCGCCTCGCGCTCGGCCACGATCGCCTCGGCGGTCTTGGCGCCGACCCCGCGCACCGCGCCCAGACCGAAGCGAATCGCGTCGCTGGCGACCGTGAACTTCACCCGGCTCTGGTTCGCATCCGGCGGCAGAATGCGGATGCCCATGTCGCGCAGCGCGGCGATGTTCTTGTAGGTCTTGTCGGTATCGTCCATGTCGAGCGTCATCAGCGCCGCCATGAACTCGTGCGGAAAATGGGCTTTCAGATAGGCCGTGGTATAGGTGGTCAGCGCGTAGGCCGCGGCGTGCGAGCGATTGAAGCCATAAGACGCGAAGGTCTCGATCTTTTCGAAGATCGCCTGCGCCAGCGCCCCCGCGACGCCGTTGCGCTTGGCGCCCTCGATAAAGCGCTCGCGCTCGCGCTCCATCACCGCCTTGTTTTTCTTGCCCATCGCCGCGCGCAGGATGTCGGCTTCCTCGAGCGTGTAGCCGGACAGCGCCTGCGCCACCCGCATCACCTGCTCCTGGTAGATGATGATGCCGTAGGTGTCGCGCAGCACCGGCTCGAGCAGCGGATGGTCGTACTCGACCGGCTCCTTGCCGTGCTTGCGCAGGATGAACGGCTCGACCATCCCGGCGTCCAGCGTGCCGGGGCGGAACAGCGAGATGGCGGCGATGACGTCCTCGAAATTCGAGGGCTTGAGCTCGGTCAGAAAGCGGCGCATCCCCGAGCCTTCCATCTGGAAGACCCCGACGGTGTCGCCGTGGGCCAGCAATCGGTAGCTCTCGGGGTCGTCGAACTTGAGGCGCGTCAGGTCGGGCGGGGTCTTGCCGTCGGCCTGGATGAGGTCGAGCGTGTTGCGGATCAGGGTCAGGTTCTTGAGCCCCAGGAAATCGAACTTGATGAGCCCGATCTCCTCGACCCCCTTCATCGAGTACTGCGTGATCGACAGGCTGTCCTCGGCGCGCTGCTCCTTGTCGACGTAGAGCGGCACCAGGTCCTGCAGCGGCTCATCCGCGATCACGACGCCCGCCGCGTGCCGCGAGGCGTGGCGCAGCAGCCCTTCGAGCTTGAAGGCGTATTCGAACAGCTCCGGATGGTTGTCGCGTTCGGCGCGCAGCCGCGGCTCCATCTCGAGCGCATCCTTGAGCGGAAAGTCGCGGCCCTGCTTGGGGGTCGGATAAAGCTTGACGATCTTGTCGGTCTCGCCGAACGACAATCCCAGCACGCGGCCGACGTCGCGAATCGCCTGCTTGCCCTTGATGGTGCCGAACGTGATGATCTGCGCGACCCGATCGGCGCCGTACTTCTGGCGCACGTAGGCCAGCACCTCGTCGCGCCGCTCGAAGCAGAAATCGACGTCGATATCGGGCATCGACTTGCGTCCCGGGTTGAGCCAGCGCTCGAACAGCAGCTTGTGCTCGATCGGATCGAGCTCGGTGATGCCGAGCGCGTACGAGACCAGGCTGCCGACCACCGAACCGCGGCCGGGGCCGACCGGGATGCCGCGGCTGCGCGCGTAGCCGATGAAGTCGGCGACGATCAGCAGGTAGCCCGAAAAGCCCATTTCGCGGATGATCGGCAGCTCGCGCTCGATCCGCTCGCGGTAGGGCGTCTCGTCGAGCTCGTCGCGGCGGGCGCGAATCTCGGCCAGCCGTGCGCTCAGACCCTCGCGCACCCGCTCGGCCAGCAGCGCATCGAGGTCCGGCTGCTCCGACTGATAGCGCGGGAAATGGAACTTGCCGAAATCGAACTGAAAATCGACCCGCCGTGCGATGTCGACGCTGTTGCGGATCGCCTCCGAATCGGGGCCGAACGCCGCGCCCATCTCCTCGGGCGTCTTGACGTAGAGCTCGTCAGTGTCGAAGCGCCAGCGGGTCTCGTCGGCCAGCGTCTTGCCGGTCTGGATGCAGAGCAGCACCTCGTGGGCGCGGGCGTCGTCGCGATGGAGATAATGGCAATCGTTGGTGGCGACCACCGGCAGGCCGAGTTCCTTGCCGAGCCGGGCGAGCGAATCGTTGAGCGGCCCGTGCAGCCGGTTGTCCTGCAGTTCGAGGTAGAAGCGATCGGGAAAGATCTGCGCGTAGCTGTAGGCCAGCTCCTTGGCCTTGTCGTAGCGATCGGCACGCAGCGCCCGCGCGATTTCGCCCGACAGGCATCCCGACAGCGCGATCAAGCCGTCCGATAGCTCGGCCAGGATCTCCTTGTCGATGCGCGGCTTGTAATAGAGCCCCTCTTTGTAGGCCGCGGTCAGCAGCCGGCAGAGATTGCGATAGCCGGTGTGATTCTGCGCCAGCAGGATCAGGTGGAAGTTGCCGCCGCCGTCGAAATCATCGCTGCGCGGGGTCTGGCTGCGATCGGTCCGCTTGCCGGGCGCGAGATAGGCCTCGCATCCGATGATCGGCTTGATGCCGAGCTTGGTCGCTTTGCTGAAGAACTCGACCGCGCCGAACATGTTGCCATGGTCGGTCATCGCGATCGCTTCCATGCCGGAGTTCTTTACGTGCTCCAGCAGCGGATCGATCTTGTTGGCGCCATCGAGCAGGCTGTACTGGGTATGAACGTGCAGATGGACGAAACTCATGACTGACGCAGCACCTCCTCACCTCAACGTCCGCGAGCGGCGGCGACGCGCAGCGCGCGACGCCGCCGCTCGCGGCTACTGCTTGCCGGCGGCCGCTGGGGCGGCGGCCGGCGTCGCGCCTGCGGCCGCAGGCGCCCCGGCTGCTGCGCCGCCTTCGGCCGCGGCGCCCTCGGCTGCCGCTTCGGGCGCGGCCGCGGCGACCGGCGCCTCGGCGACGGTCGGCGGCAGCACCGACACTACCGCGTAATCGCTGTCATACAGCGGCTTCACATTGCCCGGGAACTTTAGCGTCGAGATGTGGATGACGTCGTGGATGCCGAGCGGCGTCACGTCGACCTCGATGAATTGCGGAATCTCAAGCGGCGGGCACTCGACGTCGACCTCGCGCACCAGCGGCTGCAGAATCCCGCCATCGATGATACCGGCGGCGCGGCCGGTGAACTTCAGCGGCACCGACAGCCGCAGCGCCTTGCTCATGTCGACCTCGTAAAAATCGACATGCACGATCTGGCCGGAGACCGGCGCGCGCTGGATTTCCTTCAGGATGATATGGCGCTGGTCGAGCTCCGGCGCGCTCGACTTGAGCCTGATTAGGCGCTGGCGCGAGGTGCCGGATATTCCAGCCCGCAGCGCGATCGCATCGACCGCCACCGGCATCGAATCGCCCTTGGGTCCGTACAGCACGCCCGGGATACGGCCGGCGCGCCGCAGCGCGTTGATTTGTCCCTTGGGGCGGGTTGATCTTTTTTCGCAAGCCAGTTCCGGGGTTTCCATCGTCGCCTCGATTGCTACAGATTTGAGCGCTCAGTTAAAGAGCGAACTCACCGACTCTTCATTATGAATGCGGCGCACCGCTTCCGCTATAAGGCTGCCGACCGACAGCACCTTGAGCCGCGGCAGCTCGGCCTGGGCTTTGGCGCGCAGTGGGATGGTGTTGGTGGCAATCACTTCCTTCAGATTGGAACCGTTGAGCCGTTCGCAGGCCGGGTCGGAGAGTATCGGATGGGTCGCGCAGGCCAGCACCTCGACCGCCCCGGCTTCGGTGACTACCCGGGCCGCCTCGGTGATGGTGCCGGCGGTATCGATCATGTCGTCGACCAGCAGCGCGATCGAGTCGCGCACCTCGCCGACCAGTTGCATCTCGGCAACCTCGCTGGCGCGCCGGCGGCGCTTGTCGATAATCGCCAGGTTGGCGTTGAGCCGGCGCGCGAAGGCGCGGGCGCGCTCGACTCCGCCGGCGTCGGGCGAGACCACGGAGACCTTTTCGCCGTCGACGCGCTTGCGCAGATACTGGGTCAGCACCGGCATCGCATAGAGGTTGTCGACCGGGATATTGAAGAAACCCTGAATCTGCCCGGCATGGAGATCGACCGTCAGCACCCGCGAGGCGCCGGCCGTGGTGATCAGGTCGGCGACCAGCTTGGCGCTGATCGGCACGCGCGGCGCAACCTTGCGGTCCTGGCGGCTGTAGCCGAAATAGGGGATGACCGCGGTGATACGGGCGGCTGAGGCGCGCCGCAGCGCGTCCATCAGCAGCAGCAACTCCATCAGGTTTTCATTGGGCGGCGTGCAGATCGATTGGAGCACGAAGCAATCGCCACCGCGCACATTCTGGCGAATCTCGACCATCACCTCGCCGTCGGGAAAACGCCCGACCTCAGCCTCGCCCAGCGGGACCTGAAGAGCCTCACAGACCTCCCGCGCCAGCGCGGGATTCGAGTTGCCGGTGAAAATCTCCAGCTCGTCTTTGGCCCGATCAGACATCCGTTTTTTCTCCGCGGGCTAAATGCCGCTCCATCGCAAAAACTCCTGCCGAGTTGCCGCTATGCCGTGCCGGTCCGCCGCAAGGATGATGGCTGGGCGGGAAGGATTCGAACCTTCGAATGCCAGGTCCAAAGCCTGGTGCCTTACCAGCTTGGCGACCGCCCAGTGCGAGCCACAGCCAAGCTCCCTCTGGTGACTCCTGCCGTAGGCTACCTGAAAACCACCGCCCCCGCATGTGCGGCGGATTCGCGTATCGTGAGGCGCTAGATTCCCCCCGGATGCTCAAGAGCCGGTCCGTGCGCTCGGCCTTCGCTTTATTCCGAGCAGCCCGGCGCCATCGGCCACGGAAACACCGGCCGATGTTATTGTGAGCTATTCTGGAGTGCAATGAGCGCGAAAATATTCAGCAAAATCAACGACTTTTCCGCCAGGATTGCGGTGGCCGAAGGTCGAACCCTAGCGATGGCTTAACAGTTCGGTCATTGATTCGCCGATATTCAGGCGGGTGATGGTCTCGGCCAGCATCGCGGCGAGGCTCACCACCTGCAGCGGGAGCAAACCGTGAGCGGGCGTGGGCAGGCTATCGCTCACCACCATTCGTTTCAGCGGCAGGGCGGACAACCGCTCGATCGCCGGGCCGACCAGCAACGCGTGGGTGGCGACGACCGTGATTTCAGGGACGCATCCGGCGGCGATCAGCGCACGCGCGGCGGCCTCGATCGTGCCGCCGGTCGAGATCATGTCGTCGATAATTATCGGCCGGCGTCCGGCGACCTCGCCGACGATACCGTGCACGGTTACTTCCTCGCCGCTCAGGCGGATCTTGTGCGCCACTGCGAGCGGACGGCGTAGCAAGCCGGCGTAGCGTTCGGCCAGTTTAACCGCGCCCAGGTCGGGCGAGACGATTACGCTGCGGTCGGTGACCAACTCGTCGATCGCATTTGCCAGCAGCGAGGTGGCGCTCAGATGCTCGGGCGGCATGCTGAAGAACCCTTCCAGAGAGACGGTGTGAAGATCGACCGCGACGATACGCTCGAAGGCGACAACTGCCAGCAGATCCGCGACCAGCCGTCCGCCGACCGCCTCGCGCCCATTCGCCCGGCGATCCTGGCGCGCATAGCCGAAGTACGGAACTACGCCGGTAAGACGGGCCGCACCTGCCCGCCGGCAGGCGTCGGCAAGGAACAGCAATTCCATCAGGTGACGGTCCACCGGCGGACCGGTCGGCTGCACGATGTAGACATCGCCGCCGCGGACGCTCTCCTCGATTTCCGCATGCAGTTCGCTGTCGGGAAAACGGCTCAGCGCCGAGCGGCAGACCCGCGTGCCGAGTCGCTCGGCGATCGCCTCGGCCAGCGCAGGATTTCCAGAGCCGGCTACAACCATCAGGTTCATATCAATCCGCTCAACCGCTGCGCTTCTTGTGCGGACCGGCGCTTTTTTTCCGCCGCGCCGGAGCCGGTGCTTTTGGTTCTTCGGGTCCGAAAGGACGTTCAAAGCGGACGCTCATCTCTTCTTCCGGCCCGGTGCTGCGGTATTCGCGTTCCGCCGGCTCCGCCATTTCCTCGGGCGGCGTCCACTGCCGATCGTAAGGTGCGATACTCGTGCCCGCGCCCCAATCCCGCTCTGTGCGATTACGCCTCTTTTGACAATCGACACAGTACGGCGCCAGCGGCAGCGCCATCAGGCGCTCGATTGGAATGGGCCCGTGGCATCCGAGGCAGATGCCGTAGCGGCCCGCATCGAGCCGCGAGAGCGCCTCGTCCACGAACCGCAGTTTTTCTTCCTGGCGTGCGATCAAGCCGGCGTGCATCTCGATATCGGCGGTCGAACGCGCCATGTCCATCTCGTCCGCCGGCGGCGGCTCGGCCTCCTGCTCCTGATCGCGTCGCAGCTCTTTGACTCTCTGGTAGGTCTCGTCGCGCAGCCGTACCAGCATATTTCTCAACATATTGTGGCGCTCGGCATCGGCGCTCATTCGATGGTCTGTCACGTTTGATCCTCCTGGCTCGCTACGCTTGCGGAGGCGATGCAGCGGGTCGTCCACTCTGCAAGATTGCTTTCACTTCGTCGTCGCTGACCTGATGGAAGTCGCGGTAGAATTGACCGACTGCGTAAAACTCGGCGGGCGTTTCGAGGCAAACGATTTCATCGGCCTCGCCGCGCAATGCCTCGATAATTTCGGGCGGTGCGACCGGCACCGCCAGGATCAGCCGGGCGGGCTGCTGACGCCGGATGCCACGCAGTGCGGCTCTGATCGATGAGCCGGTGGCGATGCCGTCATCGACCACGATCACGGTCCTGCCGGCCAGCGGAACTTTGGCGCGGTCGCCTCGATACGCCGCCTCGCGCCGCTTGACCTCTTTCAATTGTAATTCGATTTCACCTTCGATATAGGAGCGCGGCACAGCGAGGTGAGCGATAATGTCCTGGTTGAAGATGGCGCGCGGATGATCGCCGTCGACCACCGCGCCAATTCCCAACTCGGGCTCGCCCGGAGCCCCGAGCTTGCGCACCACGATCACATCGAGCGCCGCGTCCAAGGCGTCGGCAATCTCTTTGGCGACCGGCAAACCGCCGCGCGCCAGGCCAAGCACGACTGCCTTGCCGGCCGCCGCGTGAGCTTGCAGCCGTTGCGCAAGCCTCCGGCCGGCCGCTTCGCGGGTCGCATAGACGATCGGCTCGGCACGCATCGCCACGCTGCGTCCCGACGCCGTCAGGTGGCGAGTGAACCAATCGATCGCAAGCGCGGCGACCTGCTCGAGCGTGCCCGGCTCCTCAAACAGATGGGTCGCGCCCGCAACGATCTTGAGCGACTTTTCGCAGCGCAGAACGCGATAAGCTTTCTCGTTGAGCTCGATAACGCCGTAATCATTGCCGCCGACGATCAGCAAGGTCGGCGAAGCGACTTCGGCCAGATGACGAATCGCGAGATCCGGCCGACCGCCGCGCGAGACCACCGCGCGAATCGCGCGATCCTGCGACGCCGCGACCAGGGCCGCGGCCGCGCCGGTGCTGGCGCCGAAGTATCCCAGCGGAAGGTCCCCGGTTTCGCTGGCGGCTCTTAACCAGCGTGTCGCGTCCGCCAGGCGATGGGCCAGGAAGTCGATATCGAAGACATTCTCGCGCTCGGCCGCCTCGTCCTCGGTGAGCAGATCGAACAGCAGCGTGCCGAGCCCCGCCTCGCGCAGCGCTTCGGCCACGACTCGATTACGCGGGCTGAGTCGGCTGCTGCCGCTGCCGTGAGCGAACAGGACCACTCCCACCGCGCGCTCAGGAATCGACAACTCACCTTCCAGGCGGATCGAATCGGAAGGTATCACGACCTGCTGGCCCATAGGATCTCCGAGCTTATTTTCGACGCATAAGACGTGCCGTCTATTCAGGGCTTGAAAGGTCAGCGTTTACCCGGACGTTTAGCCGGATGCGGGCAACGGGACCATCGATCTGTTTCCAATGGAGCCAGCTCGACCTTGGGGAGCAGCGGGTTATGTTTTCAGGGGCAGCTTTACGGAGCGCAAAGTGGCGATAATATCTCTGTGGGAACAGTTCGCCCGGCCAGCAGGCCAGGGTTAAGGAGCGGTCATTGTTCAGACTAAGGCATCTACCGATCGACACGTTGCGCGAGCACGTGATCATGATTCACGAGCAGACCGTGCACAGCGGCGATCTCGGTTTCAATCCGCTTGATCGGGTATTGATCCGCGGCGTCGATTCCAAGTCGGGCAAGAGCCGCGAGATCGTGGGAGTGTTGAACTTTTGCCGCGGCGCGCTGCTCGAGACCGACGAGATCGGACTTTCCGACGAGGCCTTTCGCGACCTCGGCCTGGCCGAGAGCGCACCGGTGAGCGCCAGCCTGGCGGTCGCCCCACATAGCGTCGACCTGGTGCGCGGCAAGCTCGGTGGCCGGCGGCTCGAACGTGCCGAATTCAACGCGATCCTGGCCGACGTCGCGACGCGGCGCTACTCGCGCGTCGAGTTGGCGATGTTCGTGTTCGCCTGCTCGCTGAAGCGACTCGACCTCGCGGAATTGGTCGATTACACGCTGGCGATGATCGAGACCGGCGAACAGTTGAGCTTCGGCGCCGGCCCGGTGGTCGACAAGCATTGTATCGGCGGGATTCCCGGCAATCGCACCACGATGATCGTCGTGCCGATCCTCGCCGCGCTGGGGTTGACGATGCCGAAAACCTCGTCCCGCGCGATCACTTCTTCAGCCGGAACGGCCGATACGATGAGCGTGCTGGCCGATGTCTCGTTGTCGGCCGATCGCATCATGGAGGTGGTGAAAAAGACCGGCGCCTGTATCGTCTGGGGCGGCGCGCTGGAGTTGGCGCCGGCCGATGATGTGCTGATCACGGTCGAGCGGCCGATGGAGCTGGATACCGAGGCGCAGATGGTCGCATCGATACTGGCGAAGAAAAAAAGCGTCGGCGCGACCCACGCCTTGATCGATATTCCCGTCGGCAGCTCCGCCAAGGTGCGCACCTACGCGGCGGCCGAGGAACTGGGCGTGCTGTTTCGCGCGGTGGCGACCCGGATCGGTTTGCGCGTCGAGGTCTGTATGACCGAGGCGCGCGGTCCGGTCGGGCGCGGGATCGGGCCGCGGCTCGAAGCCTTGGACGTGCTGGCGGTGTTGCGCGGCGACGGCGAGGCGCCCCGGGATCTGCGCGAGAAGTCGCTCTATCTGGCGTCGAGGATTCTCGAGATGAGCGGCGCGGTGGCGTCCGGCGCCGGCTACCGCGAAGCCCGGCGGATGCTTGATTCGGGCGCGGCGCTGAACAAGTTCAACGAAATTGTAACCGCTCAGGGCGCGCGCGAGTTGCCGCCGCAAGCGCGCTTGCGCCAGACCGTCACCTCCAACGCCGACGGCCGCATCCGCGAGATCGATTGCTGGGAAATCACGCGCGTGGCGAAACGAGCCGGCGCTCCCGCCAACCCCGCGGCCGGGGTCAGGATGCTCCGCACCACCGGCGACGTGGTCGCCGCCGGCGACCCGCTGTTCGAGATTCACGCCTCCAGCGAGAGCCAGCTCGAGGAGGCCCGCTCCTATGCGGAGGCTCACCGGGAGATGATTCGCTTCGGTTTCTGATGCTACAGCTCGGCCAGCGCCGCCACGGTATGGACCGCGAATACCAGCGCGGCGGGGTCCCGGCGGCGCACTAAATCGGCTCCGCGCCCGGCGTCGGTGGCGCTGTCGAAAATGCCGAACACGGCGCCCCCGCTGCCGCTCATGGCGACCGCGCGCGATCCACTATTTTGAAGTATCGCTTTAAGTCTGGGGATTTCCGGGTGGCGCGCTGCGGCCACCGCTTCCAGGTCGTTGACCAGTAGCGCCTGCGACAGTTGTCCGGCGCCCAACGCGTCCAGCGCGCCGGCGTCGCTGGCGCCACTCCAGTGGGCGCGCTGGAGCGCCCGGAAAATTGCGGCGGTTGCGACCTCGACCGGCGGCACCGCGATCACCAGGTCGATTCGCGGCAGATGATCGAGCGGCATGACCCGTTCGCCGATGCCCGCAATCCGCGCCGGCCGGGGATCGATGAAAAACGGCACGTCGGCGCCGATGCCGACCGCCAGCTTGAGCAGCCGCTCGCGATGGTCGATGCGGAACAGCGCCGCCATCGCACGAATCACCGCCGCCGCATCGCTCGATCCGCCGCCCAGGCCCGCGCCGGCAGGAATCCGCTTGCGCAGTTCGATGGACACCTCGCCGCCTAGTCCGAACTCCTCCAAAAAGCCGCGCGCGGCGCGGACCGCCAGGTTGCGATCGTCAGTCGGAATCCCCGGCCGGTCGCAGCGGATCGCCACCGCGCGCCAGGCCGACGGGCGCAGCTCGATCGCCAGATCGTCGTAGAGCGAAACCGGGACCAGAATCGAATCGAGTTCGTGGTAGCCGTCGGCGCGCCGCCCGACGACCCGCAGATAGAGATTGACCTTGGCGGGCGCCTTCTCGCTGACGATCTTGACCATCGCCGCCCGGCGCTAACCGTCGCTGTCCGATTCCACCCGCAGCCGTCTCAGTGCGCGGCGCGTATCGCGATGGATCACGATGATGAAGCCGATCATCATCGTCACCAGCCCGATCAGGACCAGCACCTGACCGGTCAGGAAGGTTGCATGGTAGAAGTCCATCCGGGCGGTCGCGTAGGAGACCTTGCGCTCCTCGACGGTAAACGGCTCAAGCACGGCGCTGTCGGCGTCGAGCTCGTCGAAGCTGCGGTAGGCCTGATCGGGAACCGGCGGCGCCGCGGCGCGGGCGATAATCTGGCCGTATTCGGTGGTTCGTTCCAGCCCGATTACCCAGTTGCCGGCCCCGAGCAGCAGCAACGCCAGCCCCATCATTATTCGCCAATCGCCGTAAAGATCGGGAAGCTTCATAGCGCCTGAAGGCACAATAGGTGCTGGCTGCGGTGAAGACAACACGGCCTCTTTTGCGTCGGGTCGCCGCCGAATACGATAGCTAATGAGAGCCCCGATGACCCAGAACCGGCGGATAGACGACCTGCTGACGCGCTTCAAGGCGTGCGACCGTATCGCACTCGCGCGGCTGATTACGCTGGTCGAGAACCGGGCGCCCGAAGTCACCGCGCTGATGGAGCAGCTCTATCCGCTGGCCGGCAAGGCGCACGTGATTGGTATCACGGGACCGCCGGGCGCCGGCAAATCGACGCTCATCAACCTGATGATCGCGAAGCTCAGGGCGCTCGAGCGCAAGGTGGCGGTGCTCGCCATCGATCCGTCGAGTCCGTTTTCGGGCGGCGCGGTGCTCGGCGATCGGGTCCGCATGACCGACCATTATCGCGACCCCGGCGTCTACATCCGCAGCATCTCGACCCGCGGCAGCCACGGCGGCTTGAGCCGCGCGGCGGGCGAGGTGGTGCGGATGCTTGATGCTTTCGGCCACGACTCGATTATTATCGAAACCGTCGGCGTCGGTCAGACCGAACTCGACGTGATGGACCTGGCACACACCGTGGTGGTGGTGCTGGTGCCGGAAAGCGGCGACAGCGTGCAGGTGATGAAGGCCGGGCTCAATGAGATCGCGGATATCTTTGTGGTCAACAAGGCCGATCGCGACGGCGCCGATCGGGTCAAGGCGGAACTCGAGTTGAGCGTTCATCTGCGCGCCGAGGCGGGCTGGCGCGCGCCGGTGATGCTGCTGCAGGCCAACGCCGATCGCGGCGTCGACGAGCTGCTGGCCGCCATCGCCGCCCATCGCGAGTACCTGCGCGCCCATCAGGACCCGCGCCGGCTCGGCGAGCAGCGCGCGCACGAGTTTATCGAGGTGCTGACCGCCGAGATCGAAGAGCGCGCGCTGCGCGGGCTCGCCAACGGCGCGGCGCCCGAGTTGCTCGACGCAGTGCGCGCCGGCGAGCTGAATCCGTACAGCGCGGCGCGCCGGGTAATGGAAGATCGTCAAACGCTGGAGTTGCTGCTCTCCGGCCGGTATCGCGAGCGTCAGTGAGGGACGGCTCTATGGCGTCGCACAATTCCAAGTCGAAAGATCGGCAAACCGACGGCCGCCTGTTTGCCGTCGGCGATATCCATAGCTGCCCCGACGAACTCGGCGCGATGGTCAAGGCGATCGACGCGCGGGCCGGCGACACACTGGTGTTCGTCGGCGATTACGTCGACCGCGGGCCGTCGGCGCGCGCGGTGGTCGATTTGCTGCTCGACCTCGAACGCGGACCGGCCGAGATCGTGTTCCTCAAGGGCAATCACGAGGACATGATGCTTTCGTTCCTGGGCTTGCCGGGCCATTACGGCGATTCATTTCTGATCAACGGCGGCGCGGCCACGCTCGAGAGCTACGGCGTCGCCGAGCATGACCTGCCGGCAGCGAGCGAACGCATCCCCGAGCAGCACCTCGGTTTTCTCAACCGGCTTTCGACCAGCTATCTGCGGCCGCCGTTTCTGTTCGTGCACGCTGGCATCATGCCGACCCGCCAGCTTGAAGAACAATCCATCGAGGACATGCTCTGGATCCGCCAGGAATTCATCTTCAATCCGCACCGGCTCGACGCCACCGTGATCTTCGGTCATACGCCGATGCGCGAGGTGCTGGTCGATCTGCCCTACAAGCTCGGTATCGACACCGGCCTGGTTTATGGCGGCAAGCTCACCTGTATCGAGTTCACCGAGGGGGTGCTCTACCAGGTCGCGCGCGGCAGCAGCCAGGCGAAGTCCAAAGCGATCAAGGTAGTGAGCTGATCGGACTCCCTCCCCCAGTATTGGGGAAGGGGTCAGGAGCTTCCGCCTCCAGTTTTGATTGGCTGCCGTGACTCCCTCCCCCTTTGTTTCGGGGGAGGGGGCTAGGAAGTTCGGAGCGCAGCTTTAATTTTGGTGGGCCGCTTTGACTCCCTCCCCCGGGATTAGGGGAGGGAATGAAGAACTTCAGTGCGTCATCGGACTCTTCCGAAGGCGGCGCGCGCAGGGTAATCTAGCTCGTTCAGCGTGGCGGCGTAGCTCAATTGGTTAGAGCACGCGGCTCATATCCGCGGGGTTGTAGGTTCAAGTCCTACCGCCGCCACCATCGATACCGGCCGCTCAATATCCCTGCCGATTACCCTCACGCGGATCGCCCGAACTGGGCTAGGATTGGGGCCGGGGGACCCATCCATGAGAGTGTCGCTGTTCGATCTCGTCAATTGGAGCGGCGGCGCCGATCCGGCTGATTACGACGCCGCACAGGCGCGCGACCTCTACGCCGCGCGGCTCGACGAATGGCAGCGCGCCGAGCAACTCGGCTTCGACGGCGTCTACCTCGCCGAGCATCACTTCGGCTCCGGCTGCCTGACGCCGTCGCCCAATATCCTGGTCGCGGCGCTCTCGCAGCGCACCACCCGGATGCGCATCGGCGTGATGGTCAACGTGATGCCGTTCCACGATCCGGTGCGGATCGCGGAAGAAGCGGCGATGCTCGATTTGCTGAGCGGCGGCCGCCTCGACTTCGGCGTCGGCCGCGGCGTGGTGCAGGGAGAATTCGTGCGGCAGCGGATGCCATATGAAGAGGCGCGGCCGCGGATGGAAGAGGCGATGGAGCTGGTGATCCGATGCTGGACGCAGGAGCAGTTCGAGTTCCACGGTAAATTTCGCAGCGTCGGGCCGGCAACGATGTGGCCGCGGCCGCTGCAACGGCCCCATCCTCCGATCTGGTGCGCGGCGTTCAGCGACGATACCGTCATGTGGGCGGCGCGGCGCGGCCTTTCGATCGGCTGCACGCTGCTGCCGGTGGCCGGGATGCGCAGCCGCCTCGAGCTCTATCGAAAGACCGCGGCCGAAGCGGGAATCAAAGTGACGCCGGCGCAAACCCTGATCACGCGCCAGGTCTTCGTCGCCGAGTCCGACGGCGAGGCCCGCGCTATCAGCGAACAGCCCTTCAACGATCTGTTCCGCTTCTTCATCCCGCCCGGCGAAAAGCGCGAGCCCTCGAAGCTCGCCGCCGATCAGAAATATTACTCGGAGTTCTATCGCGGCTTCGTCGGACGGAACCTGAGTTTCGGCGATCTGATCGAAGCGGGGCTGTTCGTCGTCGGCAGTCCGGCGACCGTGACACGGATGCTGACGGCGCAGCTCAGCGCGACCGGCGCCGGCCATCTGCTGGCCTGGATGAACTTCGGCGGCCTCGAAGCCGGGATGGTGCGGCGCTCGGAGGAACTGTTCGCTAGCCAGGTGCTGCCGCATCTTAGAGCAGTGGGGTGAGACATTTGACGCCCATCAGGAGGGCGGCTAGGCTCGCTATAATCGATCGATATCGAGGCGACGGAGTGAAACCGTGAACGGTGTGCACGATTTAGGCGGTATGGATGGCTTCGGGCCGATCCCGCGCGAGGAGAACGAGCCGGTCTTCCACGCCGACTGGGAACGCCGGATGTACGGGATGGCGCGGATGCTGATGAACGCGCGGCTCTTCAACCTCGACGAATATCGCCACGCGATCGAGCGGATTCCGCCGCCAATTTACCTGGGCGCGAAATACTACGAGAAGTGGGCGATCGGCGCGACCGGGCTGCTGCTCGAAAAGGGTATCCTCAAGCCCGCCGAGCTCAAGGGTTTCAAACCGATCAAGCTCAACCCGACCTACTCGCTGGCGAGCAAGCGCGCGCGCGGCGCGATCTCCCACCGATCATCGGGCGCGGTTAAGGCGCGTTTCAAGCCCGGTGACAAGGTCATCGCGCGCAACACCAATCCGCACGGCCATACCCGGCTGCCGCGTTATGCGCGCGGCAAGCGCGGCACGATCCTGTTCGACGAGGGCGTTTTTCCGCTGCCCGACCTCAATGCGCATGGCGGCGAAATCACGCCGCAGCATGTCTATGCGGTGCGCTTCACGGCGCGCGAGCTGTGGGGCGAAAAGGCCGCGGCACGCGAGTCGGTCTCGATCGATCTATGGGAAGCCTATCTGGAACCGCCCAACGGCAGTCGCGCCAACGGACGCGGGCGCATCGGGCGCGGCAGGAGATAAGTCATGGCAACCAGTCATCACGACCACGAGCATCATCGGCACGACGAGCCCGAATCCGACGTCGCGCTGCGGGTCAAAGCGCTGGAGTCGCTGCTCACCTCGAAGGGGCTGCTCGACGCGCAGGCGCTCGACATGCTGGTCGACACCTACGAGAAGCGGGTCGGACCGCGCAACGGCGCCAAGGTGGTGGCGCGCGCCTGGACCGATCCCGGCTTCAAAAAGCGCCTGCTCGAAGACGCCACCGCGGCCGTCAACGAGCTGGGCTTCCCGCCGGGACCCGAGGGTATCAACCTGATCGTGCTGGAGAACACGCCCAAGGTGCACAACATGGTGGTCTGCACGCTGTGCTCGTGTTACCCGTGGTCGACGCTCGGCCTGCCGCCGGTCTGGTACAAGAGCACTGCGTACCGGTCGCGTGCGGTCAGCGATCCGCGCGGCGTGATGCGCGAGTTCGGCGCCGAGCTCGCCGACGACGTCGAAATCAGGGTCTGGGACAGCAGCGCCGAGGTGCGTTACCTGGTGCTGCCCGAGCGGCCGGCCGGCACCGCGGGGATGAGCGAGGAGGAGCTGGCCGAAATCGTCACGCGCGATTCGATGATCGGCGTCGCCACGGTGAATCCGCCCAAGCGGGCGGCACGCCGCCGTCGCGCGGGCAACGGCCGCGCCGAGCATCGCGCCTGAACGTCGCGCCGGGAAAGCGTTGCCGATGAGCGCCGACGATTCAGATCGCAAGATTCCGATTCGCCCGGAAGAGGACGAGCCGGTCTTCCGCACGCCGTGGGAGGCGCGGGTCTTTTCGATCGCGGTGCAGCTCAGCCGCCGCGGCCTCTTCAGCTGGGAGGATTTCCGCCAGCGGCTGATCGCCGAGATCGCGCGTCCCGACGCGAACGAGGATTACTATCAGAACTGGCTGCGCGCGCTCGAAGGCCTGCTCGACGACAAGGGCACGCTGATCGCCGAGGAGATCGATCGCGAACTGGCCGAGTTGCGGGCCAATCCGCCCGCCCCGCAGCATCACAGTCATGAGCCCGACAAGCCGCTGCTGGTTTTTCCGCCTGCGCCCGGAAGCGGCGAGCGGCGCTGATCGCATACCTGACGGCCCGGGCTGATTCCGGGCGGCAGCCGCGCTCACGATGAATCGGCCCGCAGGTCCAATCACTCGTCGCAAGCTTATCAAAGGCCTCGCTGCGGCCGGCGCCTGCGCCGGCTTGGAGCTGTGGCGATGGCCCGCGATCGCATGGAGCGCCGGGCCGGTCGAACCCGCCATCCTGAGCGGCAACCATTTCGAGCTCGAGGTGGGGCCGCTGGCCGCCGATATCGGCGGCAAAACGTCAACCGGGGTGGCGGTGAACGGATCGATTCCGGGGCCGCTGCTCAAGTGGCGCGAAGGCGACACGGTCACGATCGCGGTCACCAACCATCTGCGCGAGACCACTTCGATCCACTGGCACGGGATTCGATTGCCGTCCGACATGGACGGCGTGCCGGGACTCAGCTTCGCCGGTATCGCGCCGGGTACGACCTTTACCTATCGATTTCCGGTCCGGCAGAGCGGCACCTACTGGTATCACAGCCATTCGCATTTCCAGGAACAGATCGGCCTTCACGGCCCGCTGATCGTCGAGCCGCGCGGCAGGGATCCGATCGAATGCGATCGCGACTACGTAATCTTTTTGTCCGACTGGCCCGACCAGGACCCCGATACGATCGCCAGCAATCTCAAGCAGCAGAGCGACTACTACAACTACCATCAGCAGACGCTCGGCGGCCTGGTCGACGAGGCCCGCGCGCACGGCCTCGGCGCCGCGGTCGCGAACCGGCTGCGCTGGGGCTGGATGAACATGAGCCCCACTGATATCTCGGACGTCTCCGGCGCGACCTACACCTATCTCGTCAACGGGCAGCCGCCGGCGCTCAATTGGACCGCACTGTTTGCGCCGGGCGAGCGCGTCCGCCTGCGCTTCATCAACGGTTCGTCGATGACGTATTTCGATGTGCGGATTCCGAATCTGCCGATGACGGTGGTGCAGAGCGATGGCAACGACGTCGAGCCGGTGACGGTCGACGAATTCCGCATCGCGGTGGCCGAGACTTACGATGTCATCGTTCAACCGCGAAATTTTTCCGCCTATACGATTTTCGCGCAGGCCGAGGATCGCAGTGGCTACGCCCGCGCGACCCTGGCGCCGCGGGCCGGGATGACGGCCGCGGTGCCGCCGATGGATCCGCGGCCGCGGCGCACGATGGCCGACATGGGGATGGCCAACATGTCGGGCAGCAGCATGCCGGGCATGAAGATGGGCGACGGTTCTGCGCCTTCCGCGCCAATGAAAATGGAAGATCATGCGGGGATGTCCGGGATGTCCGGGATGTCCGGCCAGCCGGCCGAGCAGCCGGCGCTCACGCCATCCAACCCGGTGCGGCTGCATCTGGGCCCCGAGGTCGCGAGCATCGCGGCCCATCCGGTCAGCCGGCTGAACGAGGCCGGCGACGGGCTCGACGGCAACGGTCGCCGCGTGCTGACCTATGCCGACCTGCGCGCGCGGGTGCGCGGTACCGATCCGCGCCCGCCGAGCCGCGAAATCGAGCTGCACCTGACCGGCAACATGCAGCGCTTCATCTGGGGCTTCAACGGCAAGAAATTTTCGGAGGCGGAGCCGATCCGGATGCGGCTCGGCGAACGCGTGCGGATAGTGCTGATCAACGACACCATGATGGAGCATCCGATCCATCTGCACGGCTTGTGGAGCGAACTGGAGAACGGCGACGGCGAGTTTCGCCCCTACAAGCACACCATCAACGTCAAACCCGGCGAGCGTTTGAGCTACCTGGTCAGTGCCGATACGCCCGGCCATTGGGCCTATCACTGCCATCTGCTCTACCACATGGAGATGGGGATGTTTCGGACGGTGATCGTGGAATGAGGCCGGCGCGGCGGCGGACGAGCTCGCCGAGGATGCTGATGGCGCTGGTGTTGATCGCGCTAGCGGCGCCGGCGGGCGTCGCCCGCGCGCAGTCATCCGCCGCGGCCGTCGCCGGTACTCCGGACCTGGTGATGCCGGTGATGGACAACCAAATCTATGCCCATCTGCTGTTCGATCAGCTCGAGGGGCGCACCAACGGTCCCGACACCGAGCTGCGCTGGGACGGTGAAGGCTGGCTCGGCACGGATTTCAATCGGCTGTGGATAAAATCAGAGGGCTTCTACACCGATCGCAACAAGGTTGAAGACGGCGATCACGAGCTGCTCTACGACCGACCGATCACGACCTACTTCGACGCGCAGGGCGGGCTGCGCTACGATCTCGATTCGGGGCCGCAGCGCTTCTGGGGCGCGTTTGGAATCGAGGGGCTGGCGCCGGAATTTTTCAATTTTCAGGCCACCGCCTACGCGCGCGACGCGGGTCATTTTGCGGCGCGGGTGATGGGCTCATACGATTGGCGCCTGACGCAGTTGCTGGTCGCCCAGCCGGAGTGCGAGCTCAATTTCTACAGCAAGAAGGATCCCGCGCGCGCGATCGGCAGCGGACTTTCGGAGATCGACACGGGACTTCGAATCCGCTACGAGCTGAGCCGCAAGTTCGCGCCCTACGTGGGAGTCGCCTACAACCAGAAATTCGGGCAGACGGCAGATTTCGCGCGACAGGAAGGCGAAATCGTGCGCGACCTGCGCTTCGTGTTCGGAATCAGAGTGTGGCGCTAGCACCCCAGCCGCGAGACGCGTCCGCATCGGAGCGGAATTACGCATAATCGGGGAATCACGCGACCCCTCATTTCGCGCGGCCATCGGAACCGCCGGACTGAGACCGGCCAGTGGCGATGGCCGCGGACGATGGACGCAGGGTCCGGATCGAGGCGATGACGGCGCGCCGCGCCTATTCGGTCTCGGACTGCTGCTGGAGTTGTTCGATCTGCGAGCGCTGCCGGTCGATCTGGCGCTGTTGCGAAGCGATCTCTGATCGGGTTTGCCCCTGAGCGACCTCCTGATTCTGGAATTCGTTGCCGACTATCGCCCCGGTTACCGCCCCGAGTCCGCCGCCGATCGCGGCACCCGCACCCGGAGAACCGACTGCCGCGCCGATTATCGCGCCGGTGCCGGCGCCCAGGACGCCGCCGGCGAGGGTGCCCTTTTCACGGGTCGAAAGCGGCTGCCCGGCACAGGCGCTCAACAGCGTAGCCGCGATGGCGATAAACAGAATGGTCCTGAGTAGCTTCATAGCGCTCCCTCCCGCGCGGACTTGTGAGTCCGCCCGGCTAGAGCAGCCGCCGTGCCATCGAAAAACCGCAGGAAACCGCTGAATCTGACCATTGGGAGGAGCTGGTAAAATCTACAAATTACAAGCCAAAAGAACGCTGACGGTTCGGACTGCGATCGGCGCGCGATGTTGAGCCCCGACGCCTTTGCAACTTGTAAAAATTACATCCCGCATTGGGGCGCAAGTTACACACTTCCCGACCCGGCCGAATCTATCGGCTAGGGAAATCAAGGAGATTTTTCGATTGTCCCGATGGCACATGCATTGCTGAGGTTATCTAGCGCGTAGCGAAACTTAGTAGGGGCTACACGAATTTAGGTTATCGGTTCGCCGGCGAACACTAATCCAATCCAGACCACGGGCGTCCCCCTCCCTCGTGGCTGAATTGATAGGTTCGCCGGCGAACTCCTTTTTTGCCCGCTCGATCGAGTCGGGCGTCTTCGACGAAAATCCTAGAAGCCGGTTTGCGCCGGGGTGGCTGTGGCGGTGGCCGCGACCTTGTCGGCGAGCAGCGAGGCCTTCTCGGCCAGGCCGGTGGCGCCGACGTAGTCATGCTCGCCGATCGCCTGCTGAGCGGCGTCGGCGAAGCCGGCTGCCTGCTGATAGGTGGCGGCGTCGTCGCGACTTAGTTTCGAGCGGTCGATCTTGCCGAGCTTGGAGTTCGCGGAATCGAGCAAGCCCTGGGCTCGCTGCCGGGCGGCCTGATCGTTGTCGAGGGTAATGGTCGGCGCCGCGCTGTTCGGGGTTGGGAGCGACCCCGGCAGTTCACCGGTCGTTGGATGAGACGAATGGCCGCGAGATCTTCGCCGCGGGGATTCCGCGGCGGGCGAGGCGGTGGCCTCCGGGGTCGGGGTCGGCGAAGGAATCAACACCGGCGAGCTTTGGCTGGCTGGCGGCGTCAGCTGCGGCTGCGGCTCGAAATAATTGGAGACCGCCTCACAGCCCCAAAGCGTGAGCATCAACCCGGCGGCCATACCAGCAGCCACCATCAATTCGGCCCCCCTCCGCATCACGTCAATCCAACGTCCTCTCGGGTACCAGCCCGATGCTGTTTGCGCGCTCAACCGGCAGGCGGACACGCACCGTGGTGCCCAGTCCGACCTGACTCTGTACGTTGATCGTTCCGCCATGCAGATCAACGGCCCGCATGGCGAGCGAAAGGCCCAATCCGGTACCGCTTTCCTTGGTGGTGAAATAGAGCTGGAAAATTCGTTCGAGATGCTCTGCCGGGATGCCGACCCCTTCGTCGCGCACCGTGATTTCCAGCATCGCTTCGCCCACCGGCCCGGTCGCGATAGTCATCGTGCCACCCTCAGGCATCGCCTCGACCGCATTGCTGATTATATTGCGCAACGCCTCACTGAGCAGCGCCCGGTCCACCTTGACCGGCATTAGATCGCGCTCCAATCGATACTGGACGTGCACGCCCGGCGGGGTAGTGACCTGGGCGACGGTCTCCTCCAGCAGCTCATTGATGTTGACGTTGGCCAGTTGAAGCTGTTCGGGCCGCATAAACCTCATCAAAGCATCAACCACCTGATCGAGCCGCATGATCTCATCGCGCACCGACCGAATGCGCTCCTCGACCGGCTTCCCATGCTGCGCGTCGAGGTTCAGCAACTCAAGCTCCAGGCTCATCGCATTCAGCGGATTACGGATCTGATGCGCCACCCCTGAGATCAATCCGCCCAGCCGGGCCAGGCGGCCCGAATAGTCGAACACATGCTCGAGTTCCTGCACCGGCCCCAGGTCGCGCGCGATCATCAAGACCCCCGGCGGCTCGGGGCCCTGGCCGAGCGAGAAGATCGAGACCAGCAACCGCGCCGGCGACGGGCCGTCGGTCAGCGCGACGGCGATATCGTGCACCTCGGTGCCGGTCGAATAGGCACTGTCGAACATCCGAATCAGCGGATGGTTGCGGCCGAGCAGGGCGCGAATCTGCTTGCCGTCGGCCAGTCCGCCGGCCGGCAGCCCCAGGCGCGCCTGCGCCTCGCCATTGCAGAACAGGATCAGGCCGCCGGCATCGAGCAGCACCACGGCGTCGGTAATCGAGCGGAAGATATTGAAGAACTTGCCGCGCTCGTTTTCCCACTGGTTGCGATTTTTCCTGATGCGCTGTGACAGGACATTGAATTTCTCGGCCAGCGAGCCCAGTTCGTCACGGCCCGCCACCTCGACCTCGACCTCCTCGCCGGGGCCGGTGGTCAGCCGTTCGACGCCGCGCGTGATCTCGCTGAGCGGCCGCAGCATCCGCCCGCCGAACAGCAGTGCGCCGATCAGCGACAGCAGGAACACGACCAGCGAGACCGCGATGATGTTATTGACCGAGCGCCGCACCTCGTTGGCCAACAGCGCGGTTGAGAGCCCGACCTTGATAACCGCAAAGGGCTGATTGTTGAGCTGCACGTCGCGGCTCATCTGATAGGTCTGCTGCTCCAGCATCGCTGCCAGCCGCGAGAACGGCCACCAGGTCGAAACCCGATCTTCCAGCACGCTGAACGGCTCGACCGGCGGCGCCGACCCCTCCACTGCGGGCGTAGCCGTGCCGGTGCCGCCCACGATGGCGGCGCCCGCCGGAGTGTCGATGCGGACGTAGACCACGCCCTTACCGAAGGCCTGCGAGGAGAACAGGAAACCGCGCAGCGCCGCGCTATGGGCCAGCGCCGCGGCCGGATCGTCCGGGGCAGAGGCCAGCAGCGAGCGGATTTGTTCGAAGGCCTGGTTGATGATCAGCGAGCCGGAATCCGCCAGGTCGTCGACCATCACGGCCATCCGGCGGTCGATCTCGATAGCGCTGACCACGCTAACCGGAACGATCAGGAGCACCAGGAAGATGATGGCGAATTTTACGCGCAGGCCCATCCTGGCCCCAGCTCCTGTTGCGGGCTTTGCCCGGGTCGCGCTTACCAGTCCTTGGCCTGGTAGCGCTCCAGGCGATTGTAGAGAGTTTTGAGGCTGATACCCAGCAGCTCGGCGGCACGCGCCTTGTTGCCGCTGGTGAATTCCAGTGTGCGGCGGATAAACTCGCGCTCCAGGTCGTCCAGCGACGAGCCCAGCGCGAGCTCGAAGCCGGCGGCGGCGTTGCCGCTGGACCGGCGGATTTCGGGCGGCAGATCATCGACCATCAACAGCGGACCGTGGCTGACGATCAGCGCCCGCTGGATCACATTGCGCAACTGCCTGACATTGCCGGGCCAGCGATAGTTGCGCAGCACCTCGAACGCCTCGTGGTCCACGCCCTTGACGGGCTTCTCTTCGGCCTCGGAAAATTCGTGAATGAAATGTTCGGCCAGGTCCGCGATGTCCTCGGGGCGGTCGCGCAGCGGCGGCAGTTCGATGGTGAAGACGTTGAGGCGGTAATAAAGATCTTCGCGCAGCGCCGCGTCGCGCAGCGCTTCCTCTATATTGCGATTAGAGGCCGCCAGCACCCGCACGTCGAGCGCGACCTCGCTGGTGCCGCCGAGCCGGCGCAGCTTCTGCTCCTCGATCACCCGCAGCAGCTTGGCCTGCAGGTCGGCCTTCATCTCGGTAATCTCGTCGAGCAGCAGGGTGCCGCCGTTGGCCAGCTCGAAGCATCCCTCGCGCCGCCGGTCGGCGCCGGTGAAGGCGCCGCGTTCATGGCCGAACAGCTCGCTCTCCATCAGGGTTTCCGGCAGCGCGGCGCAGTTGATCGCGATGTAGGGTCCGTTGCGGCGCGGCGAAAGATCGTGGATGGTGCGCGCCACCAGCTCCTTGCCGGTGCCGCTCTCGCCGCGCAGGATCGCCGAGGCGCTGCTCGGCGCGAGCTGCTCGACCGACGCCATCACCCGCTGCATCGCGCTCGACCGCCCGATCAGCTTGCCGAACTCCCCGGCCTTGCGCAGCTGATGGCGCAGGAGCAGATTTTCCTGGCTCACGTTGACGTGCTGGGCGAGATTGGCAATCACGATCCGCAGATGCGACGGGTCGACGGGCTTGCGCATGTAATCGTAAACCCCGAGCTTCATCGCGCGGACCGCGTCCGGGATGTCGCCGTGGCCCGAGATCACGATGGTGCGCGAGGGCAGGTCGAGGCCCTGCTCGCGGATCGCTTCGAGCACCGCGAAGCCGTCCTTGCGCGGTAGCCGCAGATCGAGCAGCAGGATATGCGGCGCGTAGCTCTCGATCAGAGCGAGCGCCTGCTCGCCATCGGCGGCGGCTTCGACCCGGTACCCCCACGAGACGATCAGTTCCGACCACGCGCGCCGCGTGGCGGGGTCATCCTCGACAACCAGTATGCGCTTCTCGTCAGCCATGGGGCCTGGATTGGTCAGCGTGCGGATCGATAGGAACCGTCAGTTCGACGCTATCATCGTGGCCGAACCCTGCAAATCCCTCGATGGCCGCCGCTTGCGGGCGCCAGGTTGGCTTTGCGCGCCGGTTCTGCAATAAGGGCGAGAGACTTGGGCGGTATTCCCGCATCCAGTCTCAAAATCAATCGGAAGGAAGGTGCAGCAGCGATGGCACAGCAGTACCGCCGTATCGTCACGGGGCATAACGCACAGGGAAAATCGATCATCACGAGCGACGGTCCCGCGCCCGGAGGCTTCGACGCCACCGGCGGCGGCACCGCGGAATTCTGGGTCACCGCCGACAGTCCGGTCGATAACAAGACCCCCAAGGGCGACCCCGCCGAGCTGCCGCGCAAGCTCGAGCCGCCGCCCAACGGCTCGATCATGCGCTTCTTCGCGCTGCCGCCCGACTCGGTCTTCAAGCCGGGCGAGGCCGAGAAGCATGCCAAGGCGCTGTTCGCCTCGATCGGCGCGACTCATTGCCAGGTCGACACCTCGCGCCATCCCGGGATGCATCGCACCAAGACCGTCGACTACATCATCCTGCTGTCCGGCGAAGTGAAGCTGATCGTCGACGAGGGCGAGACCCTGATGAAGCCGTTCGACGTCGTCATCCAGCGCGGGACCAATCACGCCTGGGCCAATCCGGGCAAGGTGCCGGCGCTGCTGGTGGCGGTGCTGATCGACGCCGAACCGGCTCCCTGAGCGGGCGTGAGTTTGCGATATGGGCGGCGCGGGATGACCGGTTCCGCGCCGTCGAATGTTTCCTGAATCCGATACAGGCGGCGAAATCAGATGAGCCTCGCGATAATCAATCTCGGCGACTCGCATGACGGCGATCTCAAGGGTTCGCGGATCGCGGGCGACGCCGTGGTCTGCGCCGACGGGCGGATCTCGTGGATCGGCAATTCGAGCGAGGTCCGCGCGGGCGAGCATGAGACGGTGATCGACGCGGCCGGGGCGATGCTGGCGCCGGGCCTGATCGATTCGCACTTCCACAATTCTTTCGGCGACTACACCCCGCGCCAGAGCGCGGTCGGTTATTTCGAAAGCTACCTGCATGGCGGCATGACGCGCGCGATCTCGGCCAGCGAGATCCACGTTCCGGGTCGGCCCCGCGACCTGCTGGGCGTCAAGGCGCTGGCGATAACCGGCGAGCGATGCTTTCGCGACTATCGGCCCGGCGGCGTCACGCTGCACGCCGGCTCGGTCATCCTGGAGCCCGGCCTGACGGCGGCCGACTTCGCCGAGCTCCGGCAGGCCGGCGTATGGCTGGCCAAGGCCGGCTTCGGCGCAGTCGCGACGCCGATGGATTATGTGCCGCTGGTGAAGGCGGCGCGGGCCGCAGGACTGGTGGTGATGTGCCATACCGGCGGCAGCTCGCTGCCCGACACCAAGGCCAAAATCGGCGCCGATGAAATCCTCGCCATGCATCCGCACGTCGCCGGCCACGTCAACGGCGGTCCGACCGCGCTCGGCGCGGAGGAGAACGCACGCATCGTGAGCGAGGGCGGCGATATCGCGTTGCAGGTGGTGCGAGCCGGCAATTTCCGCTCGGCGCTGGACATCACGCGCCGCGCGCTCGACGGCAACTGCCTGGAACGGCTGCTGATCGCCAGCGACTCACCGAGCGGCAGCGGCCTGTTGTCGCTCGGCATCCTGAGCCTGATGGCCGAGCTGGCCTCGATCGGACCGCTCTCGGGACGCCAGGCGATCGCGGCGGCGACCGGGTCGGTCGCGGCGATCTATGGGCTCGAGGCGGGCCATATCGAGGTCGGGCGGCCGGCCGACCTGCTGGTGATCGACGCGCCGCACGGCTCGTCGGCCGGGGACGCGATGAGCGCGCTCGAAAATGGCGACGTGCCGGCGGTGGCGGTCGCCATCACGCAGGGCGTGCTGCGTTTCGCTCGCAGCCGCAACACGCCGCCGCCGACGCGCCGGGTGCGCGTCATCGATCGCGCGGACCGCTGACACGCGCCGCTCAGTGCGGCCGTGGCCCCAATCCCATCTGGTTGAGGATGGCGTGGAACAGCGGGCTCGCCGGATTGCCGAGCTCGCCGATGATCGAGAAGTGATGCAACTTCGGCATCACCATCAATTCGCCGTGGAAGCCCGCCTCGACCCAGGCCTCGAAAAATTCGACCGACTGGCGAACGAACTCGGCGGTCTCGTCGCGGCCGACCGCCACGATCAGCGGACATCCGCGCCCGGGCAGATGGAGCAGCGGGCTCAGGCGCGCGGCGCTCTGTTCGTCGAGCCGCAACGCCTCGTTGTAGGAGCTGAACTGTATCGGCCGCATATCGAACACGCCGCTCACCAGGCAGGCGCCCGCAATGATGTGTTCGGGCAGGCCATAATCCTGCCATCGAGTGGCCAGCAGGAGCGCGCCGAGATGGCCGCCGGCCGAATTGCCGGCCAGATGGATTCGATTCGGATCTCCGCCGAGCTGTTCGGCGTTGCGATAGATCCAGACCATCGATTCGCGCACCTGCCGCACCATCTCGTCGAGCGTGACGCCCGGCGCCAGCGGATACTCGACCGAGATGAAAATCGCCCCCGCGCGCGTCATCGACAACGCCGGGAAGGCCCGCTCGTTCTTGTTCGAACCGCGCCAGCCGCCACCGTGGATGAAGACCAGTATCGGAGCGCGCGGCCGCTCGGTCAGATAGACGTCGAGTCGCTGATCGGCGCCGGCACCGTAGGCGACGTCGAGCCGGGTCTTCAGGCGGGAACGGACGAGATCGCTCTCGGCCCGGTAGCGATCGCGGCACTCGGCGGCATCGGTGACGCCGAGTTCCGGGTTATAGAGCCGGGCCAGCGTGGCGGGATCGTAGTCGCGGTAGGATTTCATCGTGCGGTGTTCCATTGGTGGCCGGTGGCGCAGGCTTTCAGACAGTCTCGCGCCGAACCTGTAGATCGTCAATGATTTCCGCGCGAAGCGGCTTTCTTGACGGAAATTGGAGCGCCGGGATAAGGTCGGCTGGCCGGTTGGCCATGGCGATCGGCGCGCGTCGGATAATCAAAGGACAATTAAAAGAGGGACGCATGATGAGCAAGCTGGCGGTGAACAGCAAGGAAGAAATCCCCGACGAGCAGTACCGCAAGATGGTGTTGACGCTGATGGACCGGCAGGCCGGCCGCGAGATCGCGACCGCCGAGGTCTTCGGCCAGTGCGTGATCTTCGCCCCCACGCTCGATGACAAGGTGCGGATCACGCGCTACCAGAACGAGGAGCTCAAGCACTTCAAGCTGGTGGCGAAGCTGATGGCCGAGCTGGGCGTCGACATGGATCGCTACGTCGCCGATCGCAAGCGGGCCGGCGCGCGGTTCACCGGCAACGAGGAAGACGTGCGCGTGAGCGACTGGCTCGACGCGACGCTGTTCAACTTCATGATCGATCGCGCCGCGACCTATCAGCTCACCGAGTACACGCGCGGCAGCTATGCGCCGCTGGCCAAGGCCAACCTTTCGATTTTGCGCGACGAGGAACGTCACAAGGACTTTGGCGAGTTCTGCCTGAAGCAGATGTGCCGCGATGCCACGATGAGGGCCGAGGTCCAGCGCCGTTTCCATAAATGGTTCATCGGCTCGATGCGGATTTTCGGCCGGCCCGGCACGCCCGGTAATCGCTATTGTGTCGAGGTCGGACTCAAGCAACGCGATAGCGGCGAGATCGCGGCCGCCTATCTCGATTCAATTCGACCGGTGATGAGAGAATGCGGACTCAAGTTTCCGCGCCGCGAGGATCTGCCGATCGAAGTTTCCCCGCAGCTCAACCTCGAAGTGCCCGATGACGCGTCGGTCGAGGGCCACGTCGCCTGAAAGCAGAGAGGCCTGATTTTCGAATGACAGCAGCTCACAAGTGGGTGGGGCAGCCGCTCAAACGCGCCGAGGACCCGCGCCTGCTGGCCGGGCAGGGCACCTTTATCGCCGATCAGCTGTTTCCCAATTTGCATCATGCGGCCGTGCTGCGCAGTCCCCACGCCCACGCGCGCATCCACTCGATCGACGCGAGTGCGGCGCTGCGAGCCCCCGGCGTGGTCGGCGTGGTGACCGGACAGGACGCGCTGGCGATGACGCGGCCGTTCGCGGTCGGGGTGCGCGCGCCGGTCAAGTACTATTGCATGGCGACCGACAAGGCGCGTTTCGTCGGCGAGCCGGTGGCGGTGGTGGTCGCGACCGATCGCTACCTGGCCGAGGATGCGCTCGATCTGATCCAGGTCGACTACGAGCCGCTGCCGGCGGTGGTCGACGTGGAGCGCGCGCTCGACGACGACGCGCCGATCCTGCACGAGGAAGTCGGCTCCAACCTCGCCTGCCATCGCCATATCGTCTACGGCGATCCCGACGGCGCCTTCGCCGCGGCCGAGGTGGTAATCCGCGAGCGCTTCGTCTTTCCGAAGTACGGCTCGACGCCGATCGAAACCTACGGCATCGTGGCGATGTTCGATCGTCAGAGCCAGGTGCTGACGATCCACTCGAATTTCATGGGCCCCTTCATCCTCCATCCGATTACGGCGCGGGCCCTCAATCTGCCGGAGAACAAGCTGCGCTTCATCGTGCCGCCCGATATCGGCGGCAGCTTCGGCATCAAGAGCAGCATCTTCCCCTATCTCGGCCTGATGGGTCTGGCCGCGATCAAGACCGGCGTGGCGGTCAAGTGGATCGAGGATCGCCGCGAACATCTGCTGGCATCTTCGAGCGGCACCGACCGGGTCGCCTATCGCGAGCTGGCGGCGCGCCGCGACGGCACGATCCTCGCGATGCGCACGCGCTGGTACGACAACGTCGGCGGCTACATCCGCAGCCCCGAGCCGGGCTGCTCGTTCCGTCCGATCGGCAACTGGTTCGGCGCCTATAATTTTCAGCATCTCGACGCCGACGCCAACGTGGTGATGACCAACAAGAGCCTGACCGGCCCGAATCGCGGCTACGCCTGCGGCCATCTGTATTTCGAGATCGAGCGGATGGTCGATTTGCTGGCGGAAAAAATCGACATGGACCCGGCCGAGGTGCGCCGGCGCAACTTTATCCAGCCCGGCGAGTTTCCGTATCGCACGCCGAGCGGCGGGCTCTACGACTCGGGCGACTATCCGGCCGCCTTCGAGAAAGCGCTCGAGGTTGCGAAATACGCCGAGCTGCGGCGCGAGCAGGAGCAGGCGCGCGCCGCGGGCAGATTGTTCGGCATCGGCCTCGCGGTGGCGGTCGATCCGTCGGTCTCGAACATGGGCTACGTGACGATCGCGCTCGACCCGGAAATTCGCGGACGTCCGGGCTACCTGCCGAAGTCGGGAGCGCTGGAGGCGGCGACGGTAAAGGTCGATCCGCTGGGCAAGGTTATCGGCGTGCTCGGCTCGACGCCGCAAGGGCAGGGCCATCGCACCATCGTCGCGCAGATTATCGCCGACGAACTCGGCATCACACCCGACGAGATCACGATTGTCGACGAGATGGATACCTTTACCCGGGCCTGGGGAATCTCTTCGGGAACCTACTCGAGCCGGTTCGGATCGGTCGGCACCAGCGCCGCGGCGCTGGCCGCGCGCAAGCTGCGTGACAAGCTGATCCAGTTCGCCTCCTACCTGATGGAGGTGCCGCCCGAGAGCCTGGTGTGGGCCGACGGCGGCGCGCGCCATGCTGACAACGGCCGGACGCTCAGTCTCAAGGACCTCGCCGGCCGCGCCCACTGGAATGTCGAATCGATGCCGCCCGGCATGGAAGCCGGGCTGGAGGCGACCGCGGTCTTCTCGTTCCCGGAGGCCAAGGCGCCCGACCTGCAGGATCGCGTCAATTCATCGAACACCTACGGCTTTATCGCCGAGGTGATGGCGGTTGAGGTCGACCCGGACACGGCCGCGATCAAGATCCTCAAGTACGTGACGGTCCACGACGCCGGTGAGATTATCAATCCGGCGATCGTCGAGGGACAGATTTACGGCGGCGCGTTGCACGGCCTGGGCGGCGCGCTGTACGAGGAGCTGGCCTACGACGATCAGGGCCAGGCGCTGACCGGGACCTTCATGGACTACCTGGTGCCGACGGCTCACGAAGCGGTCAAGATCGATATCGCGCACGTCGTCAGCCCCTCGCCGTTCACCACGCTCGGCGCCAAGGGACTCGGCGAGTCGAGTTCGATGACGGTGCCGGCGGTGATCGCCAACGCGGTGACCGACGCGCTCAAACCGCTCGGCGTGCACATCCGTGAGCTGCCGATCACGCCCAGCCGCCTGTGGCATCTGATGGAAGCGGCGCGGAGCAAGCGATGAAACCACCTCCGTTCGAATATCACGATCCCAAAACCGTCGACGAGGCGCTCGCCCTGCTCGGCCGTTACGGTGGCGAAGCGCGGCTGCTGGCCGGCGGCCAGAGCCTGGTGCCGCTGCTCAATTTCCGCCTGAGCGCGCCGGCCGCGCTGATCGACTTGAACCGCATCGCCGAGCTCTCCTACATCAAGGAGGAAGGCGGCCAGCTTCGCTTCGGCGCGATGACGCGCCAGCGCCAGGTCGAATTTTCGCCGCTGGTCGCGAGCAAGTTGCCATTGATGATCGAAGCGACGCAGATGGTCGGCCATCTGCCGACCCGCACTCGCGGCACCGTCGGCGGCAGTATCGCGCACGCCGATCCATCGGCCGAATATCCGGCGCTGGTGACCGCGCTTGACGGCGAGCTGGTGCTGCGCGGCCCGTCGGGCAGCCGGGTGGTCAAACCGGCGGACTTCTTCCAGGGCTTCCTGACCACCGCGATCGCGCCGGGCGAGATGCTGGTCGAGGTGCGGATGCCGGTGACGCCGGCGCATAGCGGATGGGCCTTCGAGGAGTTCAGCCGGCGCCACGGCGATTTCGCGATCGTCGAGATCGCGGCGCTGCTCGCTACCGACGCCAGCGGCCGCTGCACGATGGCGCGGGTGGCGGCCTCGGGAGTCGGCGGCACGCCGCTGCGGCTGCGTCCGGTCGAGGAGATACTGGAGCAGCAGGGGCTCGCCGAAAAAGCTATCGCGGCGGCGGCGGCGCGAGCGGCCGAGCTGGTCGATCCGACTTCCGATCTGCACGCCTCGGCTGACTATCGCCGCCATTTGACCCGCGTTCTGACCCGTCGCGCTCTAACCCGGGCGGCTCTGCAAGCCAAGGGGAACAATTAGATGGCCGAGCCAAGAAAAGTCCGTTTCAAACTCAACGGCACGATGCGCGAGGGGTTCACCGAACCGCGCAAGCTGCTGGTCGATTTCATCCGCGACGATCTCGGCTTCACCGGCACCCATATCGGATGCGAGCATGGCATCTGCGGCGCCTGCACGATCCTGTTCAATGGCGAAGCGGCCCGTTCGTGCCTGATGCTGGCAGTGCAGGCCGACGGCGCCGAACTGACCACGGTCGAGGGACTGGCGGCCGCCGACGGCAAGCTCCATCCGCTCCAGGAGGCCTTCTGGGAACATCACGCGCTGCAGTGCGGATTCTGCACGCCCGGGATGCTGATGGCGGCGTACGATCTGTTGCAGGTCAATCCGACGCCCAGCGAAGAGGAGATCCGTACCGGGCTGTCCGCGGTGTTGTGCCGATGCACCGGCTACCAGGGAATCGTCGAAGCGGTCAAGGCGGCGGCCGAGCGGATGCGCTCGTCGAGCTAGCCCGGCGCGATCGGGCGCCGTGCGCCGGTGACGAGCGACAATCGAAGGGATCATCGAATGGTCTCGCAAGTCCGATCGTCCCGTTCGTTCCTGGAAATCCCCGAACGCTTCAATATGGCCGCCTGGGCGGTCGATCGCCACGTCGCGGAAGGCCGCGGCGGCAAAATTGCCGCCTGGGCCAGCGACCGTTCTTATACCTTCGACGAAATCCGTCAGCTCTCGAATCGCTTCGGTAACGTGTTGCTCGATCGCGGCGTGCGGCGCGGCGATTGTGTGATGCTGCGGCTCGGCGCCAACGCCGACACCATGGTCGCCTTCCTTGGAGTGCTGAAGATCGGTGCGGTCGCGCTGCCGACCAATCGGCTGTTCCGGGAATACGAAATCGAAAAGATTCTCATCAACAGCGAGGCGGTGGCCGTGATCTCGACACCCGAGTTGATCGGGCCGGTCGAGGCGGTGCGAGCGCGCTGCCCGTCGCTCAAGCACGTCATCCTGTTCGGCGCCGTGGGCGAGGAAGCGGGCGAGCGGCTGATGGAGCGCGCTTCGGCCGAACTGATCGTCGCATCCACCGGTCGCGATGAGCTGGCGGTGATCATCTACACCTCGGGCACCACCGGCGAGCCCAAGGGCGTCGAGTACGGCCATCGATGGGTGATCGGCACCGGAGATCCGATTACCCAGGCGATGGCCCGGCTGAGCGCCGACGATATCTGCTATCAGCCGCAGGATTGGTCGTTCAACTACCCGCTCGGATGCGGCTTTCTCTATCCGTTTCACGTCGGCGCGCCGATCGTTATTCCCGAGGGCCGCTTCAACGCCGAGGCGGCGTTCGCGACTATCGAGCGCCATCACGTGACGGTGTTCGCCGCGGTGCCGACCATCTACCGCATGATGCTCGCGGTGCCGGATGCGGAATCGCGCTTCCGGCTCGATTCGTTGCGGCTTGGGCTGAGCGCCGGCGAGCCGCTGCCGGCGCCGACCTATCGCGAATGGAAAGAACGACTGGGGCTGACGATCCTCGACGGTATCGGCCAGAGCGAGTGCCATATCTTCGTCGCCAATCAACTCGGGAGCGAGATTCGGCCCGGCTCGATGGGCAAGCCGCTGCCCAGCTATCAGGTCGCGGTGCTCGATGACGACGGGCGTCCGCAGCCGCGCGGCGAGCCCGGCCATCTGGTGTTCCGCAACGACCATCCCGGCCTCACCCTCGGCTACCATCGCGACGCCGAGCGCTGGGCGGCGGTGAATCGCGACGGCTGGTACTACACCAAGGACATCGCCTACGTCGACGACGACGGTTACTACTGGTACGTCTCGCGCTCCGACGATCTGATCAAGAGTCGCGCCTACCTGATTTCGCCCAAGGAGGTCGAGTCCGCCCTGCTCGACCATCCGGCGGTGCTCGAAGCCGGTATCGTCGGCGTGCCCGACCCGGTGATGGGTCACAAGGTCAAGGCTTACCTGACGCTGCGGCCCGGCGTCGAGCGTTCGGCGGAATTGAGCGAGGAGCTGCGCGCGCATGCGCGCCGGCTGATTGCGCCCTACAAGGTGCCGCAGGAAATCGAGTTCGTCGCCGAGCTGCCCAAGACTCTCAACGGCAAGATTCTGAGGCGTGAACTTCGTGCCCGCGGCTGATAACGATCGCGCCGCGCCGCGCGACGGAAAGCTGGTCGGCGCGCGGGTCAAGCGCGTCGAGGATCGACGGCTGCTGACCGGCCGCGGTTCCTATACCGATGACTATCGGCCCGCACACCTGCTCTATGCGGCGTTCCTCAGATCGCAGGACGCGCACGCTCGAATCGTGAATATCGATGTCGCGGCGGCGCGTGCGATGCCGGGAGTGGCGGCGGTGGTGACCGGGGCGGAGATGGCGCGGATGGCGAAGCCGATGCGTGCGCGCTCGACGATGCCGGATTATCGGCTGACGAGTCTGCCGGCGCTGGCGATCGACAAGGTCCGCCACGTCGGCGAGGCGATAGCGGTGGTGGTCGCCGCCAGCCGTTACCTTGCCGAAGATGCGCTCGAGAAGATCGCGCTCGAGATCGAACCGCTCGCGCCGTTGTGCGACGTCGAGGCGGCGGCGGATCCCGCGGCGCCGCTGCTCCATGACGAGGCCGGCAGCAACGTGCTGGTCGCGCGCGAGTTCGCCCGCGGCGAGATTGATGCGGGTCTCAACCGCGCGGCGCCGGCCGGCGCCGCAGTCACGATTCGCGAACGCTTTCGATTTCAGCGCCACGCCGCGATTTGCATCGAGCCCCGCAGCTACGTCGCCGAGTACAATTCCGGCAGCGGCGAGCTGCTGCTCCATTCGGCCACCCAGTGTCCGGGCGTAGTGCGCACGGCGCTCGCTGAGACGCTCGATATCCCCGAGCATCTGGTGCGCGTCATCGCCATCGACGTCGGCGGGGGCTTCGGCGCCAAGTCGTCGGTCTATCCCGAGGAGGTCGCGGTCGCGGCGCTGGCGCGGATGCTCGAGCGGCCGGTCAAGTGGACCAGCGATCGGCGCGAGGATCTGCTCACCACCTCGCAGGGCTGGGACGAAGTGATCGAGGCCGAGCTGTCGCTTGCCGCCGACGGCACGATTGTCGAGCTCAAGGCCGAGGTCACGGCCGATATCGGCGCCTATTCGGTCTACCCGTGGACGCTGGTGATCGAGCCGGTCCAGACCGTGAGCTTCATGCCGGGCCCGTACCGGGTATCGAATTACTGGGCGCGCGCGCGGGGAGTCGCGACCTGCAAGGCGCCGACCGGGCCGTATCGCGGCGTTGGCCGGCCGGTTTCGACGTTCGTGATGGAAGGGCTGATCGATCGCGCGGCGCGCCGGCTCGGGATCGATCCGATCGAACTGCGGATGCGCAATTATGTGCGGCCCGATCAATTTCCCTACAAGACCGCGACCGGCATCGTGTGGGACCAGGCGCCGTTCGAAGAGCTTATGATCGCGGCGCGCGCCCGGCTTGGCTACGACCAGTTGCGCGCCGAGCAGCAGCGCGCCCGCGCGGCCGGACGCTACCTCGGAATTGGCGTCGCCTCGTATTGCGAGCTGACCGGTATCGGCTCGGCGACTCCGGCCGCGCCCGGGATGCCGATACCGGCCGGTACCGAGGCGGCGACGGTGCGGGTCGATCCGTCCGGCACGGTGACCGCGATGTTCGGCGTTGCCTCGCACGGCCAGGGACTCGAAACCACGCTCGCGCAGGTGGTCGCCGACGAGCTTGAAGTTCCGCTCGCCGCGGTCAAGGTTGCCTACGGCGATACCTCGTTCGCTCCCTACGGAACCGGCAGTTACGCCAGCCGGGGAGCGGTGATGGGCGGCGGCGCCGCAATCCTGGCGGCGCGCGCAGTGCGCGAGAAGGCCGACCTGATCGCGGCCCATCTGCTGGAGACCGATCCGCGGGCGGGCAAAGTCAGCGACGGTCAGCCGCGCAGCATCCGCGGGATAAGCTGGCGTGAGATTGCACAGGCCGCCTACGCGGGCCGCAAGCGATTGCCCAAAGGGATGGAGCCCGGGCTCGAGGTGACGCGCTTTTACGATCCTTACTATGGCACCGCGACCGCAGCGGTCCATGCGCTGGCGCTCGAGATCGATCCCGAGACCTGCGCCATCAGGATTTTGCGCTACGTCGCGGCCGAGGACTGCGGGCGGATCATCAATCCGCTGGTGGTCGACGGCCAGGTCTTCGGCGGTGTGGTGCAGGGACTTGGCGCCGCCCTGCTCGAGCAGGTGGTTTACGACGACCAGGGCCAGCTCGTCACCGGCAGCCTGATGGATTACCTCGTGCCGTCGGCGGCTGACATGCCGACGATCATCGCCGAGCATCTCGAAAGTCCATCGCCGACCGCGCTCGGCGGTTTCCGTGGCGTCGGTGAATCCGGCACCATCGGTGCCCCCGCCGCGGTCGCCAACGCGATCGCCGACGCGCTCGCGCCGCTCGCGATCGTGCCAAACGAAATCCCGATCACGCCCGACTGGCTGTTCCGGGCGATGGCAGGGCGCCAGCAGGTAATCGACTCATGACAGATCTACGCATCGAACAGGCCGACTGGATACTGACCGTCGATAAGGAGCGCCGGATCATCCGGGACGGCGCGATCGATATCGCCGGCGGCCGCATCGCCGCGGTCGGCAAGACCGCCGAGATTCGTGCGCGCGGACCGGCCCGGGAAACTATCGCGGCGCGCGGGATGGTGGTCACGCCGGGACTGATCGACAGCCATATCCACACTACCTTCCAGATGAGTCGCGGGCTGGCCGATGAGGTCGGCAGCCGCAAATTCCTGTTCGAGCGCATGTATCCGTACGAAGGCTCGCTGGACGAGGACGATGCCCGCGTCAGTATCGAACTGTGCGTGCTCGAACTGCTGCGCAGCGGCGTCACCAGCTTTATCGATGCCGGCAACTATCAGCCGCAGATCACCGCCGAGGTGGTGGGACGCGCCGGGATGCGATGCGTGGTCGCGCGCTCGAGCTTCGATGTCGCGAAATCCGCGATGGGCGCGCTGCCGGCGGTCTTTATCGAAACCACCGACCAGTCGCTGGAGCGGGCCGAGGCGGTGGTGCGCGCGCTCCACGGCGCCCATCACGGGCGCGTGCAGGCGTGGTTCCAGTTTCGCGGACTCAACAACTCGACCGATCGCCTGATCGTCGAGTTGAAGCGGCTGGCCGATCTTCACGGCGTCGGCGTGCAGACCCACGCCTGCTTCGCGCGCTCGACGATGGAGTCTTCGCAGGCGCAGCACGGCATCACCGAGATCGAGCGGATGGCGAAGCTGGGCGTGCTCGGCCCTAATCTGCTGTTGATTCACGCCGGCTGGGCCACCGCGCATGAGCTCGAACTGGTCCGCGCGCACGACGTCAAGCTGGTGGCCGCGCCCAGCTCGAGCCTGCACAACGCCTACGGCAACATCCGCATGGGCCATCTGCCGGAAGTGATCGAACAGGGCGGCGCGGTCGGCCTGGGATCGGATCACGCCTGCTCGGGAATCGTCGATCTGCCGCAGGAGATGTTCCTGGTCGCGTGCGGCTACAAGGAGATGCGCGAGAATCCGGAAGTGATGCCGCCCGAGCGGGTGGTCGAGATGGCGACGATCAACGGCGCGCGCTGTATGCTGCGCGATCACGAGACCGGCTCGCTCGAGGCCGGCAAGTGTGCCGACCTCACGATCTTCGATACCCGCCGGCCCGAATGGCAGCCGCTCTACAATCCGGTAGCGAACCTAGTCTACAGTGCGACCGGCAAGAGCGTCGATACGGTGATCGTCGACGGGCAGATTCTGATGCGCGGCGGGCGCGTGCTGACGCTCGACGAAGCGGCGATTATCGAGGCCGCGGTGCGCCGCGCGCCGTCGATTCTCGAGAAGACGCGGCTCGGTAATCTGGTCGCGCCGCGATGGCCGGTTAGCTAGCGGCGTCCGGCGCGCAACATAGCGGATGGAGGAGACACGACGATGGAATATATCGAAAAGATTACCTGGGAGGGGCGCGCGCTTTCGCTCAAACGCACGGTCAAGCCGACCGAGGTGATACGTGCGGATGGCGGTGAGGTCGCGCTGGAACATCTCAATATCACCGACCCCGCCGTCCGGCCCACCAATCAGGATCTCCCGGAGGGCACGCCGCTGCGCGTCTTTCAGGCCGACGGCGTCGGCGTCGATGTTTCCAAGCGCAGCACGGTCGAGATGAACTACTGGCATCGCAATGCCGACTACGACGAGCTCATCTTCTGCCATCAGGGCGGCATGATCTGGGAAACCGAGCTGGGCACGATGGAGATCAAGGCGGGCGACATGCTGCTGATTCCACGCGGCGTCGCTCATCGCGCAATCCCGCCCAAGGGCAGCGGCGAGAACATCCTGGTCGAGCTCAAGATCCGGCCCACAGTGCGCAAGGTATGGCCGGCCGCCAAAAGCAAGGGAGCGTAGCGCCGATGCCGGTAATCGACTTCCATATTCACACCTACGATTATCCGGTGCGGGGTCCGGCGTCGTTCATCGAATTCATGAACCGCGAACTGGGAGGTTCGTTCGACGAGTTCGTGCGCACCCGCTGCACCACCGAGAATTATTTGAAGGCGCTCGATGACGCCGGTATCGATTACGCGGTAATCCTGGCTGAGCTGGCGCCGGTAACCTCGGCGATCGCGACCAACGCGGGCGTGCGCCGCCTGTGCCAGGGGACCAAGCGCCTGATTCAGTTCGCCAGCATCAACCCGTTCGAGACCGACCATCTCGATCGCGAACTCGAGCGGCTGGTCCGCGAAGAGAATTTCCGCGGCCTCAAGCTTTATCCGACCTATCAATATTTCTACCCCAACGACGCCCGCCTCTATCCGCTCTACGCCAAGGCCCAGGAACTGGGCGTGCCGGTGCTGCTGCATACCGGCTCCTCGGTGTTCCCGGCCTCGCGTATCAAGTACGGCGATCCGCTGTTTCTCGACGACGTCGCGGTCGACTTTCCCGACCTCGATATCGTGCTGGCTCATAGCGGCCGCCCGTTCTGGTACGACCGGGCGTTCGCGCTGGCGCGTTTTCGCCCGCACATCTATATGGAGATCGCGGGACTGCCGCCGTCGCGCGTGATGCGCTACTTTCCGGAGCTCGAACGCGTGGCCGACAAGGTGATCTTCGGTTCCGACTGGCCGAGCGTGCCGACCCTCAAGGAAAACGTCGCCGCGATCGGAAGCCTGCCGATCTCCGCGGAGGCCAAGGCCAAGATTCTCGGCGGCAACGCGGCCCGGATTCTAAAACTGACCTGAGCCGCAACGGGAGAGATCGTGAAGGCAGCCTATTTTGCAGAACATGGGGGTCCGGACAAGATAACCTTCGGCGACTACCCGGATCCCGCTCCTGGAGCCGGCGAGGCGCTGGTGCGGGTCAAGGCCTGCGCGCTCAATCACGTCGACCTGCTGCTGCTCGACGGACGCTTTCCGCCGCCGCAGGGATTGCCGCACGTCAACGGATGCGAGGTGACCGGCACCGTCGAAGCGCTCGGCGCGGGCGTCAGCAACTTGAAGCCGGGCCAGCGCGTGATCGTATTCCCGGGCTTTTCGTGCGGACGCTGCGAATATTGCCTGCGCGGCGAACGCACCGTCTGCCTGAGCTACGGCTATCTCGGCGCGCATCGCGACGGCGGTTACGCCGAGCTGGTCAAGGCTCCCGCCGAAAATCTGCTGCCGCTCCCGGACCAGGTGAGCTTCGAGGCCGGCGCCGCCGTGCCGCTGGCGATGCTGACCTCGTGGCACGCGCTGATCGCGCAGGCCAACCTCAAGCCCGGGCAGACCGTGCTGGTGCAGGCGGCCGGAAGCGGCGTCGGTTCGGCGGCGATCCAGATTGCGCGGATCGTCGGTGCCCGCGTGATTACCACCGTCGGTTCCGACGACAAGATCGAATTCGCCCGCAGCATCGGCGCGGAGGCGGTGATCAATTATCACAGCCAGGATTTCGTCGACGAAGTGCGCAAATGGACTAATCGGCGCGGCGTCGACGTGGTGGTCGAGCATATCGGCGCCGAGACCTTCGAGCGCAGCATCTATTGCCTGACCCGGCTCGGCACGCTGGTTTCGATTGGCTCCCATGGCAGCCACTGGGGCCGGATGGACTTGCGCCACGTCTACTCGAAGAACCTGCGCATCCTCGGCACCAACCTCGGCTCGATCTCCGAGCTGCGCACGCTGATGGAGTTCGTCGCTGCGGGCCGCCTCAAACCGGCGGTCGATCGCGTGTTTCCACTCAGCGAGACGCGCGCCGCCGTCGAGCACCTGGCCGAGCGGCGCAATCGCGGCAAAGTCGTGCTTGCGCCTTGAAGCTGGGGGCGCTTTGATTGGAGCCGGATGCGAACGATGACGATCGGCGACCATCGGGAACGGACGCGAATGCTGGCCGGCGCTGTCGGCCTGACGCTTGACGACGCCGAGC
>Ga0307373_10000812_pt1 | contig 60083 bp, 50 predicted proteins | sample OX2MG_FD_202534 | JGI IMG/M metagenome (GOLD analysis project Ga0307373, IMG submission 202534) | Soil microbial communities from Risofladan, Vaasa, Finland - OX-2 | ecosystem: Environmental > Terrestrial > Soil > Coastal area > Acid sulfate soil | place: Finland: Risofladan, Vaasa | collected... | reverse complement strand
GCTTTGCAAGCAGGGGGTCGCCGGTTCGATCCCGGCCACGTCCACCAAACATCTGCCTGCAATTTCAGTCACTTACTAATTTGGCCTTCCCGTAATTTCCGCAAACTTGGGAACATTTGGGAACAATTGATTTTCGAGCTGCTCGACGGCGTGCCTTTGGGCGCTCGCGCTGGCGTGTATGTAGACTTCAAGCGTTGTCGTCAGGTGCGAATGCCCAAGCTGAGCCTGTGCGACGCGCAGAGGCGTTCCCTGCTCGTGCAGAAGGGTTCCATGCGTGTGCCTCAGAGCGTGCCAGTTGATCGGCGCAAGCTCGGCGCGTAAACACGCCGGACGCAATTGCCGCTTGCGCAGATTGTTCGAAGCGAGTGGTGTGCCATTGCAAGTGCGGAACACTAACGCCTCGTCTGACGCATCGCCGGGGCGCGACCTGTAGGCTAGCAATGCCTGAAGGACAACGGCTGGCAACGGGAGCTCCCCGGCGGCTGGCTTTCGTCTTAGGCGTGCCAAAGCGCCCGTGGTAGCACGTTTCTTCAACACGCAACGTTCCAACCACCAGATTAACCTTGCCCCACCGACCAGTTGGCACGCTGAAGGATTCCACGTGCTGAGGCGGCAGAGCGACGGCACGTGGAAGTTCGTGAGAGTACGGCGTTCCTCCCTCGGTAAGCAAAATGAAAAACAGAAAGATTGCAATTTCGTGAAGGGCTCCAAGGCTCAAGCATTGGGCTTGCGCTTTGTGCATAACTAGCGATAGTTTAGCGGCGAATTCTATCGAATCGTGGAGGCAGAGATGACCCGCAATCGGTGTGCTCGAAGGAATCTAATCGCCGGAATGATCATTGTAACACTGATAGCGATGATTGCCCTGCTGTGGCCGACGCACGGCATCGCCCAAGAACGCCGTGGGGAAACAGATGAAATGGGAGGTGGCGCCAACGGGCTTGGTGCGCTGCATTTTCGCGCACTGGGGCCGGAAGGAAATCGCGTCGCTTCCATTATTGGCGAGCCCGGAAATCCCAATGTGGTTTACGTGGGCGCCGCGGACGGCGGCATTTGGAAAACGTCCGATGCCGGGACGAACTGGGCGCCGATCTTCGATCATGAAGATGTGTCTGCGGTAGGCGCGCTGACTATGGCGCCCTCGGATCATGATGAGATTTGGGCAGGCACGGGAGAGCCGTGGCTGATTCGTCCCTACTACACTATGGGCGACGGAGTTTACAAATCGACCGACGCGGGCCGGAGCTGGCAGCACATGGGCCTCGAGCAGACAGGACACATCGCGCGCATCGTCGTGGACCCGCACAACGCGAATGTCGTTTTCGTCTGCGCGATCGGCCAGGCGTTTCGCCCGCAACACGAGCGCGGAATCTTTCGCACGAGCGACGGAGGGAAAACCTGGCAGCAAGTTTTGTACGTCAACGACAACACAGGTTGTTCCGAAATGGCGATGGATCCGAGCGACTCCAACACGATTTACGCGGGAATGTGGCAGGTGGAAATTCACCGGTGGAATTTGGATAGCGGCGGAACGGGGAGCGGCGTCTACGTGAGCCGCGACGGCGGAAACAATTGGAGCAAAATCAGCGGCCATGGGCTGCCCGCAGCGGACCATCCGATTGGGAAAGTGGCCGTGGCTGTGGCGACGAGCAATCCGAATCGCGTTTACGCTCTGTTGCAAGACACGACGCCGGGTCTGTATCGCTCCGATGACCGCGGCCGCACGTGGGCGCTCGTCAATCAGTCCCACGTAACGACGGAGCGCTCCCCGTACTACACGCGGTTTGCGGTTTCGCCCGACGATCAGAACTTGCTCTACTTTCCTTCGGTCGCATTCAGCATGTCGCGCGACGGAGGCAACACCGTGTTTCAACCCGGAAGCCGCGGCCCGGGCGGTGGCGCGGCCGAGGCCGCGAGTGGCCCTCCTGCGGCAACAGGCCTTGAATCCGCGGGCGGCGACAATCACGACATCTGGATCGATCCCACGAATGCAAACCGCGTACTGGTGGCGAACGACGCAGGAGTAAGCATCAGCAACAATCGCGGCGCAACGTATCAGCGGTTTCTGCTGCCGATTTCGCAAACTTATCACGTGGCCGCGGACAATGAAATTCCCTACAACGTGATGGGCAATATCCAGGACAAGTCATCGTTTCGCGGGCCGAGCCGCATACTTTCCGCTGGCTTCGGCGGGCCTGGCCGAATCTCACTGGGCTACTGGCAGGGCGCGGGCGGATGCGAGGATGGTTTCGCGGTGCCCGACCCAGTGGATCCGAACATTGTGTGGTCCGGCTGCGACAATGGCCGCATCGACCGCATCGATATGCGGAATGGCATGGCGCGAGATGTATCAGCATGGCCCATCACCAGCTACGGGTGGGCCCCAGCGAACATGAAATATCGTTGGGATTGGGTGACGCCAATCGCCATCTCGCCGCATGATCACAACCGCGTATACGTCGGTGCGCAAGTCGTGTTCATGACCACCGACGGTGGCCAATCATGGAAAGTGATCAGTCCGGACCTGACGGCGAACAACAAGGAGCACGAGCAAAACTCCGGCGGGATCACGTCGGACGATCTGGTAACGTTTGACGGAGCCACAATATATGCCATCGCCGAATCACCCGTGAAAGCGGGCGTCATCTGGACCGGAAGCGATGACGGTCAAGTGAACGTGACGCAGGATGGCGGCGGGCACTGGACAAACGTAACCAAGAATATTCCGGATCTTCCCGCCTGGGGAACGGTGTGGAACGTCGAGCCTTCGCACTTCGATGCCGGTACAGCTTATGTCACCGTAAATCTACAGCACGTGGGAATTTACGACGCTCGCGCATACAAGACAACCGACTACGGTGCAAGCTGGAAACTGATCACCGCCAGCGTGCCCAAGGGAATGAACAGCAGCGCGCACATCATTATCGAAGATCCCGTCCGCAAAGGCATGTTGTTCCTGGGAACGGACAACGCGCTGTACGTCACGTGGGACGACGGCGATCACTGGACGCGTCTGCGGAACAATTTTCCGCCCGCACCGGTGTACTGGTTGCAAATACAACGGACATTCAATGACCTGGTCATCTCGACGTACGGACGCGGAGTGTGGATTCTGGACGATATTACTCCGCTGCGCGAATGGGATAGCGCGCAGTCGAAGGATTTCCAGTTGTTCAAACCGCGGCCCGCGTACCGTTTCCGGCGCACCGACGATGGTCGCGAGTCCGACGTAAGTGGGCACGTAAGCGGAGAAAATCCTCCTTACGGCGCGGACATCAATTTCTGGCTGAAGACGCCCGCGAAAGAAGTGGAGCTCACGTTTACCGGCGCAAATAGCGAACCGATGCGCACGCTGAAAGTGGAAGGACACGCGGGACTGAATCGCGTGTGGTGGGACCTGCGGTACGAACCGGGCTCGTCCGTAAAAATGCAGACGACGCCCTTCGACGCGCCTTGGGCAGAGCCGCACCACAATTACGCCGCGTACGGCACTCGAATACCGCCCGCAGGCCCCATCGTGCCGCCGGGAAACTACACGGTGCATGTGAAAGCGGGTGAGAACGAGGGGACCGCGCAACTTACCGTGCTTCCTGATCCCCATTCGCCGGGCACCGAAGAATCGATCCGCGCGCAGGTGGAGTTTGCCCGCCAAGTGCTGGCCGAGGAGAACCAAGCCGCGGACATGATCAATCATCTGGAATGGACGCGGAGGCAGGTGGAGGATCTTGAAACCGTGCTCAGCGCGGATGCGCAGAAACATGCAGCCGCGATACAGGCTGCCAAGGACTTCGAGGTCAAAGTCGTCGCGCTCGAAGGCAAGCTGATTGACGTTCACAATACCGGCCGCAGCGAAGACGCATTCCGCAATCCCGTGCAGCTTTACGAGCGCATCAGTTGGATGGTCGGGCCGATGGTCGGCATGCCCGGAAGCGGAAGCGGCGGCGGCGATCTGGCGCCCACGGCGCAACAAATCGCCGTGAACGATGAGTTCAAGCAACAGCTTGCGGAAATTCAGGCGGAGTTTAAGCAATTCGTTGGGAGCGAGACGCATGCGTTCAACGCCATGCTGAAGCAGAATCACGTGACCGCCGCGATTGAGCCGTAAGGATAGAATCGCCGGATATCCCGCTATCTGTACCTGCGAATGCGCGCCTGCAACGCATAAGCCTCTCCAGGCATTGTGTCAGGAGAAGTAGCGGGGTCGCCTGCCTCGAGGACTATTCATAACGCAGCGCGACCATGGGATCGACTCGCATCGCTCGCCGCGCCGGGAGATACGCTGCGATTCCAGCTATGAGAAACATCGAGCAAATTGCAAAACCAAAACTGGCCGGGTCAGTTGGCTTAACTCCCCAGATCAGTCCTGCAATTAGACGTGTCGCCACAACGCCGGCAGCGACACCCAACGCCATCCCAACGCACACCACGCTTAGGGTTTCACGCATTACCATTCCGAGCACATCCGTGGGTTGCGCGCCCAGCGCCATACGAATGCCGATTTCGCGCGTGCGTTCGGCTGTAGCATACGACGTCACGCCGTACACGCCGATCATCGCGAGTAAGCCAACGAATATGGCGAAGGTCGCCGCAATCAATGCCATGGCGCGATTTCGATGGACGGAGTTGTTGATCATGTCGGTCATGGGGTTGCATTTCAAAACGACGCGAGGGTCTACAGTCGCCGCTGCATCCTGGAGACGCTTGGTCATGCCGGAAAAGCTACCGGCAACTCGTATCGCATAGCTGCCCACCCCCGAGCACGAGTCCGCGCATTGTGAAACGGGCCTGTATAACATCGGAAGGGGCCCGTAATTCGGAGCGCGGTATTGTATGTCTTTCGTAATGCCAATTACCTCGACCGTGTAGTCCTTGCCCTTACCGTTGCTATCGTTTTCGCGAAACCTCAACCCGATGGGATTCGCTTGGTCAAAAAGTGCTTTGGCCAGGTCTTCGCTGAGAATAGCCACCGGAAATGAAGCGGCGGTGTCGGCATCATTAAAGTCCCGGCCTGCTAATATCGGAGTCCGAATCGTACTGAAAGAGTCAGAAGAAACAAAAGACAGATAAACACCAACCCGTCGCTCCGATCCCTTTGGATCGGTGACCGTCAATTGTGGAAGGGTCGTTTTGGAAAAAATGCGACCCCATGATGCGGAGACAACACCAGGTAAGAAACGAAATTCCGACAGCAATTGCCTGCCGATAAACGCCTCGCGTTGCGGACTTTCGCCAGGCCCTTGCAATCTCGGGTGAGCCAGGAGGACGCCTTTCGGGTCGTAGCCGGGATTTACTGCGAGGAGCGCCTGCAGAGTCCGTGCCAGCAAACCTGCACTCACTAGGAGCGTCATCGACAACCCGACCTGCAGAACAACGAGGAGAGAATTCGAAAGACGATTTTGACGCTTTCCGGTTGCGACGCCATTGTTCATGGCCGAATAAATTGAGAGCCGAGTCGCTCGAATGGCAGGAGCCAGCCCAAACAGCAGGGCGGACGACAGAGTGATGCCCACGACAAAAACAACGAGCCTTTTGTCCCAGGAAAGATCGAGGGAGATTTTGTCGTCCGGCCAAGAAAGCGCCCAGAGCAGCGCCTGACTGCCCCAGCGCGCGATGAAGAGACTCGTTGCAGCGCCAAGCAGCGACAATACGAAACTTTCGGTCAGCAATTGCCGAGCCAAGCGCCAGCGAGTCGCGCCCATCGCGAGCCGCGTGGCGATCTCGCCCCGACGCTTCGTAGCTCGCGCCAACAATAAATTGCCTAGGTTAGCGCAGGCGATGATTAGGGCGACTGTGGCCATCGTCATGAGAAGCAGCATTATGTCCATGTCTTGCAGCCAAGTATCGGAGGTCATGGGCTGCACAACCAGAGGTGCAGGCAGAGCCGCGTGGCCACTATCTTCGTTAGAACTCGGGGAAAGGGCCCAATATATTTCTGGGTTCAGAACTTGCAATCCGGCATCGGCTCGGCTCAGGCTTTCTCCCGACTTTAGCCTGCCCACGAAGCTCAATAACGTAGCGTGCGTATCGTCTAGCGACGGCGTCTGCCTTCCGTAGAGCAGCGGATAATCCCTGTATGTTCTTTCTGTCTCGAGTGGCATGAAGATCTCGGAAATCTCACCGATCTCCACGCCGACGAAAGATCGAGGGGCCACTCCAACTATTTGGAATTCGTTTCCATCCACCAGGATCGTCCTTCCGAGTACATCTTGTGATTGCCGGTACAACTGCCGCCACAATCCGTAGCCAAGCACGCAGACGGGCGGCGCGCCCGGCTGGTCATCCGAAGGCTCCAAGACCCTCCCGATGACTGCAGGGACGCCAAGGGTTTGGAAGTAGTCTCCAGAAACGTACAAGCCGGATACTTCCTGCTGTCGCTTAGCGTTCGTAACGTTAAAATTGGTGTCGAAGTAGTTATAAGAGAGAACGCTTGAAAAAATATCTTGCCCGCTTCGAAAGATTCTCCACTCCGCGTACGTGTGCAAGTTCACCCCATCGCCCCGCACCACTTCGACTAGCTGCTTAGGCCGCTGCACGGGCAGCGGCCTAAGCGCCAGCACGTACATGACGGAAAAAATGGCGATCGTCGCACCAATTCCCAACGCGAGTGTCAGCACGGCGACGGTGGTGAAGCCGGGAGATTTGCGCAACATGCGCAGGCCGTAGCGAATGTCTTGCAGTAAGGTTTCGAGGAACAGCATTCCTCGCTCGGCCCGATAGTCTTCCTTCATCGTCTCCACCGCGCCAAACTTCAGCATTGCCTGGCGGCGCGCCTCGGCGGGCGATAGGCCGGCGCGAAGATTTTCGTCCGTTTGCAGAGCGATATGCCCGGCAATCTCCTCCTTCAATCGCTCATCATCGCGCCGGCGCGTGAGAAAATTCGCCAAGCGAGTGAGGAACCGCCTCATAAATCTCATGACAAATCTCCTTCCCCGCACGTGCGTCGCAGCACGAAGAGCGATGCCGAAGAGAAAGCAGATTCCTCACACCCACACAAATCGCGGGGATTCGGAATGACACCGGCGGAGTGTGGAGATGGCTCAAGAAAGTTGGCGGGGAGCATGAGGAACCGCCGCAGAAATCTCATGACAAATCCTCCGGCTTCACTTCAAAGAAACGCCCGATGATCGCCGCCGTTTGATTCCAACCGCGTGTCTCGGCTTGCAACTGCTTACGTCCGTCCCGTGTCAGCCGGTAGAAGCGCGCTCTGCGGTTATTCTCCGAGGCCCCCCATTCGGAGGCAATCGCGCCTTCCTGCTCCAGCTTCAACAGCACGGGGTACAAAGTGCCTTGATTGACGGCGAGCAAATCTCCGCTGATCTGCTCGATGCGCCGAGCGATCCCATAGCCGTGCAGAGGCCCCAGGACATCGAGAGTTTTGAGGATCATCAACGCCAGCGTACCCTGCAGAACGTCGATTTTTTGTTTCATGTATTCTTTCTTAAGACGGACATTTAGGTTTCCAACAGGAAGAATGCCATACTCTCATTGGGAAAGCAACAGGTCCGTCTCCGTGCGCGCTAAGCCCGCGCGAAACAGTCTTAACTCTTGGATGTCCTGCGGTGGAGTCAGTCCAAACGGCATGCGCCGGCTGAGGATGGGTGGCAAATTCGTTGTATCGAGGGCAGGAGAAGCGTACGATGCGCAAATCAGGCGTCTAAATCCGGGATCCCCGTTTCGATTTGCCTGCCCGCGCTTGCCGGGCACTTTGGGGATCCATCACGCGATTCGAATTGGGGTGACAGGCTGACACGAAATTCATGAGGGCAAGGAGGGGCCCATGGACGATCATTTACAGGAGATCTTCAACATTGCATTCCTCATCGGGCGAATCATCACCGGCGGATTTTTCCTGACCTCCGGCATCAACCATTTCGCGAAACTCAGCATGATGGCCGGATATGCAAAGAGCAAGGGCACGCCTGCTCCTGAACTCGCCGTCGGCGGCGCGGGTGCGCTGCTCATACTGGGGGGCGCGAGCCTTCTGCTCGGGTATCACCCAACCATCGGCGCGTTGCTGCTGGTGATTTGCCTGTTGGGCTTCGCGTTCGGAATCCACAATTACTGGGCGGTTCAGGACCCACAGGCGAAACAGGCCGAGCAAGTGAACTTCATGAAAAACATGGCGCTGGTGGGCTTTCTCCTGATGACTCTGATGATTCCCCGACCCTGGCCGATGAGCCTTGGCCGCTGAACACGGGTCTGAAGCCCGAGAACCCGCTAAGAATCCGCCGAAGCGGAAGCTTCTTCCCCGTGGAGGAGTCCGAATTTCTTCATTTTGTAGCGGAGTGCGTCACGACTGATGTCCAGGAGTCTGGCGGCTTGGGTCTGATTGCCGCTGGACTGATGGAGGGCGAGTTCCACCAAGGCATGCTCGATTGCTTCGAGGGAGGTACCGCTTTCAGGAATCGAAAGAGCGGGCAGCTTGCGTCCATCCGACAGGGTTGTGGTTGCCGAGGGAGAGGAAATCTGTTCAAAGCTGGTGCGGCCGGACGGCAGCGCGGCAACTGAGATCGGCAAATAATCCGTCCGCAGCACCGGCTGGTCTTCCAGAATCATGGCGCGTTCGATGGCATTCTTCAGCTCCCGGACGTTGCCCGGCCAGTCGTGCACCAGCAGCATGTGCCGCGCTTCGTCGCTGATTCCGCGAACGGATTTACGGAATTTTCGATTGTAATCCGCGATAAAGAAATCGACGAGCGGCAGGATGTCCTCTCTGTGCTCGCGGAGCGGCGGGATGAAGATGGAGATAATCGCCAAACGATAATAGAGATCCTGACGGAAATGCCCCTCGCGCACCGCGCGCTCGAGATCGCGATTCGAAGCTGCGATTACGCGCACATCCACTTGCATGTCCTTGATCCCGCCTACGCGGCGGATGACCTGGTCTTCGAGAACGCGGAGAAGTTTCGCCTGCAGAAAGTGCGAGAGCTCTCCAATTTCGTCGAGAAACAGCGTTCCTCCATCCGCGACTTCGAACAACCCTCTCTTCATGGCTTTCGCGTCCGTGAAGGCGCCCTTCTCATGGCCGAAGAGCTCGGCTTCCATGAGATTTTCTGGAATCGCGGAACAATTGATGGCGACGAAGGGCTTATTTTGGCGAGCGCTCTGATAGTGAATCGCTTTGGCGATCAGATCTTTCCCGGTACCGCTTTCTCCCTGAATCAGAATCGTTGTGGCTTCGCTTGCCGCGATCTTATGCACAAACGACATGAGCTCAGTCATTTTGCGCGACGTGCCGATCACGTCATGGTATCCGGCTTGGCGGCGAACCTCACCTCGAAGAGATTCGACTTCGGTGCGCAAACGCGCGGCTTCGAGGGCGTTATCAATCGTGACGCAGAGCTCGTCAAAATTGATCGGCTTGCTGATGAAATCGTAAGCGCCCATTTTGAGGGCGGCTTTGATATCGCCGAGCTGCGGATCCGCGGTCATCATGATGACGCTGCTGGCGGGACCATGCTGTTTGAGTTCGTCGAGGACGTCGATACCGCTCATATCCGGCAAGCGCACGTCGAGAAGGATCGCATCTGGCGATTCAGAGCGAGCGACACGCAAGGCTTCGTTCCCGTTTTCGGCCTCCAGGGGCAGATGGCCGACTCCCTTGCATTTCTGTGCCAATGACCAACGAATCAGCTTTTCGTCATCCACAATCAGGATCTTGATTGGCACCATCGCTTTCACGCGACTTTGTCCTTGTTCGAGAATTCAGTCCGATCCTTCGCCGAGGAGATAGGAAGGCAAACGGTGAATCTTGTTCCACGCCCTAATTCGCTCGTAACGTCAATGTGGCCTCCATGGCCTTCGACAATTCCCTTGGCCAGAGACAATCCTACGCCGGTTCCCCTCTGCTTGGTCGTATAGAAGGGCCGGAAAATCCTCGGCAAATCTTGCGGAGAAATGCCGCGGCCTGTGTCGGAGACGGTTAACAAGGCAACGTTGCCGTCTGTAACGATCTTCAATTCTACTTTCCCCCGCTCGGAGATTGCCTGAATTCCATTCAATAGCAGGTTCATCAGCACCTGTTCGATCTGCGCGGGATCGTGGACAACGGGCGGAAGGTCTGGCTGCGAAATAAGCTCAATCTCAATAGGACGGCTGCGTATCTGTTCCCGCGCCAGCCGTGTGGCCTGCTCCGCGGCGGCATTCAAGTCCGCGGCAACGAGCCGCGGGGGTTGCGGCCGCGCATAGACGAGCAGGTCAGAAAGAATGACATGGATGCGTTTAACTTCCGTGCGAACTTCTTCCATGACGTCACGGCCGGGGCTTTGCGGCGGCAGATCGCGGACAAGAATTTCGATCGCGCCAGCGATTCCTGTAAGTGGATTGCGAATCTCGTGGGCAAGGCCCGTGGCCAACTCACCCAAGGTGGCAAGATGCTCGGCGCGGGTCATCTGCTCGCGATGAAGACGCTCGATTTCTTCGCGGCTCCGGCGGATCTGCTGGACCATGTCGTTAAAATGGCGGCCTAATTCGCCGATTTCGTCATCGCGATGCGCGAAATTCAATGTAACGTTCAAATCTCCATCGCGCAGGCGCGCAATCTTCTCGTTCATTTCGACCAAAGGCTTTTGAAACAGAACAGCCAGCACCGCAAGCAAGACGCCACAGATCGCTACCGCACCGCCCGTTGCCGTGATTAAAATCCAATGCCGGTTAGGCGTTTCCAGGATGAGCATCACGGTCTCGAAAACGGCGAGACCGAGGACAAGCACGGCCGCGACCGGGAGGACGGCCTTCAAACGCCATTTGGAACCCCAGGGAGTCATGACAAGCGCCACCTACCGCACATGCTATCATGTTACGAATCGGACAGAGTTGCGCCGGGGAGCTTGGTTTCACCACGAAATGAAGTACTACGTCAGGTTCGATGAAATCTGATCTCGTGAACGCTCAGAACCGAAATAGGGCGGCCAAGTTCGCACCGTCTGGCAATTCGACCGGCGCGACGGAATAGACATTACCGTGGTGCAGCAGAGTTTGAATCGCCGCGAAATTCAGTAAGTCTTCATCCCCAGGCTCGCGGTTGTGGTGGACGTGCGCAACCCCCTCTTCTGGATCCCAGAAGCCGCATTGCTCAGCGCCCTCAGCGAGAAACAGAGAGAGGACGTGGCCATTCCGCGCGGCTGCGACAATTTCCCTCAAATTGCTCGAGGTTTGGGGCGAACCGGCCAGCTCGTTGTATTGATCTCGCGCGCGTTTCTTTTCGTTCTCCCGTCGCCGTTGAACGATTTCCCAACCAGCTGCGTGCAGTTGCTGAGCGCTCAAGTTATCGGGATTCCCCGTGATGGCATCATTTGCTAATTCTGGGCTCGTGTTCACCTCGCGATAAAGCGGAAGAAGATAGCCGACGCCTGCCAGTATCAGAGGAGCTGTCTCATGCTTGATCGCATCCGTCACTCCCTTCTCCACCCGCCGGAAGAAGGCGACGATCCTGTCTTTGATCTCAGGACCGCTGCCGTGGGAGATTGGCCGGTTGCCCGCATCGGCTCGCGAGGCGGTGTGGAACTGTTTTTGCCTGTCGAAACTTTCGTTTTCAAATACCTCAAAAAGATCCGCGGGAACGCCATGGAGCTGAACCTCCTTGGAGCCGTAAAGCGTGCCGTGGAGCAAGCGGACATGCTTCTGACTGAGAGCGAGAACGTAAAACTGATCATTGCCAGCAAACACGGGGAGGAGGGGCCGCATGAAAAACCGTCCGCCCACGTTCATTGACTCTGGAAGGTCGAATGGCAAGCTGTAGGCGCGAAAAAAGTCTGCCGCAGCAAACAGGGCAAGACTTTTGCCGCTGCCCAAAAGATTTTCTGCGCTGACCAAATACTCTATTGGCCGGAGAACTTCATGGACGCTGGGATTATGCTGCGAGGGGACAACCCACTCCGCTTCGGCTCTCCGCAAGAGATTCTTGAGACGAGCTGCGTTCTCCGTAGCCCCTCTCACAGAAGGGTGGGTTGGCATGAAAATGGAAACCGATGGAGTATTCTCGCATGCGAGAAGGCTTTGGAATTCCTGGTTGGTCAACTCGGGAATAATCCGATTTTTTTTGATCTGTGCAACAGGTGCCATGGCTTTGCTCCTTCCCCGATGCGCGGCTGCCGAGAAGCTGCGCACGCCAAACCAGTCGCCAATCTGCATCTCGGCTGGCCGGGTGCGAGCCCTACAACGGAATCTGATTGAGAACGCACACCCCTGCAATATAGATGACGCAGGCAGCGCGCGGTCACTGCCTATGCGAATGCGATTCACGCGGCTGCGGTCTTGGGTGGAACCAGCTCCGGAAGCGGAGGCGCATAGATGCCCTTGAATGTGCGCACGACGTCCTCGTAGGAGAGGTCGACTGTTTTCTTGCTGTCACCCACGTGGTAGACCACGTCGTCCATCGATAAGATGCCTTGGAGCACGCCGTCACGATTGAGGACGGGCAAGCGGCGGACTTTTTCTGTGCGCATCGTTGTGAGCGCGGTACGGACATCATCTTCCGGAGAACAGGAGAAAAGTTTTCCAGTCATAACCTCACCGACCGAAAGCTCTCCCGGCAAACGATTCCGTGTTCCGAGAGCGATGCAGATGTCGCGATCAGTTACGACGCCATTTACTTTTCCGCTCTCATCCGTGATCGGAAGAATGCCACAATTGCGATTCCACAACATTTCGACTGCCGCTCCCAAGTTTGTCTGCTTGCTGCATGAGACTGGTGTTCCGACCATCATATCTTTCACTTTCATCTTTTTTCTCCTTTGCCTTTCCGGCTTTGCCGCGGCCGAATGACTTCCACAGAGCAGTGAGCGTGCATGGCAACCGCCTCAGACACGCTTCCCATGACGAATCGATCAAATCCGCGCCTGCCATGCGACCCAACAACAATCAAACTCGCATTCCAATTCTTTGCCTCGTCCAGAATCACACCTTTCGGTGCGTCCAGAGCCAGCGGTACATTCCCGTCGGTCTTAAATTGAGTGCCTTTCAGAATTTTCAAAGCCGACGCGACGGCCTCTTTTGCGTCATTGATTGAAGTCTCTCGCAGGCTTCCCCAAAATTCGGGGCTAACATAGGTGGTCTCAAGTGGCGGCACGATAAACTCGGGCACGGAAATGACGCGTAGTTCCGTCTGCGGCGGCCAGGGCCGCTCGGCGACAGATTGCACAGCAGCGGCTGAATAATCCGATCCATCTGTAGCCAACAATACGCGCAGGCCATGCGCACTCTTGCTTTTCTGGTCCATCGCGGATCGTCGGATGATTTCGACCGAGCATGGTGCTTTCCGGACGACGGCATGGGCCGTGCTTCCGAGTAAAAACCGGCCGATTCGACCTGCCCCGTGCGAACCCACGATGACAAAATCAGCTTTCCACTTCCCGGCTGTGTCCACGATAGCGTTGGCGGGATTACCTTCAATAACAGACTTGGAGATTTCCATTTTGGTTGAGCGAAGCTGCTGCGCGACCTTGTCGACAATAGCCTGAGCGCCTTGCGAGGTTGCTCGAACCAGTGCAGGGGATTTCGTGAACAGGAGTGCATCCACGACCAAGAGGACATGGACATCTGTGTGCTCCGGCCAAGGCCGCGCCGCTACTTCGTCCACAACGGACTGGGAAATAGGTGAACCATCTATAGCAACCAACACTCGCATGCATCACCCCATGAGTCGGCTTGAAGTCACACACGGACAGAGAGCACGGAAGAGGCCAATCTTCGAGAACCATAAGCGACGATTGGACATGCAATTAAGAGGGGACCCGGCGCGCCAGAGATTGCCGTTATGTGCCAAATCGCGCAGAAATCTGCGCCAGATTGCACTTGCTTGAGGCGTAAGGGGAAGCCTCACAGTGCGCCCTTGTTGAAAGCGGCTTCGCTGACGTATGAGGCGCACTCACCAGCGGGCCCAAGCAGCATCATCCGTGCGAGAGCGATTGCGTCGCCCACTTCCAAAACCAGAGCACGAGAACTGCGTAGTATGCTGACGCGATTACAAGAGTGACAAGGAAAGTGCTCATTTCCTGCTTGAGGCCGGAAAACTCGCGCCTCCACCGGTAACTGGAGGAGACAATCATGGCAACTGAAAGAATAGAAATAAGCACGCCGATTACGGCCGGTACAAAATTTGGCGCCGGTTCGCCGCGCAGACCTTGCGAGAGACGTACCCAGAACTCGTCCAGCCCACCTGTAATAAACAATAGAAGCAGCCATTCAGCCGGCGCGACGATGCCAAGCATATAAGCCCATCGCTCGTGAAAATAAAAAAGCATTAGCACAATGATGACGTAGATCAGCGCCTCATAGAAGTGAAGCAGGAAAAATTGCGGATCGAAATGGCTCAACAAAAAAAAGCACAGCACCAATGTCGAGGCTAGAGTGGCGATACCCTTGTGAACCATGCCCCCTCCCTTATCGAAGGTGCGACCCAACTGCGAAATCAACGGGCCGTGAGCGTTCAGGCCTAGCTGCCTGGGCACGGGGTGATTAAATGTGCTCCGCACGGCCCGCTGCGTGAAGAGCTAGGCAGTTCGATGGCCATGGCACCTCGCTTTTGGATTTCAAGCAAGTCAATTTATTTCCGTGTGTTATAGGCTGGGCGGACCGGCAGGCTACGCTCATTCGCCGATAGTGCGCACGCTGGCGCATAAGCTTGCGCGATGTGCCGCAACGAAGCCGATATTAGTTGGTTGCGCGCGGGCCGTGTTGCGAGGCTTTCTCGGGCGATTCTAACAGACTAGGTGGCGCACTTTGGCCGATTGCGATTTCCGGTTCAGAGATCCAAGACAGCAAACAGGACTCCTGGGTCCTGGGTGATCGAGACGCGGAAGCCGAGCTTTTCAATGAGCGCGCGCATCTCGACGTTTTCCTGAAGCATGTAGGCATGGACCGAGTCAAGGCGCTCGTCCCGCGCCACTTGAATCAAACGCCGTAACAACTCGAATCCGATTCCCCGTCGCTGGTACTGATCGCGCACCAGAATCGCGACCTCGCCTTCATTGACGCCACGCAACTTGCTCAAGCGGCCAATCGCAAGGACCTCGTGCTCGCCCGTTTCCGGTACGACGCGATCCGCTAAGAGTGCAATTTCGCGGTCGTAGTCGAGGAAACAGATGCGGACGAGGCGATCGTGAGCCACGCGCTGGCTTAGTCCAGTAGCATGGAAGTAACGCAAGAAGACACTGCGCTCGGAAAGCGCTGCATGGAATTTGACCATCAGCGGCTCGTCCTCAGGGCGAACCGGCCGCAGCGTTACCTGCGTTCCGTCTCTCATCGTCCACGGGGATACGTACTGCACGGGATAAGGCCGGATCGCTGGTTTTGGCAGGTCAGCATCGACGAGGTTTTTCTGATGCAGGACAAAGCGCGCATCGAGCGCTATAAGCTGTTCCGACGCCGCGAGGAGGGGATTGATGTCCGCTTCTTTGATTGTGGGGTTTTCGATGATGAGCCGGCTGAAGCGGACGAGGAGCGCTTCGAGTGCAGCGAGATTGACTGCCTTTCTTCCCCGCACGCCGGAGAGCGCTTTGAAAATTTTCGTTTGTTCCATCATCCGCTGAGCGAGGGTCGAATTGAGCGGTGGAAGCGCAAGGGCGCGATCGCGATACACTTCGACTAATTCGCCCCCGGAACCGAAGACAATCACAGGACCAAACTGCGCGTCTACCGTGCTCCCGACAATCAATTCGTAACCCGCAACCTTTATCATCGGCTGGACAGTTACGCCGAGAAAATGCCCCGCGCCAGCACGCTCCGCGACTGAAGTTTCGATCTCGCGGTATGCTTCGCGGACTGCTTGCGCATCGCCAAGGTTCAGCTTTACTCCGCCGACGTCGGTCTTGTGCGTGATCGTTTCGGAATGCAGCTTCAGAACAACTGGAAAGCTGATTTTAATTGCGGCGGCTATTGCTTCCTCTTCGTTTCGGGCGATTTCTGTCGGGACAGTCGGAATGCCATAGAGGCCAAGAAGTTGCTTCGACTCAAATTCGGTAAGAAGGGCTCGTCCGCGTTTGCGGGCTGCTTCGATCAATGCCTGCGCGGTGCGGCGCGTTTCGCCGCCAGACTCCGGATCGTCGGCCAGCTCCGGCGTTTCATATATGCCGCGCAAATTGTAGGTGTAACGCCACATGAAATCGAAGACCTGCGCTGCGGTGTCTGGATACGCGAATGTGGGGATTCCGCAACTGTTGAGCAAGGCTTGTCCGGAGGCAACTTCCTCGCCGCCCATCCAGCTTGCCAGGAGCGGCTTCCCATGGGTGTGTGCATGGGGTTTCAAGCGCTCGGCGACCGCTGCGGGCTTCGTCATCCCCTGAGGAGCAAGTATGACGAGAAGGCCATCGGTGCCCGGATCGGCAAGGGCGATCTTCATGGCTTGCTGGTATCTTTCGGGATCAGCGTCTCCGAGGATGTCGATCGGGTTCCCGTGGCTCCAATGGGACGGCAGAAATTTATTCAAGGCCTCGAGGGATTGCGGAGTGAGCGTGTTTAGCTCTCCGCCATTGGCAATCAGCACGTCCGTGGCGAGAACTGCGGGGCCACCTGCATTGGTTAGAATGGTAAGCTTCGGTCCCTGCGGCCGCGGCTGCTTGCTGAGCACCTCGGCCATGTCAAAGAGATCCGAGATGCCGTTCACGCGCAGCACGCCGACCCGTCGAAACGCCGCATCGAGGACATCGTCGCTTCCCGTGAGGGCGCCGGTATGCGAAGCGGCCGCCTTGGATGCAGCTTCTGAACGGCCCGCCTTCAGTACAATGATTGGCTTGGTCAGCGTCACTTCGCGCGCCGCAGATAGAAAAGAACGCGCATCGCCGATGGATTCCATATAAATCAAAATGCTCTGCGTGTGAGAATCATCGCCGAAGTAATCAATCAGATCACCCCAGCCTATATCAAGCATGGAGCCTGTCGAAACGAAAGCGCTAAACCCAACTTCTTCGCAGAAGCTCCAATCGAGGATCGCCGTCAGCAGTGCACCGCTCTGGCTCAAGAACGCGACGTTTCCTGGCCGCGCGATGGTCCGAGCAAATGTGGCATTCAAACCCTCAAGTGGATTCATCACGCCAAGACAGTTCGGGCCGATAAGCCGCATGTGGCCGCGCCGAAGATGCTGCGTTATCTGGTCCTCGAGGACTTGCCCTTCGGGACCGCGTTCCCGGAATCCCGCCGAGATGACCAGCGCGGCCTTCACACCGGCATCAACGCATTCTCCAACGATCGCAGGGACCGTCGCTGCCGGGGTGATGATGACGGCGAGATCAACTGAATCTGGGACTTTACTGATTGACGGGTAGGCTTGGAGGCCAAGAATTCGCGAATGTTGCGGATTAACAGGATATAGTTTGCCTTGCAGTGATGGCACGCGAAGATTTGAGAGGACCGCGCGTCCGACGCTCCCTTCGCGTTCAGTCGCGCCGATTACGGCCACATTCTTGGGCTTGAAGATCGCATCCAGCGGCCGCGGCTCGGAATGCAGGACGTCATGGGACGGGTCCTGCAGGCGGCTCGATGGATGCTCCGGCTTCACGCTCACACTATCTTTAATACTGCGCGTTCTTGCAAGCTCTCTGAACTGACCGGTGCTTATGACCTCGCGTGCTGACACTCAGCAAACGTTTGTTGCTTGCGCTGCGCACGCATTTGGATAACATGCAAAAGGATAAGGCGGGCTTGATTTTCGTGCCTTGGCGCAAACCGAGCCGCACAGCGGAGGAGCTGTTATGAATGTTTTCTGGGTGGGCGACAACATTTTGTCCAGCGTCCGCCGGGGAATCAAAGCTTTTTTCGGTATTCCGATGCGCGTCTGCCCGATCGATTCGGCTGCTCTCCGTAATTCATGTGTCGCCCCGTGGTTGCTTCTCCTCCTCGCTGGCGTGTTTTCCTGCATTTTTGCCAGCCCTGCATCCGGTAAAAACACTCGAGCGCTAACATTGCATGCCTCGACCGGCGGGAAACAGTCTTTAGATAGCGCAAAGAGGTTAAAGCTGGCCACAGGGGAGTATGCGATCACCACTCAGCTCAATGAAGGCGGCGTGGGACCTTTTGATCCCGCTGTTTATGACTTCCACGAGTATTGGACGCTGTGGCGAACCACGGATGGCGGATATGAGGTTGAGGGCAGAAGGGAATTCGAAGCTCCGAAGTATGAGTTCCACAGCGATCCCTTTTTTGTGCGGCTCACGCGGGACTGGCGCCTTGAGTCCATCGAGGAATTTGCGAAACTGCGATGGCGACCCGATTCCGGACCGCTTGTTTGCAACCTGGGAATCGCAGAGCTTCATTGCACTTCCAATGCAAAAGACCCAAGCCAATTGATCAAGTTGGATATGGCACTGGAGCACCCATTCGGATTCTTGTGGCCCATTTCGCCCTTCTCGCTGACGAGCATTGCAAATGCCGGGGAAAGAATTTCCGGACAGGTGTTCCGTGTACAAGTGATTACCATCGAAGAGCCGAGCCCGGCAAATCCTGTTGTCCCCACAGTGATCGATGGAGGCCTCCGGTATCTTGGGAAAGTAGATGTCACTACAGCAGGGCGTAAATGGAAGGCGAATGAGTGCGAGTTGTCGGCCACCCTGCATCCAAAATTTCTAATCTTGACGGCACCTGAGGGCTTTCTGGTGGATTTGATCGTCGAGGGCCCGACGTCCGGGAACTCCATTGCTGAAATGAAACTGGTCCGCTATAAACAGTACGCTGATTTCCGTCAGCCTGCGAATCATTAGAAGGCGATGCGGATGTATAGGGATGTTTTTTTGAAAAGATTTTGAATTCGTCGTACGCGATCCAATTACTGCGGCGAGTTCCCATCTATTCCATTTGATATGTGTGCGCAAAACGGGGAAACCGCAGGCACTTTGCCAGGTGCTTTTCTTACTGCGTGATTTGCCACCCATCGCCGTGTGATTTTCATCACTTTCGAGCTTCGCTGCTACAACCTACAGATCTTTAAATAATCGAAGTGCTGGAGATTCAGCGTCTTGCATGGACGCACGTTCAAGCGAGCCGTGGAAGGCAGGTTGCTAACTCTTCTGCGAGCGGCGATACGACACAAGACCGGGATTTGGCTCATAGTGCAAGCCGGACGAAGTTGAGGAGGAATTAGAAAATGAGAGGCCCTTACGGTTTTGAGTTGAATGAAGGTTGTCGAGCATGCAAGCTTCGCGCGGGGGGATTTTTTTGTCAGCTATCGACGTCCACAATGAGGGACCTTGATTCTATAAAGTCCTCTTCTGCTTATCCAGCTGGTGCGGTTCTTTTCTTGGAAAAGCAGATGCCCCGCGGGGTTTTTATCTTGTGCGAGGGCCAAGTAAAACTGACGATCAGTTCCAGCGAGGGTAAAATTTTGATTTTGCGTATCGCCAAAGCCGGCGAAGTCCTTGGCTTAATGGCTACGCTTTCCGGCAAACCGTATGAGGTGACCGCCGAAACAATTCACCCTTGCCACGTTGCGTTCGTCCGTCGTGACGACTTTCTGCACTTTAGTTCACAGCACCCTGACGTGTATCAGGGGGTCGTGGGACAGTTAACAGCACTCTACGGCGCTGCCTGCGAACAATTGCGAATGGTTGGACTTGCCCTGTCAGCGCCGGAGAAACTAGCCAGACTATTGCTGGATTGGTTGGCCACGAGCGAACCGAGGGCCACAGGTGCTGAGGTCAAGCTGTCGTTGACCCATGAGGAGATTGCCGAATTCATTGGGAGTTCTCGAGAGACGGTCACGCGCACATTCAGTGAATTCAGAAATCAGCATATTGCCACGCTGCATGGCTCGACTCTGATGATTTCAAATCGAGCGGCGCTGGAAACCCTTGCGAATAGCTAGGATCGCGACGCAGGCTCGGCGCGTTGGACGTGAAACGGAGCGCGATCTGGTGGTGCTCGCACACTGAGAACGAACTGGAGACAATTATGGCCTTAAACGAAAAGCAGAAGCTGAGTAAGATACCGACCGCCCTAAAGCCCGAACAACAAGTCTGCAAGATATGCGGCAAGTCGTCTGAAGCCAGTATCTGCCACGCATGCGCGGATAAGGTTCGCGCTGAAGCTGTGGGACGTAAAAAACGAGAGGACCGGGGGCAAGAGTGACTTCCGGAAAAACTCAGAAGTGGCTGGAACTTCGCTCCGCTCGCAAGCCAAAAAGTCAGCGCGGCGAGGTGCGTCACAGCTACAAGGATGCATCTTCGAGCGATCCGCAGATCCACTGCGGAGCGAACGCTCCGGTTGTGGCCTATTTGAAAAATGCTCGCTGCCGGAAGTAGCCTTTTGATTCAGAGTTCGCCTTCCACTTTTCTGCAAACCCCCAGGAGCATGAGCTAGCACGACTGCATCGGCGTACAATCGTTTCGGCTTCCGTGGACATGAAAGATCCCATCAGCAACCAAACAAGTCCGGCGGGTCTCACGACAGGCGAAGCACATGAGCGGCTGCGCCAATTCGGTCCCAACCGCGTAGCGGAAGAGCGCCGCCATCCAACGCTTACACTTCTCCGCAAATTCTGGGCGCCTGTGCCCTGGATGCTCGAAACCACAATCGTACTTGAACTTGTGCTGGGCAAGCTGGATGAGGCCGTCATTATCGCCGCGCTGCTCTTCTTCAACTCTATCCTGGGTTTTCTTCAGGAGAGCCAGGCAAATCGCGCCTTGGCTCTTTTGCGCAGTCGGCTGTCGGTTCAGGCGCGAGCGCGGCGCGACGGCAGTTGGCAGCTCATCCCAGCGGAGGAATTGGTTCCCGGGGATGTGGTCCATCTTCGCTTGGGAGACCTCGCGCCTGCGGACGTTCGACTCTTTGACGGCGCTGTGCTATCCGACGAATCCGACCTTACTGGCGAAGCGCTGCCAGTAGAAAGAGGCACTGGATCGACCGTATACGCGGGCTCCCGACTCAAGCGCGGCGAGGCGAGCGGCGAAGTCACGGCCACGGGACAGCGCACGTATTTCGGCAAGACGGCTGAGCTTGTAAAAACGGCAAAGACAGTGAGCCATTTGCAGGAAATCATCTTCTCCATCGTCAAGTATCTGGTCATCCTGGATGGTGTGCTGGTTGGAGCGCTACTTGTGTACGCAGCCATCGCGCACCTCGCGTGGCCGGAAATCCTTCCCTTTGCGTTGATTCTTCTGGTGGCCTCGGTGCCGGTGGCTTTGCCAGCGACTTTCACCGTCGCGACGGCTGTGGGGGCGCTCGAGATGTCGCATCGAGGCGTGCTGGTGACGCGGCTCTCGGCCATCGAGGAAGCGGCAGCCATGGATGTGCTCTGTACAGATAAAACGGGAACGATTACGCAGAATCGGCTCGCGCTGGCACAACTTATGCCCTTCGACGGACGAAGCGCTGAGGAACTGCTGCGCCTGGCCGCTCTCGCATCGGATGCAGCTACACAAGACCCGATCGACATAGCAATTCTCGAAGCCGCACAAGCTAAGCACGTATTGGAAGATGTTCCGCGCCGGACGCAATTCATTCCATTTGACCCAGCAACCAAGCGATCCGAAGCGCTCTACGTACAACCGGCTGGCGTTTTGCGCGTAGTCAAGGGGGCACCGGATGCAGTAAGCCATTTGGTCGTGAACCCCCGCAGCATTACCGACGAAGTCGAACGCTTGGCCGCGCAAGGCGCTCGAGTGCTGGCCGTCGCCTCGAGTACGGATGACTCACTACAACTAGCAGGACTACTTACGTTGGAAGACCAGCTTCGAGAAGATTCAAAAGCGCTGGTACAAAGCCTGCAGAGTCTTGGCGTGCGCGTCATTATGGTGACGGGAGACGGTTTGGCGACAGCCCGCGCCGTTTCAGAGCAAGTGAGTATCGGCGACCGGGTCGGGTCCGCAGAAGCCCTGCGCGGTGGGGCTGCCGAAATGGTTGAGAATTGTGATGTGTTCGCGGGAGTTTTTCCGGAAGACAAGTTCCGGCTCGTGCAAGCGCTCCAGCGCCATGGGCACGTCGTGGGAATGACGGGTGATGGCGTAAACGATGCCCCAGCCCTGAAGCAGGCGGAAGCTGGCATCGCTGTTTCTACAGCGACGGATGTGGCCAAGGCTGCGGCTAGTATTGTTCTGACCAAGAGCGGTCTGACGGGCGTGGTCGAAGCCGTCGAGACGGGCCGGAGAATTTATCAGCGAATGCTGACGTACACACTCAACAAGATCATTAAGACGCTCGAAATCGGCATCTTTCTGAGTCTCGGTGTGATGCTCACCGGAACGTTCGTCATCACACCGCTACTGGTTGTTCTTCTTCTGTTCACCAATGATTTCGTCACGATGTCGATCGCGACGGACCACGTGTCATTTTCTTCGCGGCCTGACCGTTGGAACATTCGCACTCTGATGCTCACCGCAGGAGCGCTGGCAGCGGTGATTTTGACCCTTTCGTTCACGGTGTTCTTTGCAGGGCGCGATGTTCTTCACCTTCCTCTCGGTCAGCTTCAGACTCTTGTGTTCGTGATGCTCGTGTTCACCGGACAGGGGAACGTGTATCTGGTGCGTGAGCGGAAGCGCCTGTGGCATTCGCGGCCGAGCCGATGGCTAGTCCTAAGTTCGGTTGCCGATGTAATTGCCGTCAGCGCGATGGCGATGAAGGGAATTTTGATGACGGCCATACCCTTCCATCTGATTGCCTATTTGCTTGCTGTGGTGCTCATTTTCTTGCTTCTCGTTGACAGCCTGAAAATCCGAATCTTCCGGCAGTTCGGTGTTCGCTAAAAAGAAAGACACCAGACACGATGCGGTCCCGGTCAGGAGCGGTCAACTTGCGAGCCGCGCACGGTAAGGACGGGACATGGAGCATGCGCAACCACCTGATGGGCTGTGGCCCGGCCGAGATGGGTCGCGGCACCAAGATGGCTGTCCGTACGGCGAACACCAAGTACGATTACATCGGCAGCGCGCTGCTTGGCTGCCGCAAGGATTCCATCGGCTGGCTCGCCATATTCCAAGGCCACTTCCGGAGGGCAATAGAGCTCCGTATCCTTCGGAACGGTTTGGTAGAGTTGATGAATCGTCTCCGCTACCGACGTTTCGAACAGTTTTTCGCTGGCGTCATTTCGTTGCTCAATTTTCGGCATGACATGGAACAGAATGAGGCGAGCGTACTTTTCCTGTGCCAGTGAAACAGCATAGGGCGCAGCAGCAATCGAATCCGGGGTGAAATCCGTAGCGAACAGCACGCGACGAAAAAGCGCGTCGTTAGGGATGCCGCCGCGCAGGTTCGGCCCGATGGTAAGCACGGGTACTGGTGAATGCCGGAAGATTTCTTCCGCTACAGAGCCCAAGAGCAGTTTCTGCGCGCCTGTGCGGCCGTGCGTGCCCAGAACGATCACGTCGATTTTGTGTTTCCTGATTGCTTGTTCAAGGGACGGCCACATCTCGATTCCCCGCTCCACCCTTGTTTCATGCTCCACGCCGGCAAGCTGGGAATCGACTTTTTTCATTTCCAGTTCGGCGATATCCTCATCGGCTTTGGCTGCAGCAGCGCATGATTGCGGAATTAGTGGCGTCAGGATGTGCAAGGCGTAAATGACACCGCCATACTTGCGAGCGACCGCAATCGCGAAAGGGAGTGCTTCCTCCGACGGCTTCGAGAAGTCAGTAAGGTAGAGAATGCTTTTCAAGACAATCCGAGCTTCTGCTTCAGTGATTGCCATAAGGCACTCCTATGAGACAGTATGACGCTACGGCACTTAACGTGCGGTGACGCTCGTCACGTGGGAACGTGGCAGCCGTCACTTAGCGCCAACTGTCACAAGGAGCATGCTTTCCGCAGAGGGAACGTGATAGCCGCTTCTTATGGAAGATCGCTGAGGTACAGCTTTGGGAGCGCAGTTCGTAAGCCGTTGACTATCGGGATTATCATGTGCCCAGTTGTGCTTCTCCATTTTCGTTACCCGCTTACGAGAATTAATCGCTGCGCTCCTCGCTACGAGCAATCTCAATGGCCCCGTAATCCCGTCCTGCCCCCGGGACTCTGATGATGGCCACCCATAGAATGCGGGCATTTTTCGCCCGAACTGGTGCCGTGGACTTCAAGCCGGTAAAGAAATTTTCCGCCATGGTGGCTCCCAACGCTATTGCCGTTCTGGCGATGGGGGGCATCCTCCTGCACCTCGTTCTTCGATACATCGCACATGTTCCAAGCATTGCCTGGCAGAGCCCGCTATTTGTGGTGTTGATCCTCGGAGGCGTCCCGCTCATCGTGCCGCTGACGCGCAAGGTGCTGGCGGGCGAATTCGGCGCTGACCTCCTTGCGGGAATTTCCATCGTTACATCCGTTTTCCTCGGGGAGTACCTGGTAGGGACGATCGTGATTCTGATGCTGTCCGGGGGGACCGCACTGGAGGAGTTCGCAAGCCGTCGAGCATCTTCGGTTCTGGATGCATTGGCAAAGCGCATGCCCCAGATGGCGCACCGCAAGATTGGAGCCACAGTATCCGATGTGAAACTTGCAGAAATAGCGATTGGAGACACGCTCGCCGTTTTTCCGCATGAAGTATGTCCGGTCGATGGAATAGTGATCGAAGGCCACGGGAAAATGAATGAAGCTTATCTCACCGGCGAACCATTCGAGATTGCGAAAACCCCCGGCTCGGAAGTTCTTTCTGGCGCGATTAATGGCGATGTGGTTTTAAGCATTCGCGCCGAAAAACTGCCGGTAGATTCCCGTTACGCGAGGATCATGCGCGTAATGCAAGAAACGGAACAGCGACGTCCGCACCTGCGCCGACTGGGGGATAAGCTCGGCGCATGGTACACGCCTGTGGCGCTGGCGCTTGCGGGAATTGCCTGGGCTGCGACTGGCGAATCGCATCGGTTTCTTGCTGTTCTGGTTGTTGCTACACCGTGTCCCCTTCTCATCGGAATTCCCGTGGCCGTGATCGGCGCTATCTCGCTTTCGGCGCGACGGGGCATCATCATCAAGAACCCGGCTGTGCTGGAACAGATTGAGCGGTGCCACACTTTGATATTCGACAAGACAGGTACGCTGACGTATGGAATACCATCCCTGTCCGAGATTGTTTGCGAACCTAGCTTCGACACAAACACGATCTTGCAACTGGCCGCGAGTCTCGAGCGCTACTCGAAACACCCACTCTCAAACGCCATTCTGGAAGCAGCGCGAAAAGCTAATCTCTCGCCGCAGCCCGTATCGGAAATCAGCGAACGTCCAGGCGAAGGACTGCGAGGAATTGTGGGAGATAAGAGCATGTGGATTACGGGTCGCGGAAGAATTACGGACGTGAATTTTGTTCTGCCTCCCCACAGGCCTGGGCTGGAATGTCTGGTGTTTCTGGACAATGCGTATGCCGCTTTGTTTCGATTTCACGACGCGCCTCGAAGCGACAGCCTCCAATTCATCCGACATCTTAAACCGCATCACGACGTGAGCCGAATCTTGATTGTTTCGGGAGACCGCGACAGAGAAGTCCGCGATCTCGCAAAACAGGTCGGCATTAAGGAAATTTATGCCGCGAAAAGTCCCGAAGAAAAAGTCGCAATCGTGCGGGCCGAGACCGGCCAGGGTCCGACATTATTCCTGGGAGATGGTATCAACGACGCTCCCGCGATGCAGGCGGCCACGGTAGGTGTGGCATTCGGAGTAAAAAGTGACATCACATCCGAGGCTGCCGATGCAGTGATCCTCGAAACTTCGCTCAGCCGGGTAGATGAACTGATGCATATCAGCCGTCGCATGCGCCGGATTGCTCTTCAAACTGCCGTCGGCGGCATGGCGCTCAGTATTATCGGAATGTTCGCTGCGGCGTTTGGATACTTGCCGGCGATCGACGGTGCCATTGCGCAGGAGATCATTGACCTGGTGGCGGTACTGAATGCCGTGCGCGTCGCTTTACCCCCTTCTGCGCTTACTGACTTCTGAGCGGCAGTTTTCCGATTCTAGGGCTACTGGTTTTGTCCCTCGTGCGCTTACCGCAGGAAAAAATCGGTACCGCCCAGAAAAAGCGAAGGTTGGCGCATACTGCTGCGGCATCTCGCGCACGAAAACACGACCTTCGCCCTCCAACTCCTATAAACACTCTTTTATCAATGAGAAGTGACGCCTGAATTGGTACGCAGAATGCTTTGGCTTCCGTTAAGGATTAAATATCTCGGGAGGAGCCCATGAGCACAGCAACGAATGCCGTAGCAGCAAAAGGAACGCCAGCCGACCGGGCGGATGCCGACCGTCTCGTTTCACTCTCGGACATTCTTGTGGCCACGGACTTCTCTCCTGCCTCGGAAGCGGCGTTGGGTTACGCGCTAGCGATTGCGCGGCGCTACGAATCGCGCATCTACGTCGCGCACGTGATACTTCCCAGCTCCTACCAGCTCGTCAGCCCTGAAGCGATTGAGCCGGCGTACGAATTGGTGCGCCGGCACGCCGAAGAGGAAATGACCGAATTGCTCGTCTCTGGGCGACTGCGGAGCGTCGTCCATGAAGTCTTGCTCGAGGAAGGTCTTCTCTGGCCCACACTCGCCGAAATGATTCGCAAGCACTCGATTAAGCTCGTGATCATCGGTACTCATGGTCGTACCGGAACAAGAAAGTTTCTGCTTGGCTCAGCCGCAGAAGAAATTTTTCGCTTGGCCGATTGCCCGGTCATGACCGTCGGCCCGCAAGCGAAAACCGATCCGCCGCAAGAAGTCGAGCTTAAACGCATTCTCTACGCGACTGACTTCACGGCAAAGGGCGAACGCGCCGCAGCGTACGCGCTCTCCCTCGCACAGGAACATCAAGCAAAGCTGACGCTGCTGCACGTTATCGAAGCCGTGGACGACGTTTCATTAAAGAGCGTTGAGGCGCTGCGCGTGATGTCCCTGAAGCGTCTTGAGGCGATTGTGCGCCCGGAAGAAAGGGCGTGGTGCGATCCGACCTGCGTTGTAACGATCGGGAATGCCGCGGATGAGATTCTGGCGGTGGCCCGCCAACGCGCAGTGGACTTGATTGTTCTCGGAGTGCATCGCGCGACGGGGCTCACAACTCACCTTCCCCTGGGCCGAGCCTATAAGGTTGTTTGCCAAGCCCCGTGCCCCGTGCTCACGGTCCGCGCCTAGTCTGCGGTGCATCCACTAAGCCGCAAATGGCGTTCCAGCCGCGGCTTTTGCTTAGTATGATAGACATTTGAAAAAGACTTCTAGCCTCCTGGCAAGTCTTGCGCTCGCAGCTTTGCTATGCGGTTGCGGACGCGATCTCTCCAAGGAATCCAATTCTGAATTGGGTCTGAATGCTCAGCAAAGCAGCGGTCGACGCGTTTTCCAGTTATATTGTGCTTCCTGCCACAATGCATATTCGTCCCGAGGCTTGAATGGGCCGTCTATGAAAGGATTGTTCAAAAGGAAATTTCTGCCGAGCGGACTGCCCGCCAACGATCGGTTCGTGAAGCAGACCATCCTGAATGGCCGAGGGATGATGCCAGCGTTTGGCGAATCGCTCTCTCCGGAAGCGGTTGATGATTTGATTGCCTACCTGCATAGCCTGTAGTATAGGCAAATCGTAGTCTTGACTGCTTGTTATTCAGACACACACAAGTGTGACCGGGGTCACAGCCGAACCCAGGGGATTCAGGGTATCAATTTCTCGGTCAAAGAAAAGAAAGGTCGCTGATATGGACCTCGGCATTGAGTCCTTGAAAGCGTATAGGGGGATGGATGGTACGCGCTAAGGCATCCGTCATTGTTGCATTCGCGGTTTTTGCTCTCGCTTTCCCATTCCACGCCGCCAGTGCGCAGGATAAGAAAACCCCGAAGACCGGAGAGCCTACGGCGGCATCTTCTGCCACACAAACTTCCGGTTCCCCACAATATGCGGGCCCGGATGCCTGCAAGACGTGCCATGAGGATGAATACAACAGCTGGGAGAAATCCCCTCATTGGAAGACCACGCTGAACACGCGCGGCGGCCCGTCGAAGCAGGGATGCGAGGCGTGTCACGGTGCAGCCGCGAGCCACGTTGCTGACCCCAGCGATACTTCGAAGCTTTTCCTTTTTGAGAAGGCTTCCGCCAAGGAAATCAATGCGCGCTGCCTGACGTGCCACGCCTCTGGCACGGAACACATGCAAGCCATCGATTCCTTGCATGCAAAGAACAATGTCTCTTGCACATCGTGCCATTCGCCCCACCATGCGAAAGAAGCGCAGTTTCTGCTCGTGAAGTCGCAACCAGAGCTTTGCTATTCGTGCCATCTGCAGCAGAAGGCACAGTTCGCGATGCCATTTCACCACCGCGTGAATGAAGGGCTGGTCCAGTGCACCGACTGTCACAATCCGCACGGCACAGAGCGCCCGCACCAATTGCGCGCTTCGTCGGCACAGGACGCTGTGTGTTTCACGTGCCACGCGGACAAGCAGGGGCCATTTGTCTTCGAGCATGAGGTCGTGAAGGTGGAAGGTTGCGAGTCATGCCACGCGCCGCACGGGTCGCCCAATCCACACATGCTGAAGTTGAGCAACGTCAACCTGCTTTGCCTGCAATGCCACACGACATCGTTCGCCAATGCACCTGGTGCGCCTTCCTTCCACAACCAGGCCGCGCAATTTCAGGCGTGCACGCTCTGTCACACGCAAATCCATGGCTCAAACTTTGACAAGGACTTTTTCAAATGAGACTTCCTGGAAACTTCCCATGTGGAAAAAGTGCGAGCCAAGCGAATTAAGAGAAGACGCGGGGTGAGAATGTCATGAGCATCCGCACAAAGAAACACGCATTCGGATGGCTGACTCTGGTAGCAGCGCTGCTGGTTTCGTGCCCGGTCCTCGCTCAGCAGAGTGGCGACTCCGGAGAATCGAAAGGCATGCAGTCCGGCGACTATAAGGTTCAACAAAGCATTGAATTCGGCTACCGCGACAGCATGATCGATGGGAACATCAATAATTACGATACGTTTGAGAACCTTGGTTCCGGCGTGCGGCTGTTCAATTACACGCTGGATATGCAGTCCGTTGATCACAAAGGTTTCCTCTTCGACAGCCTCACATTCAGCAATTTCGGATACGGCGGTGATCCCAACGACGTTACGCGCCTGCGCATTGATAAAAATAAGTGGTACGACTTTCGCGCGATGTTCCGGCGCGACAAAAACTTCTGGAACTATAACCTGCTGGCGAATCCGCTGAATCCAGCGAGTTCAGTCCCCGCACTGGCGATTGTCAATTCGCCGCACTCCATGGACCTCGTTCGCCGCATGCAGGATTACAACCTCACACTGCTTCCTGAGTCACGACTCCGTTTCCGCTTGGGCTATTCCCATAACGTCAATGAAGGCCCCGGCTTCACGACGCTCGATGGAGGAACCGAACCGCAGCTCGCGGAAACGTTTCATTACACGACGAACGCATATCGCTTAGGCGTCGATTACCGGTTTTTCCCGAAGACGACGATATCGTTCGACGAGTTGCTCACCTATTTCAAGCAGGACAACACAGTGACCGATCAGAATTTTCCCTATGTGCTTTCCAACGGCACGCCCGCGGATCTGGGTATTATTTTCAACACAGCTGGGGGCACGCCGTGCGCCACGCCGATTGCGAACGGAACGACTACACCGCCAACAGCAACGGCGAATTGCAACGGATACCTTGCGTACAACCGCGTAGGCCGGCCACGCGGATCGTTCCCGACCGAGCGCTTGTCCTTCGAGTCGAGCTACTTCAAGAACCTCGAGATGTCTGGTTCGCTCAGCTATAGCAGCGACCAGAATTCGACTCCTGATTTCGGCGAAGTCATCAACAGTTGGACCAGCCGCACCAACAGCCGGGGAAGCACAGCCGGAGGGCCGTCCAGTGCAAAGCGCATCTCTGTCAGCGCGGACTGGGCGGCCGATTATCGTGTAACCGACAGACTTCACATCGTTGACGAATTTCGATACGACAACTGGCGCATCCCCAGTATGTGGGCGACTGCCGACACAAACCTGTTTGGGACGCCCCCGGCAGCACCCGGCCAAGCTGGATTGTTACTTCCGATTGCGCAGGTGAATCCTGCAAACTTTGCCACCGTCTGTCCCACGGCTCCTTACAACGGGCCGAATTGCCCGCAGCACGCCTCGGGCTCCAGCGCTGACGTAGTGGATGAACTGGTCTCACGGTTTCTGGGACAGAACCTGAAAACAAACACCCTTGAGTTCGAGTATGAGGTCACGCACCGCATCAACGCGCGCATTGGATACATGTACACCGACCGGACGATTTCCGACTTCAACGCAACCTTTGACACGGCGGAGATCTATTTCCCGGGAGGAGCCACGGGAACCGCGGCAAATGACTTCCTGGCGGCGCGCGGCGATTGCGCGATTCCCAAGGGTTCTACCGCACTTCCTGCGGGTTGCACGCTCAACGCGGACGGCTCGATCACCGAGGGTTCGCCCACCGCTCCACTGCCTGAGGCGGGCAACGACGTTTCCCGCAACCTGACTGATATCCACGAACATGCATTGCTGGCAGGTGTTTCTGCGCGTCCGACGGATAAGCTAAGAATGAGTGCGGATTTCATGTTCGGCTACAATGACAATTCATTCACACGCGTCAGCCCACGGCAGATACAAAGTTATAAAATCCATGCGACATACACGCCCACAGCATGGGCCAGCATTGACGGCACGATTGACATCCACGAGAACCGAGACAATGTGCTGACGGTGAACAATCTCGAGCACGGCCGGACGTACGGTTTTGTAGCTACGTTGTCGCCGGATAAGGCGCGCGCGTGGGCGGACTTTGGATATGACTACACAAACATCTTCACTCAGACGGAGATTTGCTTTGCCGACCCGGGTTCGACTGTGTTTACGACGCCGTGTCCCGTTGTGGGCGCTACCGGCCCGTTAGGCGCGCTTTCCTTTTACAAGAATACCGATCATTTCCTCTACGGTGATCTGATGTGGAAGCCGGTGAAGCGCGTCACAGCGACTGTGGGATACGCGGGAAGCATCGTGCGCGGCAGCACGCTTTTCCTCAATCTGCTCCAGCCGACAGGACCGCTCGATTTCAACTACTTGAAACCCAGCGTGGCTGTGGCATTCGATCTTTATAAGGGTTTGACGTACAAGACGGCTTGGAACTACTACGGATACAACGATCACGGCGTCTCCAATCCAATCGGCTTGGCAACCCTTCCCTTGCAGGATTTCAATGGAAATAATCTTACGTTCTCGTTCCTGTATTCGTTCTAAACTGAAGCGAACACGGATGGCGAAATGAGATACGATCCGTAATTCGCTGAAGGAGGCAGACCGAGATGAACTGTCGAGGATTCCAAATTTATGGGAAATTGTTTTTAGCGTGCGCGTTTGTTTGTTTCTTGAGCGCGTCCACACGAGCCGATGACGCTGCGAGCCTGTATAAGACTAAATGCGTCGTGTGCCATGCGGCTGATGGCAGCGGCAACGGAGTCATGGGGAAGAAATTGGGCGCAAAGGATTTGCGTTCCGCCGAAGTGCAGAAGAAGTCGGATTCGGAGTTGGACGCCGCCATCACGAACGGTCTGGGCAAGACAATGCCGGCATACAAAGGCAAACTGACGGACGATCAGATCAAGGGCCTTGTGTCCTACATCCGCGAGCTAGCCAAGAAGAAGTAAAGCCCAGTGATTTCTTGCACGGATCGCTGCCAGTAGGCTCCAGCGGCAGCATGGGGAGGCTTCGTGAGTGGATTAACGGGGTTGCTGATCGCTCAAATCGTTGTTGCGATCATCTTGGCCTCGATTTTTTTAGTTCGCCCATCAATAACAGGCAGCTCTATAGGCAAGATCCTCGCCTTCATAGGGCTTTTTTTCCTCCCAGCCCTTTGCCTCGTGGGAGGGATGGACACGCAGGTCCAGCGCTCCGAGCAGACTCAGTTCTGTACGTCCTGCCACGCCATGGTGCCTTATGGACGAAGCCTGTACGTCGATGATGCCAGTTACATCCCCGCCGCGCATTTTCAGAATCACAGAGTTCCGGCGAACATGGCCTGTTACGCCTGCCACGCCGATTACACGATTTACGGTCCGCTGAAAGATAAGCTTCGCGGCGTGACGCGGATTTACATGCAGTACGTCAGCAAGCCTCCCAATCCAATTCGTATCCCAGGCGGTTACAACAATAACCAATGTTTGCACTGCCACTTGGGCGCCCGCAGCTTCGAAGAAAATCCCATCCATTCCGCTGTCATGGATTCTCTTACATCGAATCAAATGTCCTGCGTATCGAGCGGCTGCCACGACACAATCCACAATGTGACGGGGCTGAGCCACGTAAAATTCTGGAGGCCCGGTCAATGAAACTCCACGAAATGGGAATCCGGCGGCTTCTGCAACTGTCCAGCGCGCTGGTTATTCTAGGGCTGCTCGTGGAAATAGGTAGCCTACTGTGGTTCCATCCGCTCGCATTTGTCTTGTTCGTTTTCATTGGCGCTGCTCTGATCGGCTTGGGAATGCTGGTCTACTTGATTTCGCTCGTTTTTGTTGCGGCACCACAGGCTGACAAGTAGAAATCGAATTGATTCCGTTGCAGACCAGAATCAGATACTGAAGCCCTCAGTCGGCTTGGGGCTCATGCCGCGTTTTGCTCCACGCGAGTCGTGTGCATCGCTTGAGCCTTTGGCAGATCAATTTCCAAGAAACGCCCTCTGAATCTGGCCGTCGCCTGAGAAGGTTCAATCTCGACGGGAAGATCGAGAGTATGGAAGACGAGATCCTTGCACGGCCCCGACCCGCACTTCTCCGGTGGCTGGGACGGCCTATAGCCGCGTGGTGTTCCACAGACCGTGAGACGCCGCGGCTCGACGCAGATTTCGATATCTCCTTTTTCGAAGCATGCAGCATCGGTACTCAACCAGACCTTGCCTTCCAGGACCAGATGCCCGCAATTGAGCGGAACCAATATCTCAGATTCAGCGCGCCGCCAGTCCTCAACCTGGCGCCCCGACCCGCAGCCACGACTCTTACAGATCTGAAAAGCCCGGAGCGCAATGGCATCGCGAATCCGTTTGCTTTGTTCGCCCGAACTCACGGCCGCAATCCTCAGGTTTCTTCCGTTCCATGATCGCTCGGCTGAAGGTTCTTGCATCATGTTCGTATCCCCCGTGTAATCGGAAGTCCCCTCCACCATAACCGGCGTTGTCAGTGGCCGCCTATGATGCGAATCACGCCTTCTTGTGACCTAGCGCACAGATCATCCTCCTGACCCCCGTCTAGCGGCGCACGGTGAGGACGGGACATTGGGCATGCGCAACTATCTTGTGGGCGATGGCACGTTCGAGATGCGTTGCCGCCCCCAAACGGCCAGCAGCACTGCGAACGCCCAACACGATCAAATCCGCGCCGTGATCTTTCGCCACTTCAAGGATCCTACTGCCCGGATCACCCTGCTCGACGATGGCTTCTGGACAGCACCAAAGATCGGCTTCCTTCGGAAGGAGCGCGTTCAGGTGGGACAGCGGTTTCGCTGCAAGAATCTCATCGACGATCGCGGCGTGGCCAACTTTGGTGTCGGGGATAATGTGCAGCAGCGTAAGATGAGCCTGATTCTCCTGGGCAAATGAAACCGCATAGGGGAATGCACCCAGCGAATGGGGCGAGAAGTCCGTTGCAAACAGGACGCGACGGAAGCGCGCGTCGTTGTGTGTGCCCGTGCGTACGCCTGGACCGATGGTAAGGACCGGGACTGGCGAACGGCGGAAGATTTCCTCGGCGACGGAGCCGAGAAGGAGTTTCTGCGCGCCCGTTCGACCGTGCGTTCCCAGGATAACCAAGTCGATGTGGTCATCCTTGATTGCTTGCTCGACAGAGGGCCAGATTGCGATGCCGCGCTCTATTGCGGTGTCATGAGGCAGGCCCGTGAGCTGCGATGCAAGCCGTTGCATCTCGGCCTGGGCGTACTCCTCCGCAGCTTCGATCGCGGCGACCGTGAATTCGGGCGTCGTGTAAACCGCCGGTGTCGGCAGCAAGACATCGAGTGCATGCACTTGGGCACCGTAGGCGCGAGCGATTGCGATTGCGAATGGCAGTGCCGCTTCGGAAGGCGCGGAAAAATCCGTTAGAAAAAGAATATTGCTCAGGCGAATGCGCGTTCCGGCTTCGAGTGCTGTCATACCCTCACCTCCTGTCAAATAATGGCGCGGAATTGTGAGAAATGTTGTGACAGGGGTCACAACTGCGCATGAGTCAGGTCACCGTGATATCGGAAGTGCACGGTACACGAATACCTTGCGGAAGCCAATTGTGACTCGTCGTTTTAAAGGGGAATCAGCTGGCACCCGAGGGAAGGCCTAGCTTAGCAGACGCTATTCTCCAACACTCTTTGGCTATTGCCCAATCCTCCTGGGCGTGCACGATCAGGATGCGAGCATCTGAATCGTGCTGGGCGATATCCTGATCAAGCGGTGATTGTGCGTTCCGTTTCTGGTCAAGTTTCAGACCAAGGTATCCAAAGTTGGATGTGGCCGCCGCGCGGACTTCCGCGGAGTTTTCGCCGATGCCGGCGGTAAAAACCAATGCATCGATTCCGCCGAGAACCGCCACCATCGCGCCTATAGAAGCGCGGAGGCGATGGATGAAGATCTCAAAGGCGAGCTTGGCGCGCGCATGACCTTTGCCCATCGCGGCCACGATCTGCCGCATGTCACTGGAGAATCCTGAAATTCCCAGCAGACCGGATTTCGTGTTCAGCAATTCGTCGAGGCGCCGGCCTGTGAGTTTATCTTGGCGCATCAGGTAAGTGAGGATGCCCGGGTCGACCGAACCTGACCTGGTGCCCATCATCAACCCGTCGAGCGGAGTGAAGCCCATCGTGGTGTCCACACTATGGCCATTTTGAATGGCTGCCAGCGAGCAACCATTGCCCAGATGGCAGGTTACGAGCCTGAGAGAGGCCAGATCCGCGCCGAGGAGTTGCGCGGCGCGCTCGGCGCAGTACTGATGATTGATTCCATGGAAGCCATAGCGGCGAATTCCCTTGGAAAGCCATTCATAGGGGCCAGGATACACAAATGCGGGCTCAGGGAGTCGGCTATGAAATGCGGTATCAAATACGGCGATTTGCGGAAGTGGACCCAATTGCTGCTCGATAATCTCCATTCCCTCAAGCTCGGCGCGATTGTGAAGCGGCGCGGAGGCCGCGAGGCGGGCGAGGACAGTCCGAACCGCTGAAGTGACGACAGTGGGTTGCTGATAATCGCGACCGCCGTGTACGACGCGGTGCCCCACTACGGCAATATCGGAAGCTGACGAAATCGCACGCGTTTTTCCGGTCCACAGGGTATTGAGGAGCAGTTCGATAGCCTGCTTGCGCGAATTGACCTTGATGCGATCTTTAAGGCTTGCACCCTGCGAATCGCGGACTTCAATTTCGGCTTGGTCCTTTTCACCCTGTTGCTTGCTCCATTCGATTTTGCCCTGCCAGAGCGGTTGCGGCGGATGTTCCGGAATGGCAGCGCCAACCTCGTAGAGACAGCTCTTCTGGCTGCTCGAACCAGAATTGAGGACCAGTATCTTCATCGTCTAGCCGGGCCATTTCCAATTCCGTATTTCCGGGAGGTCATCGCCGTACTCGCAAATATATTGCTTGTGGTCGACGAGCTTGTTTTGCAGCAACTGTTTGAAGTGGGCGCCAATACGCTGGATCCGCGGCACGCGGTCCACGACGTCTCCGGCCAGATGAAAACGATCGAGATCATTGAGCACGGTCATGTCGAAGGGAGTTGTGGTAGTGCCTTCTTCCTTGTAGCCCCGAACGTGCAGGTTATCGTGATTGGTGCGCCGGTAGGTGAGCCGATGGATAAGCCACGGGTAGCCGTGATAGGCGAATATGATCGGTTTGTCCACGGTGAAGAGAGAGTCGAAGTCGCGGTCAGAAAGACCATGTGGATGCTCTGTGGAGGGCTGAAGCGTCATTAAATCCACGACATTCACTACGCGGATCTTGATGTCTGGGAAGCTTTGTCGCAGCAGGTCCACGGCCGCAAGGGTTTCGAGAGTTGGAACATCACCCGCGCAGGCCATAACCACATCAGGCTCGCCTCCTTGGTCGGTGCAGGCCCACTCCCATATCCCGATGCCGGCACTGCAGTGCTCAACAGCGGATTTCATGTCCAGCCATTGCAAAGCCGGTTGTTTGCCGGCAACAATCACGTTGACATAGTTACGGCTGCGCAGACAGTGGTCCGCCACTGACAGCAAGGTATTGGTGTCCGGAGGCAGATAGACGCGCACGATGTCCGCTTTCTTGTTGACGACGTGGTCGATGAATCCGGGGTCTTGATGTGTGAAGCCGTTATGGTCCTGGCGCCAAACATGGGAGGTTAACAAGTAATTCAAAGAAGCGATCGGCCGGCGCCACGGTATTTTTCGCGTCACCTTGAGCCACTTGGCATGCTGATTGAACATGGAATCCACAATGTGAATGAAGGCTTCGTAACAAGAGAAGAACCCATGACGGCCGGTCAAGAGATAGCCTTCCAACCAGCCTTGGCACATATGCTCGCTGAGCACTTCCATCACGCGGCCCGTCGTCGAAAGATGTTCGTCGGTCGGCAGGGTTGGCTCCATAAACACTTTGCCGGTCGCTTCGTACAACGCGTCGAGGCGGTTCGAAGCGGTCTCGTCCGGGCCAAAAACGCGGAAGTTCTGTGATTCGGCGTTCAGCTTCATTACATCGCGAAGAAATGTTCCTAAAACCCGTGTGGCTTCAGCAATCTCGATGCCCGGTTTGGGAACTTTGACTGCGTAATCGCGAAAATCCGGAATGTTGAGGTCCTTCAGCAGCAGCCCGCCGTTGGCATGCGGATTGGCGCCCATTCTGCGATCACCCTTTGGCGCGAGTTCCGCAAGTTCCGGGAGAAACGTCCCGTTCGCATCGAAAAGTTCTTCGGGCCTGTAGCTCTTCATCCACTCTTCAAGGATTCTCAGATGTTCCGGCCTTGAAGCGAGGTCTGTGACGGGAACTTGGTGGGCACGCCAAGTGTCCTCGACCGGCTTGCCATCAACCACTTTGGGTCCCGTCCAACCTTTGGGCGTTCGCAGGATGATCATGGGCCAGATTGGAATGCCCGTGGATTGTTTCGTGCGTGCCCTATTTTGAATCGCTCGGATTTGCCCAATGACCGCGTCAAGCGTACTGGCCATCAATTGGTGCATGACCTCGGGTTCACGGCCTTCCACGAAATAGGGTTTGTAGCCATAGCCAGTGAAAAGCTGAGTCAATTGCGCATCATCCATGCGACCGAGAATAGTTGGATTGGCGATCTTGTAACCGTTCAGATGCAGGATGGGGAGAACAGCACCGTCGCGCGCGGGATTTAAGAATTTGTTCGAGTGCCAGCTGGCGGCGAGCGGACCCGTTTCAGATTCGCCGTCACCCACAACGCAACATACGAGAAGGTCAGGATTGTCAAACGCGGCACCGTAGGCGTGGGCGATCGAATAGCCGAGCTCTCCTCCTTCGTTGATCGATCCCGGCGTTTCCGGCGCAACATGACTCGGAATGCCACCCGGGAAGGAGAATTGTTTGAACAATTTCCCCAGACCTTCTTCAGTCTGCGAAATATGAGGGTAGAGTTCGCTGTAGGTTCCCTCCAGGAATGTGTTCGCCACCAAGCCCGGTCCGCCGTGACCGGGACCAGTAATGTAGACGACGTTCAGGTCGAGCTTCTTGATCAGACGATTAAAATGAAGATAGATGAAATTCAATCCCGGCGTCGTGCCCCAGTGGCCGAGGAGGCGCGGCTTGACATGTTCAATTTTCAGCGGCTCGTGCAACAACGGATTCTTGAGAAGGTAAATTTGGCCAACGGACAAATAGTTTGCCGCGCGCCAGTACGCGTGCATCTTGCGCAGTTCTTCTGTGGACAAGGGGGCTTTTGATTGTTCGGGGGCTACGGAACCAGGAGATGCAGCAGCAGCCATAAGGTTACCCTCCTTCAGTTCGAACGAATCATTAGCAATCGGATCCGCAGAGAAATCATACCGCAGCAGCCACTACGCAGGGCGCATTTCTCCGAACTGGAACAAATCGCTGCGAGTTGATTGCACAGCAGCGCAATGGGGATGAACCGATGGACCATATGCGTACAGATAAGTACGAACGTATCGCCCTAGTTATGTGTCGTCAGCATCTTTTCGGCTTCGGTGATTGGGAGCTCCGGACGTAGAAGCTTGAGCTCGACGCCGAATTGTTCTTCGTAAACGAGGGTGAAGATACAGGAACAGCGTTCACAGAGCCAAAAATGTTTGACCTGCTGAGGACCCTTGGAAGAATCACTCGCCGGAGCGCTTCCGCCTGTGGAAACCTGGGCCGGTCCGAAGCGGAAGAACTTGCCTCCTCCAAACCAATGAAAGGCAGTCGGGCAGATTGGATTCGCACATTTTGGGTATAGCTTCCGATATAGGGGAATGCCCTTCAACCTTTCACCGCTAGAAGCCAAACGTTTGCTCGCATCGCCACGAAAAGCTCCGCGTTCTTCTTCCAGCCGCGCAATAATGGCTCGCAGCCAGGTTTGGACTGTTTCCCCAGTCTGCTGCTCATCGCCCCAGCGATACAGCGAATCCAGTGTCTCACCGTCAGAATTGAAAGGGATGTGCCGACATGGAATCTTTGCCTGTCGAAAGGCCGGCGGCACTAGTTGCATCAGAACGCACTCGCTGCACGGGGCGGGTTGATCTTTCGAGTTGCGATTCATGCAAGTGGGAGAATCTTCGAAAATGAACTGAGGCCTCCACGGTTCGCGCGCCCAACGGTTGTAACCGCCTTTCTCTAAGAATTCCAATTCGAATATCAGAACATCTAGAAGATCGCGTTCATCCTTCTTCATGGCCCGACCCCTTCAGCTTGAACTATCTGCGTTTCGCAAATGAGACGGCGGTGACCTGTGTCACGCAAGGAAGTGATAACCGTCACTTGCAGGCCAGGAGACTGAGCACAGACTTACATAGGGAGTGCGGGGATATGGTGGAGAATAGATCAGCCCGCTTCAGAATCGTTCCGCGCGGAAAGGGGTGTACAATATGGCTTGGCTCTCCTATGCGTGCTCCCTACGGTCTCGAAATAATCGAGAAATGCATAACGTGTCCCCACCGGGAGGACCGGCTCTTTTGCAATCTCCCCCCGGCGGCTGTGCAACATCTTTCGACGATCACGTCAGCTTCTTCGTATCCGAAAGGGGCCACGCTCTTCGTGGAAGGACAGGCGGCGCGCGGCGTCTTCATTCTGTGCAACGGGCGCGTGAAACTCTCAACGTCTTCGACCGATGGGAAAACGCTGATCGTAAGGATTGCGGATCCCGGAGAAGTCCTGGGATTGCCAGCCACGGTTACTGGGAAACCGTATGAACTGACGGCAGACGTGATCGAGCCCACGCAGGCGAATTTTATCTCGCAGACGGATTTTCTGGCTTTCCTTCGCAAACACGGTGAGGCTTCCCTGCGCGTTGCGCAACAATTGGGCGAAACTTACCACGCTGCTGTCGCTGAGATGCGGTCCATCGGGCTCTCGCATTCGGCGGGAGAAAAACTGGCACGTTTTCTGCTCGACTGGTGCGCGAACAACGGGAAGGACAAAGGCGAGATTCGCGCCAAATTGACGATGACGCATGAGGAGATTGCACAAACGATTGGCGCATCGCGTGAGACGGTCACGCGACTCTTCGCCGACTTCAAGAAAAAGCAGTACCTGGAGATTCAAGGTTCTACGCTTGTGATCCGCAACAAGTCCGCCCTCGAAAATCTAAAAGGTCCTTCAGGATAGCCTCTCTGTTCTGCACTTTTGGGCGGCGTTTTTCTCGTGATGTCGGTCACAAGAGATAGTGACGCGCGTCACGGGGGCTAAGTCACTTCTGATGTAGCATCTGGCCGGCATATGCACTTCGAATCTTTGATAAAGCGAAAGGTAGGAAAATCATGAGTGGAAAGAAAAACCTCCGAACGAGCATGGGAATCGCGATAGCGATGCTAGTTGGCATCTTCGCCGGCGCATGGATGTGGATGCCACCTCTTGGCCATGCCGCGCCTCCGCAATCGGTCGCGGGCTATACGGTTCAGGCCGGCTCTGGCGGCACAGTGTCGGGAAAAATTCTGTACGCAGGGAAGCCGGTGCGGCCGAAGAAGGTTACGGTGACGCAGGACAGAGAGGTTTGTGGAAACATGAAGGAGATCAGCCCGGTGCAAGTTGAGCAGGGCGGTGTCGCCGATGCGGTTGTCTGGATTGACGACGTCACGCACGGGAAAGCCTTTGCGTTTCCTGCCGCGGCGATTGACCAGAAGGGCTGCATGTTCATGCCGCACATTCTGTTGATGGCGCCGGGACAAGTGAAAGTGCTGAACAGCGACAACGCCGCTCACAACGTGCACATTTACGCCAAGGCAAACCGCAGCTTTAACCAGGTGATGCCTCCCGGATCCTCGCCGCTCGAAATCCCCCTGTTTCGCCCGGACACCGTAATCGTCCGTTGCGATGTGCACAACTGGATGCAAGGGTACATCGTCGTCGCGAAGAATCCCTACTATGTGCTAAGCGGAAGCGGCGGCAGTTTCACGCTTACTGACGTACCTCCCGGCACCTACCATTTGAAAGTGTGGCAAGAGACTCTTGGAACGCAGGAACAGACCGTCACCGTGCAAGCCGGACAAACAGCAAGCGTCAATTTTACGCTCAAGTAATCTTTCAGACGCGAGAAGGGACGAAAGAAATCGTTAGGAGCGAGGCCGTCACGATGAATCTGCGGAATAAGAAGATTGACTCGGTCTATCTCTTTTTGTTCATGGGCATGGCAGCGTTCTTTGTGTTGATTTTTCCCACGCGCAGGGCGCAGGCCGTCCCCAGTTTCGCTCGCCAGACAGGCCTCGCCTGCAGCTCCTGCCACACGAATCCACCAGAGCTGACTCCGCTGGGACGCACGTTTAAACTGAACGGCTACTCCATGACGGGAATTAAAGTCATCACATCGCCACCGGAAAAAGAAAAAGCCGGCTTGACCCTTCTATCGAATCTTCCGCTGGCCGTTTTATTCGAGGTTTCCAACACGGGAACAAATCGCCCGCAGCCGGGAACGCAAAACTGGAATTTTTCTCTTCCGCAGGATGTTTCCCTGTTCCTTGCGGGGGCCTACGCGAGTCACTTGGGCGGCTTTGTGCAAGCGACGTATCACACGCAAAACGATCACTTCAGTTGGGACAACACCGACATTCGCTATGCACAGAATCGCCTCGTCAAGGGGAAAACATTGGTCTACGGAATCGACCTGAATAACAACCCCACGGTCGAGGACCTTTGGAACGACACGCCCGCCTGGGGTTTTCCGTGGATTTCATCCGCCGCCGTCACCACGCCCGCGGCTGTGCCCATCATCGACGGCCCGCTTGGCCAGGATGTCGCTGGCGTGGGGGGCTACGCCATGTGGAACGACCACCTGTACGGCGCCGCCACCGTCTATCGCTCTTCCCATCTGGGACAACCGCTCCCGAATCCCGGCACTAATTTTAATTTCAACATTCAGGGCGCAGCACCGTACTGGCGCGCAGCCTGGCAGCAGACCATGGGCAACAGTTATTTGGAGTTCGGAACCTACGGTATGCACATGCGATCCACGCCAAGTGCCGTCGTAGGGCCGGAAAATACGTATACGGATTTCGCTGTGGACTCACAATTCGAGCGTGTTCTTCCGAAACTCCATGACAACTTAATCAGCTTGCACGGCACCTATATCCGGGAAAATTCCAATTTGAATGCGAGCAGCGCGAGTTTTATCCCGCACCACTTGAATACCTTTCAAGTGAACGCTGTCTACCATTTCGGCTACCGCTACGCGCCGGCATTCGGATATTTCGCCACCACGGGAAATGCGGACCCGCTGTTCTACGCACCCGCTGCGCTGACGGGCAGCGCGAACGGCAGTCCGAACAGCAAGGGTTACCTCTTGAATTTCACCTATTGGCCCGTGCAAAACGTACGTTTGGCCATTCAGTACACCGGCTATACTCAGTTCAACGGCGCGGGCACGAACTACGATGGCGCGGGGCGAAATGCCGGGGATAACAGCTCGATGTATCTCTATCTGGGCCTGATCTTTTAGCAAGGAAGCGAGCGAGGGTTATCTTCGCGTACTGGCGGGAAATTGCGACGTGCCGTGCTCCCATGTGGAAGCCCGCGAGTTCTCGATATGAGGAAAGGCAGGTTGCGAAAATGACACACGGAAACGGGAAAACAGGAATCAGGGTGCGCGCAGCGGTGCTTTTCCTGGTCAGCCTGGGATTTGCGTCGGTGATCCCCGCAAAAACCGCGAAGCCTTCTCATCGCTACGCTGTCGGCGCCACGTCGTCCGGAGCGGGCCAAATCACGGGCAAAATCTACTTCAAGGGATCCAGACCAAAGCTGGCGCGGATCGACATGAAAAAAGATCCCGTGTGCGTGTCAGAGCACTCGGAAACTGTGTACGCTCAGGACGGCGCCGTCAACGATAATGGAACGCTTCCCAACGCTTTCGTTTACATCAAGGAGGGCAGTGTAGATCTGGCGCGGCCTGCTCCGAGCAATTCTGTGGACCTCACCCAGAGAGGTTGCATGTACGAGCCGCACGTTCTCGGCATCATGGTGGGTCAGCCGCTTCAGGTTCTCACGCTCGATCCCACGACTCACAACATCCACGTGGTTGCCAAAATCAACCGCGAATGGAACGTGACGCAGCAGCCGGGTTCACCATCGGTGATTCGTAGGTTTACACACCCGGAAATCATGATCCCTGTGCATTGCAACGAGCATCCGTGGATGAAAGCCTACATCGGGGTGGTGAGCAATCCCTTCTATGCCGTGACGGGCAGCGACGGAAGTTTTGCCATCAAGGATGTACCGCCCGGGGAATACACTTTGGCGGTTTGGACGGCGACCTTTGGAACGCAGGAGCGAAAGATCGTCGTGCGGCCGACCGAAACAGCGACCGTCGATCTGACATTTGAAAGCCGTTAAAGCTCGTACAGCCAACGGCTGTGGCTTAGCGTTGCACCTTGGGGCTTGTTAAGCAATCAGCGGCGCTTCGCCTCGCGGATCGAAGTGGCGAATTGACGACTCCTGGAACCGCAGGCTTTCCCCGTTTCCTTTAGCAAGCGTTGTTGTTCCTTCTTGCCCGGACTCTCAAATCCGGCGAGGGCACAAAAGCAAAGACAGCCCCGGAGAATACGAAAGCGGCCGTCACTTGAATGAACCCCAGTTCGCGTTGCCTGTTTCGCCTCACAAGGCGCTATGCGTGCCCGCGTCACTTGCGTTCTCAGTTAAGCTATGTTTATATCCGCTGAACTTCACCTTGTGCTTGGGAGGCTTCCATGGCGAATGCTGATCTACGCCCGATGACCATCGGTGAAGTTCTGGACCGTACATTTCGGTTGTACAAAAGCGAGTTCTGGCTGTTTGCTGGAATTATGTCTTTGCCATTTTTCGTGTTGCTTATCTTTAACGTTTCAATCGGCTGGCTGACTCGCGCACAAGTCGTTACGGTTGGCGCACCTCATGCCCCGGCGCCAACTTCCCCAACAGTGATCGTAGCCGCCATAGGCGGAGGGCTGTTGGTCCTTATCTTGACGTTTATCCTTTCAAGCATCGGACAAGCGGCAACGATTTTTGCAGTTTCCGATCTTTATTTGGGAAGAAAGGCTAGCATTCGCGGATCTTTCGGGCAAGTTCGCGGGCATATCCTCCAAGTGATGGGCGTGATTTTTCTGACGTTCTTGCTGGTCTTCGTCGGATTAATATTGCTAATCATCCCGGGAATCATTCTCGCATGCCGAACGGGCGTAGCGGTTCCGGCCGCTATGCTTGAAGATAAAGGCCCGAGTACGGCGATCAGCCGTAGCATGGAGCTCACTAAAGGTTTCGCCATGCAAATCTTTTTGATTTTTGTGCTGACTTGGGTGCTCGCCGTCATAGCGGGTGTGATTCTCCAATTGCCATTTACGCTGATGGCGGCGACACCGCGACCTCATGTTTTGCCTTTTGGCCTGGTCATGCTGCAGTACGCAACCGGCTTTATATCGCAAGTGCTTGTAGCGCCAGTCGGAGCCATCTCCTTCTCCCTGATGTATTACAACCTGCGGGTGCGCAAGGAGGCTTTCGACTTGGAGCATCTTATGGGGGCGCTGGGGTCGGGCCCGAGTCCGAGTGGAACCGCGCCAGGTACTGTGTTGCCCGCCTAGTTCAAAGTGCGACGACATACAAATACAGCGGCTTCTACAAGGCTTATTGTTTCAGTTTGGGCTTGCATGCTGTTCTTTCTGGCGGGGTCACCGCTACTTCGGGCTCGCAATGCTCCGCCTGAGAATGAAACGACCAAACTCGATCTGAAAGCGTATGAAGCGGAACTCGAGCAGGACTCAAGCCTGATCGAGCGGATTAAGAATCAACCCCCAGAAATTTCCCGGTTTAGGAAATCGTTGCCCCGCGATTGGACCGTCGACACCGGAGGTACGGAGTTTCGCGTCCCGACCGAATGGCTCGATTCCGCGCTTGCGGATTTACAGACAAACCCGAAGAAGGCGAGCTCGGTGGTGCGAGACATCCAATTTCGCCTCGGGGAGATGCGCCGGTCAGCAACCGAACTGGAGAAACCACCGGGCGAAGCGCCAATGTCGCTGGCCCGTGCGCATTTAGAAAAAGTTTTCCAGCGGCGGGAATTTGAGGGTTTGGATGGTCCCAGTGCCTTGCAATTATGGGAAGCTCGAGTCGCGCGCTGGATCGACAGACAGCTCGTTCGCCTATTTCAGGCGTTGCACATAAGCGCCAAGACGGGGAATCTTTTGGCGTGGAGTGCAATTCTGCTCGCTTTTTTGGCGATTGTGTATTGGGTGTTCCGCAAGCTTTCAAGGCATGCGCGGATGAACGAAATGCCGTCTTTTGGCCCGTCTGCGCCGACCGATGCGCGTGTGTGGGTACGCGACGCGCTCGCCGCGGCTGAACGAGACGAATACCGGGAGGCTGTTCACTGTGCGTATTGGGCCGCAATTGCCAGGCTTGAAGATCTGAAATTGCTGGGGCGCGATCGATCCCGCACACCGAGGGAATCATTACGCCTGCTCGATTCGTATCCGAATGAGCAGGGCACGCTTCGAGATTTGACCGGCCGTTTCGAGTTGATCTGGTATGGCGATCGGCCAGCCTCGTCATCAGATTGGTCTGGGGCAAAAGCCCAATTGGAGAAATTTGGATGCCTCACGGCCTCGACCGCGCCGACCGCAAACTCCTGATCGGCGTTGGCTTTCTATTCGTCGTTCTAGTCGTCGTCTCGGCGATAATTTCTCCGCCGCAGATCACCGGAGCGTCCTCGATTCCGTCGAGTTACTCACCGTCGTGGGACGGCGCCAAAGGCGCGTTTCTGCTGCTCCGGGAACTTGGCTACGACGTATCCCGCTGGGAACATTCCCCAACGGAATTACCTCTCAACTCTGCAAACGAAGTCCTGATTCTCGCAGAACCGGCGCAGGCTCCGTCGGAAGAAGAACGCTTCGCCATCAGTGAATTCGTACAGAATGGAGGGCAAGTGGTGGCGATGGGCGCTTCGGCGAGCGAATTCCTGCCCAACGCTTCTAAATTTGAACAAGGCGATGCATTTGAAGAGAAAGAATCCTTCCATGCACTCGTGCCGTCGCCAATCGTGCGCGGAGCGCCCCAAATCACGATGACAGCGCCGGAAAATTGGGCCCCGGTATCGCTCCGGCAGATCGTTCTTTACGGTAACGAAGAAACTGCCGCGGTCGTAAGCTATCGATTTGGAAAGGGACAGGTCATTTGGTGGGCAGCTCCGACTCCGCTTACGAATGGAAGCATCCGTGATTCGGGAAATCTAGTTTTTTTTCTAAACTGCATCGGGGCGCCCGGCCGCGTCCACGTTTTCTGGGACGAATACTTTCACGGCGTGCGTGGGTCGCTTCTAGCGTTTTTTGTGCATACGCCGGCATTTTGGGGAGTGGGGCAATTCGCCTTGGTCTTCCTGGCCATCCTGCTCACCTATTCGCGACGATTGGGGCCGATTCGTCCTGCCGTAACGCAGTCCCGGCTTTCTCCGCTGGAATTCGTCGACACATTGGGCGATTTGTACGCGTCGGCGCACGTGGCATCCGCTGCGGTTGGAATTGCATATCAGCGCTTCCGGTTTATCCTGACGCGTAAACTTGGGCTTCCTGTGAATGCGTCTGTGTCAGATTTGGCAAAGAGCGCAAGCGAAAGCCTGGGATGGGAAGAAGCACCTCTGTTGCATACGCTCACGCAATGCGAGCTTGCGAGCAAGGATGCGAACTCGCACGCCGAGGGTTCGCATATCAAAGATCCGGTTCAATTGGTGCAGCAACTGCATGATTATTCAGCGCACCTGGAAGTGAAGCAGTCAACACAAGCGAAAGGCAAACAGAATGAATAAAGCGAACGAGCTCGCTTCCTACGTCCATGGAGAGTTCGCGAAAGTGATCGTGGGACAGAAAGAAGCCCTGGATCAATTGATGTTAGTGCTTATGGTCGGGGGTCATGCATTGCTCGAAGGTGTTCCCGGTTTGGCGAAGACGCTTGCCGTCAAGACGCTGGCGCACATTTTCGATTTGAAATTTCAGCGCGTGCAGTGCACGCCAGATTTGATGCCTGCGGACGTTTTGGGAGCGAATGTTTTCAATTTGGCATCCAGCTCTTTCACCCTTCACCCGGGCCCAATCTTCACCGATTTGCTCCTGGTCGACGAAATTAACCGCACTCCGCCGCGGACGCAGTCCGCATTGCTCGAAGCGATGGAAGAGCGACAGGTGACTATTGACGGGACGCGTCACGTACTCTCACAATTTTTCTCCGTGTTTGCGACTCAGAATCCTATCGAGTTTGAAGGCACGTATCCGCTGCCGGAGGCGCAACTGGACCGATTCCTTGTGAAGGTCCGTATTGGCTATCCCGACGCCGAGCAGGAAATCCAAGTACTGGAAAATTTTCAAAAGGGTTTTGACCCTCGCCAACTCGAAAATGCCGGTTTGCGAACCGTACAACCTGAAACGCTGCAAGCCGCCCGGGATGAGATTTTGCAGGTGCGCGTGGAACCTGCGCTGTTTCGCTATATCGTTACGCTGGTAGCCCGCACTCGGAACTGGCCCGCGGTGAGTTTGGGTGCCAGTCCTCGCGCCGCCGTGAATCTTCTGCTTGTCGCAAAGGCCATTGCCGCAACGGAGGGCCGGGACTACCTGATCCCGGACGATGTGAAGGCGGCAGCACGGCCCGTTCTGCGCCACCGCATAATTCTGAAACCGGAAGCCGACCTTGAGGGAATTACCGCTGACCAAGTGATTCGGGAAGTCACTAACGCGGTCGAAGTTCCCAAATGAACGAGCCAGCCCACCTGGTCCCCCCGACCGTTCGCGCGCGGGCAAGAGCGTCCTCGCATATTCCTTTCGCTTTTGGAAGACGCTTTTTTCTCCTGCTGCTTATCGGGCTCATATGGCTCGGACCAGCGTGGTCGGATCGCCGATACATCGCCGCAATGTTCTTATGGGACATTGCTGTCGTCCTTCTTTGGTTTTGGGACCTGACAAACATTCCGAAACCTGAACAGCTTGAAGTGCGCAGAATTTGGACCACGTCCGTACAACTTTCGATGGAAACGGGCATCAGGATCGAAGTTCAGAATGGAGGCAAATCTTCCATTTTTGCCGAAGTATTGGATGATGTCCCGCAATCCTTTCGTGACGAGGCACCGGAAATAGAAATTTCCGCACCGGCGGGCGAAACTGCGGACGCTACGTATTGGGTGCGACCGCGCGAGCGCGGGGATGCGCGGATGGGACATGTTTTTCTCAGATGCCAGAGCTCGTGGCGTGTCGCGGAACGATGGGCCGCTGCCGCGCTGGACCAAGCGGTCCGAATTTATCCGAATATAGATGAGTCCAAGCGCGACACAATTTATTTGATTCGGAGCCGCCAAGTGGCTCTGCAAGCTCGCCACAAACATCTGCGCGGCCAGGGGCGCGAATTCGAAAGCCTGCGCGAATATCGCGAAGGAGATGAGTGGCGGAACATATGCTGGAGTGCGGCGGCACGCCGGGGCAAATTAATTACGAAGACACACCAATTCGAGCGGAGTCAAACTGTATGGCTGGTGCTCGACGCTGGCCGATTGTTGCGTGCCCGCGTTCGCGGGTTGAGCAAGCTGGATTATGCAGTCGGCGCCGCGCTCGCTCTGGCGCAAGTCGCCCTATATTCAGGGGATCGTGTCGCGCTGCTGGCTTACGGGCGGCGGGTGCAACAACGGCTGCCTGCTGGCCGCGGCCCCACGCATGTACGCTCGCTGATCGAGGGCCTCGCGCAGGTTCACGCAGAAGAATTCGAAGCCGATCACGCGCGCGCCGCCGAGGTTTTGCTTTCGATGCAGAAGCGCCGCAGTCTGGTCGTTTGGTTCACCGATCTGGCTGAAACCGCAACAATACCTGATGTGATCGAGAGCTCCTCGCGGCTTGCGCGCCATCACTTAGTGCTGTTGACCGTCATCAGCCAGCCGGAACTCCGCCAGTTGCTCGAATTGCGACCAGAAAATGAGCCGGAAATGTACCACTACGTTGCTGCGCAAGAGATTGTGCATCGTCGCGACGTTCTTCTGCGGACGCTCCGCCAGTGCGGTGCACTTACGCTCGAAACTGAGCCGGCGAAGGTATCCTCCGCCGTCGTGAACCAGTATTTACTCGCAAAAGAGCGCGGCGCAATGTAGACGGGGTTTAGACTTTGCCCAGTGCGTCGGTCGTGGCGGTCTCTGCTGCTGGCGTTTTGGACGAAAGATAAAGGACGAGCAGCGTCCCCAATGCCGCAGCCAGCAGGAATTTGACGAGCGCGGGCAAGCTCGACGGGGAGACAAATCCTTCGATGAAGCCGGCGATCAGCAGCATGGGAATGGTGCCCAGCACCAGTCTGACGCTGCGCGCTCCAGCTTTCGCCAGCGATGCGCGCCGGGGCAATCTCCCCGGGAACAGCAGACCCCGCGCGATCCCCAAGCCCGCCCCGCCAGCAATGAAAATAGCAGGGAGTTCAAGCACACCGTGAGCGGCCACAAAGCTCCAGAGTTGCAGGCTCATGCCTTCTCTCCAACACGCTTCGCCGACCACGCCGATCAGCAACCCATTCAGCAACATCATCCAAACTGTGCCGATTCCGGCCGTAATTCCGAGCGCGAACGTCGAGAACGCCACCGTGAGGTTATTGGTGAGAATGGCGCTTGACGCCAGGGGCTTCACGGTGACAATCGATTGTGTCCACATCTTATGATGCTCGATCGTATCGATCATCCGACCGCCGAGCAGATATCTCGCGAACGATGGATCGGCCATGGCGACCAGAAACGCCGTCACGCCGGCAGCCAGAAAAATTATGAATGCCGTGAGCGTGTCGGACAAAGTTTCGCGGAAGATCGCGGGATAGCTGTCTTTATAAAAGGTCCAGATTCCCTTCGGTCTTGCGCGGCGGCCCATGTAAATAAGGTTGTGGGCGCGACCCATCAGCTGGTTGAGATAAATCGTTAGTTGCGTGCTGGTCACATCTTCGCGAACCGTGGAAAGGTCGGAAGCAGTCTGCCGGTATAATAAAGTCAACTCCTGCAGCTCGCTTGGCGTCAGGGCAGAGATACTCCGGCGAGCCTTTATGCCGACGAGATGCTCGAGCCGAGCCCAGTGCGGGCGTCGCTTTTCCAGCCACCGAGTGGAGATCAATGACGTCCTCTGCCGATAATCTTACCATTGAGACGCCGGAGCAAACCTCTCTCGAATTCCCGCTTGCTGGAGTAGGCAGCAGGTTCCTCGCGATGGTTGCGGATATGGGAATTCAATTCGTCGTCGCATCCATTGTTTTCGCAAGTGTTGCGCTTCTTCTTCCAGCCGTTCGATGGGCCACGGTGCTGGGTCCGCAATGGATGATTGCGGGCGTGGTTATAGCCTTGTTTCTGCTGAACTCTGGCTATTTTGCATTCTTTGAGGCGATCTGGAACGGGCAAACGCCGGGCAAACGTTACGCCCAAATCCGCGTTATGAAAGATGACGGACGGCCAATCAGCGCTTACGATTCCATCGCACGAAACTTGCTGCGGATCGTCGATGAGTTGCCGGGAATGTATGCCGTCGGCGTAATCAGCATTCTTTTCAGCAAAGAAAACAAGCGCCTAGGCGATTATGTTGCAGGTACGGTTGTAGTTCACGAAAAGGCGATTCAAGAGGCCCGGCCTTTCCTCGAAATAAAATCCGAAGCCTCAGGGCCAGTCTACGATACTTCCCGGATCACACTGGACGAGCTGCACCTGATTGAAACATTCCTTCATCGGCGTGATAGCTTTGATCCCGCGCTTCGGAGTTCCATTGCCGCCAGAATCTCTGTACGCATCGGCGAAAAGGTGGATGCTCGCGTTTTGGGATGGCCGCACACGGAAAAGTTCCTCGAAAGCGTTTACGAGCAATACCGTTCCGCCGGGCGCTTCCGTTCTTAACCCTGACTGCAGCAGCGAAAGTGGAGCGCCACAAATAAAACCTCATGTCGCAAACTTTTGAAAGTCAAATACGAATGGCGGGGAGTTTGTAACACGGCCGAATCCGGCTAAACTGTTGGCCTGATGGCGAAGGTTTATGCAGGGACGTCGGGGTGGTCCTACCCGAGTTGGAAACCGCAGTTTTATCCGGCCAAGCTCGCTTCGGAAAAATTCTTGAGCTATTACTCGACGCGCCTCAATTCCGTCGAAGTGAATTACACATTTCGACGCTTTCCCACTGAAAGCCTGTTGTCGCGTTGGGTTTCAGCGACGCCTGAGGAATTCAAGTTTGCGGTGAAGGCGCACCAAATGATCACCCACATCAAGCGTTTGCGCGAAGCAAGCGAGTGGATGGCTCGATTCATCGATTCAGTGAAGCTGTTACACGAGGAAAATCGGCTGGGTCCAATATTGTTCCAATTGCCGCCTTACTTGAAATGCGATCTGGACCTGCTGGCCAATTTCCTTGAGGAGATCCCGCCTTCGGTGCGGGCCGCCTTTGAGTTCCGGCACGAGTCTTGGTTCTGCGACGAAGTGCTCGCGGCCCTGCGCCGTCGAAACGTCGCCCTTTGCGAAGCGGAGAGCGACAAACTGGAGACTCCGAACGCGGAGACGGCGGATTTTTCTTACCTGCGACTGCGCAAGGAGAACTATTCGACGAAAGCCCGTGAAGCTATAGGGAAAAGAACAAAGCAACTTGCGAGACGGGGCGACGTTTTTGTGTATTTCAAGCACGAGGATTCGCCCGCGGGCGCACTCTACGCGGAAGCATTGCTTGGGATGTTTGATGCGGCACCTTAAGGGTTGTGCGCGCTTCAGTGCTCGGCATGTCTTCGGTACGTCTTCGGAGCCCACGAGGGCGAATGCCTAAGGGGTTTTAGTACTTTCGTACCGCGTTTTTGCCTCGAAAAAAGTGACTTGGCTCCTATCGACCTTCCCCAGCCTTTTGCCCACAATGGAGCCATGTCAAACACAAATGTACTTCTCGCACAAACGTGGGTTGAGCGGCATTGGTGGTGCGTGGACTGTCGCGTTCCGACAGACCTAGACCGGCATGGACGCTGTGGTAGCTGCGGATCAGATGCGGTGGACATGATGATCCGGCCGAATCCAATGGGGAAAGAGATGCGACCGGCCCCGACCGTCTTCGAACGCCTGCCACAGTACAGCCGCACGTCGTAGTTTTGTAGCTGGGGGCTTCCTTGCCTTTTCGGTTGGGCCTAGGTTACGCCTACGTGCTGGTTGTCGTTTTTGGCGCCAAATGGGCGGCGATGCAGCAAAAAGCAACTTCAAGATTGTGAGTACCGACTTACGAGCGTTTGCCAATCGGCTTGCTTTCCGCCGTGGGCTTCTTGCGGTCGGCCGCGTTCCAGTCGTCAGGCGGAAAGGCGATATGCCAGAAGTATCCTGCTGGGCGAGTGAATTCAATCCCGGCTTGAATTTTGCCGCCTCCGGATTGGCCGATGTAAGCTACGCGGCATTCGATTTCCTCTTGGCTTTTTGCATTGGTCAGCGTGAGTTTCTGCCCGCGATCCACCATTTTGGATAAAGGGATCATGCAGCCGTGAGCGTTCACGGATTCGGTGGAAGATCTCTCCTCGAATGTATCTGCGCCTTGTTGCCCTTTTACAATCACAGGCATGGCGATATAAACGCGCTTGCTCCTGCGCGCGTCGCGTCGTGGGTCAAGGACATTCGATTCCGCCGGAGAGGAAGCTGAATCCGTTTCCTCTGAGGTAACCTCTTTGGTCGGAGCAGACACGCCCCGGCCAGCAAACATTTTTTCCCAAGCCATGGATGCCCCCCAGCGGATGATGCCCTGCTTCCGCCCTCGGAAAGAAGATTCTGTGCCGCCGCGTATTCATTCAGTCACTTCCCCTGAGTGGTTGAATCTGCATCGTATTGCGTATTCGTGTTTCCTCGTACCTTGATTTCACAGCTTTGGCGCAAGCGGTGATAAAGTTGCCGCAGAATTCCGGATGTGAAAAACGTAAATGAGACCTCCGCGAGAAACTGGCGTGCCGTTTGCAAAACGAATCGGGCTCTCTGGTCTCGCGGCGCGGCTTGGCTTATTCGACGCCACGATGATCGTCATGGGCGGGATCATCGGCTCCGGAATTTTTATCAATCCCTACGTTGTGGCGCGTCAGTTACACACCGCGGCGCTCATCCTTGGAGCCTGGGTAATCGGCGGCTTGATCGCGCTGGCCGGCGCGTTTATTTATTCGGAGTTGGCCGCACGCATGCCGAAGGTCGGCGGGCAGTATGCGTATTTGCGCGAGGCTTATCATCCGGCGCTCGCGTTTCTGTATGGCTGGGTGTTGCTGCTCGTAATTCAGACCGGCGGGATGGCAGCCGTTGCCGTCACTTTCGCAAAATATTTTCTCGAGCTCACAGGATTCCGTTTGGGTGAAGGAGTCATCGCAACACTCGCGCTCGGATTGCTGACGATCATTAATTGCCTCGGTGTCCGCGTGGGTAGCACGGTGCAAAGCACGCTGATGGTGCTGAAGATTTTCGCGATTGCGGCCCTTGTGGGTTGCGGGGCGTGGTTCCTGATGCGAAATGGAACGGCGGCGCCAATGTCCAGTTCTGCGCTGCTCGATAGACCCCTATCGTTCAACTTGGTGACTGCGATGGGTGCCGCGCTCGTACCAGTACTTTTCGCTTATGGCGGATGGCAGACGGCAAATTTCGTCGCTGAAGAAGTGCGGGAGCCGCGCAAGAATCTGCCGAGGGCCTTGGTGACCGGCGTGATTGGAGTGGTGCTGCTGTATCTTTCCGTGAACGTTGTGTGCGTTTACGTGCTGGGGCCTGCGGGCCTCGCGGCGTCGACCACGCCTGCTTCCGCCGTGATGCGCGCGGCCTGGGGACCAAAAGGAGCAGCGGTGATTGCGGTCGGCATCGCCATTTCCGCGTTGGGATTTTTGAGTCAATCGATTCTGACTGCACCGCGCGTGTATTTTGCGATGGCAGAAGACGGATTGTTTTTTCGTTCGGTGGGCTGGCTCGATCCGCGGCGGCAGGTACCTGTTGTCGCCATAGCTTTGCAAGGAGTCGCGGCGATCATCATCGCGCTTTCCGGGCGGTACGACCAAATCTTGAGCTACGTGGTCTCGATGGATTTTCTGTTTTTCGGCCTGACGGCGACTTGCGTGTTTGCCTTTCGCCGCCGTGACTCCAGAGAAGGCGGGCGCACTTCCGAAAAAAGCCTCGCGCGGGTCCCCGGGCACCCCGTGACTACATTTCTCTTTGTCGCAACATCCTGGCTGGTTGTGATCAACACAATTTTCAAGTACCCGCACAACACTGCAGTAGGATTCGGGATTCTCTTGGCGGGCATACCAGTGTATTTTTTCTGGAGCGCACAAAGAAAGAAGAGGAGTAAAGAAACGTGACTACCCCGCGGAGACAAATTCGTTCGGCCTATTTAGAATGGGCAAAACTGCGCTCGCACGCCGAATTCACTTTGGCGACAAGCGGGATCGACGGCTATCCGTTGGCGCAACTGCCCGTAAAAGTCGAGGATTTGGAAATTTCCGCTGCAGGCAGTTACGGTTATCCTCCGCTACAAGAACGCGTGGCGAAAAAAAACGGCGTGAAACCAGAGTGCGTAGTGGCCGCGAACGGAACATCGATGGCAAATCATCTGGCGATGGCGGCGCTGCTCGAGCCCGGCGATGAAGTTCTAGTTGAGGAACCGACCTATGAGCCATTGCTTACCGTCGCGGAATATCTGGGCGCGAAAATCCGCCGTTTCCCGCGGCGTTTCGAAGATGGCTTCCAGGTGGATCCGCGCGAAATCGAACGTCACATGACGACGGCCACGCGGCTCGTCGTAATCACGAACCTTCACAATCCCAGCGGCGCACGGACTCCGGATTCAACATTGCACCTGGTGGGTCAAATCGCGCAGAGTCGCGGCGCACAGGTGTTGATTGATGAAGTCTACTTGGACGCGTGTTTTGACCCGAGCGCACGTTCCGCATTTCATCTGGGCCCGAATTTTATCGTGACGAGCAGCTTGACGAAGGCTTTTGGCCTTTCTGGCCTGCGCTGCGGTTGGATACTCGCTCCCGCGCCATTAACGGAGCAAATGTGGCGGATCAATGATCTCTATGGCGTGATTCCGGCGCATGTGGCGGAGTTGTTGAGCGTGGTGGCTATCGACCATTTGGCGGAAATCGCGGAGTACGCCCGCAAGCGGCTGGAAGCTAATCGCCCCCTGCTTAAAAGTTTTCTCGAATCGCGCAAGGATTTGCTCGCTATCCGCGCGGAGGCAGGAACAATTTCGTTTCCCAACGTTGTCGCAGGCCGCGTCGATGCCTTCTGCCAGCTTTTGCGGGAAAAATATGACACAAGCGTTGTCCCGGGAAGATTTTTCGAAATGCCGGACCACTTTCGCATCGGTATTGGCGGCAAGACGGAGATGCTTGCGGAAGGTTTGAAACGTGTTGGGCAGGCTTTAGACGAAATGGCCACTTGGGTCTGATGTTCGGACCGCACTGCGTGTCAATCCCCGGCACTTTAGAGCAGAGAACCCAGCGATTGCTTTGGTCGCAATAGACGAAGAAATGCCTTCGCTGGGTGCGAAAGCGGACGGTCACGTCGGAAGATCAAAAATAAATCGCGGCGCAGATGCATCTCTCGAATGCGAACCTCGATCAACTGGCCGCGCTCGACTTCCGCTTGCACGCACATTCGCGGCACGATCGCTACGCCCATGCCCATTTCGACAAATCGCTTGATGCTCTCGATGGTTGGCAACTCGACGCCCATGCGCAGTGGGACGTGATGACGCGCGAAAAGTTGAATGACGCGCTCGCGATACGGCGATGCCACAATGTGCGCGATGAATATCTCCTCGCCAAGCTCGCGAATCGAGATACGACGATGCTTGGCGAGTTTGTGGCGCGGATAGACCACGAAAGCAAGGCTGTCTCGCAACAGCGCCGCCGCGGACAGAGACGGTTCTGATGGCCGGTAGGACGCAATGCCGAGATCGAGACGGTAATTCAAAATTTCTCGAGGAATGTCTCGCGAATACACGCGATGGATGGCGATTTCGATTTTCGGGTATTTCCGGCGGAAACGCGCCAGCGCAAATAGAAGCGCGTGGATGGAACTTTCGTTCACTCCAAGTGAAAGGCGGCCGCGACGAAGGCCGGCGAGGTCTTCCAGGCTCCGTTTGGCCTCCTCGCGCAGGTTCAGCATTCGCTCCGCGTATTCAACGAGCAGCGTGCCTGCCTCGGTCAGCGTTCCCGCGCCCGTGCCCCGGACAAACAACGGCTGGCCGACCCATTGCTCCAACTTTCGCACGGAAATACTGATCGCGGGCTGGGTCCGATAGAGTTTTGCTCCGGCACGCGAGAAGCTGCGCTCACGCGCCACAGTCAAGAACACTTGCAGTGAACCTAAATCCATGTTGCCCTCGCAATGCACCTGTATAACCAATGCTTATAGCAACTGCAACAATTATAAATTGGACGATGGCCTCTGAATTGCGGTTCACTGGTTCCTTCACGCAGAGGGGGGAACTATGGACACAGTTCAATTCTTCGACACGACGCTTCGCGACGGCGAACAGTCGCCGGGCTTTTCGATGAATGCGAACGAAAAACTCCGCTTAGCGCACAAACTCGAGGAGTTGGGTGTGGATGTAATCGAGGCTGGCTTTCCGGTGGCGTCGTCAGGCGAGCTTGAATCCGTGCGCGCGGTTGCGGCGCAGATCCAACGCGCGCGGGTTGCAGCGTTGGCTCGGGCGCGCCGCGAAGACGTGGAAGCGGCGCTCGCTGCTCTTGAGCCTGCGGCGCGTCCACGTCTGCATATATTCCTGGCTACATCGGATCTGCATCTCCAAGCGAAGTTGCGTATTTCGCGCCAAGAGGCGCTCGATGCAGTATCGCGCTGGGTGCGCTACGGGCGTGAACACTGCGCCGAGGTAGAATTCTCGGCCGAGGACGCGAGCCGCAGCGACATCCGCTTCTTGCTCGACGTAATGGAGACCGCCGCCGAAGCCGGTGCGACAATCTTGAACATTCCCGACACGGTGGGCTACAGCACGCCGGAAGAATACGGCGCGATTTTCCATCGCGTGCGCAGCCACCTGGGCCGACGCGATGAAATTATCTTGAGCGCGCATTGCCATAACGATCTGGGCCTGGCAGTCGCAAATTCGCTTGCCGCGGTACGCGCGGGGGCGCGACAAGTGGAATGCACGATTAATGGTATTGGCGAGCGCGCGGGAAACGCGTCGCTTGAGGAGCTGGCCGTTGCGCTGGCCGTGCGCCAAAGCTTTTTCGGAGTGCGCACCAACGTTCACCTGAAAGAAATATATTCCGCGAGCCGCATGCTATCGGAAATCACGGGTGTGTCCGTGCCGCCAAACAAGGCAGTGGTCGGCGCAAATGCGTTTGCGCACGAAGCGGGAATCCATCAAGACGGAATTTTGAAAAATCCGCTGACGTATGAAATCATCCGGCCGGAAGCCGTGGGCGTTCCAGCACGGCGGCTGGTGCTGGGAAAACATTCGGGGCGCAACGCGCTGCGCACGCGCATCGAAGAACTCGGCTATCGGCTGAGTGACGCGGAACTCGCGCAGTGCTATCGAGCGGCCATGGGGCTTGCCGACGCAGCGAAAGACGTCACCGATCGCGATCTGCTGACGTTTGTGCATCAGGCGCGACGTGGACGCTTGGCTCCGAATGTGCCGGGCGAATCCGACGCGATGGCCGCCGCAAGCAAAATTCAATGACTGGTGTACGCAAGACGATCGCCGTTCTGCCGGGTGATGGAATTGGCCCCGAGGTTATTGGCGCTGCCATTTCCATCGTGGAAGAATGCGCACGTGGATTCGGCCATCGATTTCAATTTGTCGAGCTTCCCTTTGGCGGCGCAGCGATCGATGACTGCGGCCAACCGCTTCCAAAGGAAACGTTGGCGGCGTGTGACAAAGCCGACGCTGTACTTTTGGGCGCGGTCGGCGGCGCCAAATGGGACAGCCAGCCGCTCGACCGGCGTCCAGAAGCGGGCTTGCTTGGCCTTCGCAAAGCGCTTGGGCTGTACATCAACGTGCGGCCTATCCGGCTGCTCGAACCCCTTCGCGGAATTTCCCCGTTGCGAATGGGACAAGACGCCACGATCGACATGGAAATTGTGCGTGAACTCGCCGGAGGGATTTATTTCGGGCCGCGGCAAAATACTGGCTCGAATGGCGATGAAGTCGCATCGGATACGGAGATTTATTCCTCGAAGGAAATCGAACGCGTGGCACTGTATGCGTTTCGTCGCGCTGCCGCGCGCCGCGGGCAATTGGCGAGCATCGATAAAGCCAACGTGCTCGCAAGTTCCGGACTGTGGCGAAGAACGGTGCAGCGCCTCGCGAAAGATTTTCCCGAGGTGCAACTGGAATCTCTCTATGTGGATAATGCGGCGCTGCAAATCATCCTTCGTCCTGCGCAATTCGACGTGATGCTCACCTCAAATATGTTCGGTGACATCCTGAGCGACGAAGCCGCGGCGCTGGTGGGTTCGATTGGCCTGATTCCATCCATGAGCCTCGGTAAAGGCACGGCACTCTACGAACCGATTCATGGTTCCGCTCCGCAACTCGCGGGGAAAGATTTCGCGAATCCTATCGGCACAATTCTGTGCGCGGCGATGATGCTGCGCGAATCGTTCGGCCTGCCGGCGGAAGCGGCCGCAATTGAAAAGGCCGTCCTGAACGTGCTTTCCCATGGTTTTCGCACGCCGGATATTGCCAAAGCGGGAACGCAAACCATTGGGTGCACGGAAATGGCTACACGCATTCGCGGAGCCGTGGCTGAATCGCTCGCGGAAACGGAACGGTACGGCTGGGGCGTATAACGCGCTACGTTTTTCTGAGGACTAAACAGCTCGCGATCATGTCGTGCAGGGCCTGTTTTTTCGCCGTGAAACCCGCCATGATGTAGCCAATAAAAAGAGGAATTAGTCCCGTGATGAATTTTCCAAAAAAGCGGCCGCTGGCCCGCGCAAAGGAGACCGACTGATACTGCATGTCGGTAACGATTAATCCCAACGCCATTTTTCCCAACGTCCCCTGCGAGGCCGAACTTTCCATCCAGGCGTAGTAGAGCCAAACGAAGACCGTCATCCCCACAACGAACATGACGATCGCAAAAATCACCGTGCCCGTAAAAATTTCATCCGGAGTCGGATTCTCTGGCAGACGCCGAATCACCGCGATCACTCCCGTACCGAAAATCAGGACCACGGCAAAGACAAGCTCCGCGAACACCACAATCACCATATCAATCAAGTACGCAACAAATCGGAGCCAGAAACCCGCGTAGTAAAGTTGCGGGCCGGTCGCGACCGCAGGGAATGGGGCTGCTGCTGCCGCAGCAGGCGCCGCGATAGCCAGCGGTCTGCCGCACTGAATACAGAACGCAGAACCATCGGCGTTTGCTCTTCCGCAATTCGAGCAGAACATACTTCGTCACCTCGGCTGTTCGTGCACGCTAAATCTTCCGCAGCACCAGGCAGCCGGCCATCATGTCGTGCAGGGCCTGTTTCTTCTCAGTGAGACCAGCGCAGATGCAATCTATTGGGAAGAAGAGTAGCGCTCCAATAAGCGGCGCAATGCGAAATAGGATCATGCTGAAAAATCGCCCCGAAGCTTGGCCGAACGAGACACGCGTTCCAGAAAGGTCCGTCACATAAATACCTAGAGCTTTTTTCCCCAATGTCGCCTGCCAAGCTGAGCTTTCCATCAATGCGTAGTACAACCACTCCAGCACGATTGCCGCAAGCAGAATCCGAAGAAGCAAACCCGTGCCGAGAAACCGTGCGAGAGCATCTGGCGTTTCTCGCGGAAAGGCGCCGACCGACCGTAGGAAGCCCGAACCGGCAAGACTAGAAATAACTACAAACCCAAGCGGAATTCCCAAAATCAACGCGTCAATAATGTACGCGACAAAGCGCAGCCAAAATCCGGCGTAAGCGGTCGCGCGTGAGGGCGCGGCTGCGGCGTACCCAGGATACGCGGGCGCAGTTATCGGCGGCGCGATGGGCGGCGGAGAAACCGCCTCGGGCGAAGGCGGCACAAAGCCCCCGCCGGGTGCGAGGGGAATGCCGCGCGGCGCGGCTGGCGCGCTGCCCGTCGTCTGGCCGCACGAAGGACAAAACGCGGCCGTGTCCGCCACTTGTGTGCCGCATTTCGAGCAAAACATACATCCTCCTCAGTCAATCGTTCAGAAAAGAATTTCGGGCATCGTACGTTTCCCACGGCACAAGGTCAACTGCGAAAACTCATCCTGCCGCCGAGCCAGGAGCGGATTGCGCGCGCAGGCGGCTGTTGCGTACACTGGGCGCTGCACGGTTCGTTCCGCTATGGCCGTTGACTCATGATCATGATACGGAGGCGATGCCAATGAAGTTGCATTTTCGGCGTGGAATTCTTGCTTTGGGAACTGTACTCGCAACAATTACGCTATTCGCGGCGGGTTATGCGCTGGGAAGCAATCGCTACGGCCAGCCGAAAACGATCATCCACGTGGTCGAGGTGCAGTGGCGGCCCGGCGTGACGGACGCGCAAAAACAGCAAGTGGTCGATGGCGTCCGGAAAATGGCTGCTCAAATTCCGGGAATCGAAAATATCTGGCTGAAGCC
>Ga0307373_10000811_pt1 | contig 60089 bp, 48 predicted proteins | sample OX2MG_FD_202534 | JGI IMG/M metagenome (GOLD analysis project Ga0307373, IMG submission 202534) | Soil microbial communities from Risofladan, Vaasa, Finland - OX-2 | ecosystem: Environmental > Terrestrial > Soil > Coastal area > Acid sulfate soil | place: Finland: Risofladan, Vaasa | collected... | reverse complement strand
CCCAGGAAGAAAATCCTTGATCTTCTCCCACTGCAAATCACTCAATTCATACCGGCTAGGCGACATACAACCACTTCAGCAGCAATCAATCCCGCTGCAAAGTGCATATGTCGATACGGCCTAGGCCGCGGCGCTGGGCGCGGATGCGGGCTGGAGGGTGAGGTCGGCGTAGACGAAGCCGTCGCGCTGGACGACCTGACCGGATTCAACAGGGACAGGCTGAGCAAAACAGGGGCCGGCGTAGACGCAGGTGTGGAATTCGCCGCGTTCGCCGCAGGGGTCGACGTGCGCGGGCAGGTCAGCGAGGAGCGAGGCGTCGAAATCGCGGCCGCAGAAGGACAGGGGAAGCTGGCCGGGATCGACGCAAACGAGTTTTGCGCGGAGACCGGCGGTGATCATTTCGCGAGCGAGCTCGGCGGTGGGGATCTCCCAGACGGGAAAGAGCGGTTCAATGCCGGTGGAGGCGAGCTGGGCTTCGCGATAGGCGCGAATGTCGGTGAGGAAGAGGTCGCCGAAGGCGATGGCGTCGACGCGCTCGGCCTTTGCGCGCTGGATGGCCTCGGCCATGCGCTGCTCATAGACGGCGTTTGGGCAGGGCCAGGGGAGCGGGACGATCCAGAGCGGCAGACGGGCGGCCTGGGCCTGGGCTTCAAGGATGGTGCGGCGTGTGCCGTGCATGGCGACGCGGTCGAACTGCGTGTTGAGCGTGGTGAGCAGGCCGATGATTTCGATGCCGGGCTGTTGACGGAGAAGATGGAGGGCCCAGGCGCTGTCTTTGCCGCTGCTCCAGGAGAGAAGGACGCGCTTCATGCAGCGATGATAACCGGGCGGCGCGGAGAGAAGATCTGGAACGCGACGATTTTCGCCAAGTGCTGTTGAAGGGAACAGCGGCAGGATTCGGCAGAAGCGGGGCGCGATGGCCCCGCTTTTTTGTGGTTTCGAAACTGGAGTTTGTGGTTTCCCAGGTCTCAAAATCGAGACCTGGGGCGCCCAAAGTTCGTACAGTTTCAAGCGGTCAGAGTCCGAGTGGCGACGGTTTGAAACGGGGCGTTAGCTGATTTCGAGGACGTCGGGAGCGGCAGCGGCAGCGACTTCAGCGCGCTCCATGAGTTTTTGCGCGATGGCGTAGAACTCGGCGGCCTGGGGGCTCTTGGGGCCGGCGAGCGCAACGGGCAGTCCGCGGTCGCCGCCCTCGCGGATGGCGGGGATGAGCTCGATGGAGCCGAGGAAGGGAATGTTGAACTGCTGCGCGGTGCGCTCTGCGCCGCCTCTCGAGAAGATGTCAATGACCTGGTGGCAGTGAGGGCAGGTGAAGAAGCTCATGTTCTCGACGATGCCGAGGACTTCAACGTGGACCTGAGCGAACATCTCGAGGGCCTTGCGCGCGTCCTGGAGGCTGACGTCTGACGGCGTGGAGACGACGACTGCGCCGGTGAGCGGGACGGTCTGGACGAGGGAGATGACGACGTCGCCGGTGCCGGGAGGCAGGTCGATGAGGAGATAGTCTAGTTCACCCCAGTCCACCTGCTGGAGGAACTGGCGGATGATCTGGTGAAGCATGGGTCCGCGCATGACGAGTGGCTTGTCGCCGGGGGAGATGTAGCCGATGGAGATGGTTTTGATGCCGTGGGTGTCATTGGGCTGAATCTGATTGTCGGGCGCGACGCGCGGGGGCTGGGCGGAGCCCATCATGAGGGGGACGTTGGGTCCGTAGATGTCGGCGTCAATGAGTCCGACGCGCTGGCCGAGCCGCGAGAGGGCGATGGCGAGATTGACGGCGACAGTGGTTTTGCCGACGCCGCCCTTGCCGGAACCGATTGCGATGATTTTGGCGACGCCGGGAATGGCGACCGGGGAAGGCGTGGCGGGTGAATGAGCCATCGGGTGGAAAACTCCTAAGAAAAAAATTGCCGGCGCTCGGGATCCGCGATTGGCGCGGCAGGGGAAGCGACGACCAGGGCCGGAACGAGAGTGTCGAGCGGCGCGGCCTACACCTGAAAGTTTACAGGAAATGCGGTGCGGCTTTCCGGGCGCGTCGCAATGCGGGACCGACGTTGACTCCGGCGACGCGGGCCAGAGCGTGGTGGAGCTGCCAGAGACCTTCAGTGAGCGAAGCGGGGCCGGGCTGCAGGATGCAGGTAGAGGGGATTTCAAGGACGTGGCCGTTGCGGACGGCGGAGGTGGAGCTCCAGCCGGCCCGGGATGCGATTTCGCGGAGATTGACCTTGCGGCCGCACCAGGAGGCGAGGATGAGCTGGGGATCGCGCGCGGGGACCGCGGCGGGATCGACGACGCGGTCCTGGGCCTTGCCGCAGTTGCGAAGCTGAGGGAAGAGCAAGGCGCCGCCGGCGATTTCAAGCAGCTCCTCAACCCAGCCGATGCCGCTGATGATGGGATCGTTCCACTCCTCAAAGAAGACGCGGGGACGAAAGGGGAAGGTTTGCGCGGAGGCGGAAATGATGTGGAAGCCGCGAAGGAGCTTGCGGACGAGAGCGCGGCCCTGCGCGGGCTTGCCGACGATGCGGGCGACAAGAGTGATGGCATCGAGAATTTCCGCGATGGTGCGCTGGTTGAAGTTGAGAACGGTGACGCCGCGAAGGACGAGCTGGCGAGTGATGTCGGCCTGAACGTCAGAAAATGTGAGGACGAGGTCAGGCTTGAGGGCGAGGATGGCGGGGATATCGGCATCACGAAAGGCGGAGACGCGGGGCTTGCGGCGCGCGGCGGGCGGACGGCGGACGAAGCCGGAGACGCCGACGATGCGATCCTGCCGGCCGAGGAGGTAGAGGATTTCCGTGGTCTCGTCAGTAAGACAGACGATGCGGCGGGGGAAGGCGTCATCGTGCGCGGGAACGGCAGCGGGCATGGCGGGAAGTGAGGGACGCATGCCTAGGACCCGGCGGCGGGCTGCGCGACCTGTTGGCGGCGCTCCTGCTTGCGGCGCGCGGCTTCAGCCTCGCGATGCTGGCGGCGGCGAAGCGCGTCATTGAAGCGGCGAATCTCGTTGGGGGTTTCAGGCTGGAGCTGGGGGATTTTTTGCGGACGGCCTTCCTTGTCGATGGCGACGAAGACGAGATAGGCGCTGGCGACGTGGAGCAGCGTGCCGTCCTGCAGTTTTTCAACCCAGACCTTGACGCCGACTTCGACCGAAGAGGTGAAGGCGCGATTGACGCTGGACTTGAGGATGAGCAGATCGCCGAGGTGGACGGGCCGGATGAAGTCGATGTGGTCCATGGCGGCGGTGACGACGTGGCTGCGGGTGTGACGATATGCGGCCATGGCGCCGGTGAGATCGATGAAGTGCATGAGACGTCCGCCGAGGAGATTGCCGAGTGTGTTGGCGTCGTTGGGCAGGATGATTTCGGTCATCTCCGACTGGGTGCTGGCGACGGTGCGGACGGCGGGCTGGTCTTGTGGCGTGATTTTTTGAGCGGCGATCTTTCTGGGAGTGCTCATTGGGTGCTTGCTCCGTGGGCGGGCGCGCGCCGGGATGATGCGGCCGCCGCTACAATGAAAGCAGCGGACGGCGAGAGGGCGCGAACCCTTCTTTCAGTTTCGGCAATCCAGTGGAATAAGGCAAATGGCGCGTGAGATGCGCGGCGGGGGACGGGCGAGATGGACAAGATTGCGGGATTGAGGGAGATTCTGGCGCTGGACGCGAAGAACAGCTTTGCGCGGTACGGGATTGCGATGGAGCTGGCGAAGACGGGAGCGACGGAGGAGGCGCTGAAGGAGTTCGATGCGCTGCTCGAGAACGATCCGGAGTATACGGCGGGATATTTTATGGCGGCGCAGACGCTGGACCGCGCGGGGCGGCGCGCGGAGGCCGCAGAGAAGCTGAAGGCGGGGATTGCGAGCGCGGTGCGGACAGGCAACCGCCACGCCGAGAGCGAGATGCAGGAGATGCTGGACGGGCTGGAAGAGTAAGTCGCGCTGTAAGACACTGCAAGTGCAAAGTTAGACAAACGTCAGGCGGAAGTTTTGCGCCGTTTGAATGCGAAGCGCGTCTATACTATTGATATGCCAAAGTATTCCATCGTGGTTCCCTTCCACAATGAAGAGGAGAACGTAACGGTTCTTTACGCGCGCCTGAAGCAGGTGATGGAGCAGGTGGGCGACAGCTTTGAGCTGGTGCTGGTGGACGACGGCTCGAATGACCGGACGTACAGGCTGCTGGAAGAGATTGCGGCGGTGGACAGCCGCGTGCTGGTGGTGAAGCTGCGCCGGAACTTTGGGCAGACGAGCGCGCTGGCGGCGGGGTTTGATCATGCGTCAGGCGATTTTATCTTTGCGATGGACGGCGACCTGCAGCACGATCCGAACGAGATTCCGAGTTTCATTGAGAAGCTGGAAGAGGGCTACGACGTGGTGTCGGGCTGGCGGAAGGAGCGCATCGACAACTTTGTGATGCGGAGGATTCCTTCGCGCTGCGCGAACTGGCTGATGGCGAAGCTTTCCGGCGTGGATATTCACGACTTTGGCACGACGTACAAAGCCTATCGGCGCGAGGTGATCACAAACATCCCGCTGTATGGCGAGATGCACCGGTTTATTCCGGCGCTGGCGAGCTGGTATGGCGCGTCGATCTGCGAGATCCCGATCAGGAACGTGCATCGGGAGCGCGGGAAGAGCCATTACGGCATCGGGCGCACATTTCGTGTGTTCTTCGATCTGCTGACGATTCGATTTCTGCTGAAATACATGAGCAGGCCGCTGCATTTTTTCGGCAGCTTTGGCGCGCTGAGCATTCTGGCGGGCGGGATGATGAGCGCCGTACTGCTGGGGCTGAAGGTGATGTATCCGCACCAGAGCGTGATGGACCAGCACGGGCCGCTGTTTGTGATTGCAGGCGTGCTGATTCTGGCCGGGATTCAGCTGCTGGCGATTGGGCTGCTGGGCGAGTTGCAGGTGCGGCACTACTACACGGCGCAACAGCGGACGCCCTATGCGATTGATCGGCTGGTGCGGTTGCGGTCGCCGGAAGAGCCGAGCATGCTTTCAGGCAAGGACGGGTACTGAGAGGCACGGAGTAGGGAACAGGAACAGCACAAAGAAATCAGACCCCGCTGGGCGCAATGCCGGCGGGGTTTGCTGCGTTTGGGCGACGGCGTTGTGGAGAGGAATTCGGATGGCGAGGGGATTCCATGCTTGCGGCGGCGCGGCCCGAGGGTGCATTCTTGCCGGGAGATGAAAGCCATTGAAATTCAGGGGACGGGCGGACCGGAGGTGCTGCGGCTGGTGGAGAAGGAGATTCCGCGGCCGGGGCCGGGACAGGTTCTGATCCGCGTGGAAGCGGTGGGGGTGAACTTCATCGAGATTTACTTCCGCAAGGGGACCTACAAGACGACACTGCCGATGACGCCGGGGAGCGAAGCGGCGGGCACGGTGGAAGAGCTGGGGCCGGGGGTGAAGGGATTCACGGCGGGAGATTTGGTGGCGTCAGTGGGTGTGCTGGGCAGCTATGCCGAGTATGCACTGGTGCCGGCGACGCAACTGGTGAGGGTGCCGGAGGCGCTGACGCCAGAGAAGGCCGCGGCGGCGATGCTGCAGGGAATGACGGCGCACTACCTGGTGTATTCAACGTTTCCGCTGAAGGCCGGGGATACGGCACTGGTGCACGCGGGCGCGGGCGGCGTGGGGCTGCTGCTGACGCAGATGGCGCGACGGATTGGCGCGCGGGTGATTACGACGGTTTCGACGAAAGAGAAGGCGGAGCTTTCGCGCGAGGCGGGCGCGTCGGATGTGATTCTCTACGCCGAGCAGGACTTTGAGGCGGAGGTGAAGCGGCTGACGGGCGGCAAAGGGGTGGACGTGGTGTACGACTCGGTGGGGAAGACGACTTTTGACGAGAGTCTGAACTGCCTGCGGCCGCGGGGACTGCTGGCGCTGTTTGGCGGATCGAGCGGGCCAGTGCCGCCATTCGACCTGATTCAGTTGAGTCAGAAGGGGTCGCTGTTTGTGACGCGGCCGACGCTGTGGCACTACGTGGCGACGCGGCAGGAACTGGAGTGGCGCGCGGGTGAGGTTCTGGGATGGGTGGCGAAGGGCGAGCTGAAGCTGCGCATGGAGTTTATTTATCCGCTGGCAGAGGCGGCGCGGGCGCAGGTGGACATGGAAGCGCGGAAGACGACGGGGAAGATTCTGCTGGTGCCATAGAGGCAGCTAGCAGATAACACTAGACAGCGAGTGACGAGTTAGTAAGTTGGGCAAGTTAGGGAGTTAGTGGAGCTATGGGGAGGCGCGGAGGATGCGTCTTTCCATGGCTCAACTTGTTGGAGCGCATGTGCGGAGGACGGGATGGAGAGAGTGGTGCTTTTGCCGGCGGATAGAGTGTTTGTGCTGACGGGCGCGGGGATCAGCGCGGAGAGCGGACTGCCGACGTTTCGCGCAGAGGATGGGCTGTGGGCCGGGTGCCGGATTGAGGATGTGTGCACGCCGGAGGCGTGGCATAGGAATCCGGCGGAGGTTTGGAAGTTTTATTCGGCGCGGCGGGAAGCGGGCGCGAAGGCGGAGCCGAATGCGGCGCACGTTGCGTTGGCGGAGCTGGAGGCGCGGCTTGGCGAGCGGTATTTCCTGTGCACGCAGAATGTGGATGACCTGCATGAGCGGGCGGGATCGCAAAGGCTGGTGCATATGCATGGGGAGCTGGCGAAGTCGCGGTGCGGAAACGGGTGCGGGCGCGAGCCGGTGGAGGATAAGCGCGTGTACGCGAGCCTGGAGGAGGTGGGGCGTTGCGCGTGCGGGGCACGACTGCGGCCGCACATTGTGTTCTTCGGGGAAGTTCCGCTGGAGATGGAGACGATTCTGGAGGAGATTGGGCGGGCGACGCTGATGGTGGTGGTGGGCACGTCGGGGTCAGTGTATCCGGCTGCGGGGTTTGTGAGCCGGGCGCGGCAGAAGGGAGCGCGGACGGTGTATGTGGGTCCGGAGACGCCGCTGAATGCGCATGCCTTTACGCAGGTGGTGACGGGCAAGGCGGGCGAGGTGCTGCCGGAGCTGTTTCAAGTGGCGTGAGCGAGTTATTTTGGCTTGATGAACTGGACGCGGCGAAAGCGGAGGGCGGACCAATCTTCGTCGATGGCGACGGCGCGGACGGTGTCAAAGCCGAGGGCGCGGAGGGCATCCCAGCCGGTGTCGCGGTTGAAGTCGCAGGTGTATTTCTTCGAAGTACCCTTGGGGTAGGCGAACCAGAGGACGGGATCGCCGATTGCGCATTTGGCGAGCTGCGGCGCGAGCTTTTCGGCTTCAACTTTGCGGGTGACGAAGGCGAGGAAGAAGCTGATTTGCGGGGCGGCGGCGAGGGCGCGATGGAGGGTGCGGCCTTTGAGGCGGGCGAGCTCAGGCTCGAAGCTCGGCGGCGCGTTGAGGACGACGAGCTGGTGCTGATCTTTGAGGTTGAGCTTGTCGAAGACAGTGGGCATGGGGTGAGTATACGACGGAGTCCGGGAACAGGGAATAGGGAGCACAAATGCAGGTCCTTCGCTCCGCTTACCCCGCTCGCAGCAGGCTGCTCGCGGGGCCCCAGGCGTGCTCCGCTCAGGATGACAATCTGCCGTTGTGACCGAATGGGGCGCCCAGGCTGGAAGGGATAGGCGCCCCGGTTGTGTGAGCGGCTAGAAGTGGAAGCGGTAGCGGAGGGTGACGGAGACGATGCGTGGGTCGTTGAAGTGGAAGCCGCCGATGGTGACGGAGTTATCGAGGAGGACGCGGTGGTTGGTGACGTTGAGGATGGAGGCGGAGGCGGACCAGTTTTCTGCGAAGGAGTGGCCGGCGGAGAGGTCGAAGGTGGTGTGGACGGGGAGATAGGCGCCCTGGTAGGGGCCGACGCCGGAGCCGGCGAGTCCGTTGGTGAAGCCGGAGCCGTAGTAGACGTTGGTGGCGAACCAAGTGTGCGCAGGCAGGTTAGCGGTGAAGCCGGTGTTGAGGGTGTTGCGCTGGTCGTGGTCGACGGGGGTGTAGCCGGGACCGAGGTTGCAGGCGGGGTCCGATGGGCTGGAGCAGGCGAAGCCGCCGATGACGTTACCGCGCTGTTCGGCGACCTGGTTGGAGTAAGCGAGGTGGAACTGGCCGAATCGGGCCAGGCGCGGGGAGCGGAGGGTCATCTCCCAGGCGCGGACGAGTGCGCCGTCAACGGCGATGGGGAAGTACATGTTGGACTCGCCGAGGTTGGAGTGGTCAAGGAAGCTGTTGACGCGGTTCTTGAAGGTGTCGATGTCGAGGGACCAGCCTTTGATGGGGATGAAGATGCCGAACTGATGCTCTTCGTCGCGCTCAGAGGGGAGCGGGGTGAAAACATCTTCGCCGCCGCCGAGGCTGCCGGCGTACTGGAGCACCGAAGTGGAAACAGTGAGGACGGGCGCGGGCTGGAAGAAGTGGCCGTAGAAGCCGCGGAGGACCCACTGGAGGCGGGGGATTTCAAGGGTGGCGCCGATGCGGGGATAGATGGCGGTTTCATTGAGTCCGGCGCGATAGATGGAGAAGCGCTCGCCGCCAAGGAGGGTGATGTATCGGCCGACTTTGAGGTGGTCAGAGAGGTAGAACTCGACGAGGCCTGCGTTGGCGTGGGCTGTGGTGTTGGGCTCAGAGGGTCCGCTGCCGTCGTTGACCTGATCGCCGAAGAGGTCGTTTTCCGACTGGAAGAAGGAGTAAAGGCCGCCGGAGAAGCTGTTGGGGCCAAGGTCGGCGCGGAAGTCAGATTGCGCGCCGACGTAGTTGGACTTCTGGTGCCAGGTGGTGGCGACGGGGTAGTCGCTCGACGGTGAATCGTAGTCGGCCCGGTTGAAGTGGTAGAAGGGTGCGACGCTGAAGAGTGCGGTGGGCGCGAGGGTGTGGATCCAGTTGAGGATGACGAAGGAGTCGTCCTCGGTCTGGCCGTCGCGCAGGCCCGTGGAGCAGTAGTAATCGGAGACGCATTCGTAGTCGTTGGGATCGGGATCGTAGGGGATCTGGAAGAAGTCGTGGCGGAATTGTGCGTCGAGGCGGAGCTGGTCGCGTGAGGTTTGATTGCGGATGAGGGAGAAGAAGCCGCTTTGGGAGTTGGTGGCGTCGTGATGGATGGCGGAAACGGGCGTGGCGAGACCGTAGTTGGAGCGGGAGCCGGTGGCAGAGGCGTACCAGGCGGTGCGATCAGAGTGATTGCCGAAGGAGAGCTGGGCTTCGCCGGTGTAGAGATTGCCGGCGGAGAGCAGCAGATCGCCGTTGCGGTTGAATTCGAAGCCGTTGCGGGGCAGGACGTTGAAGACGCCGTAGGTGCGGTCGCCGACGTCGGCGCCGTAGCTGCCACGCTGGGTCTCGAGCTGGTCAATGTCTTTGGGATCGATTTGCGGGCCGACGTTGGAGGCGATTTTGGTGTTGGGGATGGAGACGCCGTCAATGAGCCAGCTGGTTTGATGACCGCCGCGCATGTGGAGCATGTCATGGGACATGTATGCGCCGGGGACATAGTCGGTGATCATCTGCAGGCCGAGGGTGCGGGACGCGCCGGGGGTGCGGCTGATTTGCTGGCGTGTGATGAGGGTGGTGGGCGTGACTGAGCCGGCTTCAATGTCAGAGTTGATGGAGCCGTGGACGACAACCGATTCGCTGGCCTGGGCCAGAGGCAGCGGGACGTGGAGGACGGGACTGGAGCCGGAGTCGAGGGTGATGGGCTGGGTGACGGTGGCGAAGCCGGGGGCGGAGACGGTGAGGCGATAGACGCCGAGGGGCGCGTTGAGGAGATCGAAGTCGCCATGGGCGTTGGTGATGGTGTGGAGGGTGAAGGCGGAATCGGCTGCGTGGAGAGTGACCTGCGCGCCGGCGATGGGGCGGTGCTGGGGATCGTGAATGACGCCGTGAACACTGGCGAAGACGGTGGCGCGCGCGGGGATGGGCAGCAGGAGAACGAGTGCGAGGAAGGAGAAGAGATGACGGCGCATGAAGAAGGTCTCCGAAAAAGCGTGCAGCAACGCGGGCGAGCAGTTGCGTGGCGCACAGAAGTACGCGACGCCTCGGGCCGGGTGAAGGAGAAATTTGCGTTGAGACGCGGCCAGAGGCGGGGGCACGCGCGGTGCGCGGACGCGAGGCCGTGCGAGCCGCAGTGGGGCTGAAGCTGGAGCTTTCGCGGGCGAGGAAGTAAGGCTCTCGACACGCGGGAATCCGGATTTCTCAACGGGCTGCTAGCAGGATTGGAGGTCGGGAGGACTGAGGCCGGAATGAGAACGGAGGCGCGCGGCGAGAGCGACGGCGCGATATGGAACCGGTGCGAGGGCCTGGGCGCTGAGCGCGGGCAGCGGCGTGCAGGAAAGTGCGAGCTCGAAGGCGGGGCCGAGGGTGTTGACGGCGTTGTGCGGATAGAAGGGGCAGTGCGCGGGCAGGGTGAGGATGGGCTTGCCGTGGGAGAGCTGGACCATGCGCGCGATCATGGCGTCGGACATGGAGCAGTGGTGCGCGCCATTGCGGCGGCAGCAGGGCGGCAGGCGCAGATCGTCCGACTGGAGCGCGGCCGCGAGCGGGCCGGCCGCGAAGACAAGTACGAGGATAAGGGAGAATGCGCGCCGCATCTACGAAAGGATGATACATGAGGGGCGTGTGGAGATGAGGCAGCGCTGTGCCAGCGAGGGTCGGGTATCATCGGGATATTGCGCGGGATGAAACCGAGAGACGAGGGTCTTTGCGTTGTCTGAAACGAAGCAGGCTGGAGTGCAGGAAGCGGTTGGGGCCGAGGGCGCGGAGAAGGCGGCGCTGAGCCGGCCGCTGCGCATTGCGCTGTTCGGGTTTGGTACGGTGGGCAGCTCCGTGGCGCGGATTTTGACGGAGTCCAGGCCGGAGGGGCTGGAGCTGACGCATGTGTTTAATCGCGGTGTGGCGCGCAAGAAGGTGGATTGGGTGCCGGCGAGCGTGGTGTGGAGCGAGGACGCTGACGCGGTGCTGAAGAGCGACGCGGACGTGGTGGTGGAGCTGGCGGGCGGGCTGGAGCCGGCGGGCGCGTGGGTGCGCAAGGCGCTGGAGGCCGGCAAGAGCGTGGTGACGGCGAACAAGAAACTGATTGCGCAGCACGGCGTGGAGCTGGAACGGCTGGCTGCGGCGAAGGGCGGACATTTGAAGTACGGGGCGGCGGTGGCCGGCGGGATTCCGGTGATTCCGGGGCTGGAGCAGGGGCTGGCGGGCGACCGGATTACGCGGATGGAAGGGATTCTGAACGGGACGTGCAACTTTATCCTGAGCCGGATGGACGAGGGCGCCGAGTATGCGGAGGTGCTGAAGGAGGCGCAGGCGAAGGGCTATGCGGAGGCGGACCCGACGGAGGATGTGGGCGGGTTTGACGCGCGGGCGAAGCTGGCGATCCTGATGCGGCTGGCGCTGCGGGTGGTGGTGGACCCGGAGGAGATTGTTCCGAAGTCAATTACGGCGGTGAAGGCTGTGGACTTCAGCTATGCGCGGGACCTGGGATGCACAATTCGTCAGGTGGCGCGGGCGGAGGAGAGCGAGGGCGGCGTGGCGGCGACGGTGGGACCGATGCTGGTGGATCAGCGATCGCCGCTGGCGTGGTCGCGCGGCACGGAGAACATGGTGGTGCTGACGGGGCGCTATGGCGGCGAGGTGGTGTTCAGCGGTCACGGCGCGGGCGGGCATCCGACGGCGGTGGCGGTGGTGAGCGACCTGCTGGCGCTGGCGCATGGGTCGCGGAGGGTGGCGATTCCGTCGGTTCCGGCGAAGATTGGCGCGGAGTTTGAAGTGCCGCATTACATCCGCTTCCTGGTGCGGGACCGGCCGGGGATTGTGCACGAGATTACGGGAGCGCTGGCGCGGGAGCGGATCAACATTCGGGCGATTGTGCAGAAGGCGGGGTATCCTGCCGAGGCGCTGCCGTTTGTGGTGACGGTGGAGCCGTGCAAGTCGTCTGCGCTGAAGCGGGCGCTCGAACGCATTCGCGGGATGGAGTGCATGCTGGAGCAGCCGCTGGAGCTGCAGATGCTTGAGTAGCAGCGAACAGCTGACAGCTGACGGCGAACAGCAGAAGGATGTTGGAAGGCTTATTGGGGGTTGGTGCATGATTGGGACGAAATACAAGTGTGAGATTTGCGGCGAAGAGAGCGACAAGCCGGTGCGGTGGATCGTGATCCACTGCAGCGATGCGCAACTGACGGTGCTGAAGTGGACCAAGGAAGCGGCCGACGCGCCGCACGCGCGGCACTACTGCGGCGAGGCGCACGCGCAGGTGTACATCAGCCGTTGGTTCGAGTCGTTCTGCGGTTGAGCGCGGCCTAGCGGGGGGCTGGGCCGGTGGATTCGCGGACGACGAACTCGGGTTCCATGACAATTTCAGCGGGGAATTGCTTGTTGCGGTTGGCGATGCGCTCAAGGAGGATTTGCGCGCCGCGCTGGCCCATTTCCGTGAGCGGCTGGCGGACGGTGGTGAGCGACGGGGAGAAGTAAGCGGCGGAGAGGATGTCATCAAAGCCGACGACGGAGATCTGCTGCGGGACGGAGAGGCCGGCTTCCTTGAGGGCGCGGATGGCGCCGATGGCCGCAATGTCATTGAAGCAGAAGATGGCGGTGAAGTCGCGGGTTTTTTCAAGCAGGGCCTGCATGGGCTTGTAGCCGATTTCAGGCGCCATGGGGTGGGTGCCGGACTTGGTGGACCAGCCGGCGGCCGTATCGATGCGGATGACGTGTTCCGGGTTGATGCCGAGGCCGATTTCGTGGGCGACCTGGAGAATGGACTGCCAGCGGAACTCAGAGTCAGGGATGGCGCGTGGGCCGCGCATGAAGGCGATGCGGCGGTGTCCGAGCTTATGGAGGTGATGGAGGGCTTGCTCAACGGCGCTGTGGTGGTCGAGGACGATGTTGGTGACGTTGGGCGCGGGGCAGTGGGCGGAGATGGCGACGACAGGCACGGGAACGGCGATGTTGTCGGCGGGCGAGTTGAGCAGGAGAAAACCGTCGACGGCGCGCTCGACGAGCATGCGTGGGTATTGCTCGATGAGCTCGCGCTTCCAGTCATGGCAGGCGGTGAAGTAGAAGTAGTGGGCGCGGGTGAGCTCCTGCACGACGCCGCTCATGACGCGGGTGAAGTAGCCCTCAGAGAGGTCAGGCGCGAGGACGCCGACGCTCATGGAGCGGCTTTGGCGCAGGGAGCGGGCGAAGTAATTGGGACGATAGTTGAGGCGGGTGGCGGCCTCAAGAACGCGGCTGCGTGTGTCCTGCGGAATGGATTTCCCGGAAGGAGAATTATTGAGGACCAGAGAGACAGTGGTCTGCGAGAGTCCCAGGTGGTCTGCGAGTATGCGCAGGTTGACGTGACCTGTGGGCTCAGGAGTTTTAGCCTTTGCCATTCTGGAGTTGTAACACGTTCGCGGCGGGGCGCGAAACCGATTTACTGGGGGAGATAGAGGAAACCGGACGCGGAGGCTGGGGTTGCAATGGAAACGATACCTCCTTAGTTCAGTGAGCAGGAGGCAGCGGAGCAGAGATAAAACGATTGAGGCCGGGATGGAGCGGATGGGCGCGGCCTTGGTAGACAAACGAGCCGCTGAGTCCGGCGGGGAGGGTGATGGTGGCGCGGAGGCCGACGGGCGTGCGGCGGTATTCGACGCGGATCTCGCCTTTGGGATGGGGGAAAGCGGCGGTGAGCGAGGGCAACGAGCCGAGGTGGGGCGCGATGCGCACGGTGGCGAAGCCGGGGCTGGCAGGTTGGATGCCGGCGACGAGTGTGAGCAGGTCGTAGATGGGATGGGCAGACCAGGCGTGGGAGTCAGAGCGGGTGACGCCGGGAGTCTCAGGCCATGTGGAGAAGTGGAGCTTGAGAAGCTGACGCCAGGGGTCGAGGGATTCGAGGTAGTCGTCGGCGAGGCCGGCGTAATCAAGGGCGCGGGCGAGGTAGAAGCGGAAGTAGTACGACGCGGAGAGGACACCATTGGGGGTGGTGCCGGGCTCAATCGCGAGCATGCGGCGCAGGACGGTTTTTTGGTCGGCGGCGGGGATGACGTCATAGAGGACGCCGAGGATGTTGGCCTGCTGGGAGAAGACGTGCTGGTCAGGATTGTCTGCGAGGAGGCCGCGAGAGGGCGACCAGCATTTGCTGTAAATGCCGGAGCGGACGAGGCGGGCGCGCGCGTGATCGCGTGCGGCGAGGACCGGATCGCCGAGGGCCTGTTCGAGATCAGCGGCCTGGTCGAGCGCGCCGAGGTACTCGAGGGTGGTGATGCAGGACTCGCCGTTGGCGGAGTAGGTGGGGGTTTCGCCGGAGGAGACCCAGTCAATGAAGGACCACCAGGGGAGTTTGCCGAGCAGACCGTCGGGCTGCTGGTAATGGGCGAACCAGCCGAGAACGCCGCGGACGCCGGGAAGGGATTCGCGGACGGGCGCAGGATTGGGGCGGTACATCCAGTAGTCGTGGAGCATGCCGATCCAGAGGAGCGAAAAGGTGGGGATGGTCTGCGGGAGCGAGCTGGGATAGCGGCTGCGGGTGAGGCCCTCGGGGATGCGCGAATCATTGAAGGCGCGGAGGGCCTGGCGTGCCAGGCGGTCGTCGCCGGTGACGGCATAAGAGATGAGGGCCTGGATGCGGGTGTCGCCGATGTACTGGAGCTGCTCCCAGTAGGGCGTGTCCATGTAGGTTTCATGGGCGTCGAGGCGTGCGGTGCGCCAACTGATTTGCCAGATTTTGGCGAGGTCGGGGTCGGGGGATGTCTTCCCCCACGACAAGGACGCGTCGTTGGGGGCCCCGGGTGTAAAGGATGCGCGTTCGACGAAGGGATAGGCAGTGAAGTGGGCAGTGAGAGCGTCGAGGGTGAGGGGTTCGGCGCCGGTGGTGATGTCCAGGTCGAGGTAGCGCCAGGTGCGCCACCAGAGCGGCTGGAAGGTGCGTTGTGCGCCGCCGTCGGGGAGGAATTCGTCGCGGAGACCGAGGGCGAGGCGGGGATGCTTGATGCCCTGGGCATCGGTGTACGTGAGGGCGTCGCGGTCGCCTTTATGGAAGTGGTTGTCGTAGAGGGCCTCAGAGTAAGTGATCCAGATTTTTGAGCCCTTGCCGCCGGAGACGGTGAGCGCGGGGTAGGCGGTGGTGAGGGTACGGCGGTCGAGGAGGATGTGGACATGGACGTGAGGAGGCAGTGACCATGGCGATTCAGGAAACTTGTTCCATCCGGGCTGCTCGTTGCCGATGGAGTCGACGCTGACGACATGGCCGGGGTCGATCGCCGAGTACTGCTGGTGCGGGAGCGTATCTGGAACGAGGCCCCAGGGGTTGTCGCCGGTGGTGTCGGCGGAGTGGGCGCGGTTGACGCCGCCGTAGATGCTGTCGCGCATGGGCGAGGCGGCGGGGAGCCAGTTGCCGGGCGTGGCGGCGTCCTGCCAGTTCCAGGGATGGTGCGCGGCGTCGAGAAGCTCACCGGGACCGGCGGCCATGTACTCCTGAATGGTGACGCTGGAGCGGGGAAGCGGGGAGCGGCCGGGGTCTTCTTCGACGAGCCAGCCTTTGGGAGTGCTGATGGAGTCGGGTCCGGTGGCTTGCCGCCCCAGCGACGAAGACCTGTCGCCGGGGACCCCGGGTTCCCGCCCCAGCGACGAAGACCTGTCGCCGGGGACCCCGGGTTCCCGCCCCAGCGACGAAGACCTGTCGCCGGAGACTCCGGCTTCACTTTCGAGAAGGAAAGCGGTGCGGTCGCTCATCTGGGCGATGGGAGCGTAGATGCCGAAGTTCCAGACGGTGGCGGCGATGAGGTTCTGGCCGGCGTGGAGGAATGGCGCGAGGTCGTAGCGTTCGTAGCGCCAATGGGCGAGGTCGCCGCGGGCGGGGCCGTCGCCGACGCGCTGGCCGTTGACGTAAAGGATGAAGCGGTTGTCGGCGCTGACGCGGACGAGGTAAGTGGACGGGGCGACGGCGAGCGAGAGGGTGCGGCGGAAATGAAGGACGAGGGGCTCGCGGAGGGGCGCGGTGGGATGGGTGATCCAGGCGGCGTGCCAGGTGCGGACGGGCGGGTCAGGCGGGAGCTGCGAGGCCGGAATGGGTGCAGGGGCGGGCTGGGCGACGAGGGCGGCGGAGGCGAAAACGAGGGCGACGGCGGCGATAAGGTTGCGCATGGAGGGTCTGGTCGATTCCAGCTACCAAGGGTACAGGAAGTTGGCGGGAGGGGGCGATTTCCGCGGGGTATGCGGTTGATTTTGCAGCGCTGTAACCTTCTATTCATCTTTGGCCGGTAGCCTACGCTAGGTGACTGCCAACGTGCCCGACATACGCATCGCCCCACCGCAAGCTCAGCCGCGCCGAACGGATGGAACGATTCCGGAGGGTGAGGAGGCTGCTGCACCGGTTGCGACAGTTGCGCAGGAGACCTCAGAGGTGCGGCGGTATCTGCTGTCGCGCGGCAGCTCGGCGATGGCGGACCGCGGCTTCCAGTTGGTGATGGTGCTGTGCGCGCTGAGCATCTTCTTTATTGTGGGATTGATTTTGTGGGAGTTGATGCAAAACTCCGCAATCTCCTGGCACAGGTTTGGATTCCACTTCTTCTTCCAGTCCTTCAAGAATGATTTTTCCAGCGAGCCGCTCTACTGGGATCCGGAAAATAACCGGTTCAGCGCGCTGCCATTCATTTACGGCACGCTGGTTTCGTCGTTTCTGGCGCTGCTGATTGCGGTGCCGCTGGCAGTGGGCCTGGCAATCTTTTTGACCGAGATGTGCCCCCGGCTGCTGCGGGGCCCGCTGGCCTTCCTGACTGAGTTGCTGGCGGCGATTCCGAGCATTGTGTACGGCGTGTGGGCGATATATGTGCTGGTGCCGCTGCTGAGGGAGCATGTGAACCCGCTGCTGATTCGGTGGCTGGGCTGGACGGGACTGTTCAACGATCAGAATCCGACGGGGCTGGGGTACTTCACCGCCGGTGTGATTCTGGCGATTATGATTCTGCCGATTATTTCGTCGCTGACGCGCGAGGTGATGACGGCGGTTCCGCACTCGCAGCGGGAAGCGGTGCTGGCGCTGGGCGCAACGCGCTGGGAGATGATTCGCGTGGGCGTGCTGCGAAATGCGCGGATTGGCATTGTGGGCGGGATCATTCTTGGGCTGGGCCGCGCGCTGGGCGAAACGATGGCCGCGACGATGGTGATCGGCAATACGCCGGAGATTCACAAATCGCTGCTGTCAAACGGCGGAACGATGGCGGCGGTGATTGCCAACGAGTTTACCGAGGCCGTGAGCGATGTGCACAGGAGTGCGCTGATCGAGATTGGGCTGGCGCTGTTTATTGTGACGATTCTTGTGAATGCGCTGGCGCAACTGCTGATGTGGGCAGTGACGAGAGGAACGCCTTCCCAGGCGCGCTGAGGAGATTCGGTTGAGCGGAGAGACGTTCCAATTTCGATCCCGGATGCGGTCGCTGACTGATTACACGGTGACGGCGCTGTCGGTGCTGTCGATGCTGGTGGTGGTGACGCCGCTGGTGGCGATTTTCGCGTATCTGGTGTACAAGGGCGCGAGCTCATTGAACATGGCGTTTTTCCTGCAGAATCCGAAGCCGGTGGGCGAGGTTGGCGGAGGCATGGCGAACTCCATTGTGGGGTCGGGCGTGCTGCTGGGGGTGGCCAGCGCGCTGGGCGTGCCGCTGGGCATTGGGAGCGGAATTTTTCTGGCCGAGTTTGGCCGGGGAACCAAGCTGGCGAACGCGGTGCGATTCACGGCCGATGTGCTGAACGGCGTGCCGTCGATTGTGATGGGACTGGCGGCATACTCGCTGGTGGTGGTTCCGCAACACCACTTCTCGGCGCTGTCGGGCGGCGTGGCGCTGGGCATCATGATGATTCCGACGGTATGCCGGACGACGGAAGAGATGCTGCTTATGGTGCCGCACGCGGTGCGCGAGGCGGCGCTGGGGCTGGGGATTCCGACCTGGCGCTCGGTGCTGTCGATTACGGTGAAGACGGCTTCGCCGGGGATCATCACGGGCTGCATGCTGGCGTTTGCGCGCGTGGCGGGCGAGACGGCGCCGCTGCTCTTTACGGCCTTTGGCAACCCATTCACGTCGACGAGCCTCGACCAGCCCATCATGGCACTGCCGCTTCAAATCTATCTTTACGCGCTGTCGCCGTACGATGACTGGCACCGGCTGGCGTGGGCGGGATCGCTGGTGCTGATTGTGCTGATTGTGCTGGCGGTGGCGCTGGTGCGGTGGGTGACCAGCCGGGGCGTGCTGAAAGGGGCGAGCTGAGTGGGCGTTGGCATTGCAGTGACCAACCTGAACGCGTGGTACGGGACGAACCATACGCTGCAGGATATCAACCTGCACATTCCTGCAAACCATGCGACGGCACTGATTGGGCCTTCAGGCTGCGGCAAGAGCACGTTTGTGCGCTGCCTGAACCGGATGCACGAGACGAACCCGATCGCGCGAGTGACGGGGAGCGTGAAGATTGGCGACCTGGACATTTACACCGAAGCCAAGCCGGTAGAGATTCGGCGGCGGGTGGGGATGGTGTTTCAACGGCCGAATCCGTTTCCGACGATGTCGATTTATGACAATGTGGCGTCAGGGCTGAAGCTGAACGGCTACCGGAATCGGCGGGCGCTGGATGAGATTGTGGAGCGGTCGCTGAAGAACTCGGCATTGTGGGATGAGGTGAAGGACGACCTGAAGAAGAAATCGGGGGCGAGCCTGAGCGGCGGGCAGCAGCAGCGGCTGTGCATTGCGCGGGCGCTGGCGGTGGACCCGGAGGTGCTGCTGATGGACGAGCCGGCGTCGGCGCTGGACCCGGTATCGACCTCGAAGATTGAAGACCTGATTTTCCAGCTGAAATCGCAGTACACTATCGTGATTGTGACGCACAACATGCAGCAGGCGGCGCGGGTGGCAGAGAATACCGGGTTCTTTTTGAACGGGCGGATGGTGGAGTTCGACTCGACGCACAAGATCTTTACCAACCCGAGCGACAAGCGGACTGAGGACTACATTACGGGCAGGTTCGGATGACGAGGATTCGCTTTCAACAGAGCCTGGACGAGCTGAAGGAGAACCTGCTGGTGATGGCGGGGCTGGCCGAGCAGGCGATTCAGCGGGCGATTGAGGCCTACCGCGTGCGAGATTTGTCGATCTGCGACCTGGTGAGCCGCAGCGAGAATGCGATCAACCGGATGGAGCGCGAGATTGACCAGTCGGCGCTGGACCTGCTGGCGATGGAGCAGCCGATGGCCGTGGACCTGCGCTTCATTCTGAGCGTGATCAAGATCAACGCGGACCTGGAGCGCGTGGGCGATGCGGCAAAGAGCATCAGCGATCGGGTGCGCAGCATGGAACAGATGGCGGTGGCCGAGCTGCCGGTGGATATTCCGCGGATGGCAACGCTGGCTGCGGAGATGGTGCGCAAGAGCCTGCAGTCGTTTATTGAAGGAGACGCAGAGATTGCGCGGGCGGTGCTGACGATGGACGATGCGGTGGACGCGATGAACCGCGCTGCGTACAAGGCGCTGACGAAGCTGATGGAGGAGCAGAGCCACGCGGCTCCTCAGGCGCTGAACGCGCTGATGATTTGCCGTGCGCTGGAGCGGGTGGCCGACCACGCGACGAATATTGCCGAGGACGTGATCTTCTGGGTGCAGGGCGCGGACGTGCGGCATTCAAAGAGCGTTGCGAAGGCGCAGAAGGACGGCAAGGCCGCGAGCTGAGCGAGTCTCAGGAAATTTCCCACCAATCAAGCTGAGCGAGGCGCGGGTAGTAGAGCGCGGCGCGGAGCTGCGCGTGAGGGCCGTGGAGCAGGTGCAGGACGGCGGCGTAAGCCTGAAGCTGGGGCGCGAAGAGCGTGCGCAACTGAGGGAGGGCGTGCGCGGGGTCAAGCGCGTCGGCGTGGGCGGTTTTGTAATCGATGATCCACCAGAATTGATCGCCGGCGGAGAGCGGTTCGGGGCCGGCGCGGAAGAGGCGATCGACGCGGACGGTGCGGAGCGCGCCGGCGACGAGGCCGGTCCAGGAGGCCTCCGCGGCCGCATCGGGGTGTGGCGCGAGGATCCACTGGGCGAGGGGATCGTTGGCGGCCTGCGCGGCGAGATCGAGGGCATGGGCGGCGATGGATTTTGCCTGAGCGGGAGAAAGGCCGGCGGCGCGGGCCTGCGCAACGAGGCGTGGCTGAAGCGCGGAGAGCGATTCGAGTGCGGCGGGCAGGGAGAGCGTGGCGCGCAGGCGGGAGAGCTGCTGAAAGAGCGCGTGGACGGCAAGGCCGAGAGTGCGCGCGGGCAGTCCGCCCTCGTGACGATCGAAGAGCGGGGAGTCGCCGGCGATGGGTGTGAGGTCCGGAGCAGAAATGCCGGAGTCGGCAAGCGGCGGGGGCTCAAAATCCGCGGGGAGACGATGCAGGATTGCGGGGTGCGAGGGCGCGGGCAGGCCGGCAACTTCAGCCTGCGAGGCTTCGATGGCGGCGATGGGCTGATCCGCGGATTCCTCGGCCTCAGGCGGGGTCTGCCAGGCGTTGAACTGGTCGCGAATCTCGGGAGCGAGGGCGGGCCAGGCGGTGGCGAGCAGGGTGTTGGAGGGTTCGGCGAGCTGCGCTGCGCCGGCTTCGAGCTTGTACTCAGGACGGGCGAAAAGATGGAGCTCCTCGCGGGCGCGGGTGGCGGCGACGTAGAGAAGGCGGCGGGATTCGAGAGATTCGCGCCGACGGGAGATGCGCTCGACAAAGGCGCGGGCGGAGCCACTTTGCGCGCCCCTGGCGTGGAGCGGGGCGACGAGAAACTCCGTAATTTCGCCGTCGGGCGTGGGGGCGGCGAGGCCGCGCTCGACCCAGGAAAGGAGACGGCGGTGGGCCTGGCCGCCGGACGCGGCCTGAAGCTCGGGGACGAGGACAACTTCAAATTCAAGGCCCTTGGATTTGTGGATGGTCATGAGCTGCACGCCGGAATCGGGTGAGGCGGCGGCGTCGGGGAGCGCGGTGAGGCTCTTGAGGGCGGTGTCAAGGGCCGGGCCGAGAAGGTCAGATTCGCCGGCAGGGAGGGCGTCGAGGCAGGTCCAGAGAAGTTCGAGGTTGGCGAGAGCGGTCGCATCCACACAGGCGGCGCCGCCGAGGCGAAGCCAAAGCTGCTGGAGGAGCGTGCCGAGTGTGGCAAGAGGCTGCGCCGTGCGAAGGGAAGGGATGGCGTCGAAAGCGCGAAGAAGCCGACGGACGGCGGCCTGGCCTTCAGGGGTGAGAAGGGATTGGCGCTCGGAGAGTAGATCGGGGATGGGACGATCCGCGGAGGTGGCGTCGCCCGCGAGGATGTGTAGATCCGCGAGGGCGAGACCGCACCAGGGAGCGCGCAGGAGGCCGATCCAGTCGACGCGATCGTGGGGGTCGAGCAGGGCGCGGGCGAGGGCGAGCGCGTCAAGGACTTCGGGACGCATGGCGAGGTCTTCAAGCTCGACGGCGCGGAAGGGAATTCCGGCCTTGCGCAGTGCGAGGGCGAGCGGAGCGAGATGCTTCTTGGTGCGGGCGAGGACGGCGACGCGGTGGGTTTCGCCGCGGTCGCGTGCCTGGTGAACGAGGGGCATGTGGCTTCGGATGACGTCGAGCATGGCCTCGAGCTGGGAGTCGAGTGCGGCGGCGCGAAGCTGCGCGGTTTGCTGGCTGCCGAGTGCGGAGTTGCCGCCTTTGGAGGCGGGCATGAAAGCGCAGTGGAGACGACGGCGAGGTGGCGGCAGCGGACCCGGTTCGCGGACGGGGAGGGCCGCCTCGAAGGTGATGCCGGAGCCGTCCTGCTGGGCGAAGATCTGGGCAAAGACGGTGTTGAGGTCGGAAACGAGAGAGGGATCGGTGCGGAAGTTGGCGCTGAGGCGGACGGGATGGAGGGGAAGCGCGCCGGAGGCGGGGAGCTGTAGGCCGAGGTCCCGCACCTGGGGGAAGAGTTCAGCGTCGGCGTCGCGGAAGGAGTAGATGGATTGCATGGGATCGCCGACGACGAAGAGGGTGCGTGCGGGTGGGTCGTCCCAGGCCGCGATGAGCGAGCCGAGGAGGCGATGCTGGGTGCGGCTGGTGTCCTGGAATTCGTCGACGAGGAGGTGGTGGATGGTGTCGGCGAAGGCGAGGGCGGCGTCGGTGGGCTGGCGGTCGGAGTCGAGCAGGACCTGGCCGGCGATTTGCGCGACCTGCGTGTAATCGACGTGGCTGGATTCGGCGAAGACGGTGAGGAGCTGCGCGGCGGCGTGGCGGAGGAGGGTGAAGGAAGCGCGGACGACGTTCCAATCGTCGTCTGTGTAACGGGCGGGTGGGAGCGAAGGAACGTCAGCGAGGGCAGACTGGAGGCCGGGGACTGCGGCGAGCCGGGCGATGAGGGCGCCGAATCTTTGCTTGCCACTGCGACCACTGGGAGTGGAGGGGAAACCGTCTGACGTTTTCAAGCCCTTTTCTGAGCGCCAAGCGCCTTTCTGAGTCAGCAGGAAAGCGGAGATGCCGGAGAAGGCGTCGCACGCATCATCCAATCCATCTGGGAAGGGAGCAGCGGGGATTTCCGGGCGCTCCGCGAGGTCATGCGGCGAGTTTTGGCCCGGCTCTTCGCAGGCAAAACGGGCGAGGGCAAGAATCTCATCTGTTGCATGAGGGACTTGCTGGATCAGGCTGTGAAGCAAGAGGATGTGGTCACGGATGGCGTTCGCGAAGGGCCGCTCGAGGGCGGCGCGGAGGGCCTCCCAGTCGGGGTCACGGTGGAAGACAAAGTCGTGCATCCAGCGGTCGCGATCGCGGAGCATTTCGACGAGAAGGTTTTCGAGTTCGGCGAAGTCGTTGTCGCGGAAGAGAAGCAGGAGCTGGATGGCGGAGGCGAGCTCGGGGTCGGAGGCGTCGAGCTGGAAGAGGGTGCGGCGGGCGGCGCGGCGGTAGAGTTCTTCGGGACGGGGCAGGAGGTCGAGCGCGCCGCCGAGGCCAAAGAGGAGCGGCTGCTGGAGGGCGATCTCGCGGCAGAATGCGTCGATGGTGGTGATGCGGAGCTGAGAGGGCAGGTCGAGGAGTTTCCAGTCAAGCTGCCGGGAGCGGGCCAGGGCGCGGCGGGCGAGGACGGAAAGGTCGAGTTCGCCGCCGGCCGAAGAGGGCGGCGCGGATGCAGTGGATGCGGGAGCACTTTCAAACTCGGCCTGGGCCTTTTCGAGCTCGGAGAGGATGCGATGGCGCATTTCCGCAGCGGCGGCGCGGGTGAAGGTGATGGCGACGATGTGTGAGGGATCGTCCACCTCGGCAAGGAGGCGCAGGAAGCGGCGGGAGAGAAGGTCGGTTTTGCCGGAGCCCGCGGGGGCCTGGACGAGGATGGAGCGGCTGGAGTCGAGGGCACGGATACGCTGGCTCTGATCGGGCGGGAGCGAGCGAGCATGGGCTCTACTCATCGTCGTCCTCCCCTGAGGAGCTGTCGTCATCTTCGCGGGCAAGAAGATCTTCGCGCTCGGCGATGCGGCAGAGGGTGTGGAGACGGCAGCGCTCGCAGGTTTTGACGGGATCGATGGGATCGACGTCGGCGCGGCCGGCGAGGAAGTCGCGGGCAAGGGATTCAATGACCGCCTGCCACTCCGAGCGCTGGTCAGCGGCAAGCGGGTTGCGGACGAGGGAAGAGCTGCCGCTGAGGCCGGCGATGAGGGTGGATTTTGCGTCGCGGAGGCGACCGACGAATGCGGACTGGCCGGGGCGGAGCTGCGCGAAGACGAGGCCGCCGAGGGTTTCTCCTGGCGGAAGCACGAAGGCGGCGTAGAGCGGGAGCTGGACGTCTTGAGGCCGTGAGGAATCCCACTCGGAGGCGGAGTGTTTGCCGGACTTGTAATCGACGACGAGGAGCGATTGGTCGTTGAGGCGGTCGAGGCGGTCGAGGCGCAAACGGATTTCGAGGCCGGCGGGAGCGACGGTGTGTTTGGCCTCAGTCTGCTCGACGGTGAAGGGCTCGCGAATGGCTTCATAGGCGAGCCACGCGGAGACGAGGCGGATGAGGCGCTGGAGTTCGACGTCGAGATAGGCCCGCGGCATGCGGGCGAGGACTGAGGCGGGCAGAGCGGACTGGAGCGCGTCGCGGACGTGGGGCTCGACGAAGGCAGGAATGTCGGCGAGGGCGAGAAGATCGCTACGGGAGCGGATGCCGCGCGGAGGGGCCAGGCGCCAGACGGAGTGGAGGACCTGATGCAGGAGCTGGCCGCGCTGCGCCGCGGTGAGGCCAGTTTCTGCGAGGTCGCATCTTTGCGCGTCGAGGCGGTGGCGGGCAAAGGCCTGGAAGGGGCACTGCGACTGCGCGGTGAGAAGGCCGGCGCCGCCGCGGAAAGGCGCTTGACCGGCGGCGAGCGGAATGCGGGATTCGTCGGTGAACGGAACGGCGAGGGGCGCGGCAGGTTGGGGCGCGAGGAGATGGCCGGGGAGTGATTGCGGATCGCCTGCGAGGTTGCGGACGAGGCGAGAGGGATGGGCTTCAGAGCTCTCATGCAGGCGGGAAAAGCTGAAGCGAGCGACGGGCGCGGAGGCAAGCAGGCGACTGGTTGCGGCGCGGGCGAGCTCGAGGTCAAGGAGCGCGGTGGCGTGGGGCATGGAGAATTCGCGCTGGATGGAGAGAGGCAGCATCGGATGGGTGGAGGCGCGCGCGGGCCAGGAATCCTGATCGACGCCGAGGAACCAGATCGCGGATGCGGAGAGGCCGGCGGATTCGGCGGGACCGGCGATGAGGATGGGCGTGTGGGCCGATTGGGGCGCGAAGAGTGTGTCACCGAGGATGCGGGTGAGCGAGGAGAGAAATTCGAGCCAGGAGACGCGGCGGCCGAGGAAGGCCAGCGAGGCGCATGTGTCGAGCGCCTGGTGCCAGCGGCGAAGAACCTGGAATTCCGGGCTGGTGAGGCGGCGCTCCTGGGGCAGTCCGAAGTCGGCGAGGAGCTGGGGAACGAGCGCGGCCCAGTCGAGTGGAGATTGTGGGCGGCGCTGCAGCGCGTTGAGGCGTCTTTGCGCGGCGGCGACGCGGGCGAGCCAGGAGTCGGGCGGTGCGGTGGAGCGCTCGGGGAGGCCGAGGAAGGTGGCGAGAGTCCATTGCGGGCTTTCGAGACCGCGACCGCGGAGGTCTTGCATGCGCGCCTGAAGCACGCCGGATTCTTGAGGGTTGGAGACGAAGCCGGTGGAGAAGAGCCAGTCGATTTCCTGCTCGTCGAGCGGACCGGCGAGCCAGCGGAGAAGCAGAAGGGCGGCGCGCGCGAGCGGCACGCTGGACAGCGGAAGGCCGAGAGAGAATTCGAAGGGCGGCAGGGCGGCGGGCGGAGCAGCACGGAGAAAGGCGCGCTCAATCTGGCCGCGGCGCGTGGCGATTTGCTGCGTGAGGACGAGGATGCGCGCGGCGGGATCGGCGGCGAGGAGCTGCATGCACCACAGGGCGCAGGCGTCGAGCTCGGAGGCTGGGTCGGGCGCGGCGTAATAGCGGAGATCGGAGGCCGGGTCGTCATACGAAAGCTGCTGCGCACGACCCCATGCCTCAAAGAGGTTGCGCTGGGAGGGGAGGATGCGGTCAAAGCCGACGAGAAGCAGCGGCGGACGGGCGGCGGAGTCGGACTGGAGAAGCGGGACGAGCTCGAGAAGGAGGCGGCTGGGGCTGAGGAGATGCTCGCGGCGGCAGTCCTGATCGAAGGCGTTGAGCCAGGCACTGAAGGTTTCTGCGTTCTGCGCCCAGGAGACGCGTGCGGAGGCGCGGAGGAGATGCGGTGCGTGGGAACAGAGCAGCTCATGCGCTTGAGCGGCGAGCGTGGCGACAAGATTGAGCGGTTGCTCGAGAGAGGTGATGAGGGCCGTCTCGCTGAAAGCGATGCGGGCCCAGAGAGACTGCTCCTGCGCGGGATTGAGAAGGAGGCGGTCGTCACGCGTGCGCTGGAGCCAAGCGTCCTGCACGAAGGCGGCGAGGGAGTGGATTGCGGGCTCGGGCCAGGCGGAGAAGCCCTCTTCGCGGCGGCGCTGATGAAAGGCGTCGCGGAGGTGGCGCGCGGCACGGTCGCTGGCGGCGAGGACGATTCCGCCGGAGTGGAGCCACTGATCGATTTCGGCGGCGGAACGGGTCCCCATGGCAGCGTTATACCTTGTCGCGGGTGTGTGATGCCATGCGGACCGCGGGAAGCAACAGAGGGCGCGGTTGTACACTGGACAACGTGATTCGCAGACTTCTTACGACTTCATTGCTGCTGGTGCTTTTGCTGGCCGGTTGCCACAAAGGCCAGCAAGCCGAAACGCAAGCGTCGACCCAGACGGAGTACACGGTGTATCACCTGCGCGGGAAGGTGGTGGCAACCGATCCCTCGACAGGCGAAGTGACAGTGAACAATGAGGCGATTCCGGGCTTTATGGATGCGATGGTGATGCCGTACAAGCTGAAGGACCCGAGCATCCTGAGCGACCTGCATCCGGGGGACGTGCTGACGGCGAACGTGCTGGTGCCGAAGGTGGAGGGCCAGGGCGACGTGGTGCTGGACCAGATTGTGATTGTGGGGCAGGCACGGCCGGACTACGCGCCGAAGGTGATCTATCACGTGCCCGCGCCGGGAGACGAAGTGCCGGACTTCGCGCTGCGCAACGAGGATGGGCACGTGATTCACCTGAAGCAGTTTCGAGGCAAGGAGTTGCTGATTACGTTCATCTACACGCGGTGCCCGCTGCCGAACTTCTGCCCGCTGGTGACGCACAATTTCGCGGTGATCAATCAGGAACTCGCGAAGGATCCGGCGCTTTACAAAAAGACGCATCTGCTGAGCGTGAGCTTTGATCCGGAGCACGACACGCCGGCGCGGCTGAAGTCGTATGGCGAACAGTACATCGGCGCCGACGCGAAGAAGGCGTTTGAACACTGGGATTTCGCGGTGGGGAAGAAGCCGGTGGTGCTGAAGATGGCGCATTACTTCGACGTGGGACTGAGTTACGGCCCGGACGATACGATTACGCACACGCTTTCAACCACGCTGATTGGGGCCGACGGCAAGGTGGTGCAGTTTTACCACGGGAACGATTGGACGCCGCGGCAAGTGCTGGCCGACATGAAGAAGGCAGCAGCTGGGGCGTGAGAGGCAAGGAACAAATAGACTCGGCCGGTTGACCGGCATGGATGCGCGAGATTGTGCATCGGCGCGCGCAGGCAATCCATCCAATCGGATAACCGGCCAAGAATGCAGGAGAGGAGAGGTTTGCAATGGCAAAGGTGACACTGGTGTTTGCGGTGCTTTTGATTGCCCTTGGTCTGGCGGGCTATTTGGGAACGGGAAGCCAGCATCCGACGGCGCTGATTCCGACCTGGTTCGGGCTGGCGCTGGGAGTTTTCGGGCTGCTGGCGATGAACCCGAGCCCGGGACGGCGGAAGCTGTTCATGCACATCAACGTGACGATTGGGTTGCTGGGCTTTCTGGGCGGAGGATTCGCGGCGATTCAGGGCACCATGCATTCCCATTCAATTGGAGCCGCGCCGGACATGACGGCGCTTGCCTCCAAGCTGACGATGGCGGCGCTGATGCTGGTGTATGTGATTCTGTGCGTGCGGTCGTTCATCACGGCGCGGCGCAAAGGCGTGGTCTAAGCGAATGGGCGGATTTCGCGGCGGCGGGATGGGGATGGGCATGCGCGCCGAGCGCACGCCGGGCCGCGGAGCGCGCGGGGCGCAGGCGGAGCTGCCGAAGAAGAAGCCGAACCTGAAGAAAATTGGTCCGCAGGTGTGGGCACTGGTGGCGCCGCGCAAGGGGTTGATTCTGGCCGGTCTGGCGCTGATGCTGATCAACCGCGTGGCGGGACTGGTGCTGCCGCTGGAGTCCAAGTCGCTACTGGATTCGGCGCTGTCGCGCGCAAATCCGCATCCGGAGCTGCTGGAGCGGATTATCTGGTTTGTGCTGGGCGCGACGGTGGTGCAGGCGGTGAGCTCGTACTCGCTGACGCAACTGCTGTCAAAGGCTGGCCAGCGGCTGATTGCCGAGATGCGGCGCGAAGTGCAGCGGCACGTGGGCCTGCTGCCGGTGGCCTACTATGACTCGAACCGCACGGGCACGCTGGTGGCGCGCATCATGACCGACGTGGAAGGCGTGCGCAACCTGGTGGGCACGGGGCTGGTGCAGTTTGTGGGCGGGCTGCTGACAGCGGTGCTGGTGTTCTTCTTCCTGCTGTATCGCAGCGTGACGGTGACGCTGACGGTGTTTGTGGTGGTGGGCGCATTCGTCTTTGTGCTGCAGTACGGATTCAAGGTGATCCGGCCGATTTTCCGCGAGCGGGGCAAGATCAACGCGGAAGTGACGGGGCGTTTGACGGAGTCCCTGGGCGGCGTGCGGGTGATCAAGGGCTACCACGCCGAGGACCGCGAGCACCGGGTGTTCTCTGCCGGTGTGGACCGGCTGCTGGACAACGTGATGAAGTCGCTGACGATGACCAGCGCGCTGGGATCGGTGTCGACGGCCGTGCTGGGGATTGTGTCTGCGCTGGTGATGTGGCTGGGCGGGCACCTGGTGCTGCACGGCACGTGGACGGTGGGCTCGTACTTCCAATACAACATGTTTCTTGCGCTGATGGTGGCCCCGGTGTTCCAGATGGTGAACGTGGGGACGCAGCTGACCGAGGCGTTTGCGGGGCTGGACCGGACGCAGGAGATTCTGGCGGAGCTGGGAGAAAACCAGGAGCCGGGGCGCACGACGAAGATGCCGCCGATTGAAGGCAAGGTGGCGTTTGAGGATGTGGAGTTTGCCTATGAGGCGGACAAGCCGGTGCTGCACGGAGTGAGCTTTGCGGCGGAGCCGGGCACGGTGACGGCACTGGTGGGGTCGTCGGGGTCGGGCAAGTCGACGATCATCAGCCTGCTGTGCGCGTTCCACACGCCGGGGAAGGGACGGGTGCTGGTGGATGGGATGGACCTGTCGACGGTGGACCTGAATACCTATCGCTCGCAATTGGGCGTGGTGCTGCAGGACTCGTTCCTGTTTGATGGGACGATTCGCGAGAACATTCTGTTTTCGCGGCCGGAGGCAACCGAGGAGGAGTTCCTGTTTGCCTGCCGGACGGCGCGGGTGGACGAGTTTGCGGAGCGGTTTCCGGAGGCCTACGACACGATTGTGGGCGAGCGGGGCGTGAAACTTTCCGGCGGTCAGCGGCAGCGTCTCTCGATTGCGCGGGCGCTGCTGGCGGAGCCGCGGATTTTGATTCTGGACGAGGCGACGAGTTCGCTGGACTCCGAGTCCGAGGCGATGATTCAGGCGGGGCTGGGCGAGCTGATGCAGGGGCGGACGACGTTCGTGATTGCGCACCGGCTTTCGACGATCCGGCGGGCGGACCAGATTCTGGTGGTGGAGCAGGGACGCATTGTGGAACGGGGCAACCATTCGCAGCTGTTTACGCTGGGCGGGCGCTACTTTGACCTGTACACGCGGCAGCACGGGCTGGAGGCAAACCTGTTTCTGGCGCCGGGCGAAGGGGACGCGGTGCCCGCATAGGCGCGAGGCGGCGGCCTTAAAACAGCGAGCCGAAAGCAAGCTGAAAGGTGAGGAAGTGCGCGACCGGAGCGGGGATTCGGTGTTTGCGGCGACGTGTGCGCGCGTTTCGCAAGTTGACGCGAATCTCATATCCTGAGAAACTGATTTTGAATTCATTTCATGGCACGGAGGACCAATATGCGAGACGGAGCTCCGCAAGGCATTTATAAGGTACAGGCCCTCGACAGGGCATTCGCAGTTCTGGAGTTGTTGGGGGAAAGCGAAACACCGCTGGGTCTGGCGCAGGTTGCGTCTTCCCTGCAACTGCACAAGAGCACCGCGCACCGCTTTCTGATGGTTCTGGAGCGCCATCATGTGGTGGAGCGCACGAGCAACGGGAAGTTTCGGCTGGGACTGCGGCTCTTCGACCTGGGCAATCGGGCAATTGAACAATATGATCTGCGCGACCGGGCGCAGCCACATTTGCGAAGGCTGGTGGCCGAGACGGAAGAGACGGCGCATCTGTGCATTCTGGAGCAGGCGCGCGTGATCTACATCGACAAGATTGAGCCGACGCGATCGGTACGGATGATTACCCGGATTGGATCGAGCAATCCGGTGCACTGCACTTCGGTGGGGAAGGCGATTCTTGCGTTTCTGCCGGAGGAGCGGATCAACGAGATCATCCGGAAGACGCGGTTCGAGCGGTTCACGAGCAGGACGATTGCCTCAGCCGATGCGCTGCGCGCGGAGATTGAGAAGACGCGGCGCCGCGGGTACGCGGTGGACGACGAGGAACTGGAAGAGGGGCTGCGGTGCATCGCGGTTCCGCTGCTGGACGCGCAGCGGCTGCCGGTGGCGGCGGTGAGCGTTTCGGGTCCGTCGTTCCGCGTGACGGCGCAAAAGCTGCCCTCGATTGCGAATCACCTGCTGCACTGCGTGCGGGGAATTTCGCAGGACATGGGCTTCACTTCGGCAAGCAGGGCGAGCCGGGCCTGGACTGCATAATCGGGCGGAGGGCTACTCGGCAGGATTCCAGTTGGGCCCGATGAGGGCGCGCAGGTTTTGCGGAGTGGCCCAGGGCGCCTTGCCGGCAAAGCGGCGAACCCACTTTGGCCCTTCGCCGATGTGAACGCGGTCTGGAGTGAACCCGGGCGAGAGCGCGTTGGCCATGAGGGCATATTGCGCGCCCTTGTGGAGGCGCAGCGCCTTCCAGCAGTTGCCGGGAACGGGAATGACGGGGCGCTGGCCTGCGGCGACGTCGCGGCCCAGGGTGATTTTTTCCACGCGGCCGTCAGAATGAAAGATGAAGTAGTCGACGGGGCCGCCTTCGATGAGGATGTGGGTGTCATCGGGAGCGAGCCAGTGGAGGAAATTGATGGGCCGGTCGCGGGTGAGCATGTAATAGACCTGGCTTTGGACGGCGAACTGGCGGCCGTGGACCTTGACCATCTGCGCGGACTGTCCGATGAGGCCGAGGTAGCCGGACTCCTTTGGAAGCACCTTGAGGTGGAGTGTGCGAATGAGCTCGCGTGCGCGGGCCGCCGAGCCGATGGGCGCGGTGGCGCAGAGTGCGGGGATGGAGAGCAGGAGCAGGGCGGCAAGGAGTGGACGCTTCATGGGGAAAAGGGTAGACCCGGGGGGGAAGGCCGGTCCACAAGGTGAGATGAGAGGCTGGGAATGCGCGGCATTGCGAAGGCGAAGATGCGGTGCCGGTGCGGTCGCCGGTCCGCAAGTTTGAGATTCTCCTTCATGCGCGCGCTCGAAATCCATCGAACTGAATACCCTCAAGGCCGGTTTTCATCATCCTTCCGATGCTCCCGTAATTCACGAGCCCAGACGTCTCACGATGAACGCAGCCATCGATGCCCACCTCGAATCGATCCTCAGGGATCGCAGCCTGCGAACCTACAGAACCCGCCGTCCGGTCCTCAATGTCCTTTGGCGGAACTGCTATACGGGTTCCGGATCATCTTGCGTGCGTATTCGCTACCACCATTGAGACGCGCGCTCCGATTGAATCTTTTCGTCGGTCTCTGACTTTGCCGAGTGAAGAAGCAAGAGCGGACACTGCACGAGCTTGACGACCTTCTCGGCAATCGAGCCGAACACGAGCGGATGCCACCCGGAGATGCCATGCGTGGAGATCACGACCATGTCGATATGTTCGCGGTCCACCACTTCCATGATGCTCCCCGCTATGTCATTTCCAACCTCGACGCTGGAAGTTGACTTGACTTCGCCTGCCAGCAGGACGGAATGACATTTTGCCAGATGCTGCTCTGCAAAAGCTCTGGCCTCCCGGATATATTCACCTTCGGGAATCGAGTCGGGGAGAGTCGCTGTAGGGAAAAAAGGGATGACGTTTACAAGGTGGAGTTCGGCGTGAAAGTGCTTCGCGAGGTCGGCTGCCATCTCCAGAGCCGCCTGAGAGGAGGGGCTGAAGTCGATTGGCAAAAGAATCTTTGTGGGGATGGAACTAAAGACCTGCGCTTTTGGCATTAGGAACTCCTTGCAGAACCGCAAAATTGCCTGAGGGTTTTATCTTCTTCAATCCGAAGAGGTGAGACTGTGCAATTTGACACATGTTGATGACGGGAAGTTCGATCAGGCGATTCCCGGCCTCCTGTTGATCGTCCTCAACGTCATCAAGCCGAACGACTCGTGTGAGGATGACCGTAAGATTTCTCGTGTTGAGGTACATTTCACGCGGGACATCCAGATGAACGAATCGTGACTGTGAACTTGAAACCTACATCCGATAACGGGATTCCTAACGCCGAGGCCAGAGATGTTCTGGAGACCCAAGTGACTACTGGTCCTGAACGCAAAGGAGGTTGCGAAGCCATGCAGTGGCTCGAATAGGTCCCGGAATCGCATCTGCACGCGACGGCATGGCTCACTGCGCATCCTTCAATTTCAATGCGCAAGGCCTGGCACTGCCCCAGAAACTGATATAGATCCAGTGCGTGACTGCGTTATGCAATACCTTTAGAAACCGCACTCATGACCGCCGGCCAACGGTTCGCCGAGCCTGGGAGACCATTCAACCCATGGATCTGCGCGCGGCATTCCGCATCGTTGCGTCGCAGGGCTGGTTCCTTCACCCGAAGCCGGCTGCGGCTCACCCCTCCAGCAGCCGCACCACATGGCGAGCAATCATCAGGTCCTCTTTGGGAGGAATGACGCGCACAGTGACCGGCGAGTTTTCTGCCGAAATCATCCCCGCGCCGTGTACGTTGTTGCGCGCAGGGTCAAGTACGATGCCCAGGGTGCCCAATCCCGCACAGATCTCGGCACGGGAGGCGATGTCGTGTTCTCCGATGCCGCCGGTGAAGACCAGCATGTCCAGACCGCCTAACTCGGCCACATAACCGCCGATCCATTTGGCAATCGTCCAAGTAAACTTCTCTACGGCAAGCCGCGCCTTCGCGTTGCCGTGCGCGATGGCGTCGCGCAGGTCACGCATGTCTGGGGAGAGTTCGCTGACGCCCAGGAGGCCAGCGTTCTTGCTGACCACCGCTTCCAGCTTATCGGCAGCGTTGGTGGCGCTCTTTTCCGTCTCAGCAATCTTGCGCAGGATGAACAACACGACGCCGGGATCGATGTCGCCGGTGCGAGTGCTGCTGATGATTCCGCCGAGCGGCGTGAGGCCCATCGAAGTATCAAGACTCCGTCCGTTCCGGATCGCCGCGATCGATGCTCCATTGCCAAGATGGGCGACGATGAGCCTTTGCGGCACGGTGGGTTCCAGTTGATAGATGATCGATTCGTAAGACAAGCCATGCGCGCCATAGCGGCGTACGCCCATCGCGGCATATTGCTCGGGAATCGGCAAACGGGTGACGACTTCGGGCATGTGGCGGTGAAAGTAGGTGTCCAGGCAGACAAAGTTGGGAATGCCGGGGAACAGGCGAAAGACCTTGCGCATGATGTTGATGGCGTTGAGTGTGTGCAGTGGCGCGAAGGATGCGTAGCGTTCCATCTCTTCGATGAGTGCAGGGGTGATACGCTGGTTCTCCTGCACCGTCGGACCGCCAGAAACCATGCGGTGCCCGATGGCCCCCGGGGCGGGGAAGAGCTTCGAGTGCAGGGCATCTGCCACCAGTTTGAAGGCAACGGCACGGGTAGGCAGGGCCGGGGTCTCAGCGACCACTTTCTTGCCTTTGGCATCCTTGATCCAGAACTCGCCCTTATCGGTGCCGATGCCGTTGGCCGCGCCCTCGTGGAGTTTCTGAGGTTCGCCGCCGCCGGTTCCATACATTGAGAACTTGATGGAAGAAGAACCGCTGTTCAAAACCAATACAGGCAAAGACGCCATGAACCTACCCTCTCGGTTTGATCTGAACGAGTCAACGGGTTGAAGAGTAAAAACGGAACAATTCCTTATATCTCTTTACGTCCCAACTTGGCTCCTTCACTCGTTAAATGCAAGAGTCAGAATTGAGGTTCGTGCCATGCCAGGTAGCCGAGCCGGAACCTCCATCCCACGGACGAAGACCGGTCCGCCGGGCCGCGGGGCCTGAGACGTCCGCAGTGCCTACTCTGGGCTGACTGCTGCTGCTTCATCGCCATACGTGGGATACGGCTCCGGCTCCGTGCTGGTGGGCATGGCGGCGAGGGTTGCGAGATCGGCCTGCACCTGGGCCCACTGCGCCGGGTGCTGCTTTGTCGTAATGGGCGCGTTCGGGTCAGCGTAGTAGGCCTGGATGTCCTGCTTGATGCCGGGCGGGATGGGCTGCGTGGGCTGGCGCGTGAGGCGGTGGAGGAGATTGGCATACGTTGAGTCGGTGAGCGGATAGCCACCGGGCTGTACCACTCGACCTGTATCAAGGTCGCGGTTGGGCAGGGGATGACGCGGGTCGCGCGATTCGAGCAGCGTGTGCGCGTTCGCGGTCATGATTGCCGGAATCGCTTGCGGAGATTGATTCGCGGAAACCGGATCGCCTGCTCGGGCCGTGGAAGTGTGCGCCGTTGCGGGAGGCGTAAAGCGCGCGAGCATCTGGTGCATGATCGTTGTGGCCACCACCACGCTGTGCAGGTATGCGGCCTCGGTTGCCGGGGTTGGGCCTTTCACATCGATCAGTTTCAGTGGGCCGAACTTGGGCAGAATAAACAGAAAGCCGGCCAGCATGTAGGTTCCAATTCCTGCATGTCGGCCATACTTCTGCCAGTTGTTTTCCGCGGCCACCGCGGCCACTTCCTTGTCGATCTGCGCCGCATCTGGGGTATCCGGGTCTGGCGGCTCGTGGTGGCGATGCAGGAGCGTGACAGCGTAGGCCACGCGCGGGAAGAAGGTATGCACCATGAAACGGTATTCACGAAGATTGAAGCGCTGACGACGGGGTGAGAACTCGTTTCTCAGCCCATAGGTCTGGTAGTAAGCAAGCGCGAGCTGCTTGACTGGCACCTTGAGCCCGATGTGGCGAAGGAAGCGGACCGGCGCCATGCGGTGATGCGCGATCTCGTCAATGTCAAAGGCGAACTCAGTTTGTACATGCTGATGCTCGCCCTCGGCGTAGTTCACCTCGCGACCATATTTCGCACGCAGCCGGGGGAATTCTACGGGGACGGAGAGGTTTGTCGCTTCGGAGTGGCCGATGGTGTCGCCCACGTAATGAGACAGCGCGCCGACGGCGAACGCGAGTTCATCGGCGTTGTGCGCATTGCGAAAGAGACTCACCACGAAGTCGCCTGAGCGCACGTAGTGGGTCAGGTTTGAGAATGTCTTGTCGCCAAACGGATAGTAACCCATGTCCTGGATAACGCATCCTCCGTAAGCATAGGCCCGCGCCTCTTCGAGTTGCGCCGGCGAGAGATTGGGATAGCGGCTGAGCAAGAGCGGAACAATGGAATACTGCCAGTTGAGATCGATGAGCTGTTCGTGCGTAAGGAGGGTAAACGCGTTTGCGCGCCCGGCGAAAAGAACGGCCAGCAGGAGCACGAGTGCCAGCAGGATGCGCATCCCCGCTCGGCCTCGTTTCATCTTGCGTCGAGACCGGTTGAATCGCGGGCGTGTGCGCAATGTGCTTGCGGCCACGCGTCGTTGAACGGCTTGTTGTGCATCGAGCAGAACTCCCATTGAATCCAAGCCCGCAATTGCCTTTATGTCAAAGACGGTTACCATAGGATTTTACAACAAAGACCAAGATTGAATTCTGGTCAAATGTGACCGGACTCTTCATCGCCCTGTCTTGGATTGTACTTGTGCCGGCCGCGCATTTGCGGGCCGCGTCCGAATCGACCAATTCAGGACTGGCAGAGGGGCAGATGATGAATGCAGCAGTGGTTAAGAAGATCTCGCCTCTAGAAACTTGTTGAAATAGGTACTGTTCTGCATCGAGGGCATGAGGTTGTTCGTCTAACAGGCATGCGTGGAGACGAGCGAGTTCAGGACGGGATGTTCAGTTATGTTTCGTTGGAGCAGCGTGTGCCTGCGGATCATCCGCTGCGGGCGGTTCGCAAGCTAACCGACACGGTGTTGCACAAGCTGAGCCCTGAGTTTGACGCGCTGTATGCGGATTCGGGGCGGCCATCGATTGCGCCGGAGTACATTCTGCGGGCGCTTTTGTTGCAGGTGTTCTACTCAGTGCGCTCGGAGCGGTTGCTGGTTGAGCAGATCGACTACAACCTGCTGTTCCGCTGGTTTGTGGGCCTTGGCATGGACGACGCGGTGTGGAACCATGCGGTGTTCTCGAAGAACCGCGACCGGTTGCTGACTTCCGATGTGGCGCAGCAGTTCTTTGCCGAAGTGAACAAGCATGCCAGGCGCTTTATGAGCGACGAACACTTCACGGTGGATGGCACGCTGATTCAGGCGTGGGCCTCGCAAAAGAGCTTTCGCTCGAAGGACGGATCCGACGACGGCGATGGGGCGGATTTTCACGGCCAGAAGCGGTCGAACAAGACGCATGAATCGACTACCGATGCCGATGCGCGGCTGTACAAGAAGAGTTACGGCAAGGAATCGACGTTGAGTTATCTGGGCCACGCGCTGGTGGAGAACCGCAACGGATTGATCGCCGCGGCGATGGTGACGCACGCCGACGGTTACGCCGAGCGCGATGCCGCGCTGTTGATGCTCCAGGAAAAGCAAGAAGGTCGCTCACGGCGCATCACCGTGGGTGCCGACAAGGCGTACGACACGAAGGATTTCGTTATTGCACTGTGCGGGAGTTGAATGTGACACCGCATGTGACCAAGAACGACAAGGGCCGCCGCAGCAACCTGGACCGCAGGACCACGCGCCAGCCCGGCTATGCCATTAGCCTCAGCCGGCGATGGCTGGTGGAGAAGGGTTTTGGCTGGCTGAAGCAGACCGGTCCGCTGCGGCAGGTAAAGTTGCGAGGACTGGAGAAGGTGGACTGGCTGTTCGTCTTCAGTTGCGCGGCGCACAATCTGATCCGGTTGCCGCGGCTGATGGCTCAACCACCGGAAAAGCTAAGGGAGCAGTGTGCCTGAGCAACGGTTGCGAGCCTCGGGGATGATTCCCTGAGGCTCGCAAACCCCTATAAACACCGGCCAGAACCGCACTTCAAACAGATTTCGAATGGGAAGAAACGAAAATCGAAAGGAAAAACGCTGCAATCACGCGAATTTCAACGAGTTCCTAAAGCAGACCACTGCTCGGCCATGCGATTGGGTGACGATTTCCGGCTGCGGCGGGCTTGGTCATCTTGCTGTGCAGTATGCCAAGGCGATGGGAATGTTGGTGTGTGCGGAAAGCGCGCCCATGCCTTTGGACACGTGTACGGAATTGCTCAGAATAATAATTTAGAGGGTGGAAGACTCATTTAGAACGCGCTATAGGATTCCGTTGCGGGATTTCATGCATTCTAAGCGGAACAGACGCTGGCTAGCCGACAATCGTTCTTTGCCAACGTACCGCATGTCGGGATCTATCAGCCCGAGAACATCCCCATTCAACCGCGAGATATGGAGAAGGCAATGAGCATTACAAATTCTGTGGTAGCTATCTACGACACCCACGAGCAGGCGGAACGCGCTATCAAGGAACTGCAGGGGGCCGGTGTCGATATGAAGAGCCTTTCGATCGCTGCGAAAGATATGCATACGGACGAACATGTGGTCGGCTATTACAACGCCGGTGATCGCATGATGCACTGGGGCAAGGTGGGAGCGTTCTGGGGCGGATTCTGGGGTCTGCTGTTCGGGTCGGGGTTGTTCATGATCCCCGGACTGGGCCCGATTCTTGTGGCTGGCCCGCTGGTTGCCTGGATTGTTGCAGGTCTGGAGGGAGCTGCCGTGGTAGGAGGAATGAGCGCAGTTGGCGCGGGTCTGGTGAGTATCGGAATTCCGAAGGACAGCGTGCTCAAGTACGAGGTGGCTCTGAAGACAGACAGGTATCTGCTGGTTGTCCATGGCACAGAGGGCGCGGTCGCCAATGCAAAAAGCATCATTGCAGGAACCGAACATAGCTCTTACACCGTTCATGGCGAGAAGGTGTTCGCCTAAGAACATGCAAGAATGCCCCGCGGCAGCGCTGGACTCGGAGGAGGTCGCACTCCCTCGTACTACCTATCAAAATGGGCGTATCGTGGCTTCGGCCGTCAGATAACTCATCAGGCAGAGAAGAACGCGTCAACGGCATCAGGAGCTGGCTGTCGATGACTGCCTAAATGACGAATACGAATGGAGCACGCTCAAATGAATGTTCAGCAACTTGAAGAAACTGCGCAGGCCCTTTTCGCAAGCGACAAGGGCCTGCTTGCCATGGATGAGAGCACTCCGACCTGCAACAAGCGATTTGCCAGCTTGGGGATTCCCCAGACAGAGGAAGCGCGGCGGGCCTATCGGGAGATGATTGTGACCGCCCCCGGGCTGGGTGAGTCGATCGGCGGTGCAATCCTTTACGACGAGACGATCCGACAGAAGACGAATGATGGCACTCCGTTTGTCAAAGTCCTCATCGATTCGGGTATCACTCCTGGCATCAAAGTGGACGCGGGCGCCAAGGGACTGGCCGGCCATCCCAGTGAAAAGGTCACCGAAGGTCTGGATGGATTGCGCGGTCGCCTTCAAGAGTATTTTCAAATGGGCGCGCGCTTTGCCAAATGGCGCGCGGTAATTGCGATCGGCGATGGGCTTCCGAGCTGGGGATGCATCGAGGCCAATGGCCATGCCCTCGCTCGCTATGCGGCGCTGTGCCAGGAGGCAGGCCTTGTCCCGGTTGTTGAGCCTGAAGTCATCATGGATGGCGAGCATACGCTTGAGCAGTGCTGCGAGGTCACAGACGAAGTGCTGCGAACGGTCTTCAGCGAATTGTTCGCGCAAAGGGTGGCTCTGAAAGGAATGATTCTGAAGCCCAATATGGTGCTTCCCGGAACGGCCTGCGCCAGTCAACCGACATTGGACGAGGTGGCCGACGCCACTGTGAACTGCTTCCTGCGCGCCGTCCCTGCTGCTGTGCCGGCAATTGCGTTCCTGTCGGGTGGCCAATCCGCGGAATTGGCTTCGGCGCGTCTGAATGCGATGAATGTGCGGTTCAAGTCGCGACTACCCTGGGCGCTGGCATTCTCGTTTGCGCGCGCCATTCAACAGCCGGCCTTGGAGCTTTGGAATGGCCAGGAGTCCAACGTATCGGCTGCACAGCAGGCTTTGGTTCACCGCACACGCTGCAACCAGGCTGCGCGCCGCGGCGAATACTCTGCAGAAATGGAGAAGAGATGACCGGAAGCAAGCACAACCATGAGGGAAATAGTGGCGAGGGCAGCAAACCGGGTCCCGGTCCTTACTGGAAGCGCATGCACCGTGACTGGCGCTTCTGGGTAGGTGCGTTTTTTATGGGCGGGGCACTGGCTATTTACGTATTGAGCGGCGACCTGGCGTGGGTTCCGCACCACCAACCGCCTCAGCATCTGCCGGTGGCTGCGGCGAGATAAAAACGCATCTCAGGCGCACCGAGCCGACGATGGATCTTCTCGAATGCGCTGGCAAAATCAATTGAACGAATTGCTGGTGGCGTGGATGAAGCGCTAACTCGCAATTGCGAGAACTGGATGACATATCATGAGCCAAACATCTCTGTATCCCTTGCGCTTCGAGCCAATCTATCAATATCGGCTCTGGGGTGGAAGGCGATTGTCCGGTTTGCTCTCCGCGCCGCTGCCGGACGACGGCCCGATTGGAGAAGCGTGGGTGCTCAGCGATCGCGACGATCATTCGAGCCGAGTTGCAAACGGGCCGCTGAAGGGGTGCACGCTCTGTGAAGTGATGAAACGATTTCGGGAACCGCTGATGGGTAAGTTGGCTCCCGGCTTCCAACGCTTTCCTCTGCTCCTCAAATTTCTCGACGCAAGCAAGATGCTTTCTGTGCAGGTGCATCCCGGCGATGCGCAGCCAGACCTGATTCCAGCTGGCGAGACCGGAAAGACCGAAGCGTGGGTTGTGATTGAGGCAGAGAAAGGTAGCCGGATATATGCGGGCCTGCAACCTGCAACGACTGCCAGCGATCTGCGTCAAGCGCTCGCCGACAAAACAATCCCCGACTACCTCGAGAGCTTTACGCCGAAGCCCGGCGACGCTATCTTTATTCCTGCCGGAACCGTTCACTCTTTGGGCGGCGATGTTGTGGTGTTTGAGATTCAGCAGAACAGCGATGTGACCTTCCGCCTTTACGACTGGGGCCATATTGACGCGAAGACGGGCCAGCCGCGGCCACTTCAGGTCGATCAGGCACTCGCCAGCATTGATTTCGCGAAGAACACTGGTGGCCTTGTAGCGCCCCTGGTTGAGTCCACTTCACCCGTGACGCGGGAAAGACTCTTTGATTGTGATCACTTTTTGCTTTGGCGTCTGCGTGGAAGATCACCGTTCACCGTCGGCGCCGCGGGAGTGCCGCGGGTGCTCGTCTGCATTGAGGGGCTTGGTCAGCTCGAGCACAGTGGTGTCAGCGATGCCGTTGCTAAAGGCGAAGTATGGCTCTTGCCGGCGATGGCTGGGTCGTGTGTATTTCACCCAGACAGTGAAGTAACGCTGCTGGAAATCGCGCTGCCTGAATAGCTCAGGGCGTATCAACAACAAGATGACGAGAACTTCAATTGAGCGCGCAAACCGTGGAGTGGGTGAAAAATGAAAAAGCTGATTGTCTTTGATCTGGACGGAACTCTGGCCGCCAGCAAATCGTCCCTCGATGCCGAAATGGCGTCCCTGCTGCATGACCTGCTCAGTGTGGTCAAGGTAGCAGTTATTTCAGGAGGCGCTTGGTCACAGTTTGAAAAACAGGTACTCTCCAAGCTTCCACAGGACGAAAGTTTGGCAAATCTATCGATTCTTCCCACCTGCGGTACGGAATATTTTCAATACACCGGGGCATGGAGGAAGCTTTATTCCGAGGACTTCAAGGCTGATGAAAGAGAGAAGATTGTTAGTTCGTTGAAGAAGGCGATCGAAACAGCCGGCTTTCATGTGGAAAAGACTTGGGGAGAGCCAATTGAGGACCGAGGAAGCCAGATAACCTACTCCGCGCTGGGCCAGCAGGCACCCTTGGCAGAGAAGGAGAAATGGGACCCGGATTTTGCCAAGCGGAAAAAGATCAAGGCCATTCTCGACAAATTGATTCCGGGTTTCTCGGTTCGAATCGGTGGTTCAACATCCATCGACATCACCAAACCCGGCATTGACAAGGCCTACGGAATTCGAAAGCTTCGAGATATTCTCAAAATCTCTCTGAAGGAGATGATTTACGTCGGAGATGCTTTGTTTGTGGGCGGTAACGACTACCCGGCGGAGAAGGCAGGCGTTATTTCGATTCCGATCCAAGGCCCCAATGAGACCAAGCGAGTCATTGAAGCGATCATCGCTTGTTTAGACCCCGATCAACAGATGCGAACCTTTGAAGTGTCGAGTGCGGTTGCCTGAGGAGCACAGATGAGCGATTTCAAACTTCACCGCCTGGGAATGCTGATGGAACCGGAGGCGGGCAATCCTCAGGAAGTCGAAGGCGTCCTGAATCCGGCTGCGGCCCGCGGACCTGATGGAGTACTGTACCTGTTTCCGCGGCTGGTGGCGAAAGGAAATTACTCCCGCATTGGCATCGCACGTGTGAAGTTCAATGAAGCCGGCGACCCGGCGGGTGTCGAGAGGCTCGGCATCGCACTGGAGCCGGAAGCCGACTATGAACGGCGGCCTGATGGCAGCGGTGGGTGTGAGGATGCCCGCGTTACGTATGTGGAACCGCTTCAGTGCTACATCATGTCGTACACGGCATTTTCGCCGCAGGGCCCAAGGATCGCCTTGGCCCGGTCGGAAGATCTTTTCCATTGGACGCGCCTCGGGCTCGCAACCTACGCTCATTGGCACGACATCGATTTGAGCAGCGTCGACGACAAAGACGCGAGCCTCTTTCCCGTCGCGATCCCGAACTCCTCTGGTCAACGTGAACTGGGTATGCTCCACCGTCCACTCTTTCCCGGCACTCGTCCAGAAGAGACGGCTTTCCATCGTGAGACCCGTGAGGTGGACCTTGATCACGAGAGCATCTGGATTTCCTATTGCCCTCCCGTGTTGAACGGCTCTGGACCTGAGCATCTGGGCCGGTTTACATCTCATCACCGGTTGGCGACTCCAGTATCGCCCTGGGAACGCCTCAAGATCGGCGCAGGTACTCCGCCCATCATGACGAAACACGGCTGGCTGATTGTTTATCACGGCGTTAGCGAATCGGCGACTACCGGCAACGGCAATCATTCATTGTGCTACTCGGCCGGTGTGATGGTGCTCTCACAGCAACATCCGCGAGTGATACGTTATCGCTCGGCAGAGCCGGTGTTGACGCCGGAGCTCCCGCAGGAGCGCGACGGGGTCGTCGCCAATGTTGTATTCCCCACCGGAATCGACCGGCGCGACGACCTTGGTACACCGGACCGCTTCGACGTCTATTACGGGATGGCCGACAATCGCGTTGGTGTGGCCCGCCTCGACTTGCCGGAACAGATATCGGAAGAGGCAACCGCCGATGCGCCTGAGGCGAAGGTATAAATCGCCGGTTATCGCGGAATTAGGAGCTCGAAAAATAACCGGAAAAGGTGGCTTCCGCCGGCGGTCCGAATCGAAGTCTTGGCGAAAATATCCCTTTCCGGAAAGCAAGCCAACTCCGACAACCGGAACAACCAGGTTGCTGGCAGCCTTCATCTGGTTACCAGCTATGTTGCCAAGCCCACCTAAGCAGATAGACAACGCTACCATCAATCTTCAACCAATCGGATGGTGCGTAGTACGCATCATCCGCGATCTCCTCCTACGTGCCAGAGTCTGGGAAGCAGAGGCTGCTTGCGCATTTCTCGTGCGATAACAGCCTCTACTTCGATTTCAATCGACCGCCGCTTAGCTATCGGTGAATATTGTCTTTTGCGGATGTCCCTTGGCCAATGGCGCCGGAGCGGCGGCATCGCTGAAGTCCTTCGTCCACTGCCAGTTCCGGATCTCGGGCATATCCTCCAGGTGTTCGTGGATATAGTCGTGGTGGCGATGGAGCTCTTGGTTGAAGAAGTTGATGGCCGTCTCCGCTTGCAAGCGAAGACGAGGGATGTGCTTCAATGCATCCAGCGCAAGGTGGAAGCGGCTCATTTCGTTGAGAACCACCATGTCGAAGGGCGTCGTGGTCGTGCCATGATCCATGTAACCGTGCACATGGAAGCGGCCTTCATTGGAGCGTCCATGGACCAGTGTGTGAATGAGCCAGCGATTGTTGTGGAAGGCGAAGATGACGGGCGCCTTCTCGGTGAAGAGTGCGTTGAACGACATTTCGTCCATCCCGTGCGCATGCTTGTCAGGAAACATCAGAGTCATCAGGTCCACAACGTTGACGACGCGTACCTTGATACCTGGCACGTATTTCTGTAACAGCCACGAGGCCGCACAAGTTTCGATCGTTGGCACATCGCCAGCGCAGGCCAGTACAACATCCGGCTCACCGCCTCCATCATTGGTTGCAAACTTCCACGTGGAAGCGCCGCGCGAGCAATGCTCGAGAGCCTCATCCATGTTCAACCACTGGAGCTGCGGCTGCTTGCCGCAGGTGACCACATTTACGTAATTGCGGCTGCGCAGGCAATGGTCGAAGACGCTCAGCAGGCAGTTCGAGTCAGGCGGATAATACACGCGGATCACTTCGCTTCTGCGCTCCAATGCATTGACTACGTATCCGGTTGCCTGGTGGCTAAAACCGTTGTGGTCGTTGCGCCAAGCATGGCTTGTGAGCAGAACATTGAGGGACGCGAGCGGCCGGCGCCAGAGATAGTCGCGGCACTGCTCAAGCCACTTGGCATGTTGGGTGGTCATCGAATCGACCACCTGCGCGAAAGCCTCGTAGGAGGACCACATGCCATGGCGCCCTGTAAGCAGGTAGCCTTCGAGCCATCCCTGGCAGAGGTGCTCGCTCAGCACTTCCATGACGCGGCCGTCCGGACCCAGTTCATCGTCGATCGAGACAATTTCTGCCATCGAGCACCGCTTTGTGGCCTCGAAGATGGAGTTCAGACGATTGGAATTCGATTCGTCGGGGCAAAACATGCGAAAGTTTGTCGGATTCATTTTGAAGATGTCGCGGAAGAATTCTCCAAGTTTGCGTGGAGCCTCGGCCAGAACCTGACCCGGGCCGGGGATTTCAAGGGCATAATCCGTGAAGTCGGGCAGCGCCAGGGTGATCAACTCGCGCCCGCCATTCACGTGGGGATTGCCTCCCATGCGACGGTTGCCTACCGGCGAGAGAGCCGCCAATTCCTCAACGAACCTGCCGTTCTTGTCGAAGAGTTCCTCTGGCTTGTAGCTTTTCATCCAGGCTTCAAGGATCTTGAGATGTTCGGGATTGTCTTTGACCGTTGCGAGCGGGACCTGGTGCGCACGAAAAGTGCCTTCAACCGGGATTCCATCTACTTCTTTGGGACAGGTCCACCCCTTGGGCGTGCGGAGGATAATCATGGGCCAAACGGGCTGCATCTTGAAACCATTCTTGCGAGCCTCCTGTTGAATTCCGCGAATCTCGGCATAACAATCTTCAAGCGTTTGCGCCAGGAGTTGATGCACGACCTCCGGGTCGTCGCCCTCGACAAAATAGGGCTTGTAACCCCGCCCTACATAAAGAGCCTTCAAGTCGGCATCGCTGGTGCGCGCCTGAGCGGTCGGTCCCGAGATTTTGTATCCGTTGAGGTGAAGGATCGGCAGGACCGCGCCGTCTCGCACGGGGTTGACGAAGTTGACCGACTTCCAGCTTCCCTCCAGCGGGCACGTCTCAGATTCGCCGTCGCCGACGACGCAGGCGACAATCAGGTCCGGATTATCGAAGGCCGCGCCAAATGCATGAACCAGAGAGTAACCAAGCTCTCCTCCCTCGTGCATCGAATTCGGGACGTGCGGTCCGCAGTGGCTGGGGACGCCGCCGGGTGTCGAGAATTTGCGGAACATAAGCCGCAAGCCGTCTTCATCGTGTGTAATCTCAGGGTGAACTTCGGTATAAGAGCCTTCCAGATAGGAGCAGGCATTCAACGAGGGGCCGCCGTGTCCAGGGCCGGAAATGTAAATGATGTCCGCGTTGTGTTCTTTGATAAGACGGTTCAGGTGGATGTAGATGAGGTTCTGTCCCGGCGAAGTTCCCCAGTGACCGAGCAACCGTGGCTTGATCTGCTCCGCTTTAAGCGGCTCTCGTAGCAAGGGATTCTCAAACAGGTAGATCTGGCCGATGCAGAGATAGTTTGCCGCACGCCAATAGCGATTCATCTTGTCGAGCAGTTCGGGCGAAAGCGGCCCCTTGGGAACTGGAGCTCGCGCTTCCACTTTTTCATTTGCGGCGATCGCGGTGGACAGAGTTACATCAAAGATGAATCCGGAGGTATTGCCAAACTGATCGAAGTTCTTGCTGAGCGATGGAGGCGTGTCATCCTTCTCAACTTTGATAGGGAGGTCGGCGGTGGCCATGGTGACTGTTCCTTTCCGTTGCTTCGCAACTGGTGACAGCACGGTGGGGCTTTGAGGTATTGGTTTGCTCGAGCCTGACTGCGATGGGCTCCTGAAGTTATTTCGTCAACAGCTTCTTTATCGCGTGCAGCTCGAGGCGACGCTTTGCGGTGGTCTTAGGATAGACCATCTTGAGTCCCCCCAGCGCATCAAGGACGATTTGCGAGACGATGAGGCGCGCGTTCTCCTTGTCGTCGGCGGGTACGACGTACCAGGGAGCATGATGCGTGCTTGTCGCGTGCAAGCAGTCTTCGTAGGCCTTCATATAGTGCTTCCAGTATTTCCGCTCGTGAATGTCGGAGGTGCTGAACTTCCAGTTCTTTTCCGGCTCATCGATGCGTGCAAGGAATCGCTTTCGCTGCTCCTCGTACGACAGGTGGAGGAAGATCTTGACGGTTTGCGTGCCGTTGCGATGCAGGTGTTTTTCCAAGTCCACGATAGAATCATACCTTTGGTCCCATATGTTCTTCTCGTCGCTCAGCTCCACAGGAAGCCCTTGACCGCGGAGAATCTCCGGATGCACGCGAACCACCAGCACCTCCTCGTAATAGGAGCGGTTGAAGATGCCGATCCGTCCGCGCTCGGGAAGGCGGCAGGTGGTGCGCCAGAGAAAATCATGATCGAGCTCCTCGGCACTGGGCTGCTTGAAACTGAAAACCTCGCAGCCCTCCGGATCGACGCCGGACATGACATGCCGGATGGCACCGTCCTTGCCGGCGCCGTCCATGCCCTGGAAGATCAGCAGCAGCGCATAGCGGTGAGACGCGTAGTGAAGCTGCTGTAGCGAGCTCAGCTTCTCCGTGTGTTCTTGCAGGAGTTCCTTATACTGCTTCTTCGACTTCGCATAGGGCTCGACAATTGTTGGCCACTTGCTGAGGTCGACCTTCTTGTCTGAGGGCACACGAAAATCCGTTGAACTGATCTTTATATGCAATTTCTTTGTCATGACCGCCTCGTTGCTCGTGTTTGATTATTTGTGGGCTTCATGTTCCTCAAGTTCCCGATCCGATTTTTCCAGATCCTGAACGGATTGAACCTCCTCGCGCCCTAGCTGCTCATAGAGTTTATGGACTCGTTTGACGAGCTGTGGTGAGACTTCAGGCTGTGGCTTGTCTTTGGATTCAGGCTTCGGCTGATCGGCTTTTGCATCGGGTTTTGGTACATCGGCCTTGGCTTCCGACTTCGCATCAGCCTTGGCGTCGGCCTTAGGCTCAGCTTTGGCATCCGGCTTCGGCTGATCAGCTTTGGCTTCAGGCTTCGGCTGATCGGCTTTAGCTTCTGGCTTGGCATCCGCTTTGGCGTCGGCCTTTGGCTCGGCCTTGGCTGCAGGCTTCGGCTGATCGGCTTTTGCATCGGGCTTTGGTTCGTCGGCCTTAGCTTCCGGCTTCGCCTGATCAGCTTTTGCATCGGGCTTCGGCGCGCCAGCTTTGGCCTCAGTCTCAGGCTGGGCCTTGGCTTCAGAGTTAGCGTGGTTGGCCTTGGCAGCGGTCTTAGTGTGGTCGGCCTTGACGTGGTCCAGGAATCGATAGCCAAGCAGTTTCACTCGGTCCGTGAGCAGGGCCCAGACGATCGCGTAGCCCCAAACGAGCCCGGCCAGTTTCCACCCGATTGGCGTCATGAACAAGCCATAGACGGCGATGAGCGTCGCGACCGTTTGCGTGCCCAGAACGGCAATCCACAGGATCCGCGCGGGGCGGATGGACCATAAGGGTCCGCGCGTGCGCGTGAGGAAGATGGTCAAATGCCCGGCCACGGAAAGCAGCAGATACATCAGCGTCTGAAGTTCGGGATGGCTGAGGTGCATGACACGGTCGCCAAAATAGAACAGCCCAAAGGCGGCGATGGGGCCAATGATGCCGAGAACCGTAGCGATTCCCAACACCAGGCGCATGTTCCAGGCCTCGGGCGTCTTCTTGTAATGAACGTTGTCGTACGCGATGGACAGGATGGCTCCATCGTTGAGAACCGCGATCAATACGATCATCACTGCCGTCACTGGATAGAAGTTGAATACCAGGATAGCCAGCACCATGAACAACAGCACGCGCAGCGTTTCAGCGATGCGGTAGATCGCATAGCTGTTCATCCGCTGGACGATTCTCCGGCTCTCCTTGATCGCATCGATAATGACCGACAGGCCGGGCGCCAGCAGCACGATGGATGCGGCCGCGCGCGCCGCGTCCGTGGCCCCGGAGACGGCGATGCCGCAGTTTGCTTCTTTGAGCGCCGGAGCGTCGTTCACGCCGTCGCCGGTCATTCCGACGAAATGGCCGCGCTTTTGCAGGACCTGGATGATGTGGAACTTATGTTCGGGGAATACCTGCGCAAAGCCGTCCGCGTCTTCAATCGCCTTTGCCTGCTCCGGGGTTGCATCCTTCTTGCTGTCGCCCAATGCGCCGGCATCCAGGATGTTGGTGCCCATTCCCAGTTGCTTTGCCGTTTCCTTTGCGATGGCCAATTGATCGCCCGTGACCATCTTGACGCTGACGCCCATCTCCACGGCACTGGCGATGGTTGCTTTTGCCTGTTGGCGGGGCGGATCGAACAAGGGCAGCATGCCGGCAAACTTCCATTTGCCTTCCTCATCGGCCCGGGCCACGCCCAGCGAGCGGAAGCCTTTTCCGGCAAAGTCAAGAATGGCTTTCTCGACGGCTGGTTTGACTTTGTCGACATTGGTGGCCATCTTCAGAATCACTTGCGGCGCGCCCTTGGCCACGAAGTACTGCTTCCCGTCCGCGCCTTTGACGGTGGCTTCTGTGCGCTTATGCACCGGGTCGAAAGGCACAAAGTGGGTCACCTGGTTGCTCTTCAGGGCCTTGTCGTCCTTCACACCGCCGATCACGGCAAGGTCGATGGTGTCTTTGTCCTCGGCACGGGAAGCGAGCGCGGCCCAGAGAATCACCTGATCGGCGGGGATGCTGTCCACGGTGAAAGGATCGCCCAAGGTCAGCTTGTTCTGGGTGAGGGTGCCGGTCTTGTCCGAACACAAGATGTCTACGCCGGCCAGTTCCTCGATTGCCGACAGCTTGGTAACGACCACTTCTTTTTTCGACAGCAGTCGTGCTCCCACAGCCATGGTGACCGATAACACCGTGGGCATGGCTACGGGAATCGCGGCCACCAGAAGCACCAGGCAGAATTCCAACGTTGTGAGAACCGGGTCGTGACGGAAAAGTGAGACTACGACGATCAATAGAACCATCGCCACGGCGAGAGCGATCAGGTAGTTGCCAATCTTCAATACAGATCGCTGGAAATGACTGACAGTATCCGCCGCCTGCACCAGTTGCGCTGTCTTTCCAAAGTAGGTGTTCGCACCGGTGGCATAGACCATTGCATCGATCTCGCCCTGACGAAGAATCGATCCCGAATACACCGCTCCGTCGGGTTTGACCTCAACAGGCAAAGATTCTCCGGTCAACGCAGACTGGTCAACCTGGACGGAATCTCCATCAAGCAGGCGCGCATCGGCCGGAATAATGTCGCCCAAGCGCAGGCGGATGACGTCGCCCGGCACCAGCTCCGATGACTTGGGAGTGGTCCACTTTCCATCTCGTTTTGCGCGGGCGTTGACGGCCAGCCGTTTTTTTAAAGCGTCGATGGCATTGCCCGCCTGGTGTTCTTCCCAGAAGCCCACCACGGCGTTGGAAAAGAGAAGGAAAAGGATAATGCCGAAATCAATCCAGTGCTGGACAACTCCCGAGAGGATGACCGCTCCTTCAATCATCCACGGGATAGGTCCCCAGAAATAGCTCAGGAATTTCAGGATGATGTTGGTCTTCTTCTCCACTATCGCGTTGGGCCCGTATTGCGTCAGCAGCATTTGAGCCTCGGCTTGAGTGAGCCCGTTTGCCGATGACCCTAGCTTCTTCATGAGCTCGGGCATGGGGAGGGACTTCAGGGCATCCTTGTCATCCTTCGGAGCAGGCTTGGAGTCAGGCTTCGACGCAGGCTTATCTGCATTGGGCGTCGGCCTCGATTCAGGCTTCGACTCGGGATTATCTGGATTGGTTGTCACGATGGTTGTTCTCCTGTTCCTGGTCCTTTTACCTGGCACCGGTCCAGGGGAGGCTTGAAAGATCGCTCGACAGGCATTGAAGAAGGCTCATAGGAGCTTGCCCAATTCTCAAAAAATAGGCAACGATATGCCTCAGAAATTCACCTGACCGACTCCGGACGTACAAGCGCTCTGAGCGAATCGAATTGCATTTCGACGGTTCCAAGCAACAAGGCCTTCGCACGTCAGGGCGTCCCCCGGCTCAAGTCTCCAGATCGTCACTTGCTTGGAGGCTAAACATGATGAGTGAACTTACATCGCGGCCGCACCGACAAAGGGAGAGGTTTGAGGAAAGTATCTTCCAACGGTGATGCGTAATCTGTACAAAAATGCTCAAGAGCGGCCAACTACGCGATTCATTAAAAGCAGCGACGGCGGCAGAATGGAGGCTATGCGAAGACATAGCTAGCATTCCCTCGATACAGACACGACAGTATCCGAGCTGGCCATTCGGCCTGACCTTAGGCAGCAGCCAAGGATTGGGCAGAGCGAGACAGGTCGGCGCTTCTGGAGCTTATGCTGGCGGGCTGCGATGCGGCGTCAATTATGGGTTGAAAGCACCTGCAGGCCTGTCACTTTGACATGATCGCGTGACCCTTGTCATAACGCTGTTCTGTTTTTGAGGCTTTTTCCGCGGCTTTTTCAGCCAGATTGTTGATCCTCTTTTTTGCTGCCGCGTCCGAGTCCGGCGTGTCTTTCAGTTTCTCTGCTTCTTCATTCTTGAATTGCTGCTTCATGGTTGATTTCTCCTATGATCACCATGCCCCTCCATTCCTTGAAGTTCTGGTCAGTTTTGCTCCCCCCCCCCACTCGAATCGGTGAGAATGCGGGCGGCGTGCCAGGAAATCGACGAGGGAGACTTTCGAATACGTGGACGGCCTGGAATGCTGAAGGTGGCCTCGGTTTTTTTGAACACAGAAGCTGGTCTGATCCCGCAAAACCGGCCTAAGGCGGCAATCTCTTCGCTGATTCGTGCGAAAAAGACGGTCCCAGCCATGGGTCCTGATTTTCCTCCGCGTCGCCATCCATCCCATGAGTGCCCCTGACCTTAGCCCGGACGTCGACGTATCCAACCATCCCGTCTATGCGAGTGTAGCCTTTGCCAACGTGTTGCTCGGCATGAGAATGCGGATCATCTTCTGATGCGGCAACAGGACAAGAGCAGGAAAGAATCCTCATTTTGACTTACAGGCGTACGGCGATAGTGACCAAAACTGAACAGATAGATGCAGCAACTCATGGAATTCTGGGTGTGTCCGCGCATGCAAACGCGCTGCAGACCGGAGCGCCCACGCAGATCTGATCGAGGAGCATATTCCTGGCACAACCGAGCCTGCGGACGAGCGAAGACATGTTCAGGCAAGAGGAGCGTTTATGACGACCGGTCAAAAGTGCGACAATCCGGGCTGTAACTGTCAGTCCACGAGCGGCAAGAAGTATTGCAGCACCACATGTGCAGACGCAACGAAGGAACCAAAGGCACCGTGCCAATGCAAACACCCGGAATGCAGTGATACAGGCCTCAAGATGTAGCGGGACCTAACTCCTAAAACAACTGTGAGTCTCGAATCTCTTCGCGAGGTTCAACGCCGTTATGAAGTTGTGCGAGAGGGCGAACTCTTTGCCGGCTTTCCGTATCTTTGCCATCGCAGTCCGCTCGTCTACACCTCCATGTTGGAGTACGCACAGTTGATTATCGAGGAGTTGGGCTTTGACGGCTTTCGTTTCGACGTTGTCAAGGGCTACGGTGCTTGGATCGTAAGCGCAATTGCCAAGTATCGCTACGTGAAAGACGGCAGGGAATTCAGTCCGTTTGTGGTGGGCGAATACTGGGAAGGCGGCGAAATCATTGAGGAGTGGCTCGCCAAAGTCAACAGATTCTCCGACAATCAAGTGGCGGCGTTCGACTTCTCGCTGCGCTACAAGTTGAAGGATGTCTGCGACACGTCCCATTACGATTTGCGAAAGCTTACTCACCAGGGAGCAATCGTCACCGATCGCCCGAAAAAGGCCGTTACGTTTGTCGACAACCACGACATGCGCGACAATATGATCGTCAATGACAAGATGCTGGCTTACGCCTACATTCTTGTGCATGAGGGCTATCCCAGCGTCTTCTGGTACGACTACTATAACAATGCACTGGCTCGCACCGGCACGCCGAATGGCATTGACGCTCTGATCGCTGCACACCATCGCCATGCCGGCGGCGATTCGCAGATTCTACATGTCGCTCCGGATCTTTACATCATGCAGCGATCCGGGGTTCGCGATGACAACGTAAAGCAATCGGGTCTGATCTACGTGCTGAACAACCTGGGAGACAAGTGGAGCGGCGCCACGGTGAAGACAAAGTGGAAGAACCAGAAATTTGTTCCTGTCGCCTGGGACGGTCACGATGCGGCAGCTCCAAACGAACGCACCACGGGCGCGGAAGGCAGCGGTGAGTTTCCCGCGCCACCGCGCGGCTATGTGGTCTACGCACCGGCATAACGTTGTAAGTACGGCGGAGTGGCGAACCGGAGTTTCAATTGTTTTAGAGTCTTTTCAAGAGAGGAAAACGCATGGAATTGGGAATGATCGGATTAGGTAGGATGGGATCCAACATGGTGCAGCGCCTTCTGCGGGGCGGCCACCAGTGCGTTGCTTACGACGTCCACCCGGAAGCTGCGCAAGCGCTCGTCAAAGACGGCGCGGTCGGCGCAACGTCGATTGCGGACTTCGCGAAGAAGCTGAAAACGCCTCGCGCTATCTGGATGATGGTGCCGGCCGCCGTGGTCGATGAGACGCTGAAGACACTCACCCCGTTCCTGGAAAAGGACGATGTGGTGATCGATGGCGGCAACTCCTACTACCACGATGACATTCGCCGTGCTGCCGAGCTGAAGCCCAAGGGCATCCACTATGTGGACGCCGGGACCAGCGGCGGGGTGTGGGGATCGGAGCGAGGTTACTGCCTGATGATCGGCGGCGATGATGCTGTGGTTCAACGTATCGACCCTATCTTTTCCGCTCTGGCCCCAAGCATCGACTCGGCGCCACGCACGCCGGGCCGGGAGAAGGCGGGCGGAACAGCCGAACACGGCTATCTCCATTGCGGTCCGAGCGGCGCCGGCCACTTTGTGAAGATGGTGCACAACGGCATCGAGTACGGCATGATGGCCTCTTATGCGGAGGGGTTGAACATTCTGCGGCATGCCAATGCGAGCAACCAGAAGCAGACCGTGGACGCCGAGACGACGCCACTGCGCCACCCCGAGTACTACGCATACAACCTGAATATTGCCGACATCGCCGAGGTCTGGCGCCGTGGGAGCGTAATCGCTTCGTGGCTTCTGGATCTGGCTGCCATTTCACTGCTCGACAGCCCGGACCTCAAGAAATTTGCCGGCCGCGTGTCGGACTCCGGGGAAGGGCGCTGGACGATCAAAGCGGCCATCGACGAGTCGGTTCCTGCTCCTGTGCTCAGTGCCGCGCTGTACGAACGATTCAGCTCGCGCGGCGAAGACGACTTTGCCGACAAGCTCTTGTCGGCACTTCGCTTTCAATTCGGCGGCCATGAAGAGAAGGCCGCTGGCAGCAAGGCGGGCGCATAATGGCCCGGTCCCATTCGGACGCGCTGGTGATCTTCGGTGCGACAGGCGATTTGGCCCACAAGATGATCTTTCCGGCACTCTACGCAATGGTAAAAAGGGACGCGCTCAAAGTCCCTGTTATCGGTGTCGCCTTTCCAAAGTGGAGTCTGGAGCGCGTGCACAAGCGCGTAACGGACAGCATTGAGCGATCGGGCGGGATCGATAATAAACGAGCATTGCACCATCTTCTCTCGCTGCTCAAGTATGTGAGTGGAGACTATAAAGACCCCGCCACGTTCACAGCGATCAAAGAGATGCTGGGCAAAGCGCGGCGGCCCGCGCACTATCTGGCTATTCCACCTTCACTCTTTGAGACAGCCATCAAAGGTCTGGGCGCGGCGAACCTGGCCGAGAATGCGCGAGTGATCGTAGAAAAGCCGTTTGGGCGCGACCTGGCCTCTGCGCGGGAGCTCAACCGAGTGGCGCATTCGGTGTTTCCGGAAGACGCAATCTTCCGCATCGATCACTTCCTCGGTAAGGAAGCGATCATGAATATCCTCTATTTCCGCTTTGCCAATTCGTTTCTTGAGCCGATCTGGAACCGCAACTACGTGGCCAGCGTCCAGATCACCCTCGCGGAGAGTTTTGGAGTGGGGAAGCGTGGCGCGTTCTACGAATCCGCAGGCTGCTTGCGCGATGTAATCCAGAATCACCTCTTCCAGGTCGTCGCCCTCCTTGCGATGGAACCGCCAGCGTGCCGGGACTTTGGTGCAGTGCACAATGAGAAGGCCAAGGTCTTCACAGCAATGCGACCTCTGACACCAGACAACGTGGTCCGGGGCCAATACGCAGGTTACCGAGATGAGACGGATGTAGCGAAGCGGTCAGATGTCGAGACCTTCTGCGCCCTGCGGCTCTTTATCGATTCGTGGCGGTGGGAGGGTGTGCCGTGGTACCTGCGCTCCGGCAAGTATCTGCCAACCACGGCGACCGAGATTCTGGTGGAATTGAAGCGGCCACCGCAGAAGCTGTTTGACGACGCTGCGCGGACGAATGGCCGGTCTAACTACCTGCGTTTTCGGCTCTCTCCTAACTCTGCCGTCGCTCTCGCCGCTCGTGTGAAGCTTGCAGGCGAAGAGTTCATTGGAGAGGAGAGAGAGCTTTACCTTTCAGATGAACAGCCGGGAGAGGAAACGCCCTACGAGCGGCTTTTGGGCGACGCCATGAACGGCGATGGAGCGCTCTTCACACGTGAAGACGCGGTTGAGGCCGCGTGGGTGGTGGTTGAACCCGTCCTCAAGACTCATCATCGGGCTCGTCCTTACAAGCGCGGCACCTGGGGACCAAAAGCGGCTGAGACAATCATCGCTGCAGACGGCGGATGGCATAACCCAAGTATCATTCCAGCTTCCGGATCATGAACTTGTTATAGCTGTGTCTTCCCCCCATTCATCAGGGTTGATCACGTCAACACACGATGTTCTCTCAGGAGAGATAGTGATGAAAGCGCTCCATAAACCTCATGGGAATGGCAAGAGGCAGGCTCGATAATCTCATCAGCGGCATTCTGGCCAGCGGCACGCTTCAACGTTTTATCGAGGAGTTATCGAACATGGCTTAGCCCTCGGAAGCCAACCTGTTCATAAGAACTTTTCAGCCGGGAAAGGTTAGACGTAATCGTGAATTGACGAAGGATCAGGAGAAAAGAATTGGGAAAGAGAGTTGCAGAGCTGTTTGTGGAGGTTCTAGCGGGCGCGGGCGTGCGGCGTATCTATGGCGTGGCAGGCGATTCGCTGAATGGCATTACGGATTCCGTGCGGGTGCGCAAGGAGATGGAGTGGGTTGGGGTGCGGCATGAAGAGACGGCCGCCTTCGCTGCCGGAGCGGAAGCGGCGCTGACAGGCAAGCTTGCGGTATGCGCGGGCAGTTGCGGACCGGGCAATCTGCATCTCATCAACGGGCTCTACGATTGCCATCGCAGCCGTGTGCCTGTGCTGGCAATTGCGGCGCAGATTCCAACGCAGGAGATCGGCAGCGGATATTTTCAGGAGACGCATCCCGAGCACTTATTCAAGGAGTGCAGCCACTTCTGCGAGCTGGTGTCACAGCCCTCGCAGATGCCTCGCATCCTGGAGATTGCGATTCAAACGGCCCTTTCGAAGCGAGGCGTTGCGGTAGTCGTACTTCCCGGGGATGTTGCGCTTTCCGATGCCGTCAGCCAGGACAGGCGCATTGCCTTCACGGATGCGCGACCTGAGGTTGTTCCTTGCCGGGAGGAGCTCGATCGCCTGGCTGCGGAGCTGAACCGCGCTCAGAAGGTGACGATTCTGGCCGGAGCCGGTTGCGCGGGCGGGCACGACGAGCTGGTTGAACTTGCCGGCAAGCTTCAGTCTCCGATTGTCCACGCGCTGCGGGGGAAAGAATTCATCGAGTACGACAATCCGTACGACGTGGGGATGACCGGTCTGCTCGGGTTTTCGTCCGGATACCAGGCCATGATGAACTGTGACACTCTGCTGATGCTGGGGACCGACTTCCCCTATCAGCAGTTCTATCCGAAGAGCGCGCGCATTTTGCAGGTTGACATACGCGGGGAACAGCTGGGGCGCAGAAGCCGAGTCGACTTAGGCATCCAGGGAGGCGCCGTGGAAACGATGCGCGCGCTTCTGCCTGCGATTAAGCAAAAACAAAACCGGAGTCATTTAGAGGAATCGCTTGACCACTATCGCGAGGCGCGCAAGGGCCTGGACGACCTGGCCACCGGAAAGCCGGGCCAACTGCCGATCCATCCACAGTATGTCGCCAAGGTGCTGAATGAAGTTGCCTCTGAAGATGCCATCTTTACGGTGGATGTGGGAACTCCGGTCATCTGGGCGGCGCGCTATCTCACCATGAACGGCCGCAGACGTCTGCTGGGTTCATTCAATCATGGATCGATGGCGAACGCCCTGCCGCAAGCCATTGGAGCGCAAATCTCTCATCCCGGCCGCCAGGTCGTTACGCTCTCCGGCGACGGAGGCGTCTCTATGCTGATGGGCGACCTTCTCTCGCTCAGGCAATTGAAGCTTCCGGTGAAGATGGTTGTGTTCAACAATGGGTCGCTGGGCTTTGTGGAGCTGGAGATGAAGGCGACAGGTTTTCTGAGCCATGCCACGGATCTGTTGAATCCGGACTTTGCAAAAATTGCGGAAGGCACGGGGATTCTGGGATTGCACGTCGACGATCCGGAAAAGGTTCGACCCGCGCTGGAGCAAGCGCTCGCGCATAACGGTCCCGCGCTGGTGGACATTGCGGTGAACCGGCAGGAACTGGCTATGCCGCCTTCACTCAAACTGGATCAGATTGTCGATTTCAACCTTTACATGATCAAGGCGATCCTGAACGGTCGCGGCGACGAGATTGTCGACCTCGCCCGCACAAACCTGTTCCGGTAGACGCTGGATTTGTGCGTTCGGGGAGACCGATGCAGCCAGACCGGACCAGTGCGCAATCGCCGATTCCCGGCCGAGATTCTTCCGCACAGTCTTCGCTTTCCGCCTCCAGCATGCGGCTGCTGCCGTGGCTGATCGCAGTGGCGTTTTTCATGGAGTCGCTGGATACAACGATTCTGAATACCGCGGTGCCGACGATTGCGGCGGCGCTGCATGTGGCGCCCCTGAGCATGAAGTCCGTGCTGGCGAGCTACACGCTGAGCCTTGCGGTTTTTATTCCGATCAGCGGCTGGATGGCGGACAGGTTTGGAACGCGCCGGGTATTTGCCTCGGCGATCGGAATCTTCACGCTGGGCTCGTTTCTCAGCGGAATATCGAGTACCATTCATTTGCTGGTGGCGTGCCGCCTCCTGCAGGGCTGCGGCGGATCGATGATGGTGCCGGTCGGCCGGCTGACCATTGTTCGCACCTTTGACAAGGCCGACCTGGTGCGCGCCATGAGCTTCGTATCGATTCCTGCCTTGATTGGTCCCATGCTGGGTCCCATCGCTGGTGGACTGATTGTGGGATACCTTCATTGGAGGGTGATTTTCTTTGTGAATATCCCCATCGGGCTGTTCGGTCTATTCATGGTCCATAAGCATCTTCCTGACTACCGCGAAGAGCATCGAATTCCTCTGGATGTGAGCGGCCTGATTCTGTTTGGGTCCGGCATTGCGCTGCTCTCCTATGTACTGGAAGTCTTTGGCGAACATACGCTGAGTGGGGTGGAGATGCTGGCGGGTCTGGCGATTGCGATCCTTCTGCTGGCCGGCTACGGATGGCACGCAACGAGAGCCAAATTTCCCATGCTGCGCCTGACACTGTTTCGCATCCGCACCTTTCGGTCGGCAGTGAACGGCAACTTTCTTACCCGCCTTGGCATTGGCGGCATTCCATTTCTCTTCCCACTCCTGTACCAGATTGGCCTCGGCCTGACTCCGATACAGTCCGGCCTGCTGATGATGCCGCAGGCCATCGCGGCGATGAGCCTGAAGATGACGATGCCGGGAATTCTGGCGAAGGTGGGATACCGGGGCGTGCTCATTTCGAACACGCTGGTCATCGGCCTGCTCATCTTGGTCTTCTCGACCATTGGAAGGAGCACGCCCATTTGGCTGATTGTTGCCGAGGTATTCTGCTACGGCTTCTTCACGTCGCTGCAATACACAAGCATGAACACTCTTTTCTTCGCAGACGTTACGGACGAAGCGGCGAGCAGCGCAAGCTCCATCGCGAGTACAGTGCAGCAACTGTCTATCACATTCGGCATCGCGACAGCATCGCTGCTGACAGTCTTCTTTCTCCCCGCGCGATTTCAATCGAATCCACTTGCATTCATCGGCGGTGTCCACAAAGCGTTCTACGTTCTTGGCGGAATGACACTGCTCTCCACGCTTGTCTTCTTTGAGTTGAAGAAGGGAGACGGTGACGCGGTGAGTGAAGGCAAGGTGCTGCACGCCGAATAGGCGCCACACGCGCATGAACTGTCGCGGTAACGGCGGCCGGCCGGTCGTCTGCAGTAGAGATCGCCGAGCAGAGGACAGAGTCCAAGGAGTAAATCAGAACGGGAGAAAAGAGGACCGAGATGCCAACCGTTCCTAAACTGGCAAGCCTAAGTTGGCGGGAGTTGTTTCGCGCTACCTGGCGGGAGGCGGCCAAGAGCAATATCGCGAACCGCGCCGCCGAGCTGGCCTTCTGGTTCCTGCTCGGCTTTTTCCCGATGCTCCTGTCCGTCGTCAGCATGGTTTCGACGCTGAGCTCGGCTTCTAACTCGCAAGCCATCCTGATGAAGTACGTGGGAGAGGTTCTACCATCTGCCGCTTCCAATCTCGTACGACAGATCCTGGCGGAGACAGCCAGCAGCGGGAGAGCCTGGTTCGCTCTGCTCTTCGCGCTATGGTCCTCTTCATCGGCGACTGCAGGACTCATCGACACTCTCAACGAGATCTATGGCGTGAAGGAAAGCCGACCCTGGTGGCAGCGCCGTCTGCTTGCCGTGGGCCTCGCGCTGGCCATGGGGGTGCTGCTTACCGCCGCATTGATGATTGTGGTGTACGGTCCAGCAATCCTGCTGCATGTGCTGAACGTTCCTTCAACCCTCTTCGTGTTGAAGATTGCACAGTGGCCGGTCGCAGCATTTCTGCTGATTGTGGCGCTTCTGGGTCTCTACCGCTTTGCCCCGAACATTCGAGAGCAGAGGTTGAAATGGCTGCTTCCCGGGAGCGCCTTCGCGACAGTGGTGTGGATGGTCGCCTCAATTCTGTTCAAGTTGTACATCCGTCACTTCAGTCATCTTGGGCTGCTTTACGGTTCGCTCGGCACCCTCATTATGCTGATGTTCTGGTTCTACCTCAGCGGAATCGTGATTCTGGCCGGCGGTGAGATCAATGCCATTCTGGAAGACGCCGCCGCCCAGCGTAAGATTCCCGGAGCGAAAAGGCGCGGACAGCCCTCACTGGCGAAATTGCTGGAGTAACTCAAAACCTCTTCAACGGCTCGGTCCTCAGCCCCCAATGGCCCGGTTATGGCCGAAGGCTAACATTTGCCGTGGTTCAAAATCTCCTGGGCCGATTACCTATCAAGCGCGGAGAGATTTCAGACATTCACAGATGCAAATCCTGGAGTGGCGAGGGTAGATATCGGGCTCGCAACGCCGCAGCCGTCTTTGCCGGGTTCAAATTTGACCGAGATGAGAGCGCCAGCGACAACATCGGACAATTCGAAGCGCTGCAAAGAAAATGCAGGCTGCCCCACCCGGGCGATCGATGCGTTTGCCGGTACGAAATGCTTGATGGGCTCGCGAAACAACCCGCGCCACACTCGCTCCGGCAGAAGCGTCAGCTCAACAATCCGCCGCTTCTCCGCAGTGGTCCGAAGCACCCGCGTCCCTGGATCGCTCATACACTCGTCGCCTAAATGCGACACTCGTTGAGTCCAGAGGGAAAGGGCGTTCGCATGAGTTAAGGCGGGCGGCCCGTACCGCAAAGTCACACTGTCGAAATCCCGCAAGCCAATGAAAACAAGTAGTATAGTTCAATCGCGAGCAAAGCACAGGGAAGGCGCATTTCTAGCCTCTAACCGAAGGATTTCATATTGGCTGGGGGCCATGAGATTCGGGTCCATACTTTTCGGCCAATTGACTCACTGTCCGTTTTTAGCGGTGTGACCGCGTCGCGAGTGGCCGGTGTTTGCCACTGAACGATGCAGTCGTGCTATCGAAATTCAAGTCGTCAGCTCAACCTCCCAATGCGGCCAGCGCGGTCAAAGACACCTTTCGCAGATTGAAGTTTCTTGTTGAGCCTCATGCCATCCGATCCGGATTTGTTTGGTACAATTTGGACATCGGAGTGGTGACAGCTTCGTGGTTCGCGCTCGCTTGTCAGTGGGCAGAAATCTTTCGCTTTGGCTTACTGTCCATGTTTCACGGAATTCGGTCATATTCGGCGGAAATGATGGAAACAAGCGAAAGAGTGGACAGTAAGAAGAGACAGTAACATCTGCAATTTGAGGCGAGTAGTTGATAATTGCAGGGGGGACGTAGCTCAGTTGGTTAGAGCGCTGCCCTCGCAACAATTTCCCATAATTTTCAATCACTTAGACTACTTACTGTCCATCTTACTGTCCATTTCTCATCAAGATTTGGTCTGAATTTACTGTC
>Ga0307373_10000803_pt1 | contig 60431 bp, 52 predicted proteins | sample OX2MG_FD_202534 | JGI IMG/M metagenome (GOLD analysis project Ga0307373, IMG submission 202534) | Soil microbial communities from Risofladan, Vaasa, Finland - OX-2 | ecosystem: Environmental > Terrestrial > Soil > Coastal area > Acid sulfate soil | place: Finland: Risofladan, Vaasa | collected... | reverse complement strand
ACCTTCCGAACCTTCCGAACCGTCCGAACCGTCCCAACCAGCCGCATCGTCCCGAAGCTCCACAGCGCTCGAGGTGGTGGAGGTGGTGGACAGCGGCTCCCATCGCCGTCGTGATCATCGTCGTGGTGGCCCTCGTCGCCATCGCGGCGGGATCGGGCCCGTCGCCGAAAGTCTCCAAGCTCAGCGCCGGGACGCAGTCGCACTCCGCCACCGGCGTGGCCCTGGGTACCGGGGCGGTCCCGGCCACGGCGTCGGTGGAGGCCTCCGTGACGTCGGTGAGCGAGGCGACGCTGCGAGCCGTCGGATCACCCGCCGGATTGGTGGGCCCCACCAAGATCGCAGGCCGACAGGCACCACTCGTCGGTGTCGACGGCAAGCCCGAGGTCTTGTACGTGGGCGCGGAGTACTGCCCGTACTGCGCCGCAGAGCGGTGGGCCATGGCCGTGGCGTTGTCACGGTTCGGTGCCTTCGCCGGGCTCGAGACCACGCGCTCGTCATCGGGTGACATCGACCCCGACACGCCCACGTTGTCGTTCTACGGCTCGACCTACACGAGCCCGGTCCTGGACTTCGTGGCGGTGGAGCTGTCGACGAACCAGGTCGTCGACGGTCAGTACCCGACGCTGCAGCGGCTCACGCCGCCCCAGGAGTCGTTGCTCAGCACCTACGACCGGTCCCCCTACACGTCGCAGCCCGGTGCCATCCCCTTCATCGACATCGACAACCGGTTCGTGATGATCGGCGCCAGCTACGACCCCGCCGTGCTCCGGGGCGCGTCCTACGGGCAGATCGCGGCGGCGCTGTCGCGACCGTCCTCGGCCATAGCCCAGGCTGTCGACGGGACCGCCAATCTCCTCGTCACCGCCATCTCCAATGCCACGGGTCTGCGACCGAACCCGTGAGGGCGGCGGCGGCGAGCGCTGGGCACGACGTCACCGACCCCCGAGTCGCTCCAAGGTGGCGTTGGCCTCGGTCACGATGGCGCCGATGAGCTCGGCCACGGTGGGGAGCTCCTCGATGAGGCCGACGACCTGCCCGGTGGGCAGCACACCCACGTCGGTTCTACCCTCGACGAGGGCCGCCTTGGTCATCATGGGCGCGTTGGCGGCCATGACCACCTGCGCCCATGACAGCTCGTTGCCCTCCTTCATGGCGCGCCCCTCGGACAACAGGGCGCGCCACGAGGTGTGGGTCTGGCGACGGAAGGCCAAGGCGTTGCGCAGGGCGCGAGGCAACGCGCCGACGCGGCCCGCGCCCTCGAGGTGGTCGACCACGTCGGTGCGGATGACGCGTTGCGGCGCCCCGTCGACCCGGGTGGTGACGACGGTGCCGGTGACGGCGGTGCCGAGGTAGATCTTCTTCACCTCGTCGGGAACGGTGCTTTCGCGGGTGAGAAGAAATCGCGTCCCCATGGCGATGCCCGCCGCCCCGTAGGCGAGAGCGGCCACGAGACCCCGGCCGCTGGAGAATCCCCCCGCCCCGATCACCGCCACACGGTCGCCGACGGCCTCACAGACCTGGGGCAGCAGCAGCGACGTCGGGACCTGGCCCGTGTGGCCACCGCCTTCCGCGCCCTGGGCGATGACACCGTGCACACCCCACTCCGCCACCTTCTCGGCGTGACGACGGGCTCCGACGGTGGGGAGCACGACTACGCCCGCGTCGCGCAGGCTGGCCACCATGTCGGGCCGCGGTGCCTGGGCGAAGCTCGCCACCTTCACCCCCGCTGCCACGAGGAGTGCGATCCGCTCGGCGGAATCGGGCGCGTCGGTGCGGAGGTTGACCCCGAACGGCGCGGTGGTGCGCGCCTTCACCTCGGCCACCGCGGCCCGCAGCTCGTCGACCGTCATCGTCGCCGAGGCCAGGATCCCGAGGCCACCGGCATTGGCGGTGGCGGCCACCAGTCGAGGGCCCGCCACCCACCCCATACCCGTCTGCACGATGGGATAGCGCACGCCCACCAGATCACAGAGGCGGGTGCGCAGCGCGGGGTGAGGGTCGGGCAACCCGGCGTCGGGCGTCAGGAGGGGATCTCCTTGTCCCGGAGCCGCGTGGGGTCGAGGATCTCGCGAATCAATTCGAGCTCGTCCGCGCTGGGCAACGGCGTGATGGGAACGGGGTCGGGAACCGCGAGCTCGAACCCGGTGGCATCGGCGACCTCGTCGATGGTCACGCCCGGATGCACGGAGCGGACCCGCATGGCGTGATCGGGGGTCTCGAAGTCGAAGGCACCGAGATTCGACACCACCAGCCGGACGTCGTGAAAGCGCGTGGCCGCCGGCCCCGCCGCCGCGGCCCGGTCGTAGCCGACGCCGCACACCATGTCGACGTGCTCGACGAAGCTGCGCGCCGTGTGGGCGGGGATCCAGTAGCTCGTGGTGTGGTTGAGGCTGTTGCCCGGCGCGCCCCGCACGCCGATCAGCTGGGCCTTGGGTCGGGCCCAGTCGCCGATGGCGCTCAGGTTCTGGTTGCCGAAGCGGTCCACCTGCGACGCCATCATCATGATGTGGCGCCGCCCCGACCACACCACGTCGAACACCCGGCGGTAGGGCATCCAGGCTTCGAGGACGAGCTCGTCGCGCTGCGACGACACCGACGGCGTGTTGGCCATCAGCGCCGCTTCTCCGTCGGTCAGGACGAGGTCGGGCGCGAAGGTGAGCCGGGCCAGCCGTGCCCCGATCTGCGGGACGGTCCCGAAGGGGCTCGCCATCACCTCGCCGTCGCCGCGCCACGCCTGGGCACACGCCACCACACACACCTCGGCCCGGGTCACCTCGAGGTCGGTCATCACGAGGCCTCGCGCACCGCGGCGTGGTACCCGGCTTCGTCGACCTGGAGATACCGGGCGTCGAAGGCCGCCCAGGCATCGGGATCGGCGGCCGCCGACGCGTAGGCCTTCTGAAACGCCTCGTCCCGGTCGTAGTCCGGAGGACACGATGTGAAGTGCGCGCCTCCGGGCACCTCGGCCACGGCGTCGGTCATAAGCCTGTTGATGGTCACGGTCTGGATGGGGCCTTCGTCGATGAGCCGGCCGGGCTCGACGACTTTCTCGGCGGTGACGAAGCGGCGGGTGGCCGCCCCGAGGAAGAGCTCGTCGAAGAACGGGTCGGGGCCGAGCATCTGGCCATTGCCATGGGTGTCGGCCCGGTTCACGTGCACGAAGGCGGCGTCGAGGGTCAACGCCGGCATGGCCACCAGCTCCTCGCCGTCGTCATAGGGCGAGCGCACGGTCCGCAGGGACGGGTTGACCCGCAGGACGTCGGATCCGAGCCCGGCGCGCGTGGGCAGGAAGGGCAGGCGTTGCGACGCTGCCAACAGACCCAGGTAGAACATGCCTTCGTCGATCTCCATGGCTTCGATGGCCCCGGCCTGGCGGGCCTTTCGGAAATGGGGGTCGAGGGCGATGGAGTCGAGGGTCACGAAGGCGTAGACGGCCTTGCGGACCCGTCCCGCCGCGCACAGCACACCCACGTCGGGGCCCCCGTAGGACACCACGGTGAGGTCGCGCACCCCGGCCCGCAAGATCGACCGCACCACCGCCATGGGCTTGCGACGCGACCCCCATCCCCCGAAGCCGATGGTCATGCCGTCTCGCAGGTCGCCGACCATGTCCTCGACCGTGGACCGCTTGTCGCTCATGTAGTGGTGTCCGCGTCGCGCTTCTCGACGAAGGCCTGACGCTGCTCGTCGGCGACGCCCGAGACGTGCAGCTCATAGGTGAAGCCCTGCTCGAAGCGGTAGCTCCGCTTCACGTCGACGGGGTCGATGCCGTTGAGCGACTCCTTGGCGCGGCGGATGATGGTGGGGCTCTTCGAGGCGATGGACTCCGCCACCTCGTAGGCGGTGTCGACCAATAGGTCCTTGGGCACCACCCGCAGCACCGATCCGTAGTGGTGGAGCTCGGCCGCGGTGGCGGGCTGGGCCGTGTAGACCATCGACCGCATCCGGTGTTGAGGGACGAGCCGGGCCAGATGGGTGGCGGCACCGAGCGCGCCCCGGTCCACCTCGGGTAGCCCGAAGGTGGCGTCCTCGGAAGCCACCACGATGTCGGCGTTGCCGGCGATGCCGATGCCTCCCCCGAGACAAAATCCCTGCACGGCGACGATGACCGGGACCTCGCAGTCATAGACCGCGGCAAAGGCGGCCGCACAACCCCGGTTCACCCCCACGAGGGCCTCGTCCCCCTTGGCCTGGATCTCCTTGATGTCCACACCCGCACAAAACCCTCGCCCCTCGGCGCGGACCACGACCACCCGGACCGACGGGATGGACCCCGCCGCCAAGACGGCGTCGGCGAACGCGAACCACGAGGCCACGTCGAGCGCGTTCACGGGTGGGACATTGATGACCACCTCGGCGGTGCCCGCTGCGCGCTCGTGTGTCTCGATACCCATGGACGGCTCCAGATCGGTTGACGACGACCCGGGGGGCCGTCGAGCCGGTCGGGCCGTGGTCAGCCGGGCCGGTCCGAGCAGGGTATTCGGTGATCCTCGCCGGGTGCGAACGGGCGCCTCAGCCCGCCGAGGCGGCACAGGGCAACTCGGAGTACCACGACGGCGGGGTGACGGCGATCGGACCGGACCACGAACCCGAATGCGCGGTCGCTTGATGGGGACGGCCCAGCAACGAGATGACAGGGAGAATCCGCTTCGCCAGCCACTCCCCCCCGGCCACGGTGAAGTGGACGCCGTCGCCACACCGGGCCTGGATGCCGTCGACGGTGACGGAGTAGTGCCCACCCGGCGACAGCCACGCGCCGGCGTCGATCACCGTCACGTTGCCGGTCCCCGAGATGCCCGAGAACAGCCCGCTCTTGGGTCGTGCCGATGGCGTCGAATACCCCGAGCGCGATGAGGGGCCCTCGGCGTCGGCCATCGACTGGATGATCTGGTTGTCGGTTGTCACACGGGCGGGATCGTCCTCGGGCCAGGGCAAGCCGCTGGGTTGCATGCCGGTGTCATAGAAGGGAGACGTCAGCAAGACGACGTGGGCCCCGCGTGAGCCGAGGACATTGACGGCCTGGCGGAATCGGCTGGTGAGATAGGAGTCGAAGAGGGGCTCGCCGATGTTGGTCCAGTTCGAGTCGACCTCCTGGTTCAAGACGTCGCTGCGGGCCATGTAGATCACGACATCGGGATTGAACTGGTCCACCCAGGCTCGCCATTGCGCCAACAAGGCGGCGGGATCGCCGTTGACACAGGGCTTCCCGGGAGGGTCGGTGAACCACAACACCTTGACCAATTGGTCCATCGACACCGAGCAACCCGGGCTGCCTTCGTTCACGGCCACCACGCCGTACTGCGACATCACCTGTCCGAGCCCGACCCCGAGCGTGCCCGCCACCGAGTCCCCCACGAGGAGCACCTTCACGGGCTCGGGGTCCGTGGTGGTGGTCCTCGACGTCGCGACAGATCCCGACGTCGAGGCTGTCACCGAAGCGGCGGCCACGTCGCTCACTCCCACCGTGGCCAGGAACGTGGTGAGCACGGCCAAGCTGGCGGCGACGGGCATGGCCAGCGGCGCCCACCATCTCGGGAGGTGACCCCGGCGGATGGGCAACTCGACGAGATAGGCCGAGGCGGTCGCCATCGAGATGATGGCCACGAGCCGCACCCCGAGCAGGGGATAGCCCTGGAGGTGGGTGCGGGTGCTCGAGAACACGAGGACGAGCGGCCAGTACCAGAGGTACATCCCGTACGAGATGCGGCCCACGTAGCGAAGCGGTGAGAGGCACAAGACCGCGGCGAGGCGGCCGGCGGGGAGGTTGGCGACACAGGCGATGATCCCGGCGGTGCACAGCGCGGCGACGAAGAACCCACCTCGGAACACCACCAGCGAGTTGGCTTGGACGAGCGACCACAACAGGGCGGTTCCCACCACACCGGTGAGGCCCCAAACCCACACCGCGGCGCGCGCCCGGCGCGAGCGGGCCGGTCCCCACAACACCGAGCCGATGGCCAATGCGGCACCGACCAGGATGGCCTGAGCCCGGGTGTCACTGGCGTAGAAGCTGCGGGTGGTGTCGCCCCCGGCCTGGGTGAGCACCGCCATCCACACCGCCGAGGAGAGCGCCCCGGTGACGGCGATGGCGAAGAGCACGTGGAGACGGCGGCGGTGACCGGGCCCGGTCAGACCCGCACCCTCGTGACCGACGGCGCCTCGCCACGGTCGACGAAGCTTGCAGACGGCCAGGACCACGATCGGCCACACCAGGTAGAACTGCTCCTCGATGGCCAGGGACCAGGTGTGGAGCAGGGGCGAGGCCTTGCCCGCAGCCAGGAAGTAATTGGTGTGATCGGCGATGAAGTGCCAGTTGGCCAGATAGAAGACCGTCGCCAACGTGTCGCCCCGCAACGAGGGACTGTCGAAGATCTGCGGCCACAGCGCCGCCCCCGCACCTACCGCGGTGAGCATCAGGAACAGGGCGGGAAGCAGGCGCCGGGCCCGACGGGACCAGAACCGGCCCAGTGAGATGCCGTCGCTCTGGCGCCATTCGGCGACCAGCAACGACGTGATGAGGTAGCCCGACAAGGCGAAGAAGACGTCGACGCTCAAAAAGCCGCCCGGGATGGTCGCCACGGTGTGGGTGGCGATGACCGCCACGACGGCGACGCCTCGGATGCCGTCGAGGGCGGGCAGGTACTCCAACGAGACCGGTGACGCAGGACGCGTCCTCGCTCTCATGGCACCTCCGCCATCCCCCCCGAAGGACGCCCCCCGACGTCCTTACCCCTCCTGCGAGTCTCCATGCTGGGCCTTCGAAGCGTCAAGGGGTCCCCCGCCGCACCACCGGACAGCGCCATCCAAAGCGGCTGTCGGCCAGGGCGTTGGCTAGGTTCTGGGCGTGAGCGAGGGTATCGACACCGGGCCGATCGACGTCACCGGCCCACTCGACTTCACGGGCAGGGTCGTCATCGTCACCGGTGGAGGGCGAGGAGTGGGACGGGGCATCACCGAGGCCTTCCTCGAGGCCGGCGCCGACGTGGCCATCTGCGGGCGAAAGGAGCCGGCCGTCGACGAACTGCCCGAGGGCAACGGCCAGAGGGCGGTGTTCTTCACCGCCGATGTGCGCGACGCCGAGCAAGCCGGATCGGTCATCCAGGCCACCGCGGATCGGTTCGGGCGCGTCGACGTGCTCGTGAACAACGCCGGGGGCTCCCCGGCGGTGCCCGCCGCGGACGCCTCGCCGCGTTTCGTGTCGCAGGTGATCGCGCTCAACCTGCTGGCCCCCATGTACTGCGCCCAGGCCGCCCATGCCATCATGCACGGCGCAGGTGGAGGCGGCAGGGGCGGGTCGATCATCAATATCGGGAGCGTGTCGGGATTGCGGCCGTCACCGGGGACCGCCGCCTACGGCGCGGCGAAGGCAGGGCTCATCAACCTGACGCGGACATTGGCGGTCGAGTGGGCGCCCACGGTGCGGGTCAATTGCATCGTGGCGGGGATGATCGCCACCGAGGCGGCCGAAGACCACTACGGAGGGGCCGCCGGGCTCGCCGCGGTGGCGGCCACGGTTCCCCTGGGCCGGATGGGCACCCCTGACGACGTGGCCGGGGCGTGCCTGTTCCTGGCCTCGCCGCTGGCGTCGTATGTGTCAGGGGCGGCGCTCGAGGTGCACGGCGGAGGCGAGGGCCCGGCCTTCCTGACCGCACTGCAGGGTGCCTGAGGAAGGCCGACGAGGGGCATGAAGTGGAGCGGCGCGCTCCCGACGTGCTCTGATAGCCCCCCGTGAAACTCGCCGTCCCTACCGAAACGCGCACCGGCGAGCACCGGGTGGCCATCATTCCCGATGTGGCCGGTCGCCTGGCCGGCACCGGCGTCGAGGTCGTCGTGCAGGAAGGCGCGGGAGTCGACGCGCATTTCCCCGACGCCGCCTACGCGGAGAAGGGCGCCACCCTGCGGCCCAGTGCGGCCGAGGCCATCGCCGGAGCGGATCTCGTGGCCAAGGTGCAGGCACCGACGCCCGAAGAGGTGGCGAAGCTCCCCGAGGGGATCTCCGTGGTCAGCTTCTTCCAACCCGGCGCGCAGCTCGACACGGTCCGGGCCCTCGTGCAGCGCAAGGCCACGGCGTTCAGCCTCGACCTGGTGCCGCGGATCAGCCGGGCCCAGTCGATGGACGCACTGTCGTCGCAGGCGACGGTGTCGGGGTATCTCTCGGCGCTGGCCGCGGCGGAGCGGCTGCCGAAGTTCTTCCCCATGTTCATGACCGCGGCGGGCACCATCCCGCCCGCCAAGGTCCTCGTGCTCGGCGCCGGGGTGGCCGGGCTCCAGGCCATCGCCACCGCCCGTCGGCTCGGGGCCCAGGTGCGGGCCTATGACGTCCGGGCCGCGGCCAAAGAAGAGGTGCAGTCCCTGGGCGCCAATTTCGTGGAGCTCGAGCTCGAGTCCCAAGAGGGTGCGGGTGGCTATGCCCGGGTGCAGTCCGAGGAGTTCCTCGGCCGCCAGCGTGAGCTGATCAGCAACGAGGTCGCCGCCGCCGACGTGGTCATCACCACTGCGGCCGTCCCGGGACGCCAGGCGCCGGTCCTCGTGACCACGGCCATGGTCGAGCGGATGGTCGAGGGTTCGGTCATCGTCGACATGGCGGCCGACAGCGGCGGCAACTGCGAGCTCTCCGAGCCCGGCAAGGACCTCGTCCACCACGGCGTGGTGGTGTGCGGTCTCTCCAACCCGCCCTCGGCCATGCCCACCCACGCCAGCTTCCTCTACTCGCGCAACGTGGCCAACTTCCTGGCTCTCATCGTCGTGGACGGGGCAATGCAGCCCGACTTCGACGACGAGATCGTGGCGGGGAGCTGCGTGGTCCGGGCCGGCGAGGTCGTCCACGGGCCTACCGCCGAGCTCCTGGCCGGAAAGGAGTCGTCACCGTGATCGCCGCCGATCCCGGCCTCATGACCTTCATCACGGTGTTCGTCCTGGCCGGTTTCGTGGGCTACGAGGTCGTCTCCAAGGTGCCGAGCATCCTCCACACCCCGCTCATGTCGGGGAGCAACGCCATCCACGGCATCATCCTCGTCGGCACCATGCTCGTGCTCGGCCAGGCCCACGGTCCCGCCCAGTTGACCCTCGGGTTCCTGGCTGTCGTGCTTGCCACCTTGAACGTCGTGGGCGGCTTCGTCGTCACCGATCGGATGCTGCACATGTTCAAGCCCAAGCCTGATCGCAAGCCCGCCGCTGACGTTGCCGGCGACGCCGGTGACAAGAAGGGCGGCGCAAGCTCCGGGACGGGGACGCCGTCGTGAGTCGGGCCACGGCCACCGACCTCGTCTACCTGGTCGCCATCGTCGGGTTCATCCTGGCCCTCAAGGGTCTGAGCTCGCCCAAGCACGCCCGGCTCGGGAACCTCGTCGGCGCGGGCGGGATGCTCGTGGCCGTGGCGTGGACCTTCTCGCTGCCGGTGGTGTATTCGCACACCCGGAATCTCGTCCTCATCATCATCGCCATCGCCATCGGAGCCGTCATCGGCATCCCCGCCGCTCGTCTCGTGAAGATGACGGCCATGCCACAGATGGTGGCCATCTTCAACGGCGTGGGGGGTGGGGCCGCCGCGCTGGTGTCGGTCACCGAGTTCATCTCGGTGCCGGGCAAGTCGCTGGCGATCTACAAGATCTGCGAGATCCTCTTCGGCGTGCTGGTGGGCTCGGTCTCCCTGGCCGGAAGCGCCATCGCCTTCGCCAAGCTCCAGGAGCTGATGACGGGCCGGCCCATCACCTACCCCGCCCAGCAGCCCATCAACGCCGCCATCGGGCTCGCCATCGTCGTCTTGCTGGTCGTCACCGTGGTCACCGCCAGCACCACCGTGCTCGTCATCGTGTTGGTCCTGTCCCTCGGCCTGGGTGCGATCTTCGTGTTGCCCATCGGCGGGGCCGACACCCCCGTGCTCATCTCGTTGTTGAACGCCTTCACGGGATTGGCCGTGGCCGCGTCGGGATTCACCCTCAACTCCACGTTGCTCATCGTGGCCGGGACGTTGGTGGGAGCCTCGGGCACGTTGCTCACCAGGATGATGAGCCAGGCCATGGGGCGGTCGCTTCCCAACATCTTGTTCAGCGCCTTCGGCTCGGTGGTCACCGCGTCGGGTGAGGGCCCCGATGCCGAGGGACGGTCGGTGCGGGCCGGGACAGCGGATGACATCGGGGTGCTCCTCGCCTATGCCCGGAAGGTGGCCATCATTCCCGGCTACGGCCTGGCTGTGGCCCAGGCCCAGCACACGGCGCGGGAGCTCGCCGACGCCTTGGCGGCGCGCGGGGTCGAGGTCTACTACGCCATCCATCCCGTGGCGGGCCGGATGCCCGGGCACATGAACGTCCTCCTGGCCGAGGCGAACGTCCCCTACGACCAGCTCGAGGAGATGGACGACGCCAACCAGGACATGGCCACCACCGACGTGGCACTGGTGGTGGGGGCGAACGACACCGTGAACCCGGCTGCGAAGAACACGCCGGGCAGTCCCATCTTCGGCATGCCCATCATCAACGCGGACCAGGCCACGAACATCGTCTTCCTCAAGCGGTCCATGCGACCGGGTTTCGCCGGCATCGACAACGAGCTGCTGTATGACCCGAAGACCACCATGCTCTTCGGAGACGCCAAGGACTCGTTGTCGAAGTTGGTCGCCGCGGTCAAGGCCGCCTGACGGCTCAGCCCGCGTTCGCCCGTTGAGCCAGTGACGGGCCGCCCTGGTAGAGCTGGGCGAAGACCAAGAGCCCCTGGCTCGTCTGCCGGGCCGACGAGACCACGACTTCAATATGGGCGTGGCCGACGAGATGTGACGCGTCGTTGACCACCACCATGTCGCCCTCGGGGAGGTATCCGACGGCCTGGCGCGGTTGGCGACCCTCCTTGACGAGGTCCACCACCAGGCGCTCGCCTGTGGGGTGGTCCGGTGAGAGCTCGGCGGCGAGATGACGGAGGTCGACCACGTCGATGTCCTGGGCCGAGGCGCGCGACGCCAACTCGGTCGAGCAGGTGCCCAGGCGGACATGGAGGCGATGGGCGAGGGCCAGGGCGCGGTCTCCGCTGTCGTCGAGCTCAGGGACTTCGTCTTCGTTCATCCACACCTGGACGCCGGCGGCCTGGAGGGCCTCGATCGCCTCGAGGCCGCGATGGGCCCGACGCGACGACACCGGGTCGGGACCCTGGGTCAGGGCACGGACTTCGTCGACGACGAACCGGGGCAGGACCACACCGCCGGCGAGGAGCCCGGCACGGCCGAGGACCATGAGGTACCGGTCCATCACCGCCGAGCTGTCCACCAGCAAGGCGGTGCCCGGTGGTGGCACCGCAGGACGGTCGAGGAGATGGGACATCCCCGCCGCCCGGACGATCTCCTGGCCCTTGGCCACGCCGATGCGGACCCCCGCCGCGCAGAGGACCCAGGCGAAGGCGGACACGAGGGGGTAGTCGATGCTCGAGTGGACGAGGGCCACCACGGGGAGGCCGGCCACGAGCCCGAGGAGCAGCCCCGTCGTCCCCACCACCGAGCCGGCGAAGACCGAGCTGGCCGGCATGGTGCGGAGCGAGAAGACGGCGCCGCGCAGGCCGCGGTCGATGAGCCGTCCGATGATCCCGCCGAGGAGATACGACGCCAGCGCGCCCAGGGTGATACCCACGACCGGCGCGGTCGTGTTGCGGCCGATTTCGTTCCCGACCGTGAGACCGCCGATGGTCCCGGCGATCACCAGAAGAAGTCTGAAGACTTCGACGAAGATCACGCTCTGTCGCCTCACTCTCACGTACTGCCAAAGCAATCCCAGGCTACCCAACCGACAAGGGACTTCAGTGTGCACTCGCGCTGCCGAGACGGTCTTTTTTGGGGGGGGAATCGCCCTGCTCATCACAGGGTCAAGTGAAAACACTCGGTTTGTGACGCAGAGAGGAGGGAACTCGACCACAGAGTGCGACGACAGACCTTGCGACGACCCAAACCCAACAAACACACATTTCTCGTGGCGACCCCTGTGGGGCGCAGCGCGCCTGTCCGCGTACCATTGCGAAGTGGAGACGTGGAGAGATCGCCGACGATGAGGGTCTTCATCGCGGGCGCCAGCGGTGTCCTCGGTCGACGGGTCGTGGCGCTGCTCGTCGGAGCTGGGCACGACGTGAGCGGAGTGGCCCGCAGCGACGGGCGGGCCATCCTGCTCGAAGGTCTCGGCGCCACCCCGATACGTGTGGAGTTGTTCGACGCCGACGCCATGACAAGGGCGGTGGCAGGACACGACGTCGTGTGCAACCTGGCCACCCACATCCCTCCCACCTTCAAGGCGACCCGTCCCGGGGCGTGGGTCGAGAACGACCGGATCCGGAACGAGGCGTCACGAATCCTGGCCGACGCCTCGTTGGCGGGCGAGGTACCGCGCTACGTCCAGGAGTCGATTGCCTTTCTCTATCGCGATGGAGGACCTCACTGGCTCGACGAGTCCTCCCCGATCGACCCCGTGGCGGGACTCCGTTCGGCCACGGTGGCGGAGTCCAGCGCAGCCCGGGTGACCGCGAGCGGTGCCATCGGCGTCACGCTCCGGTTCGGGGCCTTCTACGGGCCTGACAGCGAATCGAGCCTCGCCATGATCAAACTGGCCAAGAGACGCATCGCCCTCAACGCGGGCCCCGACCGTTACGTGTCATCGATCACGACCGACGACGCCGCCGCCGCCGTGGTGGCGGCGGCATCGGCGCCGGCCGGGCTGTACAACATCGGAGACGACGACCCGGTCACCTGCCGCGAGTACTTCGCCGCGCTGGCGGGCGCACTCGGAGTTCGGCCACCGTTCATCGCTCCGGCCGGTCTGGCCAAGCTCGGGGGGGCCATGGTCGCGGCGGTGACGCGGTCCCAACGCGTCTCCAACGGCGCCTTCGTCGAGGCCACCGGGTGGAGACCCGTGCAGCCGAGTGTGCGCGAGGGTTGGCCGGTGGTCGCCGCCGCGGCGGCGACCTGACAATCACGACAGAGCGACAACGCCCGGAGAAACACGAGAAACGAAAAACGAGAGACACAGTCAACACACAGAAACGTCACGCGGCAGGTCGGAAAGGGGGGTGTGTCGAATCGCCGACGCACTTCAGATTCGCTTCGTTCCGGCCGACAATTTGACTGTGGCGCGAACCGAGCAGCACGATGCTCGTGCGCTTGTCTCGTTGAACCGCTCTCACAAGATGTCACCGCAGGGGTTGCCACGGACACGACGATCCCGAGCCCGCGAGGCCCTGGCCTCACTCTTCGCTCTCGCCGTCGTTGCCGTCACCGCGCTCGGCGCGTTCGTCGCCGTCGTCGCCGTCCCGACCCGAACGGCCGCGGCAGCGGAAGTGACCCAGCCCTATGCCGGTGGAGGCGTCGTCGCGTTCGGCGACGCTGTCACCTATGGCACCCTCACCGCCACGTTGTCATCCGCGATCACGGGCATGGCGGCGACCCCAGACGGCAAGGGGTACTGGCTGGTGGGCGCGGACGGCGGGGTCTTTGCTTTCGGCGACGCCGGCTTCTACGGGTCTCTCGGTGCGATCACGCTCAACGGGCCCATCGTGGCCATCACGCCGACCCCCGACGGCAAGGGGTACTGGCTCGCCGCGGTCGACGGCGGGGTCTTCGCCTTCGGGGACGCCGAATTCGACGGGTCGATGGGGGCCGCCACGCTCACCCGACCCATCGTGGGCATGGCGGCGACGCCCGACGGCAAGGGGTATTGGCTCGTGGCGGGGGACGGCGGGGTCTTCTCCTTCGGCGACGCCGTCTTCTACGGGTCGATGGGGGCGACACACCTCGTGGCCGGCGTCACCGGCATAGCCACCACCAAGGATGGCAAGGGCTACTGGATGGTCGCCGGCGACGGCGGGATCTTCGCCTTCGGCGACGCCGTCTTCTACGGGTCCCTGGGCGCGAAGCCACCACCCGATTCGATCGCGGGCATGGCGGCGACCCCAGACGGCGCCGGGTACTGGATGGTGGGCAACGGCGGAAGCGTCTATCCCTTCGGCGACGCCCAGAGCTTCGGATCGAGCGCCACGACCCAGCCCGTGGCCCCCGTCGCCGCCCTCACGCCGACGTCGGACGGCCAGGGGTACTGGTTGTTGGAGCCCGACGACTGGTCGTACTCCTTCTCGGCCTCGTCGCCCTACGCGCTGACGGTCTCCGCGGCGGTCACGGCCCTAGCCACCAGCCAGGTCGGCCCCGACCCCGACACCGCACTCGGCCCCTACTGCAACCCCTACGGGCCCTGTGAGCAATGGTGCGCGCTGTTCGTCACGTGGTTGTGGGCCCACGCCGGAATCCCAATCCCCTCGATCCCCTTCACCGGCAACATCTATGGGTGGGCCGCTGCACACGGCCGGATCCTCCCCTACGACGTCCTGCCCGCACCCGGAGACGCCGTCTTGTTCGGGACCGGGCCGGGGAGCACCGCCACCTCGGTCCATACCGGGCTCGTCGTCGAGGCATGGCCCGACGGCGCGGTGCTGACTGTCGAGGGTGACGCCGGCCCCGCGCCGTCGGGGCAGCTCGCCACGGTCATCAACGGTCCCTTCCTCATCAGGGACTCCAAGTCCTACAACGGCGTCCCCGTCTACGCCGTTGCACAACCGGTGCGCTGACCTGCCCCAGAGCCCGCGCTCTCGCCGCGGTGTCGAGGGACAGACGGGCACCTAGGCTCCTCGCCATGGCAACGTCCGCAGAAGACGCGGAGATCGTGCCGCATCGAAGCGACACGACTTCAACCTCGGCGTCGGTGAAGGATCTCCGGGGCCCGTCCGTTGTTCCCGGTATCGCCATCCCCGATCTTCCCGGCACCCCGGTCCTGCCCATCACGCCCGTCACGCCCGTCCAGGCACAGCAAGACGGGGCCACCCGACTGGCCCGGACCTTCGACGCCGTGGTGGTCAACGTCCGGAGCGCCTACGTGGGCCGGGACAGCACCGTGCGGCTGGCCCTGTGCTGTCTCATGGCCGAGGGCCATCTCCTGGTGGAGGACCACCCCGGGGTGGGCAAGACCACGCTGGCCAAGGCGTTGGCGCGATCGCTCGGCCTCACCTTCGGTCGAGTGCAGTTCACCGCCGACCTTCTCCCCGCCGATGTCACCGGGGCCATGGTCTTCGACCGCGACAGTGGGCAGATCTCGTTTCGGCCCGGCCCGGTGTTCACCAACATCCTCCTCGCCGACGAGCTGAACCGGGCCTCGCCCAAGGCCCAATCGGCGTTGTTGGAGTCAATGGAAGAGCACCAGGTCAGCGCGGACGGGGTCAGCCATCCCCTCCCGAAGCCCTTCATGGTGATCGCCACCCAGAATCCTTACGACGCGGCCGGGACCTTCCCGCTCCCCCACAGCCAACGCGACCGTTTCCTGCTCCGGCTCAGCCTCGGCTACCCCGATCGGGCCGCCGAGGACGAGCTCCTGGCCGGCACGCTCACGCGACCTGGACCCGATTCGCTGTCGGGAGTCGGCGGCGCGGATTTCCTGCACAGCTTCGCCGGTGCCGTGGTACGGAGCCACGTGGCAGCCGAGGTGCGGGCCTATGTCCTCGACCTCATCGGCGAGACGCGATCGCACCCCGACCTCACTGTGGGCGCCTCGCCCCGGGCCGCGTTGGCCGTGCTGCGCGCCGCGGGGGCCGTGGCGGTGTCCACGGGCCGCGACTACGTGACGCCCGACGACGTGAAGCTCGTGGCCGAGCCCGCGCTCGGGCATCGGGTCGTGGTCCATCCCGCCGCCGAGTTGGCCGGCGTCACGGCGTCGTCGACGATCGAGGAGATCATGTCGCGCATCGTCGTCCCTGTCGGCAGCTCCCGGTAGGGCCGGTGCCGGCGGGCCCGAGCCGCCGCCGCGGCACCTGAGCCTGGCGTGCTGTCGACACGGGGCAGGTGGTTGGCCGTCGGGGCGTTATGTGCAGCCCTCGCCGGCCTCGTCTACGGCGTCGAGGAGTTCGTGTTCGTCGCCATTGTGATCGCCGTCCTCATGGCCTTCGGCGCGGTGTCGGTATGGTGGCGACAACTCGTGGCCCGTCGGGAGCTGCACCTGGTGGTGAAGGTCCCCATGGCCGAGCTGCCCGCCGGGCAGTCCGCCCTCGTCGAGGTCACCGTGGCCAACCGGGGCCGACGTCGACTTCCCCCCGTGGTCGTCGAGGATCCTTCCGGGCACTGGTCGGTGTCGCACCCTGGACTGGGCTCGAGCTCTGTGGCGGGGTCGCGCCACGGCGCGACGGCCGACGCGCCGGTGACCCGGGGCTTCACCGCTCTCGGGGACCGGTCGCCCTCAGCGGGGTGGCTCGGCAATGCCGGGCCGCGCCCCGACCGCCGGGCTCGGGCCGGCCTCCGACGATCGGTGTCGCACACTCGTGGGCTCCCCGACCTCGGTCCCGGTGACGAGGTCACGTTCAAGGTCCGCGTGCCCACCCAGACGCGGGGTCTCCTCACCCTCGCCGAGCTCGGCGTGTGGTGCGAGGACCCCTTCGGTCTCCTCGCCCGGCGGGTCACCGTCGCTCCCCCCGCCCACGTGGTCGTCTACCCCATGCCCACCGAGCTCTCCCGGCAGGGGCACCCCGTCACCCTCCACGACGAGGGGCGCGACCGGTCGTCGAGATCGGGTTCGACCAACGAGCTGTCGGGCGACGAGCTCAGCGGCCTGCGGCCTTATCAACCAGGCGACCGTCTCACCCGGTTGCACTGGCCGTCGCTGGCGCGCTCGGGCGAACTGGTCGTGCGCGAATTCCTCGAGCCCCGGGCCGGGTCGCTCGCATTGCTGGTGGACCTTCGGCCCTCGGCACACAGCGGTGACTCGATCGAGAGGACGATCTCGCGCGCCGCGGGGTTCGGCATCGCCGCTCTCGGACGTGGCCTGAGCGTGGAGCTGTGCACGAGCACCGGCGACCGCCTGGTGGTCACCCCCGACGCCGCCGGGCGGCAAGCCATGCTGCGGGCCCTCGCCCTCCTCGGCGCCGCCAGCGCGCCCCCTGCCATCGTTCGTCGTTGGGGGAGCCGACCCACCGGCGGGGCGGTGTGGGCGACCGGGAGCGTCCTCGGCGACGACGTGGTGCTCGTCACAACCGCCGCCGGCGCCGCCGAGCGGACCTTGCCTGACTCGATCGGCCGCCAGGCCGAGACGGTCCTGGTGCCATGACCGCACTTCCTCCCTCGGCGACCGTCGGTCCATCGAAGACCGTCCCACCTCAGGTGACAGAGCGCGCCCCGGCAATCGCCCCGGACTTCTGGCTCCTGGCGGTGTCATTGGCCGCGGGCCTCGGCACAGCACGCCTCACCCAGGCGCCGAGCGCCGCGCACGTCGTCGGCCCCATCATCGCCACCGTCGTGGCCGGACACATCGGGGCCTCCCTGGCGCGGCGGTTGCGGGTCTCGGGAGGCGGCGTCGTGGTCGCCGGGGTGCTCTCGGTGGCCCTGGCCACGGTCTGGGGCCAGCTCTTCTCCGCTACGAGCCACGGCATTCCCACCGCCACCACGTGGCGGGTGTTGGCCTCGAAGTTCGACGCCGCCGGGACAGTCATCCGGTCCCACCCCACGCCGGTGCCCGCCACCCCCGGGGTCGTGTTGTGCATTGCCACCGGAGCCGGGCTCGTGGCCGTGATGGCCCGATCGCTGTGGGCCCGACAAGAAGCCCGGAACGCGGGGCCGCTCGTTGTCCTCGTCCCGAGCTTCGGGATGTTCTGTTACACGTCGCTGTTGAGCTCGCAGGTCGACCGGCTTCCGGGCGTGATCAGCTACGTCGGGTGCTGTCTCCTCTTCGTGACCGTCGCCGATCGGGCCACCCGGATCGGCGTAGTGTCGCGGCGGGTGGCGTCGGGGGTCATGGCCGGGGTCCCCGCCGTGGTGGCCGTGGCGTTGGCCATCATCGTCCCCCTCGCCGCCAGCCCGGCTCTGGCCACGTTGAAGGTGGACGCTCTGCCCTTCCCTCCACCACCGGGGGCGAACAAGGGCCTCGGGTTGGCGACGGGAAGTCCCAACGACGGGGGCGTCGGGACCGGCGGTGTCACGAGCGCGAGCCCGGGCGCCTCGGGGGTACGGGCCATCGACCTCGTCGACAACCTGAAGGCGGTCCTCGTCAACCGGACCACCGAGACCATGTTCGCCGCCCAGTCATCGTTGCCCACCTACTGGCAGGTGGCGGTGCTCACCGACTTCGACGGGACGGCGTGGATCCCCGACCCCACCACCGAGGCCGCCGCCCAGAGCTTCGCCCTCTCCCCGCAGAGCAAGGAGGTGGCCGGCCTCCCTGCGCTGCCCGAGCCCACCGCCACCCCGACGTTTCGTGCCCGGATCACCATCGGTGACCTCGAGAGCACGTTGTTGCCGCTGCCCCCCACGACCTACTCGGTCGACACCGACGCCGACCTCGTGCCGGGGTTCGGGGCGGTGGAGCCGGTGGAGGCCGCGCCGGGTCTGGCCTATACCGCATCGGCCCGGGTGCCGGTGAACCCGACCACGGCGACCAAGGCCACGACGATGTCGCCCCAGGTCGTCTCTGCCACCGAGCTGGCGCCCTACCTGCAGCTGCCCACCGAGCCCCCCGACGTGGTGGCACTGGCCCATCAGATCGTCGCGTCGGCCAAGGGGCCCGCCGGCGAGGCGGCCGCCTTGGCCCGGTTCTTCAACGGCGGTCGGTTCCACTACACGCTGTCGCCACCGACCACATCGGGGCCCGACGCCCTGGAGTCGTTCCTGTTCAGCACCAAGGCCGGGTTCTGTCAGCAGTTCGCAGCTGCCTACGGCGTGCTGGCCCGGATCGACGGCCTGCCCACGCGGGTGGCGGTGGGGTTCACGACCGGCGACTCCCAGGGTCGACAGCGCTACTTGATCACCGGGGCCGACGCCCATGTGTGGCCCGAGGTCTATCTGGGCCCGACCACGGGATGGACCTCGTACGAGCCGACCCCCGCGTCCTCGGGCGAAGCTACCGGCGTGGGGGTGAACTCGGGCTCGAAGTCGAGCGCCCAGAGCTCCGGGGCCAGGTCCCCAGCCACCACCGCCTCCACCGTGGCCAGCCTCCGCCATCCCTTCTCGGCCAACGTGACGGTCCCCTCCACGCTGCCCGAGTCGGTCCGGGCCACGGCGGCCGCCACCGCCACACCTCGGGGGTCGTCTGGGGTCGCGGTGGCGATCGCGGGGGTCGTGGTGGGTGTGGTCGGGGTCGTCGCGCTGGGGGGCGTGTGGGTACGGCGCCGGATGCGAAACGGATGGGACCCTTTGGGAGCGAGGCGCGACCGCCGTCGACGGCGACGACGTCGCCCCGCCCCCGATCCGAGCGCCGAGGTGATCGCGCAGTGGCGTGACGCCGTCTCGGTGCTCGAGCGCGCCCGGCTCGGACGCCGGCCCGCCGAGACCCTGCACGAGCACGCGGCGCGCCTCCAGTCGTTGGCCGGCGCCAAGTGGTTGACCCCCTATCGGCCCATGTCCCACGAACCGACCGACGTCACCATCGACGCCGGCATCGAGGCCTACGCCACATTGGCGGAGCTGGCCGATCGGGCCAGCTACGGGTCGGGCCATTGCAGCGCCGCCGACGCGGCCGACGCCGAGAAGCTGGGTGGGGTGGTCCGGGCCGGGCTGGCGGGTGCCGGAGGCCGACGAGGCGTGCTCGTAGGGTCCTGAATCCGGGTCTCAGACAGGCGTCGGACAGACGTCGGCGCGAGGATGAGACCGCAAGCGCCACAACAGTCGGAGGGGTACGAACGTGACGATCCCGCAGGAACTGGGCATCGACGACATCGAGCTGTCGAACCTCGAATTCTGGGACAAGCCGTGGGAGGCGCGCGAGCGGGCTTTCGCCACATTGCGGGCGCAACGCCCCATCGCCTTCTTCGAGGACCCCGAGATCGAGATAGAGACGATCGTCCCCATTCCTCCGGGCCGGGGCTACTACGCCGTGACGCGCTACGCCGATGTCGTCGAGATCAGCCGGCACCCCGAGCTGTACTGCTCAGGCCAGTCGGGCACCACCATCCTCGACATGCCGCCCGAGCTCCTCGAGTTCTTCGGGTCCATGATCAACATGGACGACCCGCGCCACGCCCGGCTGCGGCGGATCGTCTCGGCCGCCTTCAACCCGCGCATGGTGCGGGCTGTCGAGGACAACATCGAGCAGGTCGCCGATGACCTCATCGCCACCGTGCGGGACAAAGGGGAATGCGATTTCGTCACCGAGGTGGCAGCCCGGCTTCCCCTCAAGATCATCTGCGACATGATGGGCGTGCCCGAGAGCGATTACGACAAGGTCTTCACCTGCTCGAACATCATCCTTTCCTTCGGAGACACCGAGTACGTCCCCGAAGGCGAGGACCCGGTGCTGGCGTTCATGAACGCCGGGAACGACCTGGCCGAGCTCATGCGGGACCTGGCCGCGCACCGCGTCGAGCACCCCACCGACGACCTCACCTCGGAGCTCGTGAACGCGAACGTGGATGGCGAGGCGCTCACCGACGCCGAGCTGGCCTCGTTCTTCATCTTGTTGGTGGTCGCCGGAAACGAGACCACGCGCAATGCCATCAGCCACGGGTTGTGGGCCTTCACCGAACACCCCGACCAGCAGGCCATCTGGGCCGCTGACTTCGACAAGGTGGCCCCTACCGCCGTCGACGAGATCGTCCGGTGGGCCTCGCCGGTCATCTTCATGCGTCGGACGACAACGACGGAGACGACGTTGTCCGGGCACACCTTCGCGGAGGGCGACAAGGTCATCTTGTTCTACAACTCGGCCAACCGCGACGAGGACGTCTTCGAGGACCCCCAGCGCTTCGACGTCTTGCGTCACCCCAACCCCCATGTCGGCTTCGGCGCCCCGGGACCGCACTTCTGTCTCGGCGCCCATCTGGCCCGGCGCGAGATCACGGTCATGTACCGCGCGCTCTTCCGCCACCTCCCCACCATCCACGCCACAGCCGAGCCCGACCGCCTCCGGTCGAACTTCATCAACGGCATCAAGCACCTGCCATGCGCCTACTGACGCGTGAGCACGAGAGCACCGGTACGCTCGCCCCGATGAGAGACGAGATGAGCGACGCGCCGGCGCAGGGACAGATGGGGCACGGGGTCAACCAGCGGGCCCAGATCAAGATGACGCCCGAGGAGATCGACGCATTTCTGGGCGAACGACGGCCGGTATCGCTGTGCTCGATCAACCACGACGGATCGATCCACGCCGTGGCCATGTGGTACGGGTTCCTCGACGGGATGCTCGCCTTCGAGACCAAGGCCAAGTCGCAAAAGGCTCAGAACCTACGGCGTAGTCCCCGCATGACGTGCATGGCAGAGGACGGCGACTACTACGAGGAGCTGCGCGGTGTCGAGCTCGTCGGCACCGCCGAGTTCATCGACGATCCCGACCGGATGTTCGAATTGGGGATCAACCTCTTCGAGCGGTACTACGGGACCTACACCGAGGAGCTCCGCCCCTTCGTCGAGACCATGCTCAACAAGCGCGTCGTGATCGCCCTGCACGTCGAGCGGACCGTGTCATGGGACCACCGCAAGCTCGGGCTCCCCTCCACCCGCCCGACCTGAGGTCTTCGAACCCGAGGCCGCCCCACCTGGCCCGCCACATCCGGCCCGTCGAGCACTGGAACACGTTTCACTTCCGGGGAGGCCTCGGCTAGGGTCGGCGCCGATGATCCTGGACCGCTTCCGCCTCACCGACCGCGCCGCCATCGTCACCGGAGCCGGGCGGGGCATCGGCGCCGCCACCGCCGTCGCCCTGGCCGAGGCGGGCGCGGATGTCGTCATCGCGGCGCGCACCGAGGAGCAACTCTTCGAGGTGGCGAAGAAGATCGAGACGGCGGGGCGCCAGGCCGTGGTGGTTCCGGCCGATCTCAACGACCTCGACGTCATGGTGCAACTCGTCGACAAGGCCACCGACGCCTTCGGTCGACTCGACATCATCGTGAACAACCACGGGGGCTGGATGCCACGCCCTCTGCTCGATGTGTCGCCGGGTCACCTCGAGCGGGCCTTCCGTTACAACGTGAGCAGCGCCCACGCTCTGGTTCGCGCCGCGGTGCCCGCCATGATGAGCGGCGATGGGGGTGCGGTCGTCAACATCTCGTCGATGGCGGGACGGGTAGCCCCGCGGGGGTTCACCGCCTACGCCACCGCCAAGGCGGCGCTGTCGCACTACACCCGTCTGGCCGCCGCCGAGCTGGCCCCGCGCATCCGGGTCAACGCCATCGCGGTGGGCACCATCGCCACGTCGGCGGTCGACATCGTGGTGCAGGACGCGGCCATGCTCGCCTTCATCGAGGAGACGTCGCTGGTGGGCCGCATCGGACAGCCCGAAGACATCGCGGCATGTGTCGTCTACCTGTCGTCGCCGGCAGGCGACTTCGTGACGGGCAAGATCTTCGAGATCGACGGAGGCGCCGAGCGCCCCCAGGTCGACCTGGGCTGAAGAGACCCCATGACCTATCGCGTCGTGCTGTGGGGAACCGGGAACGTGGGCCGCCATGCGCTGGCCGGCATCGATGTCCGGCCCGACCTCGAGCTCGTCGGCGTGTGGGTGTCGAACCCCGACAAGGTGGGGCGCGACGCCGGGGACCTGGCCGGCCTGGGTCGAACGTTGGGTGTGGCCGCCACTGACGACGCCGATGCCCTTTTCGCGCTCGCTCCCGACTGCGTCGTCCACACCGCCATGGCGGACCACCGCCTGCCCGAAGCACTCGCCGATCTCGAGAGAATCCTGCGCTCGGGGACCAACGTGGTGTCGAGCGGGCCGGTGTTCCTCCAGTATCCCGAAGGCGTGGTGTCGCCGGAGATGACCGACCCCCTGCGCCACGCCGCGCTCGGTGCGGGTGTGTCGCTGTGGGTGAACGGCATCGACCCCGGCTTCGCCAACGACTGGCTGCCTCTGGTGATCACCGGCATCAGCGAACGCATCGAAGAAGTGCGGTGCCTCGAGATCCTCAACTACGCCACCTACGACCAGGCCATGGTGATGTTCGACATCATGGGATTCGGCCGGCCCCTCGACGACGTCCCCATGCTGCTGCTGCCGGGTGTGCTCACCATGGCGTGGGGAAGCGTGGTCCGCCAGATCGCGGCCGGGCTCGACGTCGAGCTCGACGGCGTGGAAGAGCACTACGAACGGCTCCCCGCGCCACGCCAGATCGAGATCGCGTCGGGGACCGTGGAAATGGGCACCGCGGCGGGACTGCGCTTCGAGGTGCGGGGCATGCGGGCGGGGCGTGCAGTCATCGTCCTCGAGCACGTCACCCGGCTCGCCGATGACATCGGGCCGGACTGGCCCCAGCCCACAGGCCAGGGTGGCTATCGCGTCGTAGTACGGGGCGAGCCGAACTACACCGTCGACCTCCAGCTCATGGGGACCGATGGGGACCACAACACCGGCGGGCTCAAGGCCACCGCCATGCGTCTGGTGAACGCCGTGCCGGCCGTGATCGAAGCGCGCCCGGGGCTGCTCACCGCCCTCGACCTGCCCCTTGTGACCGGGCGGGGCCTCGTCGTCTGATTCTGATCGCTCTCACGCGCCGAGCGCGGCGCGAGCCGCCGCGCTGCGGCGTCCCAGACGCCAGAACTGCATCAGACCGAGTGCGGTCATGACCGGGACCACCGCCATGGCGGGCCGATAGCCGAGCGCGTCTCGACCCCCGTGGCCGACGCCGGTGAGCACCCATCCGATGACGAGATCGGCGAACACCGCGCAGGCGAACCCCCCGATGTTCACGACACCGGTGGCGGCTCCCCCCCGTTCGGGCGGGTTGGCCTCGCGGGCCAGGTCGAAGGCGATGACCGCCGTCGACCCGCACACGCCGATGGTGATCGCCAGGACCAGCACCACACCGAGGGGCGCTCTCCCGCCACCCCAGCTGAGCACGAGGGCCCACGCCCCCATCAGGACCAGCGCGCTGGCCTTCACGGCGACGGACCGGGCGCGCGGGACACGGACCGTCAGCATGCCGACGACGGGCGCGCTCAGCACCGCGCTCGCGACGACGAGTCCCAAGACGAAGCTCGCCCCCTGGCCCGAATAGTGCTCGGCGCGCACCAAGAAGGGATAGCCCCACAGGGCGGTGAACACGACGAAGGGACCGGTGAGGGCGAAATGCGCCCACATCGCCTGCCACGTTCCCGGCGTGGCCATGGCGTGGCGCACCGCCCTGCGCATGCCGGGCCCTTCGCGCCACGGAAGGCGCGCCGCGGTGTCGGGCCGGTCGCGCACGAACACGGCGATGCACAGCGCAAACGCACCTGTCAGCCCGGCCGAACCCCCGAAGGTGGTCACCCAACCCAGACGCGAGAGGCTGAGCCGCAACGGCTCGGTGGAGACCAATTGGCCCAGGCCGCCGACCAGCGAGGTCAGGGCGGTGAGCAACCCGTAGCGCGAGGCGGGGAACCAGTTCTGGACTAGTCGCAGGACGTTCAAGAACGTGAGGCCGTCACCCACGCCCACCAGAGCCCGTCCGGCCAGCGCGGTGGCCACACTGTTGCCCCAGCCGAAGAGCGCCTCGCCGGCGGCCAGGAACACGAGCGCAGCGCTCAGCATGCGCCGGGGCCCGAAGCGGTCCGCCATGGCCCCGGTGGGGATCTGGAGCCCCGCGTAGACCGCCAGTTGCGCGGCCACGAACGTGGCCAGGACCGACGGTCCGGTATGGAAGCGACGCTCGGCCTCGAGCGAGGCCACGCCCAGGCTGGTGCGGTGGAAGACGGCCACGAAGTACGCGCTGACCGCCAGTCCCCATGCCGCCCACGCCCCCCGGTGCTCGCCTGGGTGTCTCGAGCGGTCCGGCATCCCATGATTGTGACCGACGGTCGCCGACGCCCCCGTCGGCTGGGGCACGACCACGGGCGGGCGCTACGTTGAATGCCTCGGGCGGCCCGGCCCGCGTGCGCCGGGATGACGCCGGTACCGACACGACCAGGGGGAGCCCATCACATGCCCGTGCCGCTCGACGAGTATCCCGTGCATCAGGTACCGCTCTCGATGCGCCACGTGGCGACGAGCGACCGCAACGCCTATGACCGCTGCTACTTCAATGCCCATGACCGCACCGGCGATGTCTTCCTCGTCACCGGCATGGGCGTCTACCCGAACCTCGGTGTCATCGACGCCTATGCCACGGTCCGGTGGGGCGACGACCAGTACACGGTACGGACCTCTGACGCGCTGGGCGATGACCGTATGGACCAGCGCGTGGGACCCTACCGGATCGAGGTGATCGAACCCCTGGAGCGGGTGCGCGTCGTGTGCGACAGCGCCGAGCACAAGGTGGCCTTCGACCTCACCTGGACCGGGTCGTTCCCGCCCGTGGAGGAACCCGCCCACGTCATGCGCCAGAACGGGCGGATCATCCTCGACGCCTCTCGCTTCGCCCAGGTGGGAACGTGGTCAGGGACTCTCGAGGTGGGCGGCGAGAAGCTCGTGGTGAGCGACGACCGCTGGGTGGGGACCCGCGACCGTTCCTGGGGCATACGGCCCGTCGGGGAACCCGAGCCACCCGGTCGCTCTGCCTCGGAGCCCGACGAAGGGTTCGGGTTCTGGTGGTTGTACGTGCCGTTGCGGTTCGAGGACTTCGCCGTCGTCGTGATCGCGCAGGAGGACGGCGCGGGCAACCGCTCGCTCAACGAGGCGGTACGGGTCTTCCCGACGTCGTCGGGTCGACCCGTCGAGCAGCTCGGCTGGCCCGAGGTCGAGATCCGGTACCGAGCCGGGACGAGACACCCCGAGTCGGCCGTGCTCCACATGCGCACCCCGGCAGGAAAGCCGATCACCCTCGAGATCGACACGCTCGGGTTCGTCGGCCTCAACTGCGGACCCGGCTACGGCGGCGACCCCGACTGGACACATGGCCAGTGGCGTGGCCGGGGCTACACCGAGGGCGTGGTCTTCGACATGCGCGACCCCGCCGTCACCGGTCGGATCCCGTTCGGCGTCGTCGACCACGTGGCCCGGGCGAGCTGCGACGGGGCCGAGGGCTGGGGCATGTTCGAGCACGGCACCTTCGGTCGTCACGAGCCCTCGGGATTCACGGGTTGGGAATCGGTCGCACCCCCGGGGGCGTCGCCGTGACTGATCCTGACGCAACGGCCGCCGTTGTCCCCGACGGTGGTGACACCGAGGCACCGCCCCGCCCGCGCACGTCGACACGCGACCGCCACGAGCTGCACCGGCGACTCGTGCGTTGGTTGGGGACCCAGGTACGCGATCCCGAGGTCTCCGAGCTCGTGGTGCCCGAGTCCAACGGCATGTCGAGCGAGACGCTCCTGTTCGAGTGCACCTGGCTCGACCCCGACAGCGCGTCGACCGGGGCGAGAGTGACCCAAGCCTGCGCGGCACGCCTGGTCCCGGATCCCGAAGCGGTCCCGGTCTTCCCCGTCTACGACCTCGAGCGCCAGTTCCGGGTCCTGCGGCTGGTGGGCGAGCGGACCGGGGTCCCCGTGCCGCGGACATTGTGGTTGGAGCTCGACCCCGAGGCGATCGGCTCGCCGTTCTTCGTGATGGAGCGCGTCGACGGGGTGGTCCCGCCTGACATCATGCCGTACCCCTTCGGGTCGTGGCTCTCCGAAGCACCACGCGCCGATCAAGACCGGCTCCAGGACTCCTCGGTACGCGTGCTCGCCGAGCTGCACGGCGCGGATGTCAGCGCGCAGGACATCGCCTTCCTCGAGCTCGACCGACCCGGGGACACGGCCCTGCGCCGGCACCTGGCCGAGCAACGCTCCTATTACGAGTGGGTCGTGGCCGACGGGGCGCGCTCGCCGCTCATCGAGCGGACCTTCGCCTGGCTCGAGGACCACTGGCCGGCGTCCGAAGGGGCACCGGTGATCAGCTGGGGTGACGCCCGCATCGGCAACATGATGTTCCGGGACTTCGAGCCCGTGGCGGTGCTCGACTGGGAAATGGTGGCGGTGGGCCCACGCGAGATCGACATCGGCTGGATGGTGTACCTCCACCGCTTTCTCGACGACATCGCCATCCAGGCCGGCCTACCGGGCATGCCGGACTTCATGCGGCTCGACGACGTGGCCGCGGCCTACGCCCGCCATTCGGGTCACACCCCTCGTGACCTCGACTTCTACACCATGTACGCGGCGCTCCGGCACGCCATCGTGATGAGCAGGGTGGCCCGGCGACAGGTGCTCTTCGGTGAGATCGCCATGCCCGATGACCCCGACGACATGATCATGCACCGACCCACCCTCGAGCAGATGCTCGAGGGCACCTACTGGGCCAAGCTGTGACGGCGCCCCGAGACGCGACCAAGAGGACGGCCTCGTGACCAATCCCATTGGGCCGCTCGTCCCCGCCGACGAAGGCCTGTGCCATCAGATCACCGACACCTTCGCGGTGGTGGCGACCAGCGACCTGTCGTGGACCGAGAAGATCTGCGCCATGGCAGCGGCCAAAGACGGCAGCCTGCAGCTCGGGTTCGGCCTGGGCAAGTACCCCAACCGCAACGTCATGGACGGGTACGCCGGGATCTCGCAAGAGACCGAGCAACGCACGGTGCGCGCCAGTCGTCGCCTCGACAGCGCGCCGGCACTCACCACCGTCGGGCCCATCCGCTACGAGGTCGTCGAACCCCTGCGGTCGGTCCGGTTCGTCCTCGAAGCCAACGACGAGCAGCCCATCGCATTCGACTGGCTCTTCGAAGCCGTCGTGCCACCCGCGCTCGAGGACCGCACCCACATGCGGCAGGGCTACCGGGTGGGGTCCGATCTCGTGCGCTACCACCAGATCGGGTTGGCATCGGGTTGGGTCGAGGTCGACGGCACGCGCCGGGAGATCTCCCCCGACACCTGGGTCTCGACCCGGGACCATTCCTGGGGTGTGCGCTACGACGTTGGCCTGCCCGCGCCGGACCTCGAACCTCGTGACCCATTGGCGGGGCTCTCCTTCCGGATGATCTGGAGTCCGATCGCCATGCAGCGTCCTGACGGCAGCCGCTACGGGTTGTTCCTCCACTACCAGATCGTGAAGGGGACGGGCTTCACCTACAAACAAGTCGTCATGGGCGGGGTCGAGCACCCCGACGGGACCGTTGAGCGTTTCGTCGACCTCGATCCGGCCTTGTCCTTCGACCCCGCCAACCGCCGCCTGCGCGGCGGTGGCATCGAGGCTCGCACTGCCGACGGCACGGTGCGCACCCTCGAGGTCGAGGCGGTGTCGGACACTGGTTTCCACCTCGGCGCGGGGCTCTACTTCGGCCTCGATGGCCATCACCACGGCGAATGGCGCGGCGACCTCCACGTCGAGGGCGAGCACATCGCCGACTGCGCCGACCCTGCGACGGCCCGGCGGCTGCACCAGATCCGCGACACCGTCGTCCACGTCGTCGACCCCGTCGGCGGCGGCGAAGGATGGGGCAACTGCCAACCCATCATCACCGGCGGCGACGACGACCTCGGGCTGTCGGCCGAGGACAGCTTCATGTAGGGCCCCGTGCGCGGCACCGCCGGGCGGGTCAGCGCAGCAATGACACCAGGCCGGTCACCACGAACCCGCAACCGCACAGGCCGAGCAACCGCCGCCACGGATTGACCCCCCGAAACACCTCGTCGACCGCCCACGCCGCCAGGGCCACCAACGCCACGGCGTCGACGGACGTGCGGGCCCCGCCGTGCGGGGAGAACACCCAGCGCACGCCGACGGTCACGAAGAAGGTCCACAAAGAGACGTTGGGAATCTGTGCGATCGTGATCCGACCGGTGCTGCGGTCGCGAAACATCCAATCGACCCACGAGCCCACGAGCCCGGTCTCCAGCTCCGGTTCGGACTCCGAGGGCACGTCAGCGGATCGTTCACCCACTGAACCAGTGTGCCGGACCGCCACCCAGCGAGACGTTCGGCCTCGGTGTGGCATCGGGGCCCTCCGGCCTGGACCCGGCCCCTTCAGGGTCCGATCAGGGTCATTCCCGATGTTCGGGTCAGCCCAGGGCGCGTCACACTGTCGGTGCGGTGGTCACCACCCCAAACACCGCCGTACCAAGCCGGGGCGCACCATCGGCGTGGCGCGCCCCGGGCTCACGGTGCGGGAGACTGGCTCCCGACGATCCGCTGGACAACTCGCGCCTGGCGCGTGAAGGACGGACATCCATGACGATCACAGACCACGCATCGACGGCCGTCCCCCCGTCGTCGGAGCCTCCCGCGGCCCGGGCGGTCGACCTGGTGAAGATCTACGGCAGGGACGAGGCCGCGGTCCATGCATTGGCCGGTGTCAACGTCGAATTCCAACACGGACAGTTCACCGCCGTGATGGGCCCGTCGGGTTCGGGCAAATCCACGCTCATGCACTGCATGGCGGGACTGGACACGCCGACGTCGGGACACACCTACGTCGGCGACCAGGACATCGGCATTCTCGATGACAGCGGGCTGACCCAGATGCGCCGGGATCGCGTCGGCTTCGTCTTCCAGTCGTTCAACCTCGTCCCCACGCTCACGGCGCGTGAGAACATCACGCTTCCCTCCGATCTCGCCGGCAAGAAAATCGACCAGGGATGGTTCGACTATCTCGTGGCCCAACTGGGCATCGGAGACCGGCTCTCGCACCGGCCCTTGGAGATGTCGGGTGGCCAGCAGCAGAGGGCCGCCTGTGCCCGGGCCCTCATCGGACGACCCGATCTCATCTTCGCCGACGAGCCGACCGGGAACCTCGACTCGAACTCGTCCTCGGAGATGCTGGGATTCCTGCAACGCTCGGTGAAGGAATTCAACCAGTCCATCGTCATGGTCACCCACGACCCCAGGGGTGCCGCCTACGCCGATCGAGTGGTCTTCCTCGCCGACGGCAAGGTGGTCGGCGAGCTCACCGCACCGACCGCCGACTCGGTCCTCGAGCACATGAAGCAGTTGGGGAACTGATATGTGGAAGGTCACCATCAAGGGGCTGCTCGCCCACAAGCTCCGGCTGGTGCTCACGGGCATCGCCATCGTGCTCGGCGTGACCTTCATCTCGGGGACATTCGTCCTCACCGACACGTTGCACAACACCTTCACCACGCTGTTCGGCCACATCTACCAGAACATCGATTTCGAGATCCGGGGCCAGGCGGCCTTCACCAACAACTCCTCCGGCGGAGGTGGCGGTGCGGTGCGCAAGCCGATCTCGGCGTCGATCATCACCGAGGTCCGCCAGGTTCCCGGCGTCTCGTATGCCCAAGGAACGGTCAGCGGCTACGCCCAGTTCGTCGCACCCGACGGCAAAGCGGTGAGCACCGGGGGTGCTCCGACAATCGGCCTCTCCTACGACCCCAACCCGCAGCTGTCGTCGCTGCATCTGGCCCACGGCCAGGCCCCCACCACCTCGACCGACGTCGTGATGGACCAGGGGACGGCTCGGAAGTACCACTTCAGCGTCGGTGACCACGTGCGAATCCTTCTCGCCGGCCCTCCCGAGACCTTCACCATCTCGGGCCTCGTGAGATTCGGGACCGCCGACAATCTGGCGGGAGCGACGATCGCGGCCTTCGACCTGCCCACGGCACAGAAGCTGTTCAACGAGGAGGGCCGCTTCGACGCCATCGACATCCTGGCCAAACCGGGTGTCGACAAGACGACGGTCCAGCACGCCATCGCAGCGGTCTTGCCCAGAGGGGTCGAGGTCGTGACCGGTCAGACGGTCGCGAACGAACAGACCAGTCAGATCAACCAGGCCCTGGGGTTCTTCTCGACCGCTCTTCTCGTGTTCGCCTTCATCTCGTTGTTCGTGGGCGGGTTCACGATCTTCAACACCTTCTCGATCATCGTCGGCCAACGGACGCGTGAGCTGGCGCTGTTGCGCATCGTCGGTGCGAGCCGCCGCCAAGTGTTCCGCTCGGTGCTCGTCGAAGCCGCCATCCTCGGCTTCGTGGCCTCGGTGCTCGGTCTGGGCCTGGGTGTGCTCGCCGCGTTGGGGCTCGAGGCTCTCCTGAAGGGATTCGGCATCTCCTTGCCGTCGGGATCTCTTGCGTTCGAGGCTCGCACCGTGATCGCGGCGATCGTCGTCGGTCTCGGGGTGACGGTGGTCTCGGCCATCAGCCCGGCACGTCGAGCTGTGCGGATCCCACCCGTGGCCGCACTCGTCGACTATCGCGGCGAACAGGGAGAGTCGTCACGCCGTCGGATCGTCATCGGCACTGTCATCGCCGTGCTCGGGATCGCAGCCCTCGCCCTGGGACTGACGAAGCCGGCCATCCAGCTGGTCGGGCTGGGGGCGATCGCCATCTTCATCGGGATCGGGATGTTGGCACCCACCGTGGCCCGCCCCATGGCGAGTGCGATCGGACGCCCGCTGGCCCGGATGTTCCGGATCTCGGGCAAGCTGGGCCGTGAGAACTCCATGCGGAGCCCTCGCCGGACCGCCCAGACCTCGTCTGCGCTGATGGTCGGGCTGGCCCTGGTGTCGACGATCACCGTGTTCGGTGCTTCGCTGTCGAAATCGGCGACGAGCAGCGTCGACAACGCCGTGAGCGCCGACTACATCGTGACGGCGACGGGCAGCGGGGCCGGTGGGTTCAGCAACTCCGTGGCCGCTACCGCGGCTCGGGTACCCGGAGTCGCCACCACGTCCACCGTCTACAGCGACGAGTTCGAGTTCCGCCACGACCTGGCGAGCGTCACCGCCGTCTCCAGCCACAATCTGGCCGCCACCATCATTCTGCGGATGGATTCCGGGACCGGCGCCCCGGCCCTCGCCGATCATGAGTTGTTGATCGACACCACCACGGCCAACAAGGATCACCTCACCGTGGGGTCCGTGGTCCCGGTCAAGTTCGCCCAGACCGGGAATTCGACCATGCGGATCGGCGGGATCTTCAAGCCCAACGCGCTGCTGGGTAGCTTCCTCGTCGGCGACGACTTCTTCCTGTCGCACTTCGACAACCCGCTTCCCGTCGCCGTGTTGTTGAGCACCACCAGCGGCACCCCCGACGTCACCGCCGCGGTCAAGGCCGGTCTCAAGGCCTACCCCAACATCCAGACTCAGACACGGGCCCAGTTCGAGAAGGCCCAGCAGGCAAAGGTCAACCAGCTCCTCGGGCTCGTCTACGCACTGTTGGCGCTGGCGGTCATCATCGCCCTGATCGGCATCGTCAACACCCTCATGTTGTCGGTGTTCGAACGCACCCACGAGATCGGGCTGCTGCGAGCGGTGGGGATGAAGCGTCGACAAGTCAGGGCCATGATCCGTGCCGAGGCGGTGATCCTGTCGCTGTTCGGAGCGATCATCGGCATCGTCATCGGGACTGCGCTCGGAACCGCCTTCGCAGCATCGTTGAAGCAGCAGGGGATCACCGACATCGTCATCCCCTTCGGCAGCCTTGTGCTCTTCCTCGTCATCGCCGCGCTGCTCGGCCTCGGTGCCGCGTCGTGGCCGGCGCGCCGCGCCGCCCGGCTCGACGTCCTGGCCGCCATCGCCGCGGATTGAGCCGATCAACCCGGCCGCCGATCTCAGGGCGTGACCGCAAGCGACATCCGGGGGGCGGTGCCGAACCGGGTCTCGACATCGTGGGCGTAGACGAAGCTGGCGTGGCGGTAAGTGGGGTCGTCATCGAGGGCACGGTGGCAACCGACACCGAGAGTGACTCGATCACCGTTCTCGCCGGTCAAGCGGCGCTCGGTCGGGCCGGGGAGTGGGTGCGCTACTCCACGCCCCATGCGGACGGTGCGCGCTACGTGGCGGTCGGTGTGCCCGCATTCTCACCCGAGGCTTTCCACCGCGACGAGGGGGCCGATCCTGACGACTCCCCGTTGGAACCGTCAGGCCGCTGACGAGGCTCAGATCTCGATCGTCCTGATCGGATCGGCACCGTCCCAATCTGCGCTCTTGGCCTTCATGAACTCGAAGAACCCGCCGAATCCACTGGTCTCCACCACCTCGTTCACCGTTCCTCCATGGACCGGCGAGTCGAAGTACGAGAATCGCTGATCGGCGGTCAGCCCCCGGCCTTGGTAGTAGGGCAGTCGTCCCCGGACGCGGTACGAGGCGATGGCGTCGTCGTAGTGGTCCGTGAAATGGGCGAGGTGGTGCAACCCGCTGCCGTAGGCGCGCTGAAAATCGCGGTACGGCGAGGGATGGTCGTCGAGGGGCTGGATCAGCTCCACCTGGAGATCGCCCGAATAGGTGATGGCCACCGCGATGCGGGCAGTGGTGGGCTCACCTCGGTAGACGAGATCGTGCAGCGGAGGTGACGGGAGGTAGAAGAACGGCCCCACGTCGAGGGCCTCGATCCAGTGCTCCATCGCCGCGTTGACGTCGTCGACCACGTACCCCAGCTGCGCGATCGGCCCCAGGGTCGTGACCGGGCCGGGTGCTTCCATGGTTCTCCTCCCCTGACGACGGCGCCGGTCACTACAGTGGCACGACACCGAGCACGGCGAGAACTCGAGACAGAACTCGAGCCACTGGGGAGGAATCATGACAGGAGCTCAGGTCGCGGTGACGGGCTTCAGCCATGTCGCCATCGCCGTGACCGATCTCGGCGCCGCTCGCGACTTCTACTGCGGCGTGCTCGGGTTCGACGAGCTTCCGCGACCCGACCTGGGGGTCCCGGGGATGTGGCTCAAGGTGGGATCGCTACAGCTCCACTTCGTCGAGACCGACGAAATGCCGACGCCGGGACGAGGATTCCCGCATTACGCGCTCCATGTCCCCACCGACGAGTTCGAGGCCACGATCGCCAAGCTGCGCGCCGCTGGTGTGCCGTTTCTGGGGGAGCCGAGCTCGCGGGTCGATTTCGGCACCACGGTCCTGGCCGCATTCGTCACCGACCCCGCCGGCAACTTCATCGAGCTCACCGACGTCGGTCCGAGCTGAGCGACCCGCCCGGTCCTGCGGACTTGGGTGAGCTCAGGACGGGGCGCGAGTCCTGCGACGACTGACGCGAACGATCACCACACCACCGATCAAGAGCACCGCACCCACCCCGGCACTCTGTCCAATGTCTTCTCCGGTGAAGGGAAGACCCCCAGGCGGTGGGACCGATTCATGCGGCCCTGGCACCCCCGGAGCGATCGAAGGCCCACCACCGACGATGCTCGCGGGACCAGGCGAACAAGCCGTGTAACACCCTGGGTCGGCAAAAGCCGGAATCGAAAGGCCGATGGTCAAGGCGCTCGTCATGGCGACTGCGACGATGAGCTTTCTGATCATCGCGACTCACGCTAACCGTCGTGACCTTCAAAACCGCGGCATTCCAATCCGACGATGGGCTATCCCACCTGCGGTTCCCGCGACCCCAGGCACACCCAGGCACGGTCCCCGCCTTTACGCTGGTCGGCCGAGAGCGACCACCGGCGCGCTCAGGAGATCGTTGGCCGTCGATCCGTGGGAATCGTCCGATGGCGAGATTGCTCCGGTAACGTGACCTCGCTGGCGGCCGGATGGCCAGCTACCAGGGCGAGAGTCAGCTAGTCAGTGCCGCATCAGGCGACGTCTACCCGGTCGGCTCCGACCGCCCGATAGCGGGTGTGATACCGACCCCCTCAGGTCCTTCGTGGTGGACCTGCGGAGTCCCTTGCGCCCGGCAAAATACGCAATCTGGCGACGAGGATCTGGGAACCTTTTGGAGTGTCCATACGTCAGCGTGCGTGGGATGAACCGGACTGGTAGTGCGCTGCGGGGAGCCATGCTGGAGGCGTTTAGCGTTGTGACGCTGGGCCTGCTGGGGTCGGTTCTGGCAGGGTGCTCTTCGACGTCGACTATTGGCTCGACCGCTTCATGCCGGTGGCCGCCAGCCCTCGGTCGTCCGGCGATGCCAACGCCTGAGAGGCTCAAAACGACACTCTCATACAACTTCAACCACGTTCGGCTGTACCCACCCCCGATTGCAGTCCACCCAATCGTCTCGGCAGCTCAGGCGTGGAGTGCCCCGAAGGATCTCCAGATAGGGGCCACCTACAAGCTGGTCCTGGCCGAGTGGAACTCGACCGACCCCGTCGTCCCGGGTAGCTACTCGACCGACCGGTTGTTGGTATGGGTCGTGATGGGTCGCCACGTCGAAGTGGGCGAGATGACCGGAGCTAACAAGGTCCGAGCCGGTCGCTGCATCTATGAGTCAGCCATGTGGCCGGTGAGTGCGCATACCGGCGAGGCTTTTGGAGAGATGACGTTTCCATCTTCCGGCGCTACTGTTCTGCACTGAGCCGATATGCGATAGGTATGTGCTGTTCCGGACCGAGGTTTGGGTCGGACCCGATGCCACTCGGCCGTGCATCCCGGAGATGGCCACCTACCAGCAGAATCACATAGTCAATGCCGCATCAGGCAACGTGTGCCGGCCTTGGCTCGGACTGCCCGGTAGCGAATCAGGGTTGCTCGGCCATCCGGTCTCGGCTGGTGGGTCTTGTCCGTCGTGTCAGGGCACGTAGGCTCAGCCCGTTGTTCGCCTCCAAGTTGAAAGCAGTGTCAGATGAGCGAGACAGAAGATCGAATCCGAAGCGAGAACGCCGAGCTTCGTCGCCTCCTTGAGAAAAACCAGTGGGGTGGACTGACGCCAACAGGTTCCGTCGGGTGTTGCCCCGAATGCTCGGGAGCGGCGCCCCCTCTCGGTAGTGGTCATCGTTCGGGCTGCGCCATTGCGGCAGCGTTGGACACAGCAAGAACAGCCGAGGATTCGGAATAGGTGCCGGGGCGGCATCGCCACAATCAAATCTGACCATCCTGTATGTGCCGTCGCTCCCGACTGGTTTCGGCACAGCGGCAAGGGCGGCCCTGGGAACGCATACTCGACGGATACCAGGCTGCGGGGAGTCCGCCCGATAAGGGGCAAACGTTGCCTGATGGAAACATGAGGCCATCCGGCGGCTCCGGGGACAGGTGTCCCGGCTCGTGCGGATGGGCGTCGAAGCTCACCGTCGCGCAGAAGACCACGACGGCACCGAGGACGAGGACACCCGACGAGGCCAGCCGCGTCCGTCTACCGACTGGCACGACCGCCTTCTCCCCATGCTCTGGATATCGGCACTAAGGCGCCGCGCGCTGACCCATGCGGCTGAATCTTGGGCACTTGTTGGCGCGGCGACGGTCGGCTCCGGGCTCCCGGCGCGGTCGACGATGATCAAGGGGCTCCGCCGGCGCGCCCGCATTGAAGTTTTCCCGGGGTACTGCCGACAATCCGAAGGAGAATTGGCGGAATCGGTCGTGCTCTTGTCAACTGATGCCACACCCACAACCCTGGGTCACCACCCCGTCCCCGATCCCGGTCGGGCCCGGTCGATGCCATCCGTGCGACACGACCTGATCGAGACCTGATGACCCGACGAGCTCGAGCGCACCGAGGAGCCCACGCGGCGCGCTCGCACGGGCTGGGCCAGCTCGCGCTGTACGCACAGGGAGCATGTCGACTCCCCCGGCCGGTCGGCTCCTCCGCACCCCGACACCGGCACGGGCACCGGCCCCGGCACTCCACCCGGTCCCGTCTGCGGGTCAGCCCGCTCTTCGCCTGCCTGGGCGCGCTGTCCCTGGTGGTGGGCGGAGCCGCCCTGGGGTCGCTGCGCGCCGGAGGGGCCCTGGCCGACACGGTCATCAACCCCGGCAACGGCGGGGGGAGTGTGTCGATCATGAACGGGATGGCCAAGGCCTTCGCCAGCTCGCCGGGCGCCGCTGCGCTACGCCCGGCCACCGCCCCGCCGGCGCCGGCGCCCCCGTCGCTCGAGGGTTCTCCGGCCCTGCGTCCGCATGAGATGTTCGGGTACGCCCCGTACTGGACGCTTCCCATCTCCTCGGGATTCAACCTGGCCGGGCTCACGACACTGGCGTATTTCAGTGTCGGCGTCGGGGGCGACGCCACCGTGCAGGAGAGTGGCCCGGGGTGGGTGGGCTATCAGAGCCAAGCCCTGGCCGATCTCGTCACCCGCGCCCACGATGCGGGAGATCGGGTCGTCTTGACGGCGTCGTGCTTCGGCCAGGCGGCCCTGGACAAGATGGCCGCCGACCCCACCGCCGGCGCCCGCCTGGGGGCGTCGTTGGTGCAACTCGTGGCGGCGAAGAACCTCGACGGGGTGAGCCTCGACTTCGAGGGCAAGGGGTCCAAGGACCAGGCGGGCCTCGACACCCTCGTCGCTGCGGTGTCAGCTGCGATGCACGAGGCGAACCCGCACTGGCAGGTGACCATGGCCACCTACGCCTCCTCGGCGGGTGACCCGGCCGGCTTCTACGACATCCGGGGGCTCTCCGCCAGCGTCGACGGGTTCTTCGTCATGGCCTACGACATGAACAACCGGTTGACCCCCTCGCCCACCGCCCCGCTCACGGGTGCGGGGTTCACCGATCTCGACGCCGTGCAGCAGTACACGGCCGTGGTATCACCTTCCAAGGTCATCCTCGGTGTCCCGTACTACGGCTATGACTGGCCCACTGCCGGTCCCGGTCTCGGTGACCCCGCCACAGGCCCACCCACGCCGTTGAGCTACGCCCAGATCGCGGCCACGGGAGGCCGGGTCTACTGGGACCCCACCACCCAGACGGCCTGGACCTCGTACCAGGTGGGATCGCAGTGGCACCAGACGTTCTTCGACAACCCCACGTCGTTGGGGATGAAGGCCCAACTGGCTGACAGCTACCACATCGCCGGGCTCGGCATCTGGGCGCTGGGCATGGAGGGCAACGCCTCGGCCATGCAAAGCGCACTCCAGGGCAACGCCCCGATCGTGAAGGGCCCGCCACCCGGTCCCCTCGGCGGCGCCACCACGACCACGACCACCGTCCCCCCCACGTATGCCTACGCGGGCACCTGGAACGGTGTGGCGATCACCCTCAGCCCTGTCGCTCCCGGTTCACTGGCGGGCGCGTCGTACATCGCGATGTCCACCCAGCTGGCCGGCTTTGCCACGAACGATCCGACGCGCCTGTGTCTCGAAGCGGAGCCGGGATTGCCGGTCACCTCCCTCGCGGGATCCCCTGGCGTCTTCATCGTCACCGCCGCCACGCCGGACGATTGCTCCTCGGGGACCTGGGAGTTCACCGTTGCACCGGGCCAACCCGGGGATGCACCAACCACGACGACAACGACGCCGCCCGATCCCACCTCGACCACGACGCCGCCCGATCCGACCTCGACCACGACGCCGCCCGATCCGACCTCGACCACCTCCACCACGAGCCCGTGACACCGTCAGGGCATCCCCGCCGTCACACCACCCTCGTGGCGTGGCCCTCCCAGTACCGCTCCTTCAGGAGCCGCTTGTAGAGCTTGCCGTTGGGATCGCGTGGAAGCTCGTCCACGAAGTCCACCGTGCGCGGGCACTTGTAGGTAGCGAGTCGCTCCCGGCACAGCGCGATCAACTCGGCTTCGAGCTCGGGTCCCGCCGATGACGGGTCGACGAGCTCGATCACGGCCTTCACGGCCTCGCCCATCTCGGCGTCGGGCACACCGATGACCGCAACGTCGACCACCCGCCGGTCACCGGCGAGCATGTTCTCGGCCTCTTGGGGATAGATGTTCACTCCGCCGGAGATGATCATGTGCGCCTGTCGGTCGGTGAGATAGAGGTAGCCGTCTTCGTCGAGCTTCCCGATGTCCCCGAGGGTCCGCCATCCCCGGTCATTGACCATCGACGCCGTCGCCGAGGCGTTGTTGTGATACTCGAACGCCCGGCCGCCCTCGAAGTAGACGACTCCTTCGTGTCCCGGTCCCAACTCCTCGCCGTCAGGGCCCATCACATGCACCGTCGTGAGGGGGCGACCTACCGACCCGGGATGCGCCAACCACTGACTGGCGGTGATCCATGTCGACCCGATGTCCTCGGTCCCGGCGTAGTACTCGTCGATGATCGGGCCCCACCACTCGAGCATCTGCCGTTTGACCGGGACCGGGCACGGCGCGGCGGCGTGCACGACCGACCGCAGGCTGGACAGGTCATAGCGCCGCCGCTCGGCTTCAGGGAGTCGCAACATCCGAACGAACATGGTGGGCACGAATTGGGCGTGGGTGACCCGATGCCGTTCGATGAGACTGAGGCACCGTGCAGGGTCGAACTGCTCCATCACCACCACCGTCGCCCCGAGGCGGTGCATCGACATGCAGTAGACGAGCGGAGCCGAATGATACAGCGGCGCGGGCGACATGTAGACCGAATCCGGCCCGGCGCCTCGTCCTGCCAAGGCCTGTGCGATCTGGACCGGCGCGGCAGAGACGTCACCCATGGCCGTGCCCGGGAGCTCTTTGCGCACGCCCTTGGGTCGGCCCGTGGTCCCAGACGAATAGAGCATCTCGCGCCCTTCGCGCTCGTCCACCACGGGCAGCGCCGCGGATGCCTGCACCGCCTGCTCGTAGTTGTCGAACCCCGGCAGCCCGCCGCCGACCGACAGCCGGACGGTGAGGCGCGACAGGTCCAGCGTCGAGACGACATCGGCCAGGGCCGGAGTCGTCACGAGGGCGGTGGCGCCGCAGTCGTCGAGGATGTACTGGACTTCGGCACTGCGCAGATGGCTGTTCAGCGCTGTGTAGTAGAGCCCAGAGCGCTGGGCCGCCCATGTCACTTCGAAGTAGGTGGAGCAATTCCCCATGAGGATGGCGATGTGGTCGCCGGCGCCGAGCCCTTCGTGGCACAGGAACCCGGCCAGGCGAGCTGAACGCTCGTCGAGCTCTCGGTACGAGACCGTCTCGCCGTCGCCCATGACCACCGCGGTGGCATCGGGGTGTCCCCGGGCGCGCGCACCCAGGTCCAGCGCGACCACAGGCTCGGGAGCTTGGCTCATCGACGAGATTCTTGCCGATCTCGCCCGTCGTCATGCACAGTGACCGGCGAGGAGGGCCCATGGGCGAGCTGTTACGGGTGTCGGAAGTCGAAGAGGGCGTCGTCTCTGTCGTGCTCGACCGACCCCAGAAGAAGAACGCCCTCTCGATCGCGTTGCGAGACGAGATGAGCAATGCCCTCGACGCCATCGCAGCCGACGACACCGTGCGGGTCGTGATCCTGGCGGGCGAAGGCGACACCTTCTGCGCCGGGTTCGACCTGTCGGAGTTTTCGGTGACCGAGCCCGGGTTCCAGGAGCGGTTGTGGAGCTCGTCGGACCGCTTCCATCGAACCGTCTTGTTCTTTCCCCTACCCATCGTCGCCGCCGTCCAGGGCGCGGCGTTGGCGGGTGGACTGGATCTGGCCGTGATGTGCGACATTCGGGTGGCGGCGATGAACGCGACCTTCGGCCATCCCGAGCAACGTTTTTCGGACGTGGTCTTCAATCCCCTGGCGGACCTGGTCGGGTCGGGGCCGGCGCGCGATCTCTGTCTCACGGGTCGGACCATCGACGCCCCCGCGGCGTTGCGCATCGGGTTGGTCTCGAGCGTGGTGGAGCTCGACGAGCTCGACCACGAAGCCCGTCTGACCGCGGCGATGGTGGCCCGAGGGCCGCGCCACGCGCTCATGCGGACAAAAGCCAAAGCGCTGCGCCGCGCCGGCCATCGACCCGACGCCACCACCCTGGAGCTCTGACTGCCGGGCGCAGATCGGACCGACTGCGTTGTCCGTTTCCCGCCAGACTCCGTGAGGGTGATGCGACATCGTGGTGCCATGGACGAGACCACGGCATTTCTCGACACCCTCGAGCGAACCGCCCCGAGCTCCCCCACCGCATGCCGGGGCGGACCGCGCTTGAGCGTCGCCATCGAAGCACTCTCTGCTCCCGCCGCTCGCCCCCCCAGAGCTCGTGATGCACGTTCGGAGCGAGGTGGCGGTCCATCGCTGGGAGCTCGCCGGTGACGACGGCGTCGTGCTCGTGGTCGACGACACGGGGCACGTCTCGAGCTCTAAGAGCCTCGGACTCCGTGGTGCGCGAGCGCAGACCCTGCCACCCGGTTTGCTGGGGTTGTGGGGGCGGCGATCCCCGACCCGACCGATCACCCGGCGTGGAGGACGACGCCCCACGAGCACTGGCCAGGTTCTTGTGGGCCCCGACCACCGCCGTGTCCGAAACCCGCTAGCCAGTCGTTCCCCGTCTCGGGCAGGATGCCCCCATGGTCGAAGACTTCGAGCGCTGTTACCGGGCCGTCTTGGCCCGCGACGCGCGCTTCGACGGGTGGTTCGTGACCGCGGTGACGTCGACCCACATCTACTGCCGACCCAGTTGCCCGGCCCGGACGCCGGGACGTCGAAACGTCCGCTTCCACCCGAGCGCCGCGGCGGCACAACAGGCCGGCTTCCGTGCTTGTAAACGCTGCCGTCCCGACGCCTCGCCGGGATCGCCGGAGTGGAACGTCCGCCAGGATGTCGTGGCCCGCGCCATGCGGATGATCAGCGAAGGCGTCGTCGATCGCGATGGTGTGGCGGGATTGGCGCAGCGACTCGCCTACAGCTCGAGACAGCTCAACCGACTCCTCGTGAGCGAGGTCGGTACCGGTCCCTTGGCCCTGGCGCGAGCCCAGCGGGCCCAGACCGCACGGGTGTTGATCGAGACCACCGAGCTCGCCGTCTCGTCGGTGGCCTTCGCAGCCGGGTTCGCGAGCGTCCGACAGTTCAACGACACGATCCGAGAGGTCTTCGCCTGCACTCCCACCGAGTTGCGCCGCGGGCGCGCCCGTGGGCCGAGCCCTACACCCGACGTGGTCAGCCTGCGCCTGGCCCATCGGCTCCCCTTCGACGCGGCGGGCACCATGGCATTCCTGGCTCAACGGGCTGTCCCCGGCGTAGAGATCGGGTCGACCTCCTACTTCGCGCGCACCCTCACCCTCCCCCACGGGTACGGCACCGTGGAGCTCGTCCCCGAGAAGGACTACGTCCGCGCTCGACTTCGCCTCGACGACCTCCGCGACCTGACGCCCGCAGTCCAGCGTTGCCGACGCCTGCTCGACCTGGACGCCGACCCCGTGGCCGTGGCCGATCACCTGGGATCAGACACCCTGATCGGGGTGTTGTCGCGGCGCGTCCCGGGGCTCCGGGTCCCCGGAACCGTGGATCCCCACGAGCTGGCACTGCGTGCCATCGTCGGGCAACAGGTGTCGGTGGCGAGTGCCCGCGCCGTGCTCGGCGGGCTGGTGGCCGAACACGGGACGGCCTTGCCCGCGTCGCCCGCCCTCGTGCCGGTGGAGCCGCTCTCGGCCCCGACCCATCGCTTCCCCGACATCGACACCATCGCTGCGCTCGATCCCGACCACCTTCCCCTGCCGCGTCGCCGGGCCCGCACCTTGGTCACCATGGCGCAGGCTCTGGCGGGAGGAGACATCGCGCTCGACGCCGGCACGGACGCCGAAGCAGCCCGATGGACGTTGCGCACCCTTCCCGGCATCGGACCGTGGACCGCCGACTACATCGCGGTGCGCGGGCTTGGCCACCCTGACGTCATGTTGTCAGGAGACCTGGGAGTCCGACACGCCCTCGCCGGCCTAGGACAGGCCCACACCCCCGAGGACGTCGACAAGCTGGCCCGTTCCTGGCGACCCTGGCGCTCCTACGCCACCCTCCATCTGTGGACGTACCGCCCCGACGACCAGGCGCAGGCGTCGTGAAGTCACGTTGGCGCGTCGTCGACAGTCCCCTGAGCCCGCTGTGGCTCCGTGCTGACGCGAAGGGCCGATTGACCGATCTCCGCATCGGCGACGATGACACCGGGCCCGGTCCTCAGTGTCTCGGCGACGTTGACATCGGGCTCGACGCCGGCCGGGCCCTCGACGTCGCGGCGGCGCAGCTCGCCGAGTACTTCGCGCGACAACGCCAGACCTTCGATATTCCCCTGGCCATGGAGGGCTCGCCCTTCCAACGCCAGGTCTGGGCCGAGCTGCTCCAGATTCCCTTCGGCACCACGGCGAGCTACGGCGATGTGGCAGCACACATGGGGAGGACCGGCGCGGCGCGCGCCGTCGGACACGCCAATGCACGGAACCCGATCGCCATCATCGTCCCATGTCACCGCGTCATCGGATCATCGGGTGGGCTGACCGGCTACGGCGGGGGCCTGCGAGCAAAGCGATATCTTCTCGACCTCGAGGCACAGGTACCTCGCAGATCGTCCTGACGGATCAGTCCTCGGGTCGCGCGCTGAGCTCGTCGGTCTCTTTGACCGCCATGGCCGTGCCCCACACGCCGAAGGCGGTCGCAGCGATGGCAAGAGCAAGGAGGGCGGTCTCGACGGCGCCACTGGCACCGTCTTTCATCGTCATCGTGATCACCGCGGCCACGACGGCGAGCAGGATGACGGACCCGTAGACGAGCGGCCTGATGTTGCGACGCTCACTCTTCTCTGCAGAGGCGACGTGCCTCGAATCGACCATCGACACGCCATTGCTATCGACCACTGGGTCCGACAGCTGAAGAGCGGTCAGGGCCTTGGTGCGTGGCCCGACGCGACCAGGCACGATCATCCCGGACAATGGTTGACGCATTGTGCCCGGTACCCACACACAGTGAGATTCGCTTGGCCGTCAAAACGCACGTGCACCATGACTTCGCCGATGGCAGTATGCGGGCGATGGAGTACCTCGCTGTAGCCCAGATGCCACGCCGATGGTCGAGGAAGATCCAGGGCACCCTTCTACGGCGTGGGTACCGGCTCCCGAGGGCATGGCACGCCGTGCCCGCCTACGGGACGAAGTCGGCTGCGCTGTGCGGATTCCGCTCCACACGCGAACCTCACCGGACCTGGACCCAGACGATGATCCCGAGGCGCTGCCCCCAGTGTCAAAGTCTCGTCGATGAAGCCATGGTCCGCGCCGCCGCAGATCCGTCCGACAACGCCTTGTGGGCCGTGGCCGCGCCCGACAACGGCCCGCCGACGCCTTCTCGAGCACCGTCGGTCGATGCCCAGCGCAACGGAGTGGTCCCGGCCACCTGACGTCTCGCTGTCGGCGAAGATCAGACCATGTTCCGACATTCGGCTCATGTCTATGACCTTCTCTACGGGCGCTCGTTCGCTGTTGGACGTGGCCTCGCGCCACGACCTTTCTCGACATGCACTATCTGATCGGCTCCACCGACGGAATCGACCATGCCGTTGACGTCCATGAGATGACCCTTTTCGAACCGCGCCAGTACGAAGCGTTGCTACGACATGCCAGGCTTCTCTCCATCGAGACCTTGCCGAGCCCATCCCCAGGCCGAGATCGTTATGGGTGGGCATCGTCGCTCTGAGCGTTCGAATCACGCGCGTTGCGTGCCCTGGTCAAGGAAAACGGCAAAAGCGCCGACACCTTTGTATGGCCAATTCCCAGTTGAAGACCCGCGCCTCCGTTTCCTACCGCAGCGATCGGTGCCGTCCCGGGACAGAAGCACACCGAGGCGAGATCGCGGCTGTGGTCGTCGAGCGAACCGACGGCACCTGCACCGTCTTGTGGGCAGGCATCTGGCGCACCTTCAACAGCCGGCCCGAGGAGTGGGAGACCCGCCGCCAGGCAATGCAGGCGGTCGACTCGGTCGTGGGCGAAATCTTGATCTGGAACGAAATGGCCCCCCACACCTGGGCCGCCCGGGCAGCCTGACCACCCTCGTCACATCCCTCCTCGACCGGTGTCATCGGTCACGGGGGCGAGGTGGCGGTGTGGGACCACCCCGTCGTTTCCCACCCACTCGGGCACAGCCTCATCACCTGGCACCCGATCGGATCACCCGCTGCCGGCAACGCCCCCCAGCCCTAACACGGGGACGGTCGCGGGCATCCCGGTCCAGGGCAGAGCCCTCGTTCCACCACCCATCCAGCCCGGAGGGCCTGCTGGCATCCCGTCACGCCCGGAGCTGGACCGATGAACGGGACCTTCGAGGCACGAGCCTTCGCCCTCACCCTGACCCTGCTCGCAGCGGGCCCTCCCGCCGACGGCCACCGGCGACGTCGACGGGATGTTCGGGTCCCAGACGTCCGCTTCGTGGTCGGGCCCGAACCGGTCAGCACCACGCTGGTCCACGTCCACGGGACGGTCTGGCCTCACCACGTCACGGGGTCGGTCCGAACCCTCACAACGACGCGGCGCCACCAATCAAGCCACGGTATCCTTCACCTTCACCGGCTGACCTGCGGACCTGTCTGACCTGGGGACCTGTCTGACCTGTTCGACCTGTTCGACTCGGCGTTGCCCCGGTAGATTGTCCCGCTACGATTTGAGCAGTTGCTTAATTCGATTGCTTAATTCGATCGCTTAGGGGCGGAGGCCGTGGCCAGATCGGGAGCGAAGCGGCGGGTGGGTCCGGGGCCCTCGACCGGATCCGAGGAAACCCGACGGGTGCTGGTGGGGGCCACCATCGAGGCGTTGCGCGAAGAGGGGTTCTCGGGGACGAGCGCTCGAGAGATCGCCCGGCGAGCCGGGTGCAATCAGGGCCTGGTCTTCTACCACTTCGGTTCGGTCACAAACCTCCTCCTGGCTGCGCTCGACGAGGTCAGCGCCCTTCGCCTGGCGCGATACCAAGGGGCGGTGGACGAGGCCGACGACCTCGGCCAGTTGGTGGCCACCGCCGAATCGGTCTTCGTCGAAGACCTCGATGCGGGCTTCATCTCGGTCCTGACCGAGATGATGGCGGGAGCATCGTCCACACCGGGATTGGGAGCCGAGGTTGCGGCCCGGATCGCCCCCTGGCGTCTTTTCGCCGCCGACGCCATGCGCGACACGCTGGCGGACACGCCCTTTGCGCAACTCGTCGCGCCCGAAGAGCTCGCCCACGCCGTGGTGGCCCTCTATCTCGGCCTCGAGATGCTGGCCCACCTCGACGGTGATCGGTCGCTCGCGTTGGCACTCTTCGAACGAGCCCGACAGATCGCCGGCCTTCTGGGCGCGTTGTCCGCCGTCCCGGTGACGAAGGAGGAACCATGAGCCAGATGACCACGCCGACGACGAGCCGGCCCGAATGGTCGCCACACGACGGATTCGACGTGGTGACCGGTGCCTTCAGCTACTCGGGGGCGGCCATCTCCCGAGAGCTCCACGCCGCGGGTCGGCAGGTGCGAACTCTCACCGGGCATCCCGAGAGGGCCAAAGGAGACAGCCCCATCGACGTCCACGCCCTCGACTTCGACGATCCGGTCGGCCTGGTGGCGTCACTGCGCGGCGCCACCACCCTCTACAACACCTACTGGGTCAGATTCCCCCGCGGGCGCGTCGACCACGAGGCGGCGGTGGCCAACTCCCGCACCCTCTTCTACGCGGCTCGTGACGCCGGGGTGGAGCGGATCGTCCATGTCTCGATCACCCATCCGAGCATCACGTCCCCCTACCCCTATTTCCGGGGCAAGGCCGAGGTGGAGCGCGCCCTTGCTGAGGTAGGCGTCCCCTACGGCGTGCTCCGCCCCGCCATCCTCTTCGGCGGCGACGGCGTCCTTCTCAACAACATCGCCTGGCTCCTGCGCCGTTTGCCGGCATTCGCGGTGGGCGGACGAGGCGACTACCGCATCCGGCCCATCCACATCGACGACCTAGCCCGCCTGAGCGTGGCGCTCGGCTCGCACCGAGACACCACGGTGATCGACGCCGTGGGCCCCGAGCGCCCGACCTTCATGGAACTCGTCGGTCTCATCGCCGACACCGTCGGGAGCCACGCCCGCATCGTGAGACTGCCCGGCGCGATCATGCCGATCCTCTCCTCGATCCTCGGTCTCGCGCTCCGCGACGTCCTGTTGTCCCGAGAGGAGTACCTCGCCATGGCGGCCGGCCTCGCCGACACCGACGGCGCCGCCACCGGCACCGAGGAGCTGTCGCAATGGCTCGCCGATCACGCCGAGACGCTAGGGCGAAGCTACGCCAACGAGGTCCAACGCCATTTCCGCTGAGGGATCAACATCTACGATGCCGCGTCGTCGCCGTTCTGCCACTGCGCTCGGGACAGTCGATACACGCGAAGTGCCAAGCCGCGCGTGGGGTGCACCGTGTCACGGTCGAAGTGCATGCCCAGTCGCACCATGACCCGACCCGACGCCACGTTCCGTGGTTCGTAGATACTGACGACCTCGGACAGATCAGAGCTCGAGAATCCATGGGTCAGCGCGGCCCGGGCCCCCTCGGTGGCCAGTCCCCGGCCCCACACAAGGGGATCGAGCCGCCAGCCGATCTCGACGGTGGGCATGACCTCGGGGAGAAAGTGCGGCACCGACAGGCCGATGTAGCCGATGAGCTGGCCGCTGTCACGAAGCTCAGCGGCCCAATCGGCCCAGCCGCCGGTGGCCTGCTCGGCGATCCGGTAGGCGAGGAAGGCCTGGGTCTCCTCGATCGTGAACCCCCGCCCGAACGGGAACTGCCAGACCTCAGGCTTGGCGAACACTGCAGCCAGGCGGTCTCTGTCCTCGTAGGTCCAGCGCCGCAGCCGCAGACGCGCCGTCAGAAGCTCATCGACCATCGGCCAGATCTTGCCAGCTAGGTCGGTTCCTCGAACTTCTCCACCACCTGCCACATGGCGCGCTGTTCGGTCGGAGTCATGTTGGGGTCGCCGACCTTGAAGCCCACCACGTCGCGGAGCTTGCCCTTGAGCAGCCCCAAGTCAACGTCGACATTGCGCAGAAAGCCGTTGATCAGGGCGGCGCGCCCTCGTCCGAGGATCATGGCGATCATGGGGTTGGAGGGAATCTCGCCCGCCGCCATCAACACCCATGCCAGCCCCAGATCGACGAGCGGATCGCCGCGCGCGGCATTAGGCCAGTCGATGACCACGGGCCCATTGGCTCCGATCATGACATTGAGGGGGTGGAGATCCATATGGAGGAAGGAGTCCCCGGCCCCCACCGGTGCAGCGGGGAGGAAGTCCGGGGGCGCGATGGCATGCAGCCGGCGGTGCAAGGTGGCGAGCACCATTCCCTGACGACGGGTGGTCCAGGGCCGCCTGCTCATGTAGTCGACCATCGAGGAGCCCTCGATGCGCTCCATGACGAGGTCGGTCCCGTCGTCACTGATCTCTTCGACGGCCGGGACGGGGTAGCCGTGTTCTCGCAAATACTCCATGGTGCGGGCTTCACCGGCCATCGACCGCCCTCGACGGGACCGACGCAGCACGAGGCCAGGGCCGTACTCGAAGATGTCCGCATCACGGCCCGACGCCAGGAGAGGTCCGGGCCCTGCCACGTCGCAAACGGTAGTTGATGATCAAAGCCCGTCTCCTCCATGGCCGGGGTAGTCGGCTCGGTACGCTGCGTGTGCCCGACGAGTTCTCTTCTACGAGCTTGGCCCGACAAATTGACAGATTGGAGGAGACGACGGTGGCGGTCACGGGAATGGCCAACCTCGCCGTGAAGGTGAGCGATCTCGATGCTGCCGTATCGTTCTACGAAGCGGCCGGGGCAGAGGTGCGCGATCGGATGCTCTGGAACAACGGCGAGCGCGCCGATGTGTTCCTCGGCCCTGTCATGATCACCCTCTTCACGAAGGCGATCTACGAGGAGTCCGTGGAGCTCCCCCCCGATTGTTTCTTGCATCCCGCCCTCTTCAGCGATGATCTGTCCCGGGAGCTCGAGGGCCACGACGTCCTCTGGGGCCCCGCTGTCGTCGAAGGAGCCTTCGGAAAGCGCCGCATCGCCTTCGTCGAAGCACCGGGAGGAATCCGGCTCGAGTTCATGGAGCAACTCGAACCTCCGCCCGAGCCCCGCCAAGCACCCCAAGGAGGGTCGTCGTGAAGGTGACGCGCTTTCATCACGTGTCGGTCAACGCCAACGGGGCATCACTCGACGATATGGCCGCCTTCTATCGCGACGTCCTGGGTCTCGCCGACAAGCCACGACCCGACATCCCCGGCATACCCGGGCACTGGCACATGGTCGGCGACCAAGAGCTCCACCTGGTGGGAGCGCCCCCCCAAGGCACCCCGATCGACTCGACGGGACATCACTACTGTGTCGCCGTGACCGATCTCGATGCGGCTGTGGCCGAGCTCGACGATCGAGGCATCGAATACGAGCGTGCCGTCCAGGGTGCAGGCACGGTGCAGATCTGGATCATCGATCCAGCCGGGAACACCATCGAGCTCCAACAGGAGACTTGCGACACCTGATGTGACCATGCCGAGCACCTCCACCCGAGGATGGAACGGGACCGTTCTCGCCACGTCGCCAGGTTAACCACGAGACGGGTTGACCGATCCAAATACCCGTCTCCACCTGGGACGATCCAACGGTTGGGCTCCCGGAAGCACGAGTCCGCACTCTAATGTCGAACGCCGGAGATGCCGATTAGGCAGGGTGGAGCAGCACCGAGGAGACCGGGGGCGCGTGGGCGCTCTGATCGAGCGGCGCGGCCTCCCCCGTTGGATGTACGCGTCGCGAAACATCAGAATGGGAATCATTCGACAATGGCCCCCGCCCCCTCCTCCCACGGCACACGTGCCACGACCCATCTACCGGGCGTGGTGGGCCTGGATGACGCTCGGGTCGATCCTGGTCCTCCTGGCGTCGATCACATTGGTGGCGAAATCGGAGAGCGCGCCGGGGACGAAGGGGAAGTCCCATCCACCGGCCTCGAACACCACAATGGCGGCCCCTGCCGGCGCCGGTGCGCCCTCGGCAGCCGGACCCCCCGCCGTCACGACGGCTTCACCGCCGCGAGGCCTGGCCAGTGGCATCTCGTTGGGTGACTTCGCCGGGGAGGGCAATCCTTTCGGTGTGGCCACCTTTGGGTTGCGGACGGGAACGACGCCGACGCTCGGCACCGATTATCTCCCCAAGACAGGTGGCTGGACCATGATGGACGCAGCTGCCAACGTCAAGGCTTGGAGCCCGACGCACTATCAACTCGTCCTCGGAGTCCCCATCCTCCCCGGGGTAGGGACCCTCGCCCTCGGGGCCACGGGTGCCTACAACCAGTACTTCACGACACTTGGCGAGAACCTCGTCAGCGACAAGGAAGCGGGCGCGATCTTGCGCCTGGGGTGGGAGTTCAACGGCAACTGGTTTCCGTGGTCAGTGGCATCGGTGACAGATGCATCGAACTTCGTCGCCTACTGGCGTCAGATCGTCACCACCATGCGGGCCGTGCCGGGCGAGAGGTTCAAGTTCCTCTGGAATCCCAACGCGGCGAGCCCCACCCCCTACACGCCCGCCCAGGCATACCCCGGCAACGCCTACGTGGACTACGTCGGGACCGACCTTTACGACAACTTCTGGGAAAAGCCGTTCACCCCAGCCTTGGCCTGGGCCCACCAACTGATCCAGCAGTGGGGGCTGGACTGGCTGACTATATTCGCAGTCGAAAAACACAAGCCCATCGCCATCCCCGAGTGGTCCGACGAGTTCCGCACCGACGGACACGGTCTCGGAGACGACCCCTCGTTCATCGACAACATGGCCGAATGGTTCGTCTTCAACAAGGTGGCCTTTGCCGATATCTTGTCGTATGACACCTCGGCGACCTATCGGAACAACCTCCTCGACGGCACCTTCCCCAAGGCGCTGGCGAGGTTCAGGGCCGACTTCGGCTGACAACCTGACCGACCATCCGTCAGACGGCCCGGGCCCCGACCGACCGGGCTGGGACACCCGCGTCACGACGACACGGCCCGGCGCGGTAGACCGGTGGGATGCGAACACGAACACTCGGACGCGATCTGACCGTCTCGGCCCAGGGCCTCGGCTGCATGGGGATGAGCGAATTCTACGGGGCCGGTGATGAGACTGAGTCGCTCGCCACCATCCACCGGGCCCTCGACCTCGGCGTGACTTTGCTCGACACCGCCGACATGTACGGACCCTTCACCAACGAAGCGCTTGTCGGCAAGGCGATCTCGATGCGGCGAGACGAGGTCGTACTCGCCACCAAGTTCGGGATCGAGCGCACTCCCGACGGCGTCCGCGTCGGGGTGAGCGGCCATCCCGACTACGTCCGCTCGGCGTGCGACGGCTCCCTGCGCCGGCTCGGCGTCGACCACATCGACCTTTACTACCAACACCGGGTCGACCCCGACACGCCCATCGAGGACACCGTCGGCGCCATGGCGGAACTGGTCGCCGCGGGCAAGGTCCGCCACCTGGGGTTGTCCGAGGCGGCACCCGACACCATCCGTCGCGCCCATGCGGTCCACCCCATCACGGCACTCCAGACCGAGTGGTCGTTGTGGACCCGCGATCCCGAAACTGACGGGGTGCTCGACACCGTGCGCCGACTCGGGATCGGCTTCGTGGCCTACTCGCCGCTGGGGCGAGGTTTTCTGTCCGGAGCCATCCAGAAGCCCGAGGACCTGGCCGACGACGACTTCCGCCGCCACAACCCTCGCTTCCAAGGCGAGAACTTCCGAAAGAACCTCCAATTGATCGAAAAGGTAACGGAGATCGCCGCGGCCAAGGGGGTAGCGCCGTCACAGCTAGCGCTGGCGTGGGTGTTGGCCCAGGGCGACGACGTGGTGCCGATTCCGGGAACCAAGCGCCGGACCTACCTCGAGGAGAACGTCGCCGCCGACGCCGTCCGGCTCAGCGATGAGGAGCTCCGACGCATCGACCAGGTCCTCCCGGTCGCCGCGGCCGCCGGTGATCGCTACGGGGACATGACCCCGGTCCATCGTTGAACACCCGGACTGGGACAAACCTGGGAACCACCTGAGTCCAAACAGGGAAAGCAGCCAGTTCGCGTCGTTCTCGAACAGGTTGGGGCGAAACGATGCGGAGATTGACCTGGTATGAGCTTGACCGTTGGCACAACCATGGGGGTCTCGCGACGGACGGCGTCGTCAGTGACACTGGACGCGTTCACGTGGCGCGTCAGAGGCGCACGAGTTAGCAAACTCGGGCACTTTCGCCAGATGTGAGCAAAGTGTGATGGGTTGGAGGATCTCTCAGTGATCCCTGGACACCTGGTGCAGCCAGGGTGATGATGATGGCGTCACCTAGGGGAGGTTTCCAATGTTGCGCAAGTTTGTACTTAGCGCTGCTGTCGTCCTTCTGCCTGCCGGTCTAGTCCTCGGGGTTGCACCCGGTGTGGCCAGTGCGGCGAGCAATCCACCGGTCGTCCGCCACATCGCGCCGCATCAAGGTCCGGCCAACGGCGGTACGTCGATCGCCATCACCGGCGGCAACTTTGCTGACGTATCGGCGGTGCACTTCGGCGCCGCGCCGGCTCGGAGCTTCAATGTGGTCACGAAAAGGGTCGTCATCGCTCGATCACCTGCGGGCTCCGGGGTCGTCGACGTGACGGTCACGACACCGGCGGGCACGAGTGCACTGAGCTCGAAGGACCGGTTCACCTACAAAGGAACAAAGATACCCGTGGTTACCCATCTCGTTCCTTCCCATGGCCGCCCCGCGGGTGGCACGGTGGTGACGATCATAGGCAACGATCTGGAAGGAGCGGTTGCGGTGCACTTCGGTGCCAACTCGGCGGCCGACGTCAGGGTCTTCTCCCACCACTTGGTCACCGCCAAGTCCCCGGCAGGAACAGGGACCGTTGACGTCACCGTGACGACGCCACTAGGCACGAGCGCGGTGAGTCGGAAGGACCAATTCAGCTACAACACCGATCTTCCGGTCGTCACCCACGTCACTCCCCACAACGGATCGCCCAGTGGTGGGACTGCAGTCACCATCCGGGGGTCCGGCTTCTCGGGCACCATGGCCGTCGACTTCGGGGCCAATGCCGCCACCGACGTAGCCGTGATCACGAATCATCTGATCACCGCCACGACTCCCGCAGGCACCGGGACCGTTGACGTCACCGTGACCACGGGGCTCGGCACGAGTGGCCTAAGCACGGGTGACCGATTCACCTACACAACGATGACCCCGACGGTCACCCACGTCGCTCCCCGCAAAGGAGCGGCTACGGGTGGGACGGTCGTCGCAATCACGGGACACAACCTCGGTGGCGCCACCGCTGTGAACTTCGGCGCCAACGCTGCCACCCACGTCAGGGTGGTCACCGGGAAGATCGTCCTGGCGACGTCCCCGGCGGGGACAGGCACGGTCGACGTCACGGTGGTCACGCCGCTGGGCACCACGGCCACGAGCTCCAAAAATCAGTTCACCTACAAGTAAAGCTCGCGGAAGTCGAATCTGGCTCCGAGACCTCCAAAACGTTGCGGGCCGGGTAGGTGTTCGAGAGAACGCCTACCCGGCTTTGCATTGCGAGATCGGTAGAACTACGCGGTCCGGCCGCTGGTGGGGCTATGACGACGGAGCCGTCTCGCGAGCGACGGTAGCTGCCGGACCTTCCGACGGCTTCGGCCCACGGTGCTTGCCTGGAAGGCGATGTCCACGACGTTGGTGATCACTTCGCCGAACGTATCGGGGTCGGCGATGAGCCACGCATGGGATCCTTCGATGGTCAGGGAATGGGGCGTACCTAGGACCTCACACATCTCCTCAAAGGCATCGCGGGTGATGATCCGGTCACGGCTGCCCCATAACACGACCACGGGGAGCCGTCTTCGCTTCAGCTCCTGAAGTTCACCGATCAGGTCTGCGCCTCGGGCCAGAGCGGCCACCCGCCAGAACGCCTGTGGTTCTCGAAGCAGGTTGGGCAGGGCCTCGGACAGGATCACTGGCAGAACTCGCCTCGCTTGACGTAACGGCCAGAGGTCCCCGGGGAAGTGGAGCCCCCAGTCCCACAAAGGGCGCTGTGTGATCGTCCGCGCTGTCACGCCTCGTTGCGCCCAGGCCGAGGCGCCGATCGAATTGATGAGCACGAGGCCGCGCACGCGCTCGGGAAAGTCGTGTGCCAAGACAATCGCCACCCCACCACCGAAGGAGTGGCCCATGATCAGCGCTGGTTCTGTGATCTTCAGAGCGTCGAGAAGGTCCGCCGACCACTTGGCAAAACCGGCGAGCGTCGAATCCTGCGGGGGCAGAGGTTCCGATCCACCAAATCCAGGTAGGGCAGGCGCGACGACTCGGACGCCTCTCGCCACCAGACGCGCCAGCGACCGCTTGTACGCCCGATGATCGAGTCCCCAGCCGTGGAGAAAGAGCACCGGTACCCCATCTCCGGCTTCGCCGTATGCGACCGAACGCCCGCTCACGACGATCGTCTTCCACGACAGCCAGAAGGCTTCGGGATCTCTGCGATAGCGCGCGGAGAAGTCGTCCGGGTTGGTTCCGCGATTGACGGTGTCCGCCTCGCTCATGCCTCTACCCTGCTCCCGACATCACCGCGCTGGACAGAGTCAAAGGTCCGCTCGCTCGCATTACTCTGAGCCGTGAGAAGGCCGCATGCTCCCTACCCGGCCTGCCAGGGCCTCTGGGTGCTTCACGGTTGGCCTTAAGTCAAAGATGGGGATTCTGGACCCCGTCAACATGCGGATAGAGACCTTCGCCCCTGTCAAGCATGAAGGTCCCTTCGTACGCTGGTATCGAGAGCAGGATGGACCTGCGGGAAGGGAGGGAGTTATGACCCCCCGTAAAGTTGAGCCGTTGGAGGAAACTGTCCTCGACTTCGTCCGCAAGAGCGAGGAGGCCGTACTCGAAGTCGGGCGCAAGTGGGCTGATGCCGTCGGTGAGTTCGTACCGGTCGAAGTGCCCCTGGTCCGTGACCTGAAGAAGCAAGTCTTCGACTTGGTCGAGGACCTTCTGAAGATGCAGCGCGAATTCGCCCAGAAGATGCTGGGTGAGGCGCGCAAGGCGGTCGTCGGAAATGCCAAACCTGCACCGAAGCAGGCGCCGCGGACCGCGAAGCGAGTCCACAAGGCCGCTTGAGCCTGGTTCGTCTCCGGCATCGTCGGTCAACCGGAGATGCCGGGGGCGACTCGGCATAGTCACATCACAGGAGGACTGATGAACATCGTCATGGCGACCGACGGATCCGAGGCCGCAATCGACGCGGCGAGACGGTCCGTGGACCTACTGCGCCCCGGTGGTCACGTCACAGTCGTGATGGTCATACCCGAATATGAGGATCCTATGGAAGACGCCGGAGGGATCGAAGGCCCAGGGATCAGCTACGAGAAGGCGGACAAGGATTGGAAGAAGGCAACCGTCCAAGGGCACTCCGCACTCGATCGCACAGCGGCGGTTCTCGGACCCGACGTGGAAGTGCGCCTGGTTCCCGACGACGAGACAACAGGAGCGTCCATTGTCCGAATCGCCCATGAGATGAGCGCGGAGGTGCTCGTGATCGGCTCATCTGGCAAGGGTTGGGTGGGCCGACTGTTCGGAGGTTCAGTCAGCGACTACGTCGTCCACCATGCGCCGTGTCCGGTGATGCTTATCCGCCACGATCACTGAGCGCGGAGGCGACGTCGAACACACTCAGCTCGATTCCACGTTCTCGGCGCAGAACGTAGGGCGTACTCACAGTTCCCGCTCATCGATTACCGCTCGGTGGAACGCTTGAAGCTGCCTGCCCGCTACAACCACAACGGGAGACATGTTGGCTGCTGCAAGGTGGTCAAGATGACCCCCGCTCACAACGACGGCGAGGTCGATGAGGGCGTCTTCAAGTCGGGTGAGTCGGTCGTTCACGTCCATGAACTCTCCATTCAACTGGCACTTTGATTTGAATTGACAGGCAACGCAACCAAGCTGCTGTCACACGCCCCTTGGCTGGTCTCCGGATTCTGAATTCCACCATTATCGCCCTGGACTGCCCGTCACCGTTACCGGAGTCTGAAACGAGCAGTCCGCCTCAGGCGACCAAGCAAGGGAGGTCTTTGGACCCTCGCCGGGAAAAGACAGCGGCGTAAGCTGAACGCATGGTGCTTTCGTCGACTCACTACACTGGCCCCCCGCTGGTACCGATCATCGTGCTGGCTGTCGTGGTGGTCACGTTGGTAGGTGGAACCCTTGTGGCCAGGCGCAGGGGCTACTCGGGTCTCGGCGGAGACACGATCGTTCGGTGCAGTCAAGGGCACCTTTTCACGACTATTTGGATTCCGGGTGCGTCTCTCAAGGCGATTCGCCTCGGCTGGGCCAGGCTGCAGCGGTGTCCGGTCGGCAACCACTGGAGCCTCGTTACTCCCGTCAAGGACTCAGACCTGACTGATGAGGACCGACGGATTGCCGACGAACACCGCGACGTGCGGGTTCCCTAGTCTCTGCCTACGACCTATCGTCCTGACGAAGGGCCGTGGACCGACCTCGGCCCTTGGGCGCCTGCGAAGGTTGATGCCAAGTAGCGGGCCGTTTCCGTAGCGGGTCGCTGTCAGGGCGACTCCCTGCCGGCGGACGGGGCGACCCTTAGATGCCGTGATCGACGCACACATGGGGGCACTTACGGCGCTGCGAGAGATCGGGGCAGAACCCCGACGGCCTCAAGCTCCGCCCGGAGTTGGCGGGACGAGCGGAACTGAACGGTCTGAATCCCTAACTTGCTCGCCGTTTCAACGTTCTCCTTTGTGTCGTCAATCATCAAGGTCGAATTCGGCGTCAGGCCGAAACGGTCGAGCAATCGTCTGAAGATGGCGGGCTCTGGCTTCGCCACTCCTTCTAAACCGGAGACAACGACGCCGTCAAACCAACCGAGAAACGGAAATCGTTCGAGGCGAAGCGGATACGTCTCCTTCTCCATGTTGGTGAAGGCATAGCAGAGCAGCCCGGTTTCTCTCACCGCCCGGAGCACCTCCACAGATCCGGCGTCGACGCCACCGATCATCTCCTCGCTGCGTCTTGACCACGCCCAGATCAGTTCGGAGAGCTCGGGATGCCTGGAGGCGAGCTCGGCGCACGATGACGCCGTCGAGACGCCCCGGTCATGGGGCGCATGCCACGCCGGCGAACAGACCTCGGCGAGGAACCATTCCATCTCCGCCCCGTCCGCGATCAGCTTGCGGTAGAGGTGCCGGGGGTTCCAATCGAGCAGGACGCCACCCACGTCGAACACCACCGCCTCGACCGGAGAGTGCCCGGCAACCGTGTGAGAACGCACATCAGTTATGTTAGAGTAAACATTGTGGATGTGCGCACGCGCCACCAGATGATCCTGCAGGCGCTCCGCCAGCGCAGTCCCGTGCTGGTCGGGGAGCTGGCCGCCGCACTGGATTGCTCTGAGATGACCGTCCGGCGTGACCTCGAGTCGCTGGAGCGCAGCGGGGGCCTGCGACGTGTGCACGGCGGGGCGGCGAGTGTCTTCCTCAGCGCCGAGGAAACCCCGTACGGCATCCGGGCCCTCGAGTTCAGTGAGGCGAAGGCGGCGATAGGCGCTGCCGCGGCCAGCCTCCTGGCCGACGGGGAGACGGTCATTCTCGACGGTGGTACCACCGCCATGGAGGTGGCACGAGCGCTCCGCAGCCGGCGGTTGACCGTCATGCCACTCGCTCTGAGGCCAGTCTTCGAACTGCACGAGTGTCCGGGCATCAAACTCCTTCTCCCGGGTGGCGAGGTCCGTCCGGGAGAGCTGTCATTGATGGGGAGTCTTACCGAACCTTCTTTTTCTCAGCTCCGATTCGACACGTGTGTGATGGGCCCTTGCGGCATCGACGTCAAGGCGGGCATTACTACCCACCTTCTTGCCGAGACGTCGGTCAAGCGCGCCGCAGCCAGAGCCTCGCAGCGCGTCATCGCGGTAGCCGACTCCTCGAAGCTCGGGCGCGTCGCTTTCGGCCATGTTGGCGATCTCGACGAGATCGACATCGTCCTCACTGATGCCGGAGCCGACCAGCAGAGGGTGGAGGAGTTGCGGGCGGCGGGAGTCGACATCCGCTGCGTCTGACCTTGATCCCGGATCCGAACCCACGGACGACACCAGCCTCAGCGGACCGCTGGCCCCGCCTGGCCGTGATTGCCGTGTTCTTCGTGCACGGCTTCTTGTTCGCCTCTTGGACAGCCCACATACCGCAGTTGAAGGATCGCCTCGGCCTCAGCGACGGCAGGCTTGGACTCGCCTTGCTCGGGGCTCCCATCGGCTCGGTCCTGGCCATGGTAGTAGCCGCCCGCATCCTGCCGAGAGTGGGAAGCCGGAAGATGGTACGCCTGGCCCTGCTCGGCTATTGCGTCTCGGGACCGTTCATTGGGCTCACCGGTTCGTTCGGGACGTTCTGCGTCGCATTCCTCCTCTGGGGCTTCTTCCAGGGGATGCTTGACGTGTCGATGAACACCCAAGCGATCACGGTCGAGCGGTTCTCCGGCCGAGTGCTGATGCCGGGCTTCCATGGGTCTTGGAGTTGCGGCGCCCTCGTAGGCGCAGTCACGGGAGCATCTTCAGTGGCGCTGGGCCTCTCTCTGAGTGGGCAGCTGCTGATCCTGGCGGTACCGTGCATGCTGGTCGTCGGCTGGCTTTCGACCCGGATGATCCCCGACCGTCAGGTAGGCGACAACCCCGAATCTTGGAGAGGCAGTCGCGAGGGGCGCCACGGCGTATTCCAAGGAGAGCTCATTGTCCTTGGGGGCATCGCCTTCGCCGACATGCTGTGTGAGGGTGCCGCCGCTGATTGGGCCGCGGTCTATCTCCGCAACTCGATGCACACCGTGCCCCTGGTCGCCGGAATGGGTTTTGCGATCTATGCCCTCGCCATGCTGGCCGTTCGACTCTCCGGCAATCGACTCTTCAGCAGGTTTGCCGCCCACCGTTTGCTGGCGCTGCTCGCCGTCATCGCAACGCTCGGATTCGCCGGCGGCCTGGTCATCGGCCGCCCCGCGAGCGTGCTGGCCGGATTCGCCTTGCTTGGCGCCGGACTCGGAAGCGTCGTCCCGATGACCCTCAGGGCGGCCGGAGCGGTGGGCAACGTGAACACCGGAAGGGCGGTCGCCTCGGTGGCCGGGTGTGGCTGGGCCGGCTACGTCGTGGGGCCGGTCGTGATCGGCGCAATCGCATCATTGACGACACTGCACACGGCCCTGTTCCTGATCCCAGTGCTCACCGGCACCGTGGCAGTGGGTACGTGGACGGCGAAGGGGGTGCGGCGCTCCGCGCTACTTGCCGGCACGGCGCCGAGAGCACACACAAGAGAACCTGCGGTCAGAGCATCGAGAAGCGAACCTCAGGTCAACTGAGTACGTCTGGGCCCAGATCCCCACCCGTGGAGCGGACTGCACCGCGGCAGCCAGTTCGGAACGCCTACGAAGTGTCCCCGAAAGGTTTCCGCCGGGTCGGCCCCACCGACATCCCAAGGGTGCCGGAGTGGGCGAATGCAATGCTCACCGAACGCGGCGAGGACTACTCGAAGCGCGCCTCGGCGACGTCCGACTACCTCTTGGCCGGGTTGATCATCTGCGATCGCTCCGGCTGCTACACGTGCAGGACCTGCCAGCGTTATGGCACCAAGCACTGCGATGCCGAACGGCTCCCGGCCGACGAGATGGACGCCGCCGTGCTCGCGCTCTCGCCGGGAGGAGCTGGTAGCGGCCATGGACCAGGCCTCGGCCGAGCTACCGACCGACGCTGAGCTATCGGCATCGCGCCCAGATCGACGAAGCGCTGGGCATCGGTGCCACCCCGCCCGCAAGGCGCTGCTACAGGCCCTCGTGCACGAGGTGCGCGCAGAGAGCCGCTACAGGATCGTCCCGTCGTTCCGTCCGTGGTGGCCAACCCAGCGAGGTTCGCGCACTAGGTGGTTTGGCGCCCCCCGGCAATGGCGCCCCCGGCAGGACTCGAACCTGCGACGCACGGTTTAGGAAACCGACGCTCTATCCTCTGAGCTACGGGGGCTTGGTGGAGATCTTCGGTTTGAGTTCGGCCCCGATGTGAACGGTGCCATGAACGTACTCCCAAGCCAACTGAAGACCTTACCGCGCGGTCAATTGGAAATGATTTGACTCTCGTACATCGGACCTTCGCCTGGTGGTGACAGAGGATCGGTATGCAGGGACCGGCCCACTGTTCGAGGGAGGTTGTCATCACCGAAGACCGGCAGGCACTGTCGCGGGGATTGTCCCGTAGGTCGTTTTCTCCAAGCAGCAGCGGGCACCGCCGTAGCCGGTGCGTCGAGCGCGTTGGGATGGACTGCAATGTTCCACGTACCCGCCGCCAGCGCGCAGAGCACTATCCCGAGTCCACCAGGCTTCCCGTCCTCAATCAGCCTCTACCAGCAGGCGTACCTGAACTGGTCGGGTGAAATCATCATCCAGGGAGTGGACAGCAGCGCCGTCGTTCGCAGTGATCCCGGCATCAAACCGTTGCTCGTCCCTCTGGGCCGGGCGTTCATCACCGACGTCACTCGGCAAGCAGGCGCGGACGTGAATCTCCAATGCGTGAGCTGGGACCATCCCCAGAGCACGCTGTTTGCCCACCTGGGTCCGCCGGCTCGCAGTCGTTCCGCACCGTCGAGAAGACCGATGTCGGCGTGCCGATCTCGATCAGCTCGGCGATGGCCTGGAGCACGCTGTTCTCGCCTCCGTCGTAGTCGTCGGCACCGCGTTCGGCCGGGATTCAAGCTCTTGAACCAGAGCAGGATCGACATTGGTCTCGTCGACGAGCTGCTGAGGCGTCCGACGTCGGCAATCGGAGCCGAACACACGGTCGACATGACGAACTGACCTTCGTTGGGCATGCCCTTGATGACGGGTAAGCCGATCGAGATGGGCGATCCCGTAGGTCATCGACCTTCTCACTCGTCGCCTCGAAGGCAGAAGGCCCTCGCGCTGGTAGAGACGAATCGTGCCGACCGGTAACCCGGCACGGACGGCAAGCTCGTCAATCCGCCATTCGACGGCCCCCCGTCGCTGCTCGTCTCTGACCAGCCAAGACATCGACAACCGATCTCCCCACACCCGCGGTAACGCCAGACTCACACTGCGTGAACAGAGAAATCACCTGTTGAATCCGTCTC